>RCUJ01000090.1_pt1 | contig 48778 bp, 38 predicted proteins | sample 2166321 | NCBI WGS metagenome assembly RCUJ01 (sample SAMN09932808, study PRJNA488358) | compost metagenome | feature: garden; material: soil; isolation source: compost soil in an enriched community after 118 h of incubation | place: Germany: Experimental Botanical Garden Goettingen | collected... | reverse complement strand
TTTTTGCTGGTGTTGACAAAGAAGCTGTTGATGCTGCAAGACAACATATGTTTCCATTTCCTCCTTCTTCGCCATCTATGGCTTTGTTTAAAAACGGAGAATTGGTTCATATGTTAGAACGTCACCATATCGAAGGACGCCCAGCTGAATTAATCGCTGAGAATTTACAGGATGCGTTTAACGAGTTTTGTTAATTTGTAAGGTACTGAGGTTCTGAGTTGCTGAGGTTCTAAGTTTTTAGACACAAAGTGACAAAGTAATATAGGCACAAAGCATAAAAACAAAAAGCACTATGAAAATAGTGCTTTTTGTTTTTTATAAGTATCTGTTCAAAAAACTTAGAACCTTAGTAGCTTAGAATCTCAGAACCTTAAAGATTCCATCCTCCGCCAAGTGCTTTGTACAATTCAACCATTGAACTTAATTGTCTTTCAGATAATTGGGCTAGACTTAACTGTGCGTTAAAAAGGTTGGTTTCTACATCTAAAACTTCTAGGTAAGATACATAACCGCTATCATATCTTTCATGAGATAGTTTGTAGTTTATTAAAGCCGCTTGCACTTGTCTGTTGCGTGCTTTCCATTCTTCTTGATAAGTTCTAATGTTTTGTATGGATTGCTCTACTTCAGAAACAGCATCAATATATGTTTTTTGATAAAGAAATTTGAACTGTTCTGCCTGTTGTTTGTTTATTTCAACTCTTCTTTTGTTTTTTCCGAATGCAAATATTGGCCCAGCAATTCCTCCAGAGGCATTTTGCATATAAGAACTTCCTAGAAACAGATTACTCAAATCGGCACTGGCAAATCCAGCAATTGCAGCAAGATTAATAGACGGAAAGCGCATTGCCTGAGCTACACCAATTCTTTCGTTTGCAGCGGCATATCTTAATTCGGCCGCTTTGACATCAGGTCTGTTTTCTAATAAGGCAGACGGGATTGACAATGGAATTTGACTGACTATCTGCAGCTCGGTATTGCTTTTTCCTCGAGGGATTTCAGTAGGAAGCTGACCTGTAAGTATTGCAATTGCATTTTCCTGATAGGTTATTTGTCTTTCAATGTTAGGAATTGCTGCTTCGGCAATGGCAACCTGCTGTTCAATCTGTACTTTGTCAACTTCAGAGATATATCCTTTTTCAAATCTCTCACTTATGATTTGGTAGTACTTTTCTCTTGTTTCAAGAGTATGTTTGGTTATTTCCAGCTGATCATCAAAATTTCGCATCTGAAAGTAGGCTATTGCAATATTGGCAACAATATCAGACAAGATTACTTTACGAGCTTCTTCTGTAGCGAGAAGTTCATTTTTAACAGCATTGTTTTCATGACGAAATTTTCCCCAGAAATCAAGTTCCCAAGACATGCTAGCACCGGCTGTAGATGGAGTAATATATTTCTTGTTGCTATTTATTGTAGCTCCATATTGAAAAGACGGAAACAAATCTGCTTTGGAATAGCCTAATTCAGCACGAAACTGTTCAATTCTTGAAACCGCAATTTTTAGATCGTAATTATTTTCAAGGCCTTTTTGGATAAGACCTTTTAAAACATCATCATTAAACAAATCAAACCATTTTAAGTTGGTTACCGAAGCGAGACTGTCTAAATTTCTTTCGTTTTTATAAGAATCTGATTTTAACTGCTCAGGTTTTTTATATTTTGGTCCAACCATACATCCCACAGGAAATAAGGAAAGAACCAATACAATAACGATTATTTTATATTTCTTACTCATGGTCTGTAGTATTTGATTCTACATTGTTTTCTCCAGCTACGATTGTTTCTTCTTTCTTGTGACCAATTTTTTCAATCATAACAAATAGACCAGGTACAATTAGTACACCTAAAACCGTAGCGATTAACATACCGCTAAATACAGCCATTCCCATTACAATACGGGCTTGAGAACCTGCACCTGTAGCGGTCAGTAACGGAACAACCCCGAGAATGAAAGCAAAAGCAGTCATCAAAATCGGTCGGAAACGAAGTCTTGCCGCATACATTGCCGATTCGTAAAGCGGTTTTCCTTTTTCATATTCTTCTTTCGCAAACTCAACAATAAGAATGGCATTTTTAGCCACCAATCCGATGAGTAAAACGAGTCCGATTTGAGCAAAAACGTTGTTGACATAAGCATCACTTCCAAATCTTGCCAATAGAAGTCCTAAAAACGCTCCAAATACTGCAAAAGGAGCTCCAAGAAGTACACTGAATGGTAGTTTCCAGCTTTCGTATTGTGCGGCTAGGATTAGGAACACAAAGACCAATGCCATAATAAACACCGATGATCCTCCAGGAGAATGTTTTTCCTGATATGATAAGTTGATGTAATCGTAACTCATGTCTGCAGGTAAGGTCTCTTTGGCGACTTCCTCCAATGCAGTTAAAGCTTGCGCACTACTATAACCGTCGTTTGGACTTCCGCCAATTTCAGCAGATCGGAATAAGTTTAAACGATTCGTAAAATCGGGGCCTGATACTTTGGTTGCCGTAACCAGTGTTGAAACCGGAAGCATATCGCCTTTATTATTTTTTACATAAATCATGTTTAGGTCTTCTGGTTTTACACGATTGATGGCTTCTCCTTGGACATAAACTTTATATTGACGTCCGAAACGGTTAAAGTCATTTACATAACTTCCCCCTAAAAAGGCTCCAAGCGCTTCAGTAACTTTAGAAACAGGTATTCCTAATTTCATTGCCTTGTCGTTGTCGATATCCAACTTAATTTGCGGAGTACCAGCATTAAAAGTGGTATAAATTCGTTTTATTTCTGGACGTTGCTGTGCCGCGGCAATAAACTTTTGTGTTTGTTCTGCTAAATATTGCGGCGTATTTCCTCCTCGGTCTTGCAGCATTAAGCTAAATCCAGCAGAAGCACCCAAACCTTGAATTGCGGGCGGACCAAATGAAAAACAAGTCGCAGTTGTAATTTGAGTGGCTAGTTTTTTATTGAATCTGTCTACAAACTGTTTAGCCGTTTCAGCTCTTTCTTCCCACGGTTTTAGAGAAATAAAGATGAAAGCGTTGTTAGGCTGATAGGAGTTTGTAAGCATACTAAATCCGTTTATCGTTGTATAAGATAAAATCGATTTTTCTTCTTTAAGGAAACTGTCAACCTTTTTAGATATTTCATCTGTACGCTGTAAAGATGAAGCAGGAGGCAAGGCAATATTTACTAAAACATAGCCTTGATCTTCTTCTGGAATAAATCCTAACGGAATCTTTTTGCCTAAAAGGACAATTGAAACGAGTATGACAGCCAATAAAATAACAATACGAATTGCTTTTTTGGCAAAGAATGTTGCTCCGCCAATATACTTTCCTGTCACATTTTCGAAAACTCTATTAAACCAAGAAAAGAATTTAGCAAGCCATCCTTTTTGCTGATCAATAGGTTTCGTGGGTTTTAATAGCATTGCGCAAAGTGCGGGACTTAAAGATAACGCACTAAACGCAGAAAACGCGACCGAGACGGCAATGGTTATGGCAAATTGCTGATAAAAACGTCCCGTAATTCCAGGCGTCATCGCAACTGGTATGAAAACGGCACAAAGAATTAAAGCAATTGCAATTACTGGTCCCGAAACCTCTTTCATCGCCTGAACGGTTGCTTCTCTTGGGGTTTTTCCATGTTCGATATGATGTATTACGGCTTCTACAACCACAATCGCATCATCGACCACGATACCAATCGCTAATACTAATCCTAAAAGCGAAAGCGTATTGATCGAAAATCCTAACATTGGGAAAACCGCGATAGTACCAATCAATGAAACAGGAACCGTAATTAACGGAATTAAAGTAGCGCGCCAGTTTTGCAGGAATATAAACACCACCAAAATAACCAATATAATAGCCTCAAAAAGTGTGTGAACAATATCATCAACCCCTGCAGTAATGGCAAGTGTAGTGTCTAAAGATTCTTGATATACAATATCTTGCGGAAATCTCTCGGACAATTGTTTCATTGTTGCTTTTGCAGTTTCTGCCACATCGAGAGCATTACTTCCAGGCATTTGGTATAAAGCCACAACGGCACTTGGAGAACTATTTCTTCTGGCTGTTGAGCTGTAATTTTCAGTTCCTAATTCGATTCGCGCAATATCGGCAAGTAAAACCTGTGCTCCATCTTCTTTGCTTCGAACTACGATATTTCCAAATTCTTTTTCAGTTACCAATCTATCTTGAAGTGTTACACCGTAGGTAAATTCAGTATTAGCAGGAGCTGGTTCAGCTCCAAATTTTCCTCCGGGACTAATCATATTTTGCGCATTCAACGCATTTTTGACATCTTCAACGGTTACACCGAGTTTATTCATCACATCAGCCTTTAGCCAAATACGCATAGAGTAATCACTACCTCCAAAAAGCGCAACCTCTCCAACTCCTTTTATACGAGCTAGCTGGTCAACTACATTGATACTGGCATAGTTATTTAAAAACTTAGCATCATATTTCGGATTGGTAGATGTAATCGTAAAAAGCATCATCGGGAACGATAAGGACTTTTTTACCACTACACCCTGTTGTTTTACGCTTGAAGGCATAAATGGAGCAGACTGGTTTTGTCTGTTTTGGGTAAGCATATTGGCGTTGTCCAGATTTGTTCCTACGTCGAAAGTTACCTCAATGGTACAAGCGCCATCAGAAGTGTTTATCGATTTCATGTACAACATGTTTTCAACACCATTCACTTTTTGTTCAATAGGAGTAGCTACTGCTTGCTCCACATTTAGTGCATTCGCTCCAGTAAAACTAGTTGTAATTTTTACAACCGGTGGGTTAATATCTGGATATTGCGATATAGGTGTTTTTTGTAATGCCAGTAATCCAAGTATCACAATGATAATACTAATTACAATGGCAACAATCGGTCTTCGGACGAAAAATTCTCCCATAATAGTATGTGATTTAGGTTACTTTGCAGCTACAGTTTCTGGATCGCCCAATTGCCATTGAACGATTTTAGGGGTAATGACACTTCCGTTTTTCAATAGTGAAGTACCTCCCATGGCTATCTTGTCGCCAGCTTTTAATCCTTCTTCAATAATATAACCGTTTTTAACGGAAGGGCCTGGTTTTACAATCTGCATTTGCACTTTGTTATCATTGCCTACTACATAGACTTGATAGATTCCTTGGACTTCGATAACGGCGCGTTGTGGAATCACAATTGCATCCTTGCGAATATCCGTAAGCAAAGCAACTTTTACATATTGACCTGGACGGAGTAATTTATCTGGATTAGGAAATGTTGCTTCAAATGTGATTGCTCCAGTAGAAGGATCGATCTGTCTGTCAGCAAAACTTACTTTTCCTTTTTCTGGATAGACAGAACCGTCAGATAATTTTATAGTTACAGTAGCACCAGAGCCTTTTAAAGCAGAATTTGGTTTGCTAAACTCTCTAAAAAGACGTAGAAATTCTTGTTCGCTAATAGTAAATCTTACTCTTACATCGCCAAGATCAGAAATAGTGTTCAAAATAGACATGGCGCCAGGTCTTACATAATCACCAACACGAACTTTAGAAATACCAATTAATCCTGAAATTGGTGCCAAAATTTGACAATAACCCAATTCGATTTTAGCATTATCTACTGAAGCATCAGAAGCTTTTATTTGAGCTAATGAAGCATTGTATGCTGCTTTTGCAGAAACTAATTCTCTCTGACTCACGGCATTCATTTTTGCCAATGGAGTTATCATATCCAAATCTGATTTGGTTTTAGATAATCTCGCCTGCGATTCTGCGGCAACTCCCTGGGCTTCGTTAAGTTTGGCTCTGTACGGCAAAGGATCAATTGTATAGAGAACCTGTCCTTTCTTGACAAAACTTCCTTCTTTAAAATTCATACTTTCAATTATACCATCAACTCGAGGGTTGATTTGTATGTCTGATTGACCAAAAGTTTGCCCCGTGTATTCAGATTCTAAATTTACATCTTGCTGTAAAACCGAAGTAACTGAAATTTCTAATGGCTTGGGCGCTGGCGGGGTTTCTTTTTTGCAGGAAAAAAATAAGAAACTTAATAAAATTGCTGAAGAATAGATTTTGTTCATTGTTAAATTCTTTAGATAAAATTCATTAAATACAACTGACTAAAAACCAATAAAGTGCAATAGCTAAGTTAGCGTTTTTTTGGTTAGATGATTAAATATTGTACGAATTTTGTTAATTTTAGTTAAAATTTTATTTGCCTGTATATCAATTGATAGTGCAAAGTCGGATGAAATGCTGTTTAATGCCGATAAACTGCAATTTTGTAAGAATAAATTATTCAATGAATAAGAAATAATAATTTAAAAAACTTATGTAATCATGTCAAAAAATAATAAGAAAAAACACAAAAAAGAGGGAGAAGATGATAATGATTTAAAAAAATTAAATAAAAAAGAATTGTTACATCGGGCAAAAAAATTTTCTGAGCAATATTGTGTTGGAGATGATAAGAACTTCACATTAAAAGATAAACCCACTTCTTATTCTATAGAAGGGGCGGACTTCTCTGTGAGAAAAACATTAAAAATGGGAGTCAAAGCCTTGGCTGCCATGCAGGATATTTTGTACGCACAAGATAAATGGTCGGTTCTTATTATTTTTCAAGCCATGGATGCTGCCGGAAAAGACGGTGCAATTAAACATGTCATGTCGGGCATAAATCCGCAGGGTTGCCAAGTTTCTTCTTTTAAAGGGCCAAGCTCTGAAGAATTAGACCATGATTATTTATGGCGTTGTCAAAAGCATCTTCCCGAAAGAGGCCGAATAGGAATTTTTAATCGCTCTTATTATGAAGAAGTATTGGTGGTTCGAGTTCATGAACAGATCTTGAGGGGGCAGAAACTTCCTGAAAAATTGATTACAAAAGATATTTGGGATAATCGTTTTGAAGACATTCGAAACTTCGAAAAGTATCTCAATAGAAACGGAACGGTTGTGATTAAGTTTTTTCTGAATGTTTCGAAAGACGAACAAAAGAAAAGATTTATTGAAAGAGTTGACAATCCTGATAAAAACTGGAAATTCAGTGCGGCCGATGCCAAAGAACGAGGCTATTGGGATGATTATATGCATGCGTACGAAGAATTAATTAAAAATACATCGACGAAAAAATCACCTTGGTATGTAATTCCTGCCGACGATAAATCGTATGCTCGAATTGCAATTGCTTCGGCAATAATTCATGCTTTAGACGAAATGGATTTGGAATATCCTAAAGTGAGTCCAGAAAAAATAGCAGAACTCAATGAGGTTAAAAAAGCATTGTTGGAAGAGAAAGAGTAAGCTTTCGCAGCTATAAACATTGATTTGTAATTGTGAATTACTACTATCTTAATCTTTTTCAATATGATTTCTAAACTTTTGCCTTCACTAGATTGGATTAAAAATTATGAAAAACAGAATTTCAAAAGAGATTTCATTGCAGGAGTAACTCTTGCCGCTTATGGAATTCCTGTTTCTCTTGCCTATGCAACTCTTGCAGGTTTGCCTCCTCAATATGGAATTTACGGATACCTCATTGGCGGTATATTTTATGCTTTGTTAGGATCTAGCAGGCAGCTTGCAATTGGTCCGACATCTGCAATTTCTTTATTAGTCGGCACAACTATATCAAGCATGGCAAACGGTGATGTGCAACGATGGTCAGAAATTGCTTCACTTACCGCATTAGTATTTGCAGGAATGGCCATTATAGCTTATTTGCTCAGATTAAGTGGGATTATCAATTTTATTAGCGAAACCGTTTTGGTTGGGTTCAAAGCGGGTGCTGCGATAACTATTGGTTTAACACAATTGCCGAAATTGTTTGGAGTTAAAGGAGGCGGAGATAATTTCTTTGAACGGATTATTATCCTTTTTCATCAAATTCCAGACATGAATACTGCTGTTTTCATTTTTGGAATAATAGCTATTCTGATATTAATAATAGGAGAAAAAGTGGTTCCTCAGTTTCCAGTTGCAATATTGATTGTCATTTTATCTATTATCCTTATTTCGGCAACCTCATTACAGTATGCAGAATTTAATACAGTCGGAATTATTCCGACAGGGCTTCCTGAATTTCATGTGCCTTCTTTACGAATTCGAGATGTAGAGGGAGTTTTGCCTCTCGCCATGGCTTGTTTCTTATTGTCTTATATAGAAAGCGTTTCTGCGGGTCGTACCTTAGCACAAAAAAACGGATATGTTATCGATCCGCGTCAGGAACTTTTGGCACTTGGAGTCGCTAATGCTGCCGTTTCACTCGGACACGGCTATCCTGTTGCGGGTGGTTTGTCGCAATCAGCCGTAAACGATGCCGCTGGAGCTAAAACACCATTGTCACTTTTGTTTGCATCGGCTGCAATTGCTTGCTGTCTCTTGTTTTTAACAGGATATCTTCAAAATCTGCCAACCGTAATTTTGGCCGCTATTGTTCTAGTAGCGATAAGAGGTCTTTTTGACTGGAAAGAAATGAGACATCTTTATAAAATAAATAAACAAGAATTTGCTGTTGTGATGATTGCGCTTGCAGGAGTATTAATCTGGGGAATTCTCGCTGGAGTTTTGCTTGCAACACTTGTAACCTTGTTACTTTTATTGAAAGCTGCTTCAAAACCTCATGTAGCTTTTTTAGGAAGGGTTCCAGGAACGAGAGTTTATACAGACCTGAAAAGACATCCCGATAATGAGGAAATAGATCATACATTGATCGTTAGAGTAGAATCCTCCATATTTTATTTTAATGCAGAGTATATTAAAGAGCAGATCTTAGAAAAAATCTACAGCGAGCAAGGTTCTTTAAAAACAGTAATATTAGATCTTAATTCGTCACCGCGAGTCGATATTGCAGGTGCGCGTTTTTTAAAGAACTTGTTCATTGATTTGCAGGCAAAAAATATTACCCTAAAAATTGCAGAAGCCCGTTCAGATGTCAGGGATAGTCTGCGTTCAGAAAATCTTGAAATTTTGTTTGGGCATATCAGCCGTTCTGTTTCTGTAGACGATTTAGTGCAACGTGCTATGCAGGATAATAGAAAATAAAATAAGGGTTGTTGGGAGAAGAATTCTGTTTTTGATGTTAAAAAAATCAGATAATTAGGGTAATATCATTTTTAATCTCAAAATAAACCCTAAATTTGCCGCAGATTTAAAGAAAAATCTAAAAAAACATATATTCTTAACTTAAAACTGTTTATAGCATGCAACTGTATAACACTTTGAGCGCAGAAGAAAGAGCCATCATGATCGATGATGCAGGTAAACAACGACTAACGTTGTCTTTCTATGCGTATGCCAAAATTCAAGATCCACAAAAATTTCGTAATGACTTATTTCTAGCTTGGAATGCCCTAGATGCATTAGGCCGAATTTATGTTGCCAGCGAAGGAATAAATGCTCAAATGAGTATTCCTGCCGAAAATTTGGAGGCTTTTAGAACAACTCTTGAAGTTTATGACTTCATGAAAGGCATTCGTTTAAATGAAGCTGTAGAACATGATGACCATTCGTTTTTAAAATTAACAATCAAAGTTCGTCACAAAATTGTTGCAGACGGATTAAATGACGACACTTTTGATGTAACAAATATAGGCGTTCACTTGAAAGCCAAAGAATTCAATGAGATTTTGGATGACCCGAACACAATTGTGGTTGATTTTAGAAATCACTATGAAAGTGAAGTAGGGCATTTTAAAAATGCAATCACTCCAGATGTGGAAACTTTTAGAGAGAGCTTGCCAATTATCAACGATCAGCTTAAAGATCACAAAGACGATAAAAATCTAGTAATGTATTGTACTGGAGGAATTCGTTGCGAAAAAGCGAGTGCTTACTTCAAACACCAAGGTTTCAAAAACGTTTATCAATTAGAAGGCGGAATTATTAATTACGCTAAACAATTGAAAGAAGAAGGTTTAGAAAGTAAATTCATTGGAAAAAACTTCGTATTTGATAATCGTCTAGGCGAAAGAATTACAGATGATATTATCTCACAATGTCACCAATGCGGAAAACCTTGTGATAACCACACGAATTGCGAAAATGATGGCTGTCATTTATTGTTTATTCAGTGTGATGAATGTAAAGCAGCAATGGAAAACTGCTGTTCTACAGAATGTTTAGAAATTATCCACATGCCTTTAGTTGACCAAGTTCGCTTAAGAACTGGAAAACAAGTTGGAAACAAAGTATTCAGAAAAGGTAAATCTGAAAATTTAAAATTCAAACATTCAGGCGAATTGCCAGAAACTGCTTTGGCAACTGCGCAAAAGCAAGCTGATATCCGTCAGAAAATAAAAGTAAAAAAAGTGCTTCTTGGAAAAGCGGAACATTATTATGTAAAAGCTCAAGTTGGACAATTTACTATCGAAAACCAAGAGTTAAACAGCGGTGATAAAATCCTTATTTCTGGTCCAACAACAGGAGATCAGGAATTGGTTTTGAATAGAATAATCGTTAACGGCGCAGAAACTCAATCTGCTAAAATTGGTGATAAGGTGACTTTTGAGGTTCCATTTCGTATTCGTTTGTCAGATAAATTGTATAAAATTGTAAATTAGCAAAATTTTTATGCTAATTTATTTATGTCGCAATCGTTTACCAAATTATGGATTCATGCAATTTGGGCTACAAAAAATCGTCAAGAATTAATTGATTTTTCAATTGAGAAAAACTTGTATGATTTTATTAGGCAAGAGTTAATAGAACTTGGTTGCCCAGTTAGAATCATTAATGGAATGCCAGATCATGTACATGTTTTATTTTTACAAAATCCACAAAAAACGATCACAGATATTGTAAAGCAAATAAAAGGAAGTTCTTCTCATTTTATAAATAGAGGAGAATTTATCCTTGAAAAATTTGCATGGCAAACTGGTTTTGGTGCTTTCTCTGTCAGCGAATCTCAGTTAAATGCTGTTTACAATTATATTAAAAATCAAAAACAACATCATCTTAAGAAAAATGGACAAGATGAATTTGATGAGTTTGTAAAATTGCATGGGTTGGGAGATAAACGATCGCTTTAGATATGTTTCCCGTGGTTAAAACCATGGACTATATTGAAATACATGATGTAAAGAAAAACATAGCCTGCGGTTTCAACCGCAGGAAAGCAACGTATATCCATAACGATTATTTGTTTTTCAAAAATGAATTTGAAAATGCTTAACATTACGTTCCCCGTGGTTGAAACCACGGACTATATTTGATGATAGATAGGCAAAGAAAAACATAGTCTGCGGTTTCAACCGCAGGAAAGCAACGTATATCCGCAGCGATTGTATATTTTTCAAAAATTGAATTTTAAAATGCTTAACAATACGTTTCCCGTGGTTGAAACCACGGGCTATATTGAAATACATGATGTAAAGAAAAACATAGCCTGCGGTTTTAACCACCGGAACGCAACGTATATCCGCAACTATTGTATATTTTTCAAAAATTGAATTTCAAAATTCTTAACATTACATTCTCCGTGGTTGAAATCATGGACTATATTAATACTTCTACGAATAATTTTTAAAACATAGACTATGATATAAATCATAGGAATGTAATCTATACCCATAGTATTTTTGCTAATTGTTAGGTGATTAGATTCAGAATTATATCATCGGATTAATAAAATCAAAAATGACAATTAACAATACAATTGAACTCATGTCTCCCGCTGGAGATTTTGAGTCACTTCAGGCTGCCTTAGATAATGGCTGTAATTCAGTATATTTTGGAGTTGAACAGCTTAATATGCGTGCTCGTTCAACGGTCAATTTTACAATTGATGATTTAAAAGAAATTGCCAATCGATGTGAAACCAAAAACGTTCGAAGCTATCTTACTTTAAATACTATTATTTACGATCACGATTTATCAGTCGTAAAAATATTATTGACAAAAGCTAAAGAAGCCAACATTACAGCAGTAATTGCTTCAGATCAGGCCGTAATCGCTATGGCAAGATCAATTGGAATGGAAGTTCATATTTCGACCCAGTTGAATGTAACCAATATTGAAACCATTAAATTTTATAGTCTATTTGCTGATACAATGGTTTTAAGCCGTGAATTAAGCTTGCGTCAAGTAAAGAAAATCACGGAACAAATTGAAAAAGAACGAATCAAAGGGCCGAATGGAAATTTAGTTGAAATCGAAATCTTTGGTCACGGGGCTTTGTGTATGGCGGTTTCGGGAAAATGTTATTTGAGTTTGCATTCGCATAATTCATCTGCGAATCGTGGAGCATGCAAACAAAACTGCCGAAAAAAGTATACGGTTATCGATCAGGAAACGGGTTTCGAAATCGAATTGGATAACGAATACATGATGTCGCCTAAAGATTTATGTACACTGGATTTCTTAGATCAGGTTATCGATTCAGGAATCAAGGTTTTAAAAATCGAAGGACGAGGCCGTGCGCCAGAATATGTGGCAACGGTAACCAAAACGTATCGTGAAGCGATTGATGCGTATTACGATGGAACTTTCTCCAAAGAGAAAACGGCAGATTGGATGAAAGCATTAGAAACAGTTTACAATCGCGGATTCTGGTCTGGATATTATCTAGGTCAAGAATTAGGCGAATGGAGCGATATTCCTGGATCTGCAGCGACTCAAAAGAAAGTTTATGTGGGTAAAGGAACGCATTATTTCCCCAAAGCAGAAGTAGGGCAATTTAAGATTGAAGCTTATGATATTAAAATTGGCGATAAAATTTTAGTAACAGGTCCAAGTACAGGTGCTCAGGAAATGATTATCGATCAAATGTTTGTAAATGATATTGCTGGCGAAAAAGCTACAAAAGGAGACGATTGTACTTTCAAACTTCCGTTTAGAATCAGAATGTCGGACAAATTATATAAAATTGTTGAGGCATAATGGTTATCGTTACTTTACAAAGAGACAAATGCATTGGCTGTAACTATTGTGTCGAAATGGATCCGGTGCATTTTCAGATGTCTAAGAAAGACGGTAAATCGGTTCTCATTCATTCTAAAGATGCGAAAGGGTTTTTTACATTGAAAACCTCCAATCATGTTCTTGTTGAAGGATTTGAATTAGCAGCGAAAGCGTGTCCGGTGAAAATTATAACGGTTAAGGAAACTTAACAGAACTAAAAAACACAAAGCCCATTCTTCTTGCAGAATGGGCTTTGTGTTTTTTATAGGATAATAAAATAAGGATCGTATTTAAAATTTAATGTCGCACAGGACTTTGTGTACAAGGACAATTACTAATACCGCGAAGAAAATCAAGTCCAAGTGTAATAACATGGGTTCCTGAATTGTATGCGCCAATCTGGTTTAATGAGGCTTGGTAAGAATAGCCGAAATAAAAACTATTCTTTTTAAATCCTGCCATTGGTCCCAGCATTAAAGGCTCTAAAATCTGATCGTTTAGGAAACGGTAAGAAACGCCAATCCAGAAATAATCTTCATATTTATTATATTGTCGATATTTAAAATTCAAATCGGTACTGGAACGTTTGTCACTGGCGAACATTTGATAATAGACTGAAGGTTCAAATTCAATTCTGTCTGTTGGACCTTTAAAAGTATATCCCGTATATATTTGGTAATTCCGAAGTAAACTTGGTTCTATTCCTCTAAATTGATCGATTTTTTTATTTAGGATATTGCTAATATTTAAGCTCAAAAAATAACCTTTATTTCTATATAGCGCTCCAATATCAAAGTTGTTGTTAGCTACATATCGATCATTTTTAATACCGGGATCTGCAAATGGATTTTCATAAGTGGGTTTGAACTCATTAATATCTATTTTAAAGCTATTAAAGTTATAAGAAATTCCAAATGACAAGTATTGCTTAGAATAATAATCCAAAATTAAGTGATGAGCAAATGATATTTTGCCGCCCATCTGTTTTGTATAGCCATTACTGTCATTATAAAGTGAAATTCCTACTCCAGAACGATCTAGAATTCTAAAGTCGGCATATACAGATTGATTGTCTGGAGCGTCTTTTATTCCAACCCATTGTGTTAAACCATTGGCACGTATTCTTAAATTATCACCAATACCCGCATAAGTTGCGGATACAACAAATGGATTATCAGCCAAATACTGCGTAAAAACCGGTAAATTTAACTCCTGACCGTAACTGAAGGTTACGATCATAAGTAATATTGTAATTATAAATTTTTTCATTTTATTGTAAGTTTTAGATAACATATCGTTTCGTTATTAGTTATCTGTAAAGGGTGAAATGTCCAACAAACTCTCTATTGTCTTTGTTGTCGTTTAGTTTTAATACATACCAATAATCTCCAGAAGACAATTCAGCGCCATTGTATTTTCCATCCCATTTTTGGCCATATTTATAATTTCCGATTATACGACCGTATCTATCAAAAACTGTAAAGGTTAAGTTTTTGTATTGTGTGGTGCACCCAGGTCCCCATTCATCATTTATACCGTCTCCATTTGGAGTGAAATGATTCGGAATACAGACATCTATATATTCAAAATATTTTGAAGTTGTTGTTGCACAGCCATTTTGATCTGTTACAGTTACAGTATAATCTCCAGATTTATAAAAAATGAATTTATTGGTGGTACCAAAAGCTTCATTATTAAATGAATATCTGTATTGCCTATTACCACCCGTTGCGGTTGCTACGATTTCATTTAATTCAACATTAGCAATTGTTAATGTCAAAGGATCTACGTAGTCAATAATAAAATCTCTAGTGGATTGTATACAGCCGTTTGTATGTCTTACTTTTATCGATTGTTTTCCTGCGGGAACATTTGTAAATGTATTCTCTGATTGATAATTTACTCCATCTAGAGAGTAATCTAAATCTTTAAGATTTGTAATGCCAGAATCTAGGGTGATCGTAACTGAATTTACAGGAAGATCATCTAGGCAAGAATAACTAATGTTTGCAACAGGGTTAATAGTTATTCCGTTTGGTATAGAAACTTCAATTTCTGTAGTGCAATCTAATGCGTCTTTTATGTAAACAGTATGCCTGCCTCCTGAAAGTTCAATAAAAGTATAGTCATTATCGGTGATTGGAGTATATGTGCCGTTTTTATGATCTAGAGTTACACTATAAGGTTTAATTCCTCCTGTGATTTCAATTTTGAATGATCCATCATTTTCTCCGTTACATAATTCTGGAGATAAACTATTTGATACGAGAGAAGCATTTAACTGTTCGTTTACGGTTAATTCCAATACCTGATCGGCTGTACATCCGTTATTGAATTGGGTATATGTTCCCGAAGCGGTATAAGTTTGCCCGTCAGCTTCCCAAGTAAAAGATTCGCCAAAGCAGATTTCTTTTTTAGTTGTTATTGATTCTGGTTTAGTGCCGACAATTAATTCCAATACCTGATCGGCTGTACATCCGTCATTGTTTTTAGTGTATGTTCCCGATGTGTTATAATCCAACCCCGTTGCACTCCAAGAGTAAGTAGCTCCGGAACATATTGTTTCATTGGTTACAATATCAGCAGGTTTAGGAGTTACAGTCAAGTTCAATATCTGATCAGCTGTACATCCGTCATTGTTTTTAATATATGTTCCTGATGTGTTATAATCCAGTCCAGTTGCAGCCCAAGAGTAAGCAGTTCCAGAGCATATAGATTCCGTAGTTACAATATCAGCCGGTTTAGAACCCACAGTCAAGTTTAATACCTGATCAGCTGTACATCCGTCATTGTTTTTAGTATATGTTCCAGTTGTATTGTAGTTCAATCCGGTTGCACTCCAAGAGTAAGCAGTTCCGGAACATATTGTTTCATTGGTTACAACATCAGCTGGTTTAGGAGTTACAGTCAAGTTCAATATCTGATCAGCTGTACATCCGTCATTGTTTTTAATATATGTTCCTGATGTGTTATAATCCAGTCCAGTTGCAGCCCAAGAGTAAGCAGTTCCAGAGCATATAGATTCCGTAGTTACAATATCAGCCGGTTTAGAACCCACAGTCAAGTTTAATACCTGATCAGCTGTACATCCGTCATTGTTTTTAGTATATGTTCCAGTTGTATTGTAGTTCAATCCGGTTGCACTCCAAGAGTAAGCAGTTCCGGAACATATTGTTTCATTGGTTACAACATCAGCTGGTTTAGGAGTTACAGTCAAGTTCAATATCTGATCAGCTGTACATCCGTCATTGTTTTTAGTGTATGTTCCCGATGTATTGTATTCCAATCCGGTTGCAACCCAAGAGTAAGCAGTTCCAGAGCATATAGATTCTGTAGTCACAACATCAGCAGGTTTAGGAGTTATAGTCAAGTTCAGTACTTGATCTGACGTACATCCATCGTTATTTTTTGTGTATGTTCCCGAGGTGCTATAATTGAGCCTGGTTGCACTCCAAAAGTAAGTCGCTCCAGAACATATTGTTTCATCGGTTACAATTGTAGTAGGTTTAGGCGTTACGGTTAGGTTTAAAATTTGATCAGCAGTGCATCTGTTATTAACTATTTTTAAACCAGTTTGTGACGTAGAATAGGTATTTCCGTTTGCTGCCCAAACATATTCTTCACCTTCACAAATAGTTACATTCTCTATAATATCTTTTGGTTTTGGAAGTACTGTAATAACTCCATTAACAATATCACAACTTTCCTTTAGCAATATCCAGTAATGAAATTCACCGACAGTATTTGCCACACCAGAAAATATAATTGTGTTATTTGCAAATGAAACTGTTATTCCAGGAGGCAATCCTGTAGATGTAATAATTTCTGTTGCTTTTGAGGCTGGCAAGTCATATTTGATTTCGCCAGAATAGGTATTTATACAAGTGGAAAATGAGGTTAATAATATGTTTTCTTTCACAGTTAAATTTAATACTTGATCTGCCGTACATCCATCATTGATAATTCTTAGTCTATTTTGAGATGCTGTATACTCCAGGCCATTTGCTGTCCAAATATATTTTTCACCGAAACATATTGTTTCATTGGTTACAATATCTGCCGGTTTAGGAGTTACTGTCAGGTTCAATATTTGATCAGCTGTACATCCGTCATTGTTTTTAGTAAATGTTCCTGATGTATTGTAGTCCAATCCTGTTGCACTCCAAGAGTAAGCCGTTCCAGAGCATATTGTTTCATTAGTTACAACATCAGCAGGTTTAGGAGTTACAGTCAAGTTCAATATTTGATCAGCTGTACATCCGTCATTGTTTTTGATGTATGTTCCCGATGTATTGTAATCCATTCCGGTAACATTCCAATGGAATGTTTTCCCAGAACATATAGATTCTGTTGTTACAACATCTGCGGGTTTAGAACTCACAGTCAGATTCAATACCTGATCAGCCGTACATCCGTCTTTAACTATTTTTAAACCGGTCTGTGATGTAGAATAAGTAATTCCGTTTATTGGCCAAGTGTAAGTTTTGCCAAAACATATTGATTCTGTTGTAACAATATCCGCGGGTTTAGAAGTTACAGTTAGATTTAAAATCTGATCAGCCATACATCCGTCATTGTTTTGAGTGTATGTTCCAGATGTATTGTAATCCATTCCGGTAACATCCCAATGGAATGTTTTTCCAGAGCATATTGATTCTGTTGTTACGATATCATCGGATTTTGGAACATAAACAAAATTATATACTATGTCTGCAGTACATCCATCGTTAACATCTCGCGCAACAGCTGGATGTACTTCCCCAGGACACACCTCTATGGTTTTAATAATATCAGCCGGTTTAGGAGTTATAGTCAAATTCAATACTTGATCTGCTGTACATCCTTCATTGTTTTTAGTGTATGTTCCCGATATATTGTAGTCCAATCCAGTTGCATCCCAATGGAATGTTTCTCCAGAACATATTGTTTCATTAGTAACGATATCTTCTGGCTTTGGATTTACACCAATATTTCCTAATGCAATAACATTTCCTAATGGATCTCGATAACCACAATCGTCTGTTATTAAAGGAACACTAAACCAAAAATCTCCCAATTCTGTTGGTGAACCATTAAGCTTAATCGTATTATCTGAAGCTGACCAAATGAGAGAAAGGCCTGAGGGTAATCCTACTGGTGTTCCTATACCTGTAACTTTTCCTGATGTTAACTTGCAGACTGTCATATTGTTGAATTCTTCCCCGATACATGTTCCAAATGCTAACTGCGTTATAGTAAGTTCATCTTTGATTGTCAAATTCAATACTTGATCTGCAGTACATCCGTTGTTTATAATTCTAAGCCCATTTTGTGCGGTGCTGTATTCAACACCATTTACCGGCCAAATGAATTTATCGCCAGGACAAATTGATTCTGTTGTTACAACATCAGCTGGTTTAGAACCCACGGTTAGATTAAGAATCTCGTCGGCTGTACATCCGTCATTTGTTATTTTTAATCCAGTCTGGGAAGTAGAATAAGTAATTCCATTTGCCAGCCAGGTGTAAGTCTCTCCTGAACATATCTCTATGTTTTTAATGATGTCTGCAGGTTTTGGCAGTACCAATACTTCAATGTCCAGAAAATCACTTTCACAATTAAAGCTATTTTTTTGTTTTACTTTATATTTTGTGTTTTGTGTTAAATTTGGAGTAGTGAATGTTATGCCTTCATAAAGCAAAACCGTACCTGTTGCATCATACCAGTAGATGATCGACCCAGGGTCTCCTGATGCATTAAAATTGACACTGTTGTTTGAACAAATTGTTTTTTCAAATGAACCAGTTGTTGAATTAAAATTGCCATCTATTGAAGGCGGATTTATTGTAGCGGTAAAATTTATAGTATCTAGAAAATTGCCAACTGTTGGGTCATTGGTCGCTGTTGAAAGAGATTCAAAAATAAATCGAGTTGTAGTTTGACTTGAAGGAACTGTGTAAGTTCCTTTGTATAATTGCCATTGTGCTGCACCCGTGGTTACTGTTGCAATGGTAACATAAGGACCTCCAGGAGGACCAGCCTTTAAGACCATAGTATCATATCCTAGCCTTCCTTTATGAGCAAATGAATAGTTGAAATAAGTTGCAATTGAAGTGTCATAATCTTGATAAAGTCCCGAAGAATAGTTTGCATTAAGTTCAATAAATTGATTGCCGGAATATGCATAAAGCCCCATGTCTCCATTTTTCCAAAATTCTATCATTCCATCAGGAGCAGTTGTCTTCCAGCCAAGTTGTGATGGATTGTAATTTTGATTGATATTTCTCTCCCATCTTAAAATTTCGGGATATTCAAAATCTGCATTTATTGTATTTACTGCACATGCTGAATACTGCGGAGATGGTAGTTGAAAATTCATCTCTTTACTGCCAGAACATATTAAATTATTATTGTTAGTAATATCAATTCCTTTTTGAGCATAACGTATTCTATACAATGTATCTTGATTAAGAATTGGTGTTTTGTATTGCAGAGAAGTTGCTCCCGGAATATCCTTCCACTCATTTCCATCCCATTGCTGCCATTGATAATCATATTCGATTGATGTTGTATTATGATTTATTGCAGAGATGATAGTGCTTTCTCCAATACGAACTTCATTAGATGAAGACAATGTTACTTCAGGAACACAAATGCTAAAAGAGGCATCATCAAGAGCTAAATCATTGCCAAACGGATTCGGATCAGACTGTGCATTAATTACTCGGACTAAAACATCACTCATGCCTTCTGAGATAGTAAACGATATAGATATCTCTTTCCATAAAAGTTCATTGGTTTTGCCAATTTCTAATTCATCAGAAGCAATTGACTGTAAGATTCTTCCATCACTGGGGTTGACCAGTTCAATTTTGATTTTCGGTTTAACAGAATAACCGTTGTATGTTGGAGTAAAAATGTTTGATGCATAAATAGAGAATGTGCAAAATGATCCGGTGCATAGTTTAGAATATTTTTTCTCATAAAAGATAGTTCCGGGTATTGAGTTTGCATTAAAAAGGGGCATATATCCATTTCCATTATTTTCGCCAGTATGATCTCTACCGCTGTTCCACCACATAGGATGCCCTATAATAGGAGTCTTTAATAATGAATATTCACCAGGGGCAATCTCGCTTGATTGAGTAAATTTATAAGTAGTATTAAAATTGCTCAATGAAGGTTGTGGTCCCCAATTTGATTCTCCCATACCAAAATCATCTTTTATAATGATTTGATTTTCTCCATCACAGGATTGATTATCAGTTTTTAAATTTTTAGTTTTAGAAGAGACGGGACTTGTAAAATTTTCATCATAATGAATATTTGCCCAGTTTTGATAGGTGACGAAGAGTAGTAATGAGAAAAGTGAAAACTTAAAATTAATAAGACTTTGAAGAGTAATTTTGTGCATGTGAAAAAACTGGTAAAAGGTTATTAAAATGATTTATGAAAAGAGAAGACATAATTGAGGGTTATCTATCTGCTTGTTTTTTGTTATTATGTTTTTAAAATTTACATTCAGTTTCTAAAGCCATATGTAAAATAATAGATGGTTGGGTATGGAAGGAGTAAAACGGTAAATATTGATTTTTTTGAAAATATTTACCTACAATAAAAGACATAAAAATATCAGGATAAGACATTTTTAAAGAATGGAGGAGGAGGTAATTAGTCTACTTCTACTATATAAACAGTTGTGCGCAATAATCCATAAAATAGAAAGTAAAAAAATACTATCTTTACCGATCAAACGTTTATGAACTTAAGCTGCATTCTGGCAGCACTACATATATAATTATGGCATGTACAAGTTGTTCAACCTCAGACGGTGGCGCACCAAAAGGTTGTAAAAATAATGGGACTTGCGGCACCGATAGCTGCAATAAATTGACGGTTTTTGACTGGCTTTCAAACATGAGTCCGTCTAATGGAGAGGCGATTTTTGATTGTGTTGAGGTTCGTTTTAAAAACGGACGTAAGGAATTTTTTAGAAATTCGGAGAAATTAACTTTAAGTATTGGCGATATTGTAGCAACTGTTGCTTCGCCAGGACATGATATTGGAATTGTGACTCTTACAGGAGAATTAGTTAAAATTCAAATGAAGAAAAAAGGAGTGAATTACGAAAGTAACGAGGTTCCAAAAATTTACAGAAAAGCATCTCAAAAAGATATCGATATCTGGTCTGTAGCGCGCGATCGTGAAGAACCAATGAAGGTTCGTGCGCGTGAATTGGCGATTCAGCACAAATTGGAAATGAAAATTTCGGATATCGAATTTCAAGGAGACGGATCAAAAGCGACTTTTTACTACACCGCAAACGACCGTGTCGATTTTAGAATGCTAATTAAAGATTTTGCTAAAGAATTCAGTACGAGAGTAGAAATGAAACAAGTAGGTTTCCGTCAGGAAGCGGCTCGTTTAGGTGGAGTTGGTTCTTGCGGACGTGAACTTTGCTGTTCGACTTGGCTAACCGATTTTAGAAGTGTAAATACTTCTGCAGCTCGTTATCAGCAATTGTCATTGAATCCGCAGAAATTAGCGGGGCAATGCGGTAAGTTAAAATGCTGTCTAAACTATGAGTTAGACACTTACATGGATGCATTGAAAGATTTTCCTGATTACGATACAAAATTGATCACTGAAAAAGGGGATGCTGTTTGCCAAAAACAAGATATTTTTAAAGGTTTAATGTGGTTTGCATATACAAACAATTTCGCAAACTGGCATGTTTTAAAAATTGATCAGGTAAAAGAAATTATTGCCGAAAACAAGCAAAAAAACAAAGTTTCATCTTTAGAAGATTTTGCTGTTGAGGTAGTTGCAGAACCAGAGAAAGACTTTAATAACGCAATGGGACAAGAGAGCTTGACTCGTTTTGATCAGCCAAAAAGAAAGAAAAAACCAAATCGCAAACGCAAACAAAATGCAGAACCTGCTGGTGTTGTTGCACCAGTGAAACCACAGCAAGAAAAAAACACGAATAACAATGCTAAACCAGCTGGAAATAATAATCCAAACAACGCTGGAAATGCGAATAATGGTAATGCTGGGACTAAACCAAATAATCCAAACAAGCCAAATCATAAGAAAAAGCATAATTCGAATAAAAACAATCCGAATAAGCAAAATTCAAATGAAAATAAACCTGCTGAACCTAGAAAACCAATAACGAATACTAAAAATGAGAATAAAAAATAGCGGAATTCTTCTCTTGGCAGCGATACTTCTTTTTTCTTGCGATAAAAAAAGAGTATTCGATGAGTATAAATCTGTTGGAAGTGCCTGGCATAAAGACAGTATCATAACTTTTGATCTGCCAGTTTTAGATTCTACAAAAAGATACAATGCTTTTGTAAACATACGAGATAACAACAATTATCCGTTTAATAATTTGTTTTTGATTGTTTCAATAGAAATGCCAAACGGATTTACAAAAGTGGATACCTTAGAATATCAAATGGCTGAGCCAGACGGAACATTACTTGGAAACGGATTTTCGGATATAAAAGAAAGTAAACTGTATTACAAAGAAGATGTAAAGTTTAGAGGAAAATACAAAGTTCACATCAAACAAGCTGTTAGACAATCGGGTAAAATTCCTGGAGTTGAAGCTTTGCAAGGAATTACAGACGTTGGTTTTAGAATAGAACAAAAAGATTAGAAAAATAGTTATGGCTGCTAAAAAAAACAATCCATCAAATAAAACTAAGGATATTAATTATTACAAGAAGAAATTCTGGAGAGTATTTGCTTACTCTTTATTAGGAGTTTTAGCTTTCTTCTTATTTGCTTCATGGGGTTTATTTGGATCTATGCCTTCGTTTGAAGATTTAGAAAATCCAGATTCAAATCTTGCAACTGAGATTATTTCTTCTGACGGAGTGGTATTGGGTAAATATTTCAAAACCAATAGGTCTCAGCTTAAATATTCAGATTTGCCAAAAAATCTAGTTGAAGCGCTTGTTGCTACTGAAGATGCACGTTTCTACGAACATTCAGGAATTGACGGACGCGGAACTTTAAGAGCTGTTTTTAGCTTAGGAACAAACGGAGGGGCAAGTACATTAACACAACAGCTTGCAAAACAATTGTTTCACGGTGAAGGATCTAAGTTTTTGCCTTTTAGAATTGTACAAAAAATAAAAGAATGGATTATCGCTATTCGTCTAGAAAGGCAATATACCAAGAATGAAATTCTGGCAATGTACTGTAATGTTTACGACTTCGGAAATTATTCTGTTGGAGTAAGTTCTGCAGCTCAGACTTATTTTTCTAAAGACCCAAAAGACTTGACAATTGACGAATCGGCTATCTTGGTTGGAATGTTCAAAAACTCAGGGTTATACAATCCAGTTCGTAATCCACAAGGAGTAAAAAACCGTCGTAATGTGGTTTTATCTCAAATGGCAAAAGCAAAAATGATTTCAGAAGCCGAAAAAGAAAGACTTCAAGCTTTGCCAATTACTTTGAAATTTAAACTAGAAAGCCACCGTGAAGGTATTGCAACTTATTTTAGAGAATATCTTCGTGATTACATGAAGAAATGGGTCGCTGAAAATAAAAAACCTGATGGATCGGATTATGATATTTACAAAGACGGTCTTAAAATTTATACTACGATAGATTCTAGAATGCAAACTTATGCTGAAGAAGCTGTTGCAGCACACATGCAAAACCTTCAGCAACAGTTTTATATTGATCAAAAAAACAATAAAAATGCTCCATTCGTAAATATTACACAAGCTGAGACTGATAGAATCATGATGCAGGCAATGAAGAATTCTGTTCGCTGGGCTCAGATGAAAGATATGGATAAAAGCGAAGATGATATTATTGCTTCATTCAAAGTAAAAACAAAAATGCGTGTCTTTACTTGGAAAGGAGAACGTGATACTACTATGACTCCACTTGATTCTATTCGTTACTACAAGCACTTTTTACAATCTGGTTTAATGTCAATGGAACCTCAAACAGGTGCAATTAAGGCTTGGGTTGGTGGTATTAATTACAAATATTTCCAATATGATCACGTTGGGCAAGGTGCAAGACAAGTAGGATCTACTTTCAAACCTTTCGTTTATGCAACGGCAATCGAAGAATTAAATATGTCACCTTGCGATTCTATTCTTGATGGTCCGTTTATGATTCATAAAGGTCGCCACCACGTAACGGAAGATTGGGAGCCAAGAAACTCAGATTACAAATACAGAGGAATGGTGACTTTAAAACAAGCTTTGGCGGCTTCTATCAATACAGTTTCGGCTAAATTAATTGATAGAACAAGTCCAGAAGCAGTTGTAGAATTGACTAAAAAATTAGGAGTTAAAACAGAAATTCCGGTTCAGCCATCGATCGCGTTAGGAGCTGTAGATATCACAGTTGAAGATATGGTTGCTGCATATAGCACATTTGCCAATCAAGGAGTTTATGTAAAACCACAGTTTTTGAGCAGAATTGAAAACAAAAGCGGTGAGGTTATTTACGAACCGATTCCAGAATCTCACGATGTTTTAAATAAAGATATTGCCTTTGCGGTAATCAAATTACTTCAAGGGGTAACAGAAAGTGGTTCTGGTGTGCGTTTGCGTACTCAGGGCGGCGGAAGCGGAGATAACCGTTGGACAGGCTATCCATACATGTTTACAAATCCAATTGCAGGTAAAACTGGTACAACGCAAAATCAATCTGATGGTTGGTTTATGGGAATGGTTCCGAACTTAGTGACTGGGGTTTGGGTTGGATGCGAAGATCGTTCAGCACGTTTCAAAAGTTTGACTTACGGACAAGGGGCTACTGCAGCTCTGCCAGTTTGGGGTTATTACATGAAAAAGTGTTACGCCGATAAAGATCTTCAGATTTCAAAATCTGAATTTGAACGCCCAGCAAACCTTTCTATCAAAGTAGATTGCTATCAAAGACCTGCTGTTGTAAAAGACACTACACAAACTGAACAAAATACTGACGAGTTTGAATTGTAACAATGTTGCAATAAATCTTATTTAATTATATATCAATCCCTTTACTAGTCTTTTAAAAGATTTGTAAAGGGATTTTTCTTTTGGTTTTATTTTTACGAAATCGTTATAATTTAATCTAAAAATCTTATTTTTATCAAAAATATTCAGCAATAAAGATAGTTTGTTATGATAACAAAAAAAGTAAATAGCGTTCAAGAAGCTATTGAAGGAATTAATAGCGGTATGACCATTATGTTTGGTGGTTTCGGATTATGCGGTATTCCTGAAAATACAATCGCAGCGTTGGTAAACACATCCATTTCAGATTTAACTTGTATTTCTAACAATGCAGGCGTAGATGATTTTGGTTTAGGATTGTTGTTGCAGAAAAAACAGATTAAGAAAATGATTTCTTCTTATGTGGGAGAAAATGCAGAATTCGAACGTCAGATGCTTTCTGGAGAACTAGAAGTTGAATTGACGCCTCAAGGAACTTTGGCAGAACGCTGTCGTGCCGCTCAAGCAGGAATTCCAGCATTCTTTACTCCAGCAGGTTACGGAACTGAAGTGGCAGAGGGAAAAGAAGCGCGCGAATTCAACGGAAAAATGCACATCATGGAAGAAGCTTTTAAAGCCGATTTTGCAATAGTGAAAGCTTGGAAAGGTGATGAAGCTGGAAATCTGATTTTCAAAGGAACAGCCAGAAACTTCAATGCTTGTATGGCGGGTGCGGGAAAAATCACAATTGCCGAAGTAGAAGAATTGGTTCCAGTTGGGACTTTAGATCCAAATCAGATTCATATTCCAGGAATTATGGTGCAGCGAATTTTTCAAGGAGAAAAATTTGAGAAACGAATTGAACAACGCACAGTACGAGCTAGAAATTAGATAATGAGAAAATGTTACAATTGGATAATTAAATACATTGCGTAAAAGAATTATCTAATTATCAAATTCTTCAATTGACACATTAAAGATATGGCACTTAGTAAAGAAGATATAGCAAAACGAATTGCAAAAGAGGTAAAAGACCGTTATTTCGTGAATCTTGGAATTGGGATTCCGACCTTGGTCGCAAATTACGTTAGAGAAGATATAGCAGTAGAATTTCAAAGTGAAAATGGCGTTCTTGGAATGGGGCCTTTTCCGTTTGAAGGTGAAGAAGATGCGGATATTATTAATGCAGGAAAACAAACCATTACGACACTTCCGGGTGCTAGTTTCTTTGATTCGGCTTTCAGTTTCGGAATGATTCGCAGTCAGAAAGTAGATTTGACGATTCTTGGAGCAATGGAAGTTTCTGAAAACGGAGACATTGCCAATTGGAAGATTCCAGGCAAAATGGTAAAAGGAATGGGAGGCGCAATGGATTTGGTGGCTTCTGCCGAAAATATCATTGTTGCCATGATGCACGTGAACAAAGCAGGGGAGTCAAAAATCTTAAAAAGATGCACTTTGCCATTAACGGGCGTAGGGTGTGTTAAAAAGGTTGTAACCGAGCTTGCTGTTCTCGAAGTAACCGAAAAAGGTTTTAAGCTCTTAGAACGAGCGCCAGGTGTTTCAGTTGAGCACATCATCGCCTCAACTGAAGCGGATTTGATTATTGAAGGCGAAATTCCTGAAATGTCAATTTAGAGGGAATTGCCGCAAAGGCACAAAGACCCAAAGATTTTTTAAGTAAAAATAAAAACCGTCCTTTTGGACGGTTTTTTTATTTAATAAACTTTGAGTCTTTGTGCCTTTGTGGCAAAAAAAAAAATTATAAGTTGAAAGAAGCTCCTAAACTAAAAGTAGCTTGATTATTCAAATGATAAAAAGGATCATTGTTTGAGCCATATTTTGCAATTGGGAATCCGATTTCTGTGAAAACTCCGAATCCGTCTGTAAAGAAATAACGACCTCCAACGTGTCCACCGAAATTATGTAAACCTAAGCTTAATCCAGGGTAAACGTCTAATTCTTTTACGCCAATTACACTAGATAAGTTAGCATTGATTCTTGCTTTTGCATCAAAACGATCTGAGAAATCTGGGTCAGCATCGTGATAAAGATCTGAACTTCCGTGGTAGTAACCATTAAAATTATCAAATCCTAGGATATAGTTAGCAACAAAACCAAAAGAGAAATTTTCTCCTAAACCAAAATCAACAGAACCTTGAATTCCAGAACCACCATCTTGCAAATTAGCTCCTACGTTTACTTTAATATCTCCCTTTCCTTTGAAAGCTTCTTGAGCATTAACAAATCCGAATGTCACTAAAAACAAAAGTGTAATAACCTTTTTCATAAAAATTTAATATTAATTATTTGGGCAGCAAATGTAACTTTTAAATAAATTAATTCCTACCTTTTTCGTTAAAATAGAGTTCGTTTAATGGTTCACTTTGCCAGTATTCCTTGGTATCGACATCTAAAATTGTAAGCGGACCTCTAAAAGCAGCGCCTGTATCTACATTCCAAACACAAGCTCTATTTACAGGAACTGTTTCGCCGATTCGGGTAACTGGGGTATGGCCAATATAAACTTCCTTATAAACGGTAAATCTTTTAGGATAGTGTAAGTCCTCTTCTTTTAATTTTGGGTCTAATGAAAGAGCTGTTTCCCAAAGTGTTCTGTCCCAATAGAATAGTTTTGAAAAATACTCCCATTTTACACCATTCAAATTGGTAAAGCCGGCATGTACAAATAAACGATTTTGGTCATCAAGATAATAATCCTGAAGATTTTCTAGGAATTCGATATGAACTTTCTTTTTCTCTTCCGAAATCTTGGCATAACCTTCAACAGTCGCTTTTCCGCCATGTTTAAACCATGTTTCTTCGTCTAAATCATCGTGTCTGTTTTCTAGCCACTCTAAAGCTAGCTGGTCATGATTTCCTCTTATGAAGACGCAGTTTTTTTTGCTTTTTAAATCAATCAAATAGTCAATTACTTCAACAGACTGACTCCAGCCGTCAACATAATCGCCCAAAAAAATTAGAGTATCTTCTGTAGTGACTTTGGCTCTCTCGATTACTTGTTCAAGTGCAAGTAATCCGCCGTGAATGTCACCTATAACAAATGTTCGCATTATTTAATTTTTCGAGTAGAAGAACAAAAATAGAAAGAATAATTGGTTTGAACTCATCGAATTCAGATTCTTTAAAAATTGATATGATTTATAACTATTTACAGTACTTTTTTATTGTTTTTCCTCAGTAAATTTGCAAAATGTCTGAAACACCAACATATCGAAAAATTATTCATATTGATATGGATGCTTTTTACGCATCGGTAGAGCAGATGGACAATCCGGAATTAAGAGGGAAACCAGTTGCTGTTGGAGGTTCTGAGAATAGAGGCGTGGTTTCGGCGGCGAGTTACGAAGCTAGAAAGTTTGGCGTGCGAAGTGCTCTTAGTGGGGCTTTGGCCAAAAAATACTGTCCAGAAATTATCTTTGTTAGACCAAGATTTGATCGATACAAAGAGATTTCATCCAAAATTCATAAAATCTTTCATGATTACACTGATTTAGTCGAGCCACTTTCGCTTGACGAAGCTTATTTGGATGTTACCAAAAACAAAAAGGGAAATCCAAGCGCAAGTCTTTTGGCACAGGAAATTAGACAAAGGATTTTTAATGAAGTTGGGCTGACTGCTTCTGCTGGCATTTCAATCAATAAGTTTGTAGCCAAAATTGCCAGCGATTATAATAAGCCAAACGGGCAAAAAACAGTAAATCCTGATGAAGTAGAAGCTTTTCTGGAAGATCTGCCTATTCGTAAGTTTTATGGAGTTGGGAAAGTCACGACAGAAAAAATGTATCAGCTCGGAATTTTCACGGGAACCGATTTGAAAAGTAAATCTTTAGATTTCCTAGAAAAGCACTTCGGAAAATCGGGAACATTTTATTATCATGTTGTTCGTGGTATTCATAATAGCGAAGTAAAATCTTCACGAATCACCAAATCAGTAGCGGCAGAACATACTTTTGATGTGAATTTGTCTTCTGAAATTTTTATGATGCAACAATTGGAGCGTATTGCAACCTCGCTAGAAAAACGCCTGCAAAGACATAATATTTCTGGGAAAACCATTACGCTCAAAATCAAATACAGCGACTTTTCGCAACAGACAAGAAGTAAAACGCTGCCCTATTTTATTTCTGATAAAAGTCTGATTATGGAAAACGTTGAGGAATTATTGTATCAGGAAAAGATGAAAGATTCTGTACGATTGCTGGGAATTTCGTTGAGCAATTTGAATAACGAGGTAAAAAAAGCAGTTGTAGTACAGTTAAAATTTACTTTTTAATAACAATTTTGAAAAGTTCAAAAATAAGGTTTCAGATATGAATAATAAGATTTTTCAGCTATCTTTGAGTAAAAAGATTTTATTTGTCTTCTGAATTGATTTTGTATGAAAAATAGAAATTCCGATGATCCGATACAGCGAAATTCAGTTCCAATTCTTTCTTGGGATTTTCATTACGAATATTTGAACGAGCTAAAAGCATTAAGTATTGATTTAAAAAGGGTAAGCCAAATCTCTAATGAGTTTATCTGGAACGAAAATAAGCTTAACATTCAGGAAAGAATAAAAAATGAAGTGGTTTTAATAACCGATTTGGATTTGAAAATAGTTTTCGCGTCAAGCGGAATAAAAAAAATGACGGGATACAAGGAAGAAGAGGTCTTAGGAAAAACACCAAAGATGTTTCAAGGCCCGGCAACTTCAAAAAAAGATTTAATGGAAATTAGAGAAGCAGTAAAAAAGAAAATTCCTTTTGCCAAAACTCTCGAAAATTATAGAAAAAACGGTCAGACGTATAAATGTAAAATCGATGCCTCGCCAGTTTATAACCTAAAAGGCGAAATATCTCATTTTATAGCCTTCGAAAAACAAGACATAAGCGCTTAGTTATTTTGCCACAAAGGCACTAAGAAGCAAAGATGTTTTTTAAAGAGAAGAAAAAAAAAGCTATCCGTTAGGGATAGCTTTATTTTTATAAAAAACTTTGTGGCTTAGTGCCTTTGCGGCAAAGACCCTCTATAAGTTAGCAAAGAAATCATTTCCTTTATCATCAGTGATAATAAAAGCAGGGAAATCTTTAACTGTGATTTTACGAACAGCTTCCATTCCTAATTCTTCAAAATCAACTACTTCTACTTTTAAGATGTTGTCTTGAGCCAAGATTGCAGCAGGACCTCCGATAGAACCTAAGTAGAATCCGCCATATTTGTTACAAGCGTCAGTAACTTGTTTTGTACGGTTTCCTTTTGCCAGCATAATCATGCTTCCACCATTTTTCTGGAATTCATCTACATAAACGTCCATACGTCCAGCAGTTGTTGGCCCGAAACTTCCTGAAGCCATTCCGTCTGGAGTTTTTGCCGGACCAGCGTAATATACTGGGTGATTTTTGAAATACTCTGGCATTGGTTTTCCAGCGTCTAACAATTCTTTGATTTTTGCATGAGCAATATCTCGAGCAACAATTACTGTTCCGTTAAGTTTTAAACGAGTTTTAACTGGATATTGAGACAATTTTGCTAGAATATCAGCCATTGGCTGATCTAAATCAATTTCTACGGGCGCTTCTAAATGCGGAGCTGTTTCTGGTAAAAACTGTTTTGGGTTTACTTCTAACTGCTCAACAAAGATTCCGTCTTTAGTGATTTTTCCTTTAATGTTTCTATCTGCAGAACAAGAAACTCCAAGTCCAACCGGACAAGAAGCTGCGTGACGAGGCAAACGAATTACACGCACGTCATGAGTGAAATATTTTCCTCCAAATTGCGCTCCAATAGCACTTTCCTGGCATATTTTCTGAACTCTTTCTTCCCATTCAAGATCACGGAAAGCCTGACCAGCCATGTTTCCCGAAGTTGGAAGATGGTCATAATATCCAGCAGAAGCTTTTTTAACAGCGCTTAAGTTCGCCTCCGCAGAAGTTCCACCAATTACCAAAGCTAAGTGGTACGGAGGACAAGCAGAAGTTCCTAAATCTTTAATTTTTGTGCGAATGAATTCGTCCATCGATTTTTCATTCAATAAAGATTTTGTCTGTTGGTATAAATAAGTTTTGTTTGCAGATCCTCCGCCTTTTGCCATGAACAAAAAGTCGTAAGAAGTTCCTTTTTTAGCATAAATATCAATTTGCGCCGGAAGATTTGATCCTGAATTTTTTTCTTCAAACATCGAAATCGGAACAATCTGCGAATAACGTAAATTTCTTTTTTGATACGTATTAAAAATACCTCGGCTTAACCATTCTGCATCATCAACGCCTGTAAAAATGCTTTCGCCTTTTTTAGCCATTACGATCGCCGTTCCAGTATCTTGGCAACTTGGCAACTGACCTTCAGCAGCGACAGAAGCATTTTGAAGCAAGTTATAAGCTACAAATCGATCATTGTCTGTTGCTTCTGGATCGTCAAGAATTTTTCTTAGTTTTTGTAAATGTGTCGTTCTCAACATAAACGAAACATCTGTCAAAGCTTCTTCAGCCAATAATTCTAAACCTTTTGGGTCAACAGTTAAAACTTCACGTTCTCCAAATTGTTCTACTTTCACAAAATCAGAAGTGATTTTGCGGTACTGCGTATCATCCTTTAAGATCGGGTAAGGATCTTGGTATATAAAATCAATCATTGTTTTGTTTTTTTACAAATTTAGAAATTATTTACCTAAGAAAGAATTTGAATTAGAACTCTTCTGCAGATGTTTTTTTATTCTGAAGCGTTAAATTGATCAAACGTCATCTTTTTTTCAAAGTACGGTTTGTCTTTGGCAGAAAGTAACATCTTTTTCCATTTATTGTCTTTAAGTTCGAAAGATATTGAGTCTGAGTGCTGAAGAATTCCCATATCCATGTTTTCATCTTCGTCTGCAGGTGTAAATGCAACAGTTTTGCAATAAAAAGATTTTGGCTCAGATTGGGTAGAAGGATTTACGATTTCAACCCAGCTTCCCCAGCCGCTGTCAGACATAGAGCTCCATTGGTGAACCAATTGTAATCCACTATTTTTTAGATAATACAAGTAGTTGTCATGCGCATAACCACAAGCAGGATATCCAAATGTGATTTGTACAAATGGCGAATTTTTAGAAGTTTCAGATGTTAATCCATAAGAGGCTGTCCACTCAGAACCTTTTTGAAAACTTTTTATCGCAACTTTAGAAGATGCTGTTTTGGTTTTATTCTGATAAAAGTCTAATCTGTATTTTACAGTAACGATACTGTCTTTGTCAGCTTGCTGATCTACCAAATGTGCTAGGATAAAATCTGTAGACGATTCTGTTTCGCCAGTAAAAATGGCCACAGTATCTGTTTTAATAATCTTATCATCAGCAGAAACTTCTAATGTCTCTTGCGGTTCAATGATTTCTGCTGTTGTTGGTGGCGCAGCATCTGTAGGTTTTGTTTTTTGACATCCGATAAAAATAAGTAGGGAGAAAAAAAGAGTGTGGATTTTCATCTTTGGGGAGATATTTAATTGTTTTTCTAATTCTAGCGAAACCTCTAAAGTATAAAATTATGAGATTTTTTTGAAGAAAAAAGAAAAAGAAGCACATGAAAAATAAGTTTAATTACTTCCATGGCTTCTTTTAAAACTTTAATTAATTAGTCTTTATTGTTTGTAATAAAGGTATTTAGAGTGTTTTTTTTAAGGAGAAAAAATGCGCTTATTTTTTTAGAAAAACCACGTTGCTACAAAAATGGCTGTAATAACACAGATTAAATCTACCAAAAGCATTGTACCCAAAGCGTAACGTGTATTTTTGATATTTACAGATCCAAAATAAACGGCAATTACATAAAAAGTACTTTCAGCGCTACATTGGAAAATGCTGCTTAGTCTTGCTGTTAAAGAATCTGCTCCAAAAGTATTCATCGAATCAATTAAGAAACCTCTTGAACCGGCAGAACTAAACGGACGAAGCATGGCAACTGGCAACGCATTGGTAATTTCTTTGCTTACGCCTAAGTTTGAAAAGATAAAGCCGATTCCGTCGCTTATAATTTCAAATAAACCACTATTTCTAAATAGCGAAATCGCAACAAGCATACCTAAAACATATGGGAAAATAGTAACTCCGGTTTTAACTCCATTATTGGCTCCAACCACAAAAGTGTCAAATACTGTTGTATTGGCATCTTTGAATTTTTTCTCATGTCTAAAAGAAAAAATCAACGTAAATACTATAATTGCCAATAATATTAGCCCAGAAAGGTTAGAAGTGAAATAGTTTTTTCCAATTAAATCTAAATGATTCACATACATGAGCAGACCAACAATTGCTGCAATTAACATCATTAAACCAATTAAAAGCGAAGCACTTTTGAAATTGATTTTTTGTTTGATGCCGACAATTAAGAAAGCCGCAATGGTTCCGATAAACGAAGTAATGATACACGGAAGCATTACATCGGCAGGATTGCTTGCATTAGCCGCTGCGCGATATCCAATAATCGAAGTTGCAATTAAAGTTAATCCAGAAGCATGAAGACACATAAACATGATTTGCGCATCACTTGCTTTATCTTTTTCGGGGTTTATTTCCTGTAAACTTTCCATTGCTTTCAACCCGAATGGCGTTGCAGCAGAATCTAATCCCAAGAAATTGGCAGCGAAGTTCAAAGTCATATAGGAAATCGAAGGGTGATTTTTAGGAATACTCGGAAATACTTTTACAAAAACTGGACTCAAAGCTTTGGCTAAGTTTCCTGAAGCTCCAGAAACGATTAAAAGTTCCATTAATCCGCAGAAGAAAGCTAAATAGGCAATAAGTGGCAAAATTAAATCAACCAAAGTGCTTTTACAAGTTGGCAATAAACCATCAGATTTCTGAAGACCGCTATAAATTTTTACAGTTTTGTTTTTGTAAACATAAGTCGTGTCGGCATTTAGCGTATCACGATTGATAATCATGGTTTGATCTCGGGCTTTTTTTATGCTGTCTTTTAAGAAGGCGGGAAGCTCTTCGATGTATTTTTCAGAAACTAAAACAGGATCGTCTTTTTTTCCATTTAAAACAGAATCAATCGTGTAAGTATTGGCCGTAAATAAACTGACTACAATAAAAAGAATCGAAGAAATAAAAATAACTAACCAAAATCTGCTTAATACCATAATTACATTTTTTTGTAAATGTAATTATTTAGCGATTAAATGCATAAATATTTTGTTTAATGAGCGGTATTTGATGATTATGAATGTTATTCATGTTTGCGCATTTGTTTTTTTAGCCTTATCTCAAAATGTTTATATGCCGCTCCGCTGGAGCTTTTATATATTGGGGTAAATTAAATTTGCTATAAATATATCGCTCTTCTAGAGCTCTTTTTGAATTTTAGTCAGGTGAATAGCTCTGGAAGAGCGATATATTTATAGAATCGATTAGACCATAATTAAAAAGCTCCAGCGGAGCGAAATCTAATTATCTGTTTTTTGAAAATTGATTATCCAATCACAACTTTGGTTCCCAAATAGGTTTCAAAAGTTTTGATTCCTTCAAACAGAATTTCCTTTTTCGAACTTTTAGTTTCTTTGAAAAATTCCGTTTCTATTCTAACATGATCTTTTTTGACGGTTCTTTTCCAGATTCCGATTACTTTTCCGTTTTCTAAAATTATGGGTTTAAAAATGCCATTGTTGGTGAAAACTTTCGATTGATGTTCTGTATTGAAAGACGCTTCACGCGTTTTATACGAAATTAAAATCTCGTCAAAAGCGGGAAGAAAATGTACGCTTTTGCGAAAACTATCCGCATTTAAACAATCCTTTTTAAACCAATATTGCTGATTATCAATAGTAATATGATTTAATTGCAACTCTATTGCGTTAATTGTTTTTTGACAAATTGTAGGCGGAAAACCTGACCACCACGAAAAATCGGAGACTGTTGCTGGTCCATGACTTTCAAAATAACGTTGAGCAAGTTTTGCTAACGCTTCTTCTTTGCTCAATTTAGTTTTCGGTTTAGGAACTCTTTCTTCGAGCAAAGCATAAGTAATTTGCTTGCCTTTCATTTTTCCATTACAAACCAAACCATCCAATTCGGCATTCATCATAATGGCCGCGCTTAAAAAATCGTCGCTTGCAGTTTTGGTAATTCCAAGTTCCTGCATGATTTCATTTCGAGTTAAATGATTATTTCCTGATAATAGTTTTTCAATCGAATTATTGGTTTGATTTAGCTTTTTGTCATCGTAACCAAATTTTTTCGCTGCAGAAGCTGTAAAACGTTTCACTTGAGGTGCAGAAAGATCCATCATCCAATAAATATCTTCTGCCGAAACAAAATGCCAAGTTGGGCGTAGAATATGGGTTCGGATAATTTTACCCGAATTAATGGCTTCTTCAATTTCTTTCTCTGAAAAATCGCAGCGAGAACCAATTGCCCATTTCGCCATTGCATAATCTTGAGCCTGCATAGCACCAAAATGTTTTACAATTTCTTGTGGCAAACAAGAACTTGTTTTAAAAAGCTTTTGAGCGATCAAACGATGGTGTGAAATTTCAGAATGCGTCATTTAGAAATCTTTTTGTTAAACCAAATGATTATATAAGTTAATGTAAAACTTTGTATATCTGTGCTTTTTGCTTTTAAATTTTTAAAGGATATAATTTTATAAGCTCATTTAAACTTTCAGTTTTTCAAACTTAGCATCTCAGAACCTTAGCAACTTAAAAAAGGTTATACATGAATAATCTCGTCCTCAATCAATAAATCTTCTCGGCGTAAACGCAAGAAAATTTGGGCGACAGCAATTGTATCTTTTTCGCAATAGGTAACAATTCGGTCAATATCTTTTTCGACATAATATACGTGAGCAACTTGACTTCCATCAATATCGCCTTTTGGCGATGGAACACCGAGAATCTTAGTGAGAAGTTTTAAAGAAGTAAAATGCTTGTAATCGCCAAACTTCCATAATTCTAAGGTATCTAAATGTGGAATTTCCCAAGGTTTTTTCCCAAATAAATTCAGTTTATCAGGAATTGGCATTTGATTGATGATCATTCTTCGGGCAATAAACGGAATATCGAATTCTTTTGAATTATGTCCGCACAACAAATGCTGAGGCTGATTAAAATGATTGTTTACTAGATTAGAAAAGTCTTTTAGGATTTTTTTTTCCTCGCCAAAAAATGAAGTCACTCTAAAATTGCGAACATCGCCTTTGATGGTAAAAAAGCCGACAGAAATGCAGATTATTTTTCCGAATTCGGCCCAGATTCCGGCGCGGTCGTAAAATTCTTCTGGAGTGAAATCGTCTTTTCGCTGATATTGCGTTTTTGAATCCCAAAGCGATTGCATTTCCGCGTCAAGCGAATTGAAATTCTCTTCTTCAGGAACGGTTTCTATATCAAGAAATAAAATGTTATTGAGGTTTATCTTTTCAATCATATTTTTTGTGCCACGAATTGAACGAATTTTTTATTTGATATAAATGTACACAAATTTAAATTTTTAATCTATCGTAAATAAAAAATGAATGAATTATCCTGCTTTTAGGGTGGGATTTAGAACAAGCTTTGTTGTAAAGATGGGCTTTCATGTTCCAAAAGCCATTTTTTACGGGATAATCCTCCAGCGTAACCAGTTAAAGATCCATTTGTGCCGATTACGCGATGACAAGGAACCACAATCCAAAGCGGATTTTTGCCATTTGCTGAAGCTACAGCACGAATTGCCTTTATATCTCCCATTTTTTTGGTCTGATCCATGTAGCTTACCGTTTTTCCGTATGGAATTTCAAGTAGCGATTTCCAGACCTTCTGCTGGAATTCGGTTCCTTGCGGATTTAGTTTTAGATCAAAATCGGTTCTTTTGCCTTCAAAATATTCATTTAACTGTAAAACGGCATCTTGTAAAACCTTTGGAATTTTCTTAGAAACTTCATTTGTTCCAACATCAGAAACAGAAATTACGGTAATACCATTTTCGTCTCCAATGATTTTGGTGATTCCTAAAGGCGAATTGATATATACTGTTTCCATTATTTTTGAGTTAATTACAAAGATAAGAAGGTTTTGTAATCGAAGACTACTTGATAGGGTTTTTCTAAATGTATGGTTTTCTAGATTGCTCATTCAAAAGGAAAAAACAATTAGAAAGTCATTAATAATCCGCAATTTGATTCTTTTGCCTCTTGGTAAATCTCAATTAATTCTTCATATACATTTATAGTTTTTTCATCAAAATTTTCGGTTTCGCAGATAGCTGCAAAATTTTCTTTTAAACTTACAAGTTCTCTATGAATATCATTAACATGTTCAGAATTTACAAAACCAAGTCCCATTTTGCTTGGATCTAGGATAAAGTTTTTAAAATTTAGCGATTCCCCTAGTATATAATATTCGCGGTTATATTTCAAATCGAGGTCATCGAATAACTCTAATAATGATTCCCAAACATAAGACAACCCCAATTCTTCATCAGGATTATAATATTTTGTCATTGCAAAATCTGCTAGTTCTTGAATATCTTCGGTTTCTAATTCTTCGAGCCATTCAGATGTAAGTTCTTCTCCTGAATAAGGTGATTTTAGATGGTCTAAATTTTGGTTTATAAAAGAAATTAGTAATTCTTCATTATTTGTTTCTCCGGCAGTAAGAATGATTTCTGATAATTCTTTTGTGAAGGCAGACGTGTTAAACAAAAATGATTTGTGTTCCATTGACATAGCGTTTGCTTTAAAAATTTTTGCAAAACTATTTTAAGTATCAATCTTTAACAGCCCAAAAAAGACATAATTATGTTGGTTTAAGCTTAACAGGACTTGTAATATTATAAAGGGTTAATAGCTTTCTAAAGCGAATCTATAATTTAGCTGATCTTCAATTTTTTCGCTTGAGATTACTTTTTGAATGTTTGATTTTTCAGAACTGAATTTCGGTAAAGCCAAATTCATTTCAACTGCTTTTGAAGTGTAATATTCCTCTCTTGTTGGGTGATAAGGTGCAACAGCATTAAAAACCTCATGCCATTTAGATTCATTTATGATTTTTTCAATAATGCCAATGCAATCATTTTGGTGAATTAGGTTGACAGGAGCATCTGGATTTTCTAGGTTTTCTTTTCCTGCTAAAAACTTAATAGGATGACGATCTGCACCAATTAATCCGCCGAAACGCAGAATTGTAGTTTCGAAGTTTTGATTTTCTTGAAGAAGCTTTTCAGCTAAAAGTAACTGTTTGCCACTTTCAGTATCTGGATTTGGAATAGTTTCTTCTGTTACAAAATCATTATCATCTCCATAAACTGAAGTTGAACTTACAAAAAGAACTTTCTTAACCGCAGATTTTTCTATAAACGGAATCAAATTCTTGATTTTGTTTACAAATGTCATTTCGAGCGGAGTCGAGAAACTTTGGTTCGCTCTTAATTTTGGCGGAATGTCTATGATTAAGATTTCGCTTTCCGATAAAAGATTAGTGGTATTCTCAGAAATACTTTCGCTTTCAACCGTTACTAAAAACGGACTTATTCCAGCATCTTTTAAAATAGAAAGTTTGTTTTCTGAAGTTGTTGATCCGCTTACTGAATTTCCTTTTGCAATTAATGTTTTTGCTAAAGGAAGTCCGAGCCAACCGCAGCCCAGTATGCTTATTTTTGTCATTTTTTCTTTTTAAGTTGCAAAGTTACAAAGTTGCAAAGAAAATTAAACTTTGCGTCTTGGCGACTTTACGAGATTAAAAGTCACAGAAATATTCTTTGGTTACAACGTTAAAGTAAATCGGACTTTGTCTTTTCCTTTTGCGCCCATTCTGTTGTAAAATTTAATAGCTCTTGTATTGAATTCTGGTGTTTGCCATTGAATATTGACGCAGTTATTTTTGGTTCCGATTTCTTTTAGTTTCTCAATTAACTTTTCACCAATTCCTAAACCTCTTGTTTCTTCTTCCAAAAATAAACAATCCATATAGAGAAATGTTTGTGCGTTCCAAGTAGAAAAATCAAAAGAGTAGGATGCATAACCAACAATAGTTTTTTTTGTGGCAACAACTAAGCAGAATAATTTAGGATTCTGGCCAAATAAAGCATTTTTTAAGCCTTTTTCTTTTCCTTCAGGAGAAAATTCAGCTTTTTCAAATTCGGCATGTTTTTGTAATAAAATAAGCAATTGGGGTAAATCGGTTATTTTACAGTTTCTTATTGAATATTCCATTGTAAATTGATTTCGTTTTGTAAAAAACTAATGAAGTGATGAAAATAATCGGGATAATTTTCATTGGCACGCGTCGCAATGAAGTGTTTTCGCTTTAAGCCATTCTTTCCAATTTTTACTGCTTTAATTGGATTGTTTTTTAAATGTGGCTGCAACGCCCATTTTGCCATTGACATAACGCCCATATCTGCTTTTACCATTTCTAGCGAAGCTTCTGTTAAAGGCATCGGCGTTATTTTTTTCGGACTTACTTTGGCTGGAGCCAAAAGAAACTGATGAATGGTAACGGTTTCGAGCGGAAGCGAATGGATAATTAAGTGTTCGCTGATGAAATCTTCTGCAATTACATATTTTTTGTCTGTCCAAGAATGATTTTCGGAAACGACCATTACCATTTCGTCTTGAAAAAGTTCGGTGTATTTTATATGATTATCTTTAATGGTATCGCTTACAATGGCAATATCTATGGTGTTTTCTAATAATTTCTGTAATGGAATGTGTGTTGCTTCGGCTACGATTTTTAATTCTATATTGGGATATAAAAGATGAAATTGTTTTAAAACCGATGGAAGCCAGTGATAACTTGAGAAACATTCGGTACTAATCCTGATTTCACCAGATTCTCCAAAAACCATTTGCTTGATCTGAGTTTCAGTTTCAGCAAGTTTTGTAAGGATTTCATTGGCCACATCATAAACTTTCTCGCCCGCTTTTGTGAGAACCAATTTTTTATTGACTCTCAAAAAAATAGCAGTGCCTAATTGATATTCGGCCTCTTTCAGCTGATGGCTTAAAGCCGATTGTGTTAAATGGAGTTTGTCGATCGCTTTCGTGATGCTTCCTTCTTCTACGATTGCTTTTATCAATTTTAAGTGGCGGATTTCCATTTTTTGACGAATTAATACACAAAGAAACAAAATTTTAGACTGGCTTTTGTATGAAAAAAAGTAATGCTTTTGATGAATTCTTTTCGTTTTTATGGCATGAAATCATCTGCTACTTTTGGAAAACAAAATCAATAAAACACAATCAAAATGGAAGCGCAAATTAAACATTACGAAAACAAGTTAGCTTATGAAATGGATCCTTCAGATTTGTTTGAAGCATTAAACAATGGAGAAAAAATTATTGTAATTGATGCTAGAAGGGCTTTTGGTTACGATGAAGAACATATTCCGAATGCCATAAATATTCCGCATCGCGAAATGAATGAAGAAACGACCAAACATTTAGACAAAGAGGTTTTGTATGTGACATATTGCACCGGAATTGGCTGTAATGCTTCAACAAAAGGCGCTTTGAATATGACAAAACTAGGATTTAAGGTAAAAGAATTGATCGGAGGCCTAGAATGGTGGAAGATTGATGGTTTTGCAACTGAAGGCACAAAAGGTGAAAAGCAAGGTTTGAAAATCGAATGCGCTTGCTAAAAATAAAAAAGCAGACTTTATCAAATTAAAGTCTGCTTTTTTGCTATTTATGGAGATTGTTTTATTCTGGTGTTACAGCTGGTTTTATGCTGTCTTTTGGAACAGCCAAAGTATCTACTGGAACAACAGGTTCAATTGGTTTTACTGGCGGTGTGTATCTTTTGATTTTCTGCTGAATCATAACAGCATCGTTTAATACAAACGGTGTAGGCATCATCCAATTTTCTCTTGGCTTAACATTTAATAGCGGGTTGCTCATTAAATCGAAAGAGCTTTCAATTAAATCCATATCAAAAATAGCCGATTTGTTAATGTAGAAATCCATTTCAAGCGGTTCGTTGCCTACAACATAATAGCATAAAATTTTGCTGCCTTCTCTTTCTAAACGATTTCCTTTTTCGCCAGAAGTTGACGCTCCGTTTGCCTTAAAATTATAGAAAGTCATTTTCGGATTTGCGTAGATATCGTAGCGGTTTACTTTTCTGTTTGGAGTAATTCTAATTTTTAAATATCTATTATTTCCGATAACGCTGTCTCTCAAAAACTGAATTGTTGGTTTTGGCAAATCAACAACAGGCGCAATTGCACTGTAAGTAAATGTTGTATTGTATTTGCTTGACAGTGGAAGTGTATTTAAACCCACTGCTTTTTGGTTTTTTTCACCCAAATAAGATTTAGTCCAATCGTCTAAATTAGTATCATAAGTTGTCCAAACAGCAGAATTGTTGTCGGCATTGTAAACGTATAATAAGCTGTTGGATTTGGCTTTGCCGTATTCGTAACCCGAGTTATATCCTGCGTAAGCAAAAAATGCGATAGAAGTAAGGAAGAATACCACAATCCAAGCTCCTTTTTTAGTAAAGGCTCCGAATATTGGAAGTAATAATCCGAACAAAAGAACGGTTAAAATAGCACTTCCATATAATATTTTAAGACCTAAACCAATTGGAAACATTACAATAAAAGGCGCTACAATCGCTAGAGCTGGAATAGAGAATATTAAATTCATTCCTAAACTGTAATGCTGTGTAAACACAAATATTCCGAATAACAATATTCCGAAATAAACAGGAATAATTAAGAAACCAGCTCCCGTTAAGCTGTTGGCCAAAAAGGCGTTAATGATAATCCAAAGCAGTAAAGGAGCCACAAAATGGTTCATGGTAGTTTTCGCTTCAGAAAAATGATGGTAGAAAGCAAAACAAATCGCAATGCTCAAAGTAACAAACGCACCAATATAAGCATGGCCATTATAGGTAAATCCGTTTAAAAGATCAGAGTACTGCGGATAAATTTCAAGAATAAGTTTCCAACCTAAAAAAGTTACCAATCCTGCAATTATAATAGATCCTAAAAGCGGAACAAAACCTTTGAAGATTTCTGTGAAAGTGATAATTCTTTTTACTCTTCCCACAAAAATGAATAAAACCAATAATCCAAAAGCAATCAGTGTCATTGGCATTACCCAAGTAAACGGATAACTAATGAATGAAAATGGAGCGCTGAAATAAACATTATCTTCCGTAGATTCTGTTTGGTTTAAATCAATGTTTGTAAAGTATTTTAGCAAAGGCATGATGTAAGTGCCCTGATGCGCCAATGTAGTTTTGTTTAAATGCTGAATATCATCTTGCTGTGTATGATAGTTGAAATGTCCATCGATAAAAGCAAAATTGAATCCTTGGATATTTCCTTGTTCTCTAAAAACGGTTAAATCAGTATCATTAGGAAGCATTTTATAAATGCTGTACATCAACGAATTTGAAACAGGATGAGAAGGCTTTGCTTTAGTAAATTCCTCAACCAGAGCCTGATTTCCTTTGTTGGTTTCCATTAGCATATAGCTTGGTCCAGAAGTTCCTCTTGCTTCAAAGTTTAAAACCAAACCAACATCTTTTGCCCAAGGATGATGGTTTACAAATAAAGCAGCTCCATTTAACCCTAATTCTTCGGCATCGGAGAACAATATGATAATATCGTTTTTTTGAGGATGTTTTGAGTATAAAAAGGCGCGTATACCTTCTAAAATCGTTGCAACACCAGAAGCATCGTCGCTTGCACCTTTTGAGAAAGAATGCGGTGCACTGTCATAATGAGAAAGAAGTAAAAGTGCTTTTGTATTGTTTGTTCCTTTAATTCGAGCCAAAATATTTTTTGACTTTACCAAAAGACCTTTATCATTTAGAGTAAAACCTTCTTGAACACTCGTTTCTAATCCGATTCTGTTTAATTCTAGCTTAAGATAATTAGCAACAAGTTCGTGATTGGTCGATCCTACATAGTGTGGTTTCTGTGCGATAATCCCAACCTGGTTAAAAGCTCTTTCGGTCGAAAATTCAGCAAGGGCTTCATCGTCCTTAGAGATTCCTTGCGGCATCATCGTGGCGTATATAATGCCAAGTAAGGCTAAAACGCAGACTATGGCTAGAATTGAGGTGGGGTTTTTTCTCATGGTAAATTAATACTAACTATATTTCTTTTTTAACAAGCATAAAATAATCATTGTCCAAGGAACGATAGCCTTGGTCATACAAGAAATAATATGTATTTCCTGTCTTGGTCTGTAAGATGTTTGTAAAGAACTCAAAATCAAATCCTTTTGTTAATAGTTTGTCTCGAGAAGCTTTAGATTTTCCATCTACATTTAACTCTGCCAAAATACGGTAATTTTTGCGTAACTTGTTGTTTATATTTCGCATGAAATTCGTGCTATCTTTATTTATTTTATTATTGTAGGCATTTCGACAACTATCGGAACAGAATTTCTTGTCTTCTCGGCCGAAAATTTTGGCTGAGCATTCGAGGCATGTTTTCATTAATTCAATTTTTTAATTTCGTAAAGGTCAGATCTTCTATCTTTTAATGTTTTTACGCTTCCGTGTTCGTGAAGTTCTTTCAATAGATTTAAATCAACATCGACAATAAGCGTCATTTCTGTGTTTGGAGTAGCTTCAGCTTTGATTCCGTTACTTGGAAAAGCAAAATCGGATGGTGTAAATACAGAAGACTGCGCATATTGAATATCCATATTGTTTACTTTCGGGAGATTTCCAACGCAACCTGCTATGGCTACATAACACTCATTTTCGATGGCGCGCGCCTGCGAACAATGTTTTACGCGAGTATATCCGTTTTGAGTATCCGTCAAAAATGGAACAAATAAAATATTCATTCCTTCATCTGCAAGAAGTCTCGAAATCTCTGGGAATTCGACATCGTAACAGATTAAAATTCCAATTTTACCGCAATCGGTATCAAAGGTTTTAAATTGCGATCCGCCTTTCATTCCCCAATGAACAACTTCGTTTGGTGTTATATGAATTTTGGTGTACATTTCTGAAGTTCCATCTCTTTTGCATAAGAAGCCAACATTGTAGAGATTTCCACCTTCTAAATAAGGCATACTTCCAGTAATAATATTAATGTTGTATGAAATGGCAAATTCCTGAAACTTTTTTCTAATAGGATCAGAGTGGCGAGCCAATTCTCGAATGGCTTCTGCTTCAGATAAATGATTGTAATCGGCCATTAAAGGAGCGATGAACAATTCAGGAAAAAGAGCAAAATCAGATCCGTATCCGGAAACGGCATCAATAAAAAATTCAGCTTGTTCAAATAATGCTTCAACATTGTTTAGCGGTCGCATTTGCCACTGAATTAATCCTAAACGAATAATGTTTTTCTTCAGATTAATCAGTTTCGGACTATCGTCGTAGTAAATGTTATTCCATTCTAGTAAAACCGCAAATTCTTTCGATTCTTCATCACCTTCCAAATAATTTTTAATGACTCTCAAAACGTGAAAATCATTGCTTAACTGAAAAGAAAGAACTGGATCGTATAATTCTTTAGTTCGTACTTTTTCAATATAAGTTTTTGGAGACATCTTTTTGGCGTGCTCTCTGTAATTCGGAATTCTTCCTGCAAAAACAATTGCTTTTAAGTTCAATTGTTCACAAAGTTCTTTTCTCGCATCATACAAACGACGTCCTAGACGTAAACCTCTATAATTTGGGTGAATAAAAACATCTATTCCGTATAAAATTTCAGCATTCGGATTATGGGTAGAAAAGGTATAATCACCACTAATCTGCTGATAGTTATGTCTTTTTTCTACCATTTTTTCATCGACAATAAGCGATAGGGCAGAACCAACAACTTTTCCATCAACCAAAATCACCAGCTGTCCTTCTGGAAAAATAGAAAGAAGCCTTTCTATATCTTCAGATCCCCAATACGAATCGGCCATTTCTGGATATGATTCAATCATTGATTTTTTTAATTGTTTGTAATCTTCAATTTCAAGATTTCTTAACTCTACTTTTTTGATTTTTTTCTGCATATCGTAAGATTTATCTCAAATATACAAAAAACAATTTCCATTTACAAACGCTTACAAATAGTTACAGTCGATAGTAAATAGTTAATAACCGACTGTCAATGTTGAGGATTGTCATCTTTGCAGTGTTGAATTCGATAAACGATTCAATTTAATAGTAACATTTAAAATAGTATACGCCATGAGTGCAATTAGAAACAAAGTTCAATTAATCGGGAATGTTGGTAATGATCCAGAAATTAAAACATTAGAAAGCGGTAGAAAACTAGCGCACCTTACAATCGCAACAAATGAGATTTATAGAAATGATAAAGGTGAAAAAGTAGAGCAAACGGAGTGGCATCGAATAACAGCCTGGGGAAAAACTGCAGAACTTATAGAAAAGTATGTTGTAAAAGGTAAAGAAATTGCTGTTGAAGGAAAACTAACACACAGAAGCTATGATGATAAAAACGGAGAAAAACGTTATATAACAGAAGTGGTTGTAAATGAAATTTTACTGCTGAGTAAATAACACTTTTACAAAATAGTTAAACCCGACAGGTTTTTAAAACCTGTTGGGTTTGCTATAAAAAAAATATTCCGTTAGGAATATCTCGTCGGTAGAAAAAAAATGATTTTGTTTGGGTAGTGTCCTGTAGGGACACCTGTTTTGCGAAATAATATACCCGTTTAATCAATCAAACGTTCCTAGGGAACGTAAAACCATAATTCAAATCGGATTCTACCGACAAGACATTCCTACGGAATGATTTTTTATGCGGAGAAAATGATTTGTTAAACCCGACAGGTTTAAAAAACCTGTCGGGTTTAATATTTTACTGGAAATTGTTTTTATAAAATTGATACACCATTAGCATCAGTTGTAAGCACTTCGCTCATATAATCGAAAAAAGGTCTCATGTTTTTGAAAGCGTCCAAAGCCATTTCTAAAAATTGTGGACTTAATACTTCTTCGTCAGTAAAACGTTTTATGACCAAAAATTGTTTGAAACGAAGCAAATCAATGGCGGGGTGATCAACATCAAAACCTTTTGGTTTTGTTTTGAGTTGTTCTCCTTGCAAAGTGCCAAAGTTGCTCACAAAAGATTTAGAATTTAAGATCTTTTGAAAAGTTTCAGGATCATGAGCAAATTCGGTTCTTATTCGTTTTAAATCTGCTGCATTTGGACCCCAGAAACCACCTGCAAAAAAGCTATTCCCTTTTTCCAGATGAAAATAATAACCACCGCGTCTTGCTGCAGTTGCTCGGGTATAACTTCCGCCCCAATAATGTTTAAAAGGAGTTTTGTCTTTAGAAAAACGAATATCTCTATAAATTCTGTAAACACTTTTCTTGCCCGAAGTATTTTCTAAAACATCCGATTTGGAAAGCTCCTTAAGCAAAGCTCCTGCAAAATTCTCAATATGATTTAATTCAATTAAATATTGCGGTTTATTGGCTTCAAACCACGGTTTGTTATTGTTTTCTTTGAGCTTAACCAAAAAGTCAAGACTAGATTTGGGAATTGTAATAGTGTTTTCCATAATTGAATTTAAAAATCGAAAAATAGACTGCAATTTAAAACTAAAAAACCCACCAGAGAAATCTGATGGGTTTTTCTATATCGCATTAAGCAGTTTTTTTGAATAAGTCAAACATAGGACAGCGTGAGCAGCGTTTTTTTTCGCTCTTTTTATATTTCTCGCAGCAAGAAGATTTACAGTTCTCAATCTTCTTAATTTTATCAAGGATATCTTTGTTTTTCTTTTTCTTTTTATCCTTTTTTTTATCCTTGTCTTTTTCTTTCTTGCTCACTTTTTCCTCTGAATTTTAAAAACAGAGACAAATATAAACCAAAAAAGTTATTTTTAAATATTCTAAATAAACTTTAACTTTTTTATTTAGGATTAATAGCGATTGAACTCGTAACTGTTAATTGCTGAATATCACGATCAAATAAGTAAAGTCCACCTTTATCATCGCCAATTAAGTTGATTTTATCTAAGATAGATTTTGCTGTAGCCTCTTCTTCAATTTGTTCAGAAACGTACCATTGCAAGAAATTGTGCGTAGCGTAATCTCTTTCTTCAAAAGTAATGTGCACTAATTCGTTGATAGATTGCGAAACAAAAAGTTCGTGATTGTAAAGCTCCTCAAACATCTCTTTGAAAGTAGTATAGGTTGTTTTTGGCGCTTTAAGATCTGTTACCTGAGCATGTCCTCCGCGTTCGTTTACATACTTAACTAGTTTAAGCATGTGTGCACGCTCTTCGTCTGACTGTGTGTACATAAATTGAGCGATTCCCTCTAATCCTTGTACTTCAGCCCAACAAGCCATAGAAAGATACGTTTGCGAAGATTCTGCTTCTATGCGGATTTGCTTGTTTAAAGCCGATTCAATATTTTTTGCTAACATAATAAGTGTCTTTTCTGTAAAATTAAGAAAAATTATCCATTTCATTTTTCTAAAGCTCGAAAACATTAGACTCTTAGATTAACTGTAAGTAGAATTAATTGGTATTGATTTTGCCAAATTTTCCAGGATTTGAAAATATAGATTTATTTGCGATTGGATTTCCATTATCTTCCATCATAAAACCATCGGTAAATTTTCGCATGACAAATTGTTCAGAGGCTTTGTCGTAATAGCTAAGTATGTAATAATTGCTTAATCTTAGCGTATCGTATAATTTGATGCCTTTATTATTATTTAAAAAATAAAATAAGTTTTCAATTGCCAATGGCTCTGAATGTTTATCATCTATGAAATCTAAATTTTCATTTAAAGTAGCATCAAAATAGACTATTTTACTTAGTGAATAATATTCACGTACTCCAAAATCATCTGGAGATTCAGATTTAAAATAGTAATCTAAGGATTCTCCAAAACCACTAAAAGTAATAAAGCTACTTTGTCTGTTTTTAAGTATCGAAATACCTGCAGTTAGTCCATCTAGAGCTTTAAGAAATTTTGCAGTAGTTTTTAGCTGTTGAGGTTTTCTAGTATTAATTTGAACAAAGAAAGGTGAGTTTTTAAACGGAATGCTATCATTTTTTAAAAAAGAATAATTTTTAATAGTGCTTTTAGAATCAAAATCTTTTACTTCAAACAGCAATTCTTCTTTATTGGCCGCGACTTGAAATAGTTTTTTATCATTGTAAAATGAATTTGCTGTTCGCAATGGATTTTTAGAAACAGGATGATCAAAAGTTCTTTCTTTCATAGTGCCGGTATCTAGATTAACCTCAAAAACCTGCGTTCCTTCTAAACGATTATCGAATGTCAAAATAAGATGATTATCGGTCACATAGAGTTTACTTATTTGCGATACAAAATCAATTGGATTAAGAATACCTGATTCCATTTTTTTAATTGGAAAGTATTTTATGAGCGCATTAAAAGAAATATTTACATTCTCTTTGTTTTTAAAAGTGAAACTAGAAAAATCAAGCATTTTAATTTCACACTTTTGATTTTCAAATTTGTAAAGAAGAAGATGCTCAAAATCCTTCTCTTTGGCTAGAATGTAAAAAATGCTATTCTCTTCAAAAGAGTTTATAAGGTAATCATGATTTCTAGGGAAATCAAAATTCAAGAATTCTGATATTTTGCGATTAAGGTCGTAAGTCCCAATTAGAATGTTTTTGCTGTTTGCCGAAATCCAGTATAGTGTTGGCTTTTGTTCTTTGTTAATAGTAACGCCCATTAGATTTCGATTTGCTTCTTTTTTAATTGAATCTGTAAATTGATTTGTTAGAAACAAAGATCTATTGTATTTTAAAATATTTATGTTCTGTTTGTCCCAAGTAAAGGCATAAATATCTTTGGTTTTTTTGTCTTCGATATTTAAAATCTGAGTTTTTCCTAGGGAGTTTAGATTTAATGGTAGAGAATTTAAAACTGTTTGTCCAAACAAAATTGCTTTAGAAAACAAAAGAAAAAGAAGTAGTAGTTTTTTCATAAATGTGCTTCTTATATGTTTAGCTGATTTTGTTCAAATTTTATGCCGTATTTACATCGTTTTAAATTTGAAAAA
>RCUJ01000088.1_pt1 | contig 49112 bp, 40 predicted proteins | sample 2166321 | NCBI WGS metagenome assembly RCUJ01 (sample SAMN09932808, study PRJNA488358) | compost metagenome | feature: garden; material: soil; isolation source: compost soil in an enriched community after 118 h of incubation | place: Germany: Experimental Botanical Garden Goettingen | collected... | reverse complement strand
GCGCACGGGCGCACGCTGAATCCGTACAACGCCGACGTCACGCCGGGCGGTTCGAGCGGTGGCGCGGCGGCGGCGGTCGCGGTGGGCATCGGCGCCATCGCGCACGGCAACGACCAGGGCGGATCGATCCGCTACCCGGCCTATGCCTGCGGCGTGTACGGCCTGCGCCCGAGCTTCGGGCGCGTGCCGGCCTTCAATCCTTCGGGTGCGGGCGAGCGGCCGATGGTGGTCCAGCTCACGTCGGTGCAGGGGCCGCTGGCGCGCAGCGTGCGCGACCTGCGGCTGGCCTTTGCCGCGATGGCGCAGCGCGATGTGCGCGACCCGTGGTGGGCGCCCGCGCCGCTGGAATCGGCCACGTCGGGCAGTCCCGTCAGCGTGGCGCTGTGCACCGAGCTGCCCGGCTTTGCTTGCGACCCCGAGGTGGCCGATGCCTTGCAGGGCGCCGCGCGCCGGCTGGAGCGCGCCGGCTACCGCGTCGAGCCTGCGCAGCCGCCGCGCCTGCGCGAGACGGCCGACCTCTGGTTGTCGTTGACGATGGCCGACAGCCGGCTGCTGGTGGAAGAGGCGCTGATGCGCGACGGCGACGACACCATCCGCCAGGCCTACCGCGCCATGGATGCGCACGCGCCGCAGTTCGACACAGCAAGCTATATGCGCGCCCTGGCTGCGCGCACGGGCCTGATGCGTGAATGGGCGCTGTTCCTTCAACGACATCCGCTGCTGCTGATGCCCGTGTCGTGGCGCCATCCGTTCCCGGTCGACGCCGACCAGCGCGGCAGCGCCGCGATGCGGGAGATCCTGGATGCGCAGAGCCCGCTGCTGTCCACCGCGATCCTGGGCTTGCCGGGGCTGTCGGTGCCGATGGGGCTGCGTCACGGGCTGCCCACGGGCGTGCAGCTCGTGAGCGACCGCTTCCGTGAAGACCTCTGCCTGGCCGCGGCCGAGGTGCTCGAAGCCGAGGCCGGGCCGGTGGCGGCGGTCGACCCCGCCTGAGCGGGGAGGGCGCGCGTCAGCGCTTGCGGAAGATGTCGCGCGCCGCCTCGATGGTGGCCGCGATGTCGTCCTCGCTGTGCGCGGCGCTCACGAAGCCTGCTTCATAGAGTGCCGGCGCGATGTACACGCCGCGATCGAGCAGGCCGTGGAACAGCGCGTTGAACTGCGCGTTGTCGGTGGTCATCACCGTCGCGTAGTTCTGTGGCAGCTCGTTCATCAGGAAGAAGCCGAACATGCCGCCTTCGCTGTCGGCGTTGAAGGGCTGGCCCTCGGCGGCCGCGGCGGCCTTCAGGCCGTCGACCAGCGTGCGGGTCTTCTTCGCCAGCGCCTCGTAGAAGCCGGGCTTCGAGATTTCCTTCAGCGTGGCCAGGCCGCAGGCGGTGGCCACCGGGTTGCCCGACAGCGTGCCGGCCTGGTAGACCGGGCCCAGCGGCGCGAGCTGTTCCATGATGGCGCGCGGGCCGCCGAAGGCCGCCAGCGGCATGCCGCCGCCGATGACCTTGCCGAGCACCGTGAGGTCGGGCGTGATGCCCAGCACGCCTTGCGCGCCGTGCAGGCCGACGCGGAAGCCCGTCATCACCTCGTCGAAGATCAGCAGCGCGCCGTGCTGCGTGCACAGCTCGCGGCAGCGCTTGGCGAAGGCCGGCGTGGCGCGCACGAAGTTCATGTTGCCGGCGATCGCCTCGATCATCAGGCAGGCGATGTCCTTGCCGTGCAGCGCGAAGGCTTCCTCGAGCTGCTGCAGGTTGTTGTACTCGAGCACCAGCGTGTGCTGCACCACCTCGGGCGGCACGCCGGCCGAGGTCGGGTTGCCGAAGGTGGCCAGGCCGGAGCCGGCCTTCACCAGCAGCGCGTCGGCATGGCCGTGGTAGCAGCCTTCGAACTTGACGATGGTCTTGCGGCCGGTGGCGCCGCGCGCCAGGCGCAGCGCGCTCATGGCGGCTTCGGTGCCCGAGCTCACGAGGCGCACCATCTCCATCGACGGCACCAGGGCCAGGATGGCTTCGGCCAGCTCGATCTCGCGCTCGGTCGGCGCGCCGTACGAGAAGCCTTCGAGCACGGCCTTCTGCACCGCCTCGACCACGGCGGGATGGCCATGGCCCAGGATCATCGGGCCCCAGGAGCCGATGTAGTCGATGTAGCGCTTGTCGTTGGCGTCCCAGAAATAGGCGCCTTGCGCGCGCTGGATGAAACGGGGCGTGCCGCCGACGGCCTTGAAGGCGCGCACGGGCGAGTTCACGCCGCCGGGGATCACGGCGCGGGCGCGCTCGAAAAGAAGGTCGTTCTGGTCAGTCATCAGTGTCGCGTGTCGTGCGGGGGTAAAGCGAAATCGGGAGGGGTGTCTGGCGCGTCGTCATCGTCTTCGTCGTCCTCGGGCTCGGCCCAGAACAGGCGGTCGGGCAGCACGTGGCCCATGCCGGGGCGGAAGCCCGCGTCGAGGCAGCGGTCCATGTAAGCGAGCGCTTCGGTCGTGGCGGCCACGAGGTCGGTGCCGCTGGCGAGCAGGGCGGCGAGCGCGGCCGAGAGCGTGTCGCCGGCGCCGGCGAAGACGGCTTCGAGCCGTTCGTACTTCTCGCTGGCCAGCACCGACTGCGGCGAGGCCAGCACGTTGTCGATGAACTGGTCGGGCAGCACCATGCCGGTGACCAGGGTGTAGGGCACGCCGAACTCGCCGGCGGCCTTGGCGATGTCGCGCGCGCCGGGCGGGCGCTCGCCGCTCCAGTCGGGCAGCAGCCAGCGCCACAGGGTGCTGTGGTTTCCAACCAACACCGTGGTCTGGGGCAGCACGAGGTCGCGGAAAGCGTCGAGATAGGCCTCGATGAGGTTCTCGTCCCACCACGACAGGTTGGGCATGTAGGCCACCACGGGCACGTCCGGGTAGTCGGCGGCGGTCTCGGCGATGGTGCTCAGCGCCTCGGGGGTGCCGGCAAAGCCGACCTTGATCAGCTGGACCTCGACGTCTTCCAGGATGGCGCGCGCCTGCTCGGCCACGGCCTCTTCCTCGAAGGCGAAGTGGTCGAAGATCTCGGCCGTGTCGCGCGCGTAGGCGCCCGTCACCACCGGCAGGATGTGAGCGCCCACCGATCCCATGGCCAGTGCGTCGGCGCCCAGGCCGCCCGCGCCGCTCGGATCGCTGGCATTGAACACCAGCACGCAGGGGGGATTCAGGTCGCGTTCGCTCAGCGCCTCGTCGTCCTGCGAGGGGTCGTTAAGATTGCCCGGTTTGCGGGCGTTCTCGTCTGGATGTAAGTAGATGGTCATACGCCTAGCGAAATCCCCTGGATGGTGGCATAGGCGCGACGTTTACGGTCTGCCAGTGAGATACGCATAGATACACTCGTTGCATTTAATGAACAAGGACTTTAAGCTCCGATGAACACGAAAACTTGGATGTGCCTGATTTGTGGGTGGATCTATGACGAAGCGGTTGGTGTACCGGAAGACGGCATCGCGGCAGGCACGGCCTGGGCCGATGTGCCGATGAACTGGACCTGTCCTGAGTGCGGTGCGCGCAAGGAAGACTTCGAAATGGTTGAGATCTGACAAGCATGGCATAGGGCTACGCGATCTGCGTCGATGTTCGGCGCGGCGGGCATCCAAGTCTCATGAGCAGGAGCGTTTGCAATGGGCCCGAATGGATCTGGTTACAAGGTGCTGGTCATCGATGACAGCAACACCATCCGGCGCAGTGCCGAGATTTTTCTGAAGCAGGGTGGGCACGAGGTTCTTCTCGCGGAAGACGGCTTCGACGCGCTCTCCAAGGTTAACGACCACAAGCCTCACCTGATTTTCTGCGACATCCTGATGCCTCGCCTCGACGGCTATCAGACCTGCGCCATCATCAAGCGCAACGCGCATTTCTCCAATGTCCCGGTCGTCATGCTGTCTTCGAAAGATGGCGTATTCGACAAGGCCCGCGGCCGCATGGTCGGGTCCCAGGACTATCTCACCAAGCCATTCACCAAAGACCAGCTGCTGCAGGCCGTGCAGCAGTTTGGCATTGTTCAACAGGAAGTGCAGTAATGCCCATTCGAAAAATCCTCGTCGTCGACGACTCCAAGACGGAACTGGTGTTCCTGACCGACCTCCTCCAGAAGAACGGTTTCTCCGTGAAGACGGCCGAAAACGCCGACGACGCGATGCGCCGCCTCGAGGAAGACCACCCCGACCTGATCCTCATGGACGTGGTCATGCCCGGCCAGAACGGCTTCCAGCTCACGCGCGCCATCGCCCGCGACCCGAAGTACGCCGCCATTCCGATCATCCTGTGCACCAGCAAGAACCAGGAAACCGATCGTGTCTGGGGCATGCGCCAGGGCGCACGCGACTACATCGTGAAGCCGGTCAACGCGGCCGATCTGATGTCCAAGATCAGCGCGCTCGCCTGAGCGGGAACCTGCGCACTCCATGGCGAATCGCGACGCGCTGCGCGCCTTCCAGTCCCGGCTTGCGAGCCGCCTCCAGGCCGCGCGCACCACGGGCGTGGCCGCGAGCTGGCTGGCGGTCGAGGCGGGTGAGGGCAAGTACCTCTTTCCGCTGGCGCACGCCGGCGAAATCTTTCCCTGGACGCCGCCCCAGCCCGTGCCCTACACGGAGCCCTGGTTCCTCGGCGTCGCCAACCTGCGCGGCGGCCTGTACGGCGTCGTGCAGCTGTCGGCGTTTGCGTCCGGTGCGCCGGGCGCCCCCGCCGCCACCGAGGCGGCACGCATCCAATCGCGGCTCGTGGCATTCAACGAGCTGCTCGAAGTCAACTGCGCTTTGCTGGTCGATCGACTGGCGGGGTTGCGGGGTGCGGAGGCCTTCACGGCCGCCGACGCTCCGGGCGCAGAGGCCCCGGCCTGGCACGGGCATCTGTACACCGACGCAGCAGGAGAGCGCTGGCAGGAAGTCAACCTGCAGGCGCTTTCGCAGCAACCCCAGTTTTTGAGTATTGGTGCGTAGTGCTTCGGCACATGGCACTGGCAACCACCTGAAGGACCGACCGTGAGCTCGATCGCCGACAAGTTCAAGAAATTACTCCCCGCGACCAACGGGAACGACAAGGCCCGCGTCGACGGCTCCGGTTCGATATCGCTCGACGATGTCGACACGGTTCAGGTTCCGGACGAAAAAACGATCCGCCTCGCCAAGAAGGGCGAGGGCGCATCCGCCGCCACAGCCGACACCGGCTTCGGCGGCATCGACGCGCTGGGCGACCCGGCGTCCGTCGAGGCCGCCAACGCGGCCACGCTCGAAGCGGTTCCGCTGGCCCCCGCCGCGGGCGGCGGCATGGGCGCCAACCCCGCCAAGCAGCAGCGCGTGCTGGCGATCATGCTGGCCATCGTGGTGCTGGCGCTGTTGCTGGTGGCCGGCTCCGCCATCCTTCGCGCGGAACGCCTGGCGCAGCAGGTGGCGGCCACCGGCCAGTCGCTGATGCAGTCGCAGCGCCTGGCCAAGTCGATCTCGCAGGCCCTCGTCGGCAGCGCCTCGGCGTTCGTCGAAGTGAAGGACAGCGCCGACGACCTCTCGCGCCGCGTGCAGGGCCTGACCAACGGCGACGACGCCTTGCGCCTGGAAGCCGTCGGCAACCAGTACGACGAGGAGATGAACAAGATCAACCCGCTGGTCGCCCGCGCCGACACCAGCGCCAAGGCCGTGCTGGCCCAGCGCCAGATCCTGACGCAGGTGGGCGCCGCCTTGCGCGACATCAACCAGCAGTCGTCCACGCTGCTCGAAATGACGGAAACCGTCGCGTCGCTGAAGATGCAGCAGAACGCCACGCTGCCCGAGATCTCGGCCGCCGGCCAGCTCGTGATGCTGACGCAGCGCATCGGCAAGTCGACCAACGAGTTCTTCACGGTCGAGGGTGTGAACCCCGACGCCGTGTTCCTGCTGGGCAAGGACCTGAACACCTTCCAGGAAACCACCCGCGGCCTGCTCGACGGCAACGCGCAGCAGCGCTTCCCCGGCTCGAAAGACCCGCAGACGCGCCAGCAGCTCGAAGCCATCCTGAAGACCTACGAGCAGATGCGCACGCAGGCCTCGGCCATTCTGGGCAACCTGCAAGGCCTGGTGGCCGCGCGCGAAGCGCAGGCGTCCATCCTGACCGACAGCGAGCCGCTGCGTAAGTCGCTGGGCGAACTGCAAGAGAAGCTCTCGGCACGCACCGGCCTGGGCGCCGGCACCATCGTGCTGCTGTTCGTGCTGTCGCTGGCCGCCCTGGCTCTGGCCGGCGCCATCGGTTTCGTGCAGGTGCGCGAAGGCCGCGAACGTGCCGCCGTCGCCGAACGCGAGCGTCTGGCTGCCGAGCAGGCGTCTGAAGAAGCCGGCCGCGTGAACAACGCCAACCAGGCCGCCATTCTTCGCCTGATGAACGAACTGCAGACAGTGGCCGAAGGCGACCTGACGCAGGAAGCGACCGTGACCGAGGACATCACCGGCGCCATCGCCGACTCGGTGAACTACACGGTGGAAGAACTGCGTTTGCTGGTGGGCAACGTGCAGAACACGGCGACCCGCGTGGCGCAGACGACGTCGCAGGTGGAAAACACCTCGACCGAACTGCTCGCCGCCTCGACCGAACAGCTGCGCGAAATTCGCGAAACCGGCCAGTCGGTGCTGACCATGGCCGAGCGAATCAACGGCGTGTCCTCGCAAGCGCAAGAGTCCGCCACGGTGGCGCGCCAGTCGCTGCAAGCCGCATCGTCGGGCCTGCAGGCCGTGCAGAACGCCATCGGCGGTATGAACTCCATCCGCGACCAGATCCAGGAAACCTCCAAGCGGATCAAGCGCCTGGGCGAATCGTCGCAAGAGATTGGCGAAATCACCGAGCTGATCTCGGACATTACCGAACAGACCAACGTGCTGGCCCTGAACGCCGCCATTCAAGCGGCATCCGCCGGTGAAGCCGGCCGAGGCTTCTCGGTGGTGGCGGAAGAAGTTCAGCGACTGGCCGAACGCTCCGCAGACGCCACGCGCCAGATCTCGGCGCTGGTGAAGGCGATTCAGACCGACACGCAGGACGCGGTGGGCGCCATGGAGCGTTCCACGCAGGGTGTGGTCGAAGGGGCCAAGCTGTCCGACAACGCGGGTACCGCGCTGTCCGAGATCGACCGCGTGTCGCGCCGACTCGCTGACCTCATCGAGCAGATTTCGCAGTCCGCCTCCCGCGAGGCCGATTCGGCCAACGTGGTGGCCGCCAACATCCAGCACATTTTTGCGGTGACGGAACAGACCGGAGAAGGCACGCGGACCACGGCCCAGCAGGTGCGCGAGCTCTCGCAGATGGCCGAAGAACTGCGTCGCTCGGTGGCTCGTTTCAAGATCGCGTGACAACAGATAGATAAGAACGGCGAGCAACCACGTGTCGATTCAAACCCCTGCCACGGCCCCCCTCGCCGGCAACATGCCGGCCACCGAAGACCTCGGGCCGCTGGCCTGGGTGCTGGGAGAAATCCAGAAATCCCTCGACGGTGTCGGCAAGTCGCTGCGGCGTTTCGTGCGCGACGTGGGCAGTGCCACGGAGCCCGAGAGCGGTCCGCTGCAGATGGCCCGCCAGCAACTGCACCAGGCCGTCGGCGCGCTGCAGATGGTCGGCCACAGCTCGCCCGCGCTGGTGCTGGGCACCATCGAATTCGCGGTGCAGGGCTTCATCGCCGAACCGCAGCGCTGCACCGAGAGTGCCGTGCACAAGATCGAGCGTGCCGGCTTTGCCGTCACCGATTTCCTCAGCGCACTGCTGGCCGGCAAGGCCGTGTCGTCGGTGGCGCTGTTCCCGCAGTACCGCGACGTGCTGGAGCTGGGCGGCAATGAGCGCGTCCATCCGGCGGACCTGTGGAGCACCGCATGGCGCTGGGTCGAGGTCAAGCCGGCCCTCACGCAAGCCGCGCTCGCTTATGACCCGGCCGTGCGTTCGCGGCTCGACCGCGAGGTGCTGCAGCTGGTCAAGAGCGGCGACGCGCAGGCCGCGCGACGGCTGCATGCGCTGTGCCTGGGGCTCGGGCGCGGTGCGCTGCTGCCGCGCGTCGCGAGCTTCTGGACGCTGGCCGCGGGCTTCTTCGAAGCCCTTGCGCTGGGCCTGATTCCCGCCGACACCTACGTCAAGCGCGCCGCCTCGCGCGTGCTGCTGCAGTACGCCACGCTGGCGCGCGGCGACAGCGTCGTATCCGACCGCCTCGGCCAGGACCTGCTCTTCTTCTGCGCCCAGGCCGTGCCCGGCGCGCAGGACGACGCCGCCACGCTGCGCACCGTGCGCAGCGCCTGGGGCGTGACGCAGGAACCGCGCGTCGACTACACCGTGGTGCAGTTCGGCCGCTTCGACCCGCTGGTGCTCTCGCAGGCGCGCAAGCGCATCGAGACCGCCAAGGAAATGTGGTCGGCGCTCTCGGGCGGCGACATCACGCGCACGCGGCAGGTGGCCGACACCTTCGCGCAACTCGGCGAATCGCTGCTGAAGCTGCATCCGCCGAGCCAGCCGATGGTGCAGGCGCTGACGCACGCCGTGGACGCCTCGGTGCGTTCCGGCCAGCCGCCCGACACCGAACTGGCGATGGAAGTCGCCACCTCGGTGCTGTACCTCGAAGCCGCGCTCGAAGACCTCGACCCCAGCGACCCGCAGCTCACGGCCCGCACGCTGCAGCTGGCCGGCCGCATCGAGCGCGTGCGCGACGGCGGCCGTTCCGAGCCGCTCGAGCCGTGGATGGAGGACCTGTACCGCCGCGTCAGCGACCGCCAGACCATGGGCACCGTGGTCGACGAACTGCGCAGCCACCTGAGCGAACTCGAGAAGTCGCTCGACCAGTATTTCCGCCGCCCGGCCGAAAAGCCGCTGCTGCGCACCGTGCCCACCCAGCTCATGCAGATGCGCGGCGTGTTCTCGGTGCTGGGGCTCGAGCAGGCCGCGCACACCGTGCAACGCATGCGCGACGACGTCGAGCAGATGCTGCAGGTCAACCGCTCGCCCGTCGAGGAAATGGCCACCTTCGACGCGCTCGGCAACAACCTGGGCGCGCTCGGTTTCCTCATCGACATGCTGGGCTACCAGCCCGCACTGGCCAAGCGCCTGTTCGTGTTCGACGCCGAAGCCGGCGAGCTCAAGCCGCTGATGGGCCGCCAGGCCATCGATGCCGCGGCCCCGGCCGAAGGCGCTGCCGCACCGGCCGCCGAGCCCGTGCTCAGCATCGAGGAGGTCGACGCGCAGATCGCTTCCAAGCTCGCCGCGTTGGCCACGCCCAACCGCAAGACCAAGCCGTCGCCGCTGGAGGAATTCAGCCGCAAGGCCGAGAGCTGGACCACCAAGATCACGGGCCCGTCGGCGCTGCCCGACACCGAGGTCACCGAGCTCGAAGAAGACGACCTGCAGAACATCTTCCTGGACGAAGCCCGCGAAGTGGTGGGCAACGGCCTGGCCGCCATCGCCGCGCTCGGCAACCGTCCCGGCGACACCGAAGAACTCACCATCCTGCGCCGCGCGTTCCACACGCTCAAGGGCAGCTCGCGCATGGTCGGCCTCACCGACTTCGGCGACGCCGCCTGGTCGCTCGAACAGGTGCTCAACACCTGGCTGGCCGACCAGCGCGATGCCACGCCCGAGCTGCTGTCGAGCACCGAGCGCATGCTGCGCGATTTCAGCCAGTGGGTCGAAGCCATCGCCGCCGGCGATGCAGGCACCTGGCACTCGGCACCGTTCAGCCGCGTGGCCAATGCGCTGCTGGCCGGCGAGCCCGTGCCCGCACCGGTGCGCGTGGCCGATGCCGAAGCGCTCGCGGTGGCCGCGCGCCACATCGCCGCCGAGCCGGCGCCGCTCGCACTGCCGGAGCTGCCTGAGCTCCCCGACCTGTCGCTGACGCCGCAAGATGTCGCAGCCCCTGACGCCACGTTGGACTTCTCCGATTGGCAGCAGGCGCAAGAAGCGCCACACGCACCGACCAAGCCTGTCACACCCGAGCCCGACGACGATTTCGCCTCCACCGACTTCCTCGACTTCGAAGGCAAGCAGAGCACCGCGCCCGCACCGCTCGACGTGCTGCCCAGCGGCGACGATTTCGATTTCCTCGCGCCCCCGAAGACGCATGCACCGGCGGAGCCCGCCGTGTCGCACGCCGAGCCCGAGCCCGCGCCGGAAATCGAAGCGACGGTGCCGACCGCGTCGGGCCTGCCCGATCTCGAATGGGCGCCCGAGCCGCTGCCGCTGGCTGCTGCTGAGCCTGTCGCCGAGACGGTGGCACCTGTCGAGGTCATCGAAGCGGCCGAAGAAATCGACGCGACGGTGCCGACCGCGTCGGGCCTGCCCGATCTCGAATGGGCGCCGGAGCCGCTGCCGCTGGCTGCCGCAGAGCCTGTCGCCGAGACGGTGGCACCTGCCGAGGTCATCGAAGCCGCCGAAGAACTGCCGGCGCTGGAAGTGCCGGTCGAAGCACTGCAGCCGGAGCCGGAACCTGTGTTGGCGGCCATCGAGGCCGCCCCCGAGGCCCCCGTTGTCGTCGAGGAGCTGCCAGCCGCCGTCGTGGCCGAACCGGAGCCCGTGTCGGAGCCTGAGCCCGTGCTGGCCGAGGCCATTCCTGAACCCGAGTCTTCCATCGCGCCGAGCGCCGAAGACCAGGTCAAGGTGATCGGCCCGCTGCGCATCGGCATCGCGCTGTACAACGTCTACCTCAACGAAGCCGACGAATGGTCCCGCCAGCTGGCGACCGATGTCGGCGAATGGGCGCTCGAAACCCACGAGCGCCTGCCCGACTCGACCATCGCGCTGGCGCATTCGCTGGCCGGCAGCTCGGCCACCGTCGGCTTCCACAGCCTCTCGGGCATGGCCCGCCTGCTCGAATCGGCGCTGCAGCACCTGCAGATGCAGGGCAGCGGCACGCGCGAGCAGGGCGTCGTGCTGGTCGCCGCGGCCGACGAGCTGCGTCGCCTGCTGCACCAGTTCGCCGTCGGCTTCCTGCGCGATCCGTCCGAAGCCACGCTGCAGGCGCTGCGCGAAATCGCCGCCGCACCGATGCCGCCCGAAATCGCCGCGGCCCGTTTCGAGACGCTGCTGCCCAAGCAGGTCGTCGCCAACGACGCCTTTGCCGACGTGGTACTGGACGACAACGAAGACGCCATCGACCTGGCCGATGCGGTCGACGTCGACCTGTTCCCGATCTTCGAGGAAGAGGCGGCCGAACTGATGCCCCAGCTGGGCGAGGCGCTGCGCCAGTGGTCGCACCACCCCGACGACGCCGCGCCGCGCGCCTCGGTGCTGCGCACGCTGCACACGCTCAAGGGCAGTGCCCGGCTGGCTGGCGCCATGCGCCTGGGCGAGCGCGCGCACCGCATGGAGTCCGAGATCGAACTGCTGGGCTCCCAGGGGGCGGAGCGGGCCGACATCGAGAAGCTGCTCACGCGCCTGGACACGCTGCAACACACCTTCGACGCCCTGCGCGCGGCCGACGACGCCGCCCAGGTCGAAGTGGCCCAGCTGATCGCCACCGCCAGCCCGACCGCACCCGCCATCCAGCGCGTGCAGGCGGCGCCCGAGGTGCGCGAGTCGGCGAACGACGACCAGGCCGAAGCGGCTTCCGCCGAATCCGCCGTGGAAGCTCCGTCCTCCCTGCTGCCGCGCCCCGCGCCGGCCCTGCTCGCGCCGCTGCGCGCGGCCTCGGGCCAGGCGGTGCGCATCCGCACCCAGCTGCTCGACCGCCTGGTCGCGCAGACCGGCGAGGTCATCATCACGCGCTCGCGCCTGGAGGCCGAACTGGGCCAGCTGCGCGGCTCGCTCGCCGACCTCACGGGCAACCTCGACCGCCTGCGCCAGCAGCTGCGCGACATCGAGGTGCAGGCCGAAAGCCAGATGCAGTCGCGCCTGGCACAGGCCAAGGATTCGCAGCAGAGCTTCGACCCGCTCGAGTTCGACCGCTTCACCCGCGTGCAGGAACTCACGCGCATGATGGCCGAGTCGGTGAACGACGTGGCCACCGTGCAGCGCACCTTGCAAAAGACCGTGCAGGCCACGGAAGACGACCTGAGCGTGCAGGCACGCCAGACGCGCGAACTGCAGCGCGGCCTGCTGCGCACGCGCATGGTGGAGTTCGAAGGCATCTCCGACCGCCTGTACCGCGTGGTGCGCCAGGCCTCGAAGGACACCGGCAAGCAGGTGCGCCTGGACATCGTCGGCGGCTCCATCGAAATGGACCGCGGCGTGCTCGACCGCATGACGCCCGCCTTCGAACACCTGCTGCGCAACTGCGTGGCGCACGGCATCGAGGATGTGGCGGCGCGCGAGAAGGCCGGCAAGGACGCCAGCGGCCTCATCGTCATCGACCTGCACCACGAAGGCAACGACGTGTCGGTGAGCTTCCGCGACGACGGCGCCGGCCTCGACCAGAAGCGCATCGCCGAACGCGCCCGCGCCCTCGGCCTGCTCGGCCCCGACCAGGACCTGTCGCCCGAAGAAGCCACCGAGCTGATCTTCAAGCCCGGCTTCTCGACGGCCGGACAGGTGTCCGAACTGGCCGGCCGCGGCATCGGCATGGACGTGGTGCGCGCGCAGATCGCCGCGCTCGGCGGCCGCATCGAAACGCACAGCACGCCGGGCCAGGGCACCACCTTCAAGCTGGTGCTGCCGCTGACCACCGCCGTGACGCACGTGGTGATGCTGCGTGCGGGCGAGGTGTCGATCGGCGTGCCGTCGAACCTCGTGGAACTCGTGCAGCGCGTGAGCGGTGCCGACCTCGAGGCCGCCTACCTGAACCACAGCTTTGCCTTCGGCAGCGAGCAGGTGCCGTTCTACTGGGCCGGCGCGCTGCTGCAGCATTCCATCCGCAGCGAGCACGCCGCCACCAAGAACAACACGCTGGTGATCGTGCGAAGCGCGGCGCAGCGCGTGGCCCTGCACGTGGACGAAGTGCTGGGCAACCAGGAAGTCGTGGTGAAGAACCTCGGCCCGCAGCTCGCGCGGCTGCCCGGCCTGGCCGGCATCTCGGTGCTGGCTTCGGGCGCGGTGGCGCTCATCTACAACCCGGTGGCGCTGGCCGCGGTGCATGGCGACCAGGCGCGTGCGCGCCAGACCGCCGCGCTGGCCGCGCCGACGCATGCCGCTTCGGTGGACACCGGCGCGCCGCAGACGCCGGCCGCCTTTGCCCCGGTGGTGCCGCAGATCCCGCTCGTGCTGGTGGTGGACGACTCCATCACCGTGCGCCGCGTCACGCAGCGCCTGCTGCAGCGCGAAGGCTATCGCGTGTCGCTCGCGGCCGACGGCCTGCAGGCGCTCGAACGGCTGCAGCAGGAGCGCCCGGCCGTGGTGCTGTCGGACATCGAGATGCCGCGCATGGACGGCTTCGACCTGGCCCGCAACATCCGCGCCGACGTGGCCCTGGCCGAGCTGCCGATCATCATGATCACCTCGCGCATCGCCGAGAAGCACCGCGAGTACGCCCGCGACCTGGGCGTGAACCACTACCTGGGCAAGCCGTACTCGGAAGAGGAACTGCTGCGCCTGGTGCGTGCGTACACGAGCGAGCCGGCCGCGCTGGCGGTGGCCTGATCGGTCTCGGCAGCGCCGGCGATCGGCGCGGAAGAAAAAAGGGCCCTTAGGGGCCCTTTTTTCTTGGGCTACGGTTTTTGCAGGGCCTTAGCGCGCGCCGCCGCATAGCGCTGCATGGTCTTTTCCCGCGCTTCGGCGTGGTCCACCACGGGCTTCGGGTAGTTCTCGCCCAGCCTGACGCCTGCCGCCTCCAGCTCGACCGGCGACGCCATCCACGGCGCGTGGATCGCCACGTTCGACAGGCCCGCGAGCTGCGGCAGGTAGCGGCGGATGAACTTGCCCTCGGGGTCGAAGCGTTCGCTCTGCGTCACCGGGTTGAAGATGCGGAAGTAGGGCTGGGCGTCGCAGCCGGTCGAGCTGGCCCATTGCCAGCCGCCGTTGTTCGAGGCCAGCTCGAAGTCGTTCAGGTGCAGCGCGAAGTAGCGCTCGCCGCGCCGCCAGTCCAGCCCCAGGTCCTTGCACAGGAAGCTCGCCACCACCATGCGCAGCCGGTTGTGCATGTAGCCGCTCTGCCGGATCTGCAGCATCGCGGCATCGACCAGCGGGTAGCCGGTGCGGCCCTCGCACCAGGCGTCGAACAGCTGGTCGGCGTGCTTGCCGTGGTGCCAGGCGATCTTGTCGTACTCGGGGCGGAAGCTCTTCGACTCGCCGTTCGCATGCACGTGCGGAAAGTGCGCCAGGATCTGGAAGTAGAAGTCGCGCCAGACCAGCTCGCTGAGCCAGGTCGCGGCGCCGGTGTTGCCCTGCAGCGCCAGCTGGTGCGCCACGCTGGCCAGCTGGCGGATCGACACCGTGCCGAAGCGCAGGTGCACGCCCATGTAGCTGGGCCCGCGCACGGCCGGGAAGTTGCGCGCCTCGTCGTAGCGGTCGATGCGCTCGAAGAAATCCTCGAACAGCGCGCCCGCGCCGCGCGTGCCGGTGGGAATCTCCAGCGTCTGGAGGTTGGTGCTTTCGAAGCCGATCTCGCCCAGCGTGGGCACCGGCCCGTTCAGGGCCGGGGGCGGCGGGGCGAGCGCGTCGGCGTGGCTGCGCACGGGGTACGGCTTCAGGAAGAACGAATCCACCTTCGCCAGCCAGGCCCGCTTGTACGGCGTGAACACCGTGTAGGGCAGGCCGGCCTTGGTCATGACCTCGTCGCGGTCGAAGACGGTGCTGTCCTTGAAGGTGTGGAAGCTGATGCCCGTGTTGGCCAGCGCGCCGAGCACGCGGGCGTCGCGCGCCAGGGCGTCGGGCTCGTCGTCGCGGTTGGCGAACACCGCCTGCACGTCGAGCGTGTGGGCCAGCGCGGGAATCTCCTCGGCGGCCACCGCGTGCCGCACGATGAGCCCGCTGCCCAGGCCGCGCAGCTCGGCTTCGAGCTCCACCAGCGATTCGCGGATGAATTCGACCCGCCGGTCCGCGTGGGGCAGGGCGTCCAGGATCGCCCGGTCGAACACGAAAACGCACACCACCTGCCGGCAGGCCCGCAGCGCCCGGTACAGCGCTGCGTTGTCGTCCACCCGGAGGTCCCGGCGAAACCACATGAGCCCTTTGGGATAGGTCTTGTCGACGGCCAGTAAAATCGGGGGCATATGGCTGCCGATTCTGCCCCGATGAACCTGACGCATCACTTTCTGATCGCGATGCCGGGGATGGAAGACAAAACTTTCAACCGCAGCGTCGTTTACCTCTGCGAACACAGCGAGCGCGGTGCGCTCGGGCTGGTGATCAACAAACCCAGCGACATCAACCTCAAGGTGCTGTTCGAGAAGATCGAGCTGCACCTGGCCCGCCCCGAGCTGGGCGACGCCCCCGTTTTCCAGGGCGGCCCGGTGCAGACCGAGCGCGGCTTCGTGCTGCACGAGCCGGTGTTCACCCAGGCCGAGAAACCCGAGGAATCGGTCTACGCCTCGACCATGACCATCCCCGGCGGGCTCGAAATGACCACCTCCAAGGACGTGCTGGAGGCCCTGGCCACCGGCGCCGGCCCGCGCAAGGTGCTGGTCTCGCTGGGCTATTCGGCCTGGGGCGAGGGCCAGCTGGAGTCCGAACTGGCCGAGAACAGCTGGCTCACCGTGCTGGCCGACCCGGCCGTGATCTTCGATACGCCGGTGGAAAAGCGCTACGACAAGGCGTTGATGCTGCTGGGGCTCGAGGCCTGGACCTTGTCCCCGGACGCGGGCCACGCATGAGCGACGTCATGTCCGACGCGCCCGCATCCGCCCCTGCTTCCGTTCCCGTTCCCGCGCATTTCCAGAGCTTCCTGGCCTTCGACTTCGGCGCCAAGCGCACCGGCGTGGCCAGCGGCAACCGGCTGCTGCGCACGGCGACCCCGCAGGCCACCATCAAGGCCGAGGGCGCCGACGCCCGCTTTGCGCAGGTCGAAGCCCGTATCAAGGAATGGCAGCCCGACGCGCTGGTGGTCGGCGTGCCCTACCACCCCGACGGCGCCCCGCACGAGAACACCCGCCGCGCGCAGAAGTTCGCGCGCCAGCTGCGCGGCCGTTTCAATCTCCAGGTGTTCGAGGTGGACGAGCGCTACAGCACCACCGAGGCGCTGGCCTCCGGCGCCCGCGATGCCGACGCCGCCTCCGCCTGCATCATCCTGGAACAGTTTTTGAGGAGTCTCCCGTGAGTTCAATCCCCGATGCCGAAGCGCTCTACACGACGCTGCTGTCCGGCGTGAAGGCGCTGATGCGCCCCGAGACGAAACTGGTGGGCATCACCTCCGGCGGCGCCTGGCTGGTCGAGCGCCTGCAAAAAGACCTGGGCCTGGCCGGTGCCCCCGGCGTCATCTCGTCGGCCATGCACCGCGACGACTTCGCGCGCCGCGGCCTCTCGGCCAGCGCGCAGACCGCGCTGCCCTTCGACGTGAACGGCGCCGACGTGCTGCTGCTCGACGACGTGCTCTACACCGGCCGCACCATCCGCGCCGTGCTCAACGAGCTGTTCGACTTCGGCCGCCCCGCCTGCGTGCGGCTCGCCGTGCTGGTGGATCGCGGTGGCCGCGAACTGCCCGTCGCCGCCGACTTCGCGGCAACGACGCTCAAGCTGCCCGACACCCAATTGCTAGCCCTCGCGCGCGCCGACGACGGCGCCTTCAGCCTCAAGGTGGAGGACAACAAGTAATGCTCTACAAGCGAAATCCGCAGCTCAACAAGAACGGCGAGCTGATCCACCTGCTGTCGATCGAGGGCCTGCCCAAGGACATCGTCACGCACATCCTCGACACGGCCGCCAACTTCACCAGCGTGAGCGACCGTGAGGTGAAGAAGGTGCCGCTGCTGCGCGGCAAGAGCGTGTTCAACCTGTTCTTCGAGAACAGCACGCGCACGCGCACCACCTTCGAGATCGCGGCCAAGCGCCTGAGTGCCGACGTCATCAACCTGGACATCGCGCGCTCCTCGGCCACCAAGGGCGAGTCGCTGCTGGACACCATCGCCAACCTGAGCGCCATGGCCGCCGACCTGTTCGTGGTGCGCCACAGCGAGTCGGGCGCGCCGTACCTGATCGCGCAGCACGTCGCGCCGCACGTGCACGTGGTGAACGCCGGCGACGGCCGCCACGCGCACCCGACGCAGGGGCTGCTCGACATGTACACGATCCGCCACTACAAGAAAGACTTCTCGAACCTCACGGTCGCGATCGTCGGCGACGTGCTGCACTCGCGCGTGGCGCGCTCCGACATTCATGCGCTCACCACGCTCGGCTGCGCCGAAGTGCGCGTGGTCGGCCCGAAGACGCTGGTGCCCGCCGACATGGCCGGCATGGGCGTGCGCGTGTGCCACACGCTCGAAGAAGGCATCAAGGACTGCGACGTCGTCATCATGCTGCGCCTGCAGAACGAGCGCATGAGCGGCGCGCTGCTGCCCTCGTCGCAGGAGTTCTTCAAGACCTTCGGCCTCACGCAGGAAAAGCTGCAGCTGGCCAAGCCCGACGCCATCGTGATGCACCCGGGCCCGATCAACCGTGGCGTCGAAATCGACTCCGCCGTGGTCGACGGCAAGCAGAGCGTGATCCTTCCGCAGGTCACCTTCGGCATCGCCGTTCGCATGGCCGTCATGAGCATCGTGGCAGGGAACGAAGCATGAACATCCTCATCACCAACGGCCGCGTGGTCGACCCCGCCTCGGGCACCGACAAGCCCACCGACATCGCCATCGCCGACGGCAAGATCGCCGGCATCGGACGCGCACCGGCGGGCTTCAAGCCCGAGCGCACCCTCGACGCCACGGGCTGCATCGTCACCCCCGGCCTCGTCGACCTCGCCGCGCGCCTGCGCGAGCCGGGCTACGAGCACGAAGGCATGCTCGAAAGCGAAATGGCCGCGGCCATCGCGGGCGGCGTGACCAGCCTCGTGTGCCCGCCCGACACCGACCCCGTGCTCGACGAGCCCGGCCTGGTCGAGATGCTCAAGTTCCGCGCCGAAAAGCTGCAGTGCGCGCGCCTGTTCCCGCTCGGCGCGCTCACGCGCAACCTGGCCGGCGGCGTGCTCACCGAGATGGCCGAGCTCACCGAGGCCGGCTGCATCGGCTTCGGCCAGGCCGACGTGCCGCTGGCCGACACGCAGGTGCTGCAGCGCGCGCTGTCGTACGCCAGCACCTTCGGCTACACCGTGTGGCTGCGCCCGCAGGACCGCGACCTCGGCAAGGGCGTGGCCGCCAGCGGCGCGCTCGCCACGCGGCTGGGCCTGGGCGGCGTGCCGGTGGCGGCCGAGACGATCGCCATCTTCACCATCATCGAGCTCATGAAGAGCACCGGCGCGCGCGTGCACCTGTGCCGCATCTCCAGCGCCCGCGGCGTGGCGCTGGTGCGCGAGGCCAAGGCGCAGGGCCTGCCGATCACCTGCGACGTCAGCATCAACTCGCTGCACCTGGCCGACACCGACATCGGCTTCTTCGACAGCCGCGCGCGCCTGAACCCGCCGCTGCGCCAGCAGGGCGACCGCGACGCGCTCTCGGCCGCGCTGGCCGACGGCACCATCGACGCGCTGGTGTCCGACCACACGCCGGTCGAGGCCGACGCCAAGACCCTGCCTTTTGCCGAAGCCGAACCCGGCGCCACCGGCCTCGAACTGCTGCTGCCGCTCGCGCTGCAGTGGGGCGAGCGCAGCGGCGCGGGCCTGGCGCGCGCCATCGAGGTGGTCACCTCGGCGCCGGCGCGCCTGCTGAACGCGGCCGACGCGGCCAGCGGCATCGGCCGCATCGCCGAGGGCGGCGTGGCCGACCTGTGCATCGCCGATCCGTCGCTCGAATGGCAGGTGGTGCCCGAGGCGCTGCGCAGCCAGGGCAAGCACACGCCGTTCTCCAGCTACCCGATGCAGGGGCGCGCGCGCCACACGCTGGTGGCCGGTCGCGTCGTGCACGGCTGAGCGACAGCCGCCCGCCACACGGCACGCCGTCAAAAAGAAGAAGAGGGCCCGCGTCCAGATGCTGCACTCGTTGAAGGCCGGCTGGCGCCTGCTGCATGCGGCCTCGCATGCGCTGTCGGGCTGGTGGACGATCCGCTTCACCTTCCCCCGCCTGCCGCAGGACGAGCGCAACGCGCGCGTGCAGGCCTGGTCGGCGCGCATGCTGCAGATCATGGGCGTCACGCTGCGCGTGCAGGGCGAGCCGCCCGCGCACGGGCCGGCGCTGCTCATCTGCAACCACCTCTCATGGCTCGACATCACCGCCATCCATGCGGCGCGCCATGTGCGCTTCGTGTCGAAGTCGGACGTCAAGCAGTGGCCGGTGATCGGCACGCTCTCCACCGGCTCCGGCACGCTCTACATCGAGCGCGAACGCCGGCGCGACGCCATGCGCGTGGTGCACCACATGACCGAGGCGCTGCGCGGCGGCGACCTGATCGGCGTGTTCCCCGAAGGCACCACGAGCGACGGGCGCGGGCTGCTGCCGTTCCACGCCAACCTGCTGCAGGCCGCGATTTCCTCGGGCGCGCCGGTGATCCCGGCCGCGCTGCGCTTTGCCGACGCCGCCACCGGCGAAACCAGCCAGGCGCCGCGCTACATCGACGACGACAACCTGCTGGCCTCGGTGTGGAACACGCTGCGCGCGCCGCCGCTCTTGGCCATCGTGCGCTTCGGCGAGCCGCAGCCTTCGTACAGCCGCGAACGCCGCAGCTGGGCGCATTCGCTGCATGAAGACGTGCAGCAGCTGCGCCGCGATACCCACTGAGCGGCACTGACCGGATCGATCCGCAAAAAAAGCGCCCCGGGAGGGGCGCTGTAACGACGCAAGAAGCGCCGTGAGGAGGAAGCGGGATCGTTCGTCGTGGCGCGTGGCCGGTCAGAGAATGCCGAACACCTTCAGCCCGATGATCACGATCAGCGGGACGCCGCAGAGCCAAAGGATGATGCTTTTCATGACCGGTCTCCGTGAGGTAGGTAGGCCTCTACGGTGGCCGCGTCTGCGGCCCGCGCGTGCGGGATAAGGCAAACCAAGCGCGTGAGCGCCTGCCTACACGGCACGGGCCGGCGGTTCAGCCCGCTTCGTCGGTGGGCACGAAGCCCAGGCGGCGCGAGATTTCGAGTGCGCAGGCCTTCAGCGGCACGGCCACGCGGCCGTTCCAGTCGCTGTCGAAGGTGGCCTCGGGGCCCATGGCCGTGATGCCCAGCACCAGGTTGTTGGTCGAGTCGAACACCGGCGCGCAGAAGGCGTCGATGCCCGGAATCGGCTGGCCCAGCGTGCGCGAGATGCCGTGCAACCGCGTCTCGACCAGGAGCGCTTCGATCTGCGACTTCGACAGCTCTTCGCTGGCGCCGCGCCCGTCGGCCGGACGCGTGCGCGCCAGGTCTTCGAGCATCATCTTTTCCACCACCTTCGGCGGCAGGTAGGCCGCGAACAGCCGGCCCGTGGCCGTGTAGGCCAGCGACATCACGGTGCCGGTGCGCAGGTTCACGTGCAGCGGGTGGATCGGTTCTTCCAGCCGCACCACGGTCGGCCCGAAGTTGCCCCAGACCGCGACCGCGATGCTCTGTTCGGTCTCGGACGCGAGCGCTTCGATGAGGGGCGAGGCTTCCTTGATCGGGTCGAGCCGCTGCAGCTTGGCCAGGCCCAGCTGCAGGGCCAGCGGGCCCAGCTCGTAGCGGCCGGTGCCGTCCTGCACCACGAAGCCGACCTTCAGAAAACTCACCAGGTAGGGGTGCGCCTTGCCGACCGGCACGCCGGCGGCCTTGCCGAGATCGCGCAGCGCCATGGGCGCCACGTGCCGGCCGAGCGCGACCAGCAATTGCGTTCCGATTTCGACGGATTGAATGCCACGTCTTGGCTTTTCCATGGGGCGCCCGGCGTGGGGGTTGAGAGTGGGAGCGAGTATAGCCATCAGGGTTTCTACTGATATTGTCGTGTTCAATCGACGATGACTGATCATCTGATAGTAACTAAACGACTTGACCATATCAACATCGCTGCCTACACTCCGCCGCAACTTAAGTCGTACACACAACACGAGAGCGAACAGAGGCAGAGATGGAACAGAACACGTGGGAATGCGATGTCCTCGTCGTCGGCAGCGGCGCGTCGGGCATGGCCACCGCCGTCACGGCGGCGTCGCAGGGTTTGAAGGTGCTGGTGGTCGAGAAAGAGCCGCGCTTCGGCGGCACCACCGCGCGCTCGGGCGGCTGGCTGTGGATTCCGGGCACGCGCCTGGCCACGGAGCAGGGCATCCATGAGCCGCCCGGCGCGGCGCTCGACTACATGAAGCACGAGACCACGACGCACTTCGACGCGGCGCGCGTGGGCGCCTTCCTCGACATGGGCCCCAAGGCCATCGACTTCTTCACGCGCCAGACCTGCGTGCAGTTCGACATGCCGGCCGTCTTCCCCGACTACCACGCCGAAGCGCCCGGCGGCCAGCCCGGCGGGCGTTCGATGGTCACGCGCCCGTTCGACGGCCGCGAGCTCGGTGCGCGCATCAAGCACCTGGCGCCGCCGCTGCCCGAGCTCACGGTGTTCGGGATGATGTTGGGCTCGGGCCCCGAGATCAAACACTTCATGCGGGCCTTCAAGTCGCCGACCTCGTTCTGGTACGTGACCAAGCGCCTGACCCGGCACTTCCTGGACGTGGTGCGCCACGGCCGCGGCATGACGCTGACCAACGGCAACGCGCTGGCCGGCCGCCTGGCCAAGGCCGCGATGGACCTGGACATTCCCGTGTGGCTCTCGTCGCCCGTGAAGAAGCTCGTGGTCGAGTACGACGGCGTCTCGGGCGCCGTGGTGCAGCACGAAGGCAAGACGGTGCGCATCACTGCCAGGCGCGGCGTGGTGCTGGCCTGCGGCGGCTTCCCCTACGACGTGGAGCGCCGCAAGCAACTGTTCCCGCACGCACCGACCGGCAAGGAGCACTACTCGCCGTCGCCTTCGACGAACACCGGCGACGGCCTGCGCCTGGCCGAAGCCGTGGGCGGCCGCGTCGACGGCACCATTCCGCATGCCGCGGCCTGGGTGCCGGCCTCGGTCACCACGCGCCCCGACGGCAGCAAGGGCGTCATGCCGCACTTCATCGACCGCGCCAAGCCCGGCGTGATCGCGGTCACGCCCAAGGGCAAGCGCTTCGCCAACGAAGGCAACTCGTACCACGACTTCGTGCAGGCGATGGTCAAGGCCTGCGAGGGCGAGCCCGAGGTCACGGCCTGGCTGCTGTGCGACCACAAGGCGCTGCGCGACTACGGCCTGGGCTGCGTCGCGCCCGCGCCGCTGCCCATCGGCCGCCACCTGAAGACCGGCTACCTCAAGCGCGGCGCGAGCATCGGCGAACTGGCGAAAGAAATCGGCATCGCCCCCGCCGCGCTCGAAGCCACCGTGCAGGAGTTCAACCAGGGCGCGCGCACCGGCGACGACCCCGCCTTCGGCAAGGGCAGCAAGGCCTACAACCGCTACCAGGGCGACGCCAACGTCACGCCGAACCCCTGCGTCGCGCCGCTGGACAACGGCCCGTACTACGCGATCAAGCTGGTCATCGGCGACATCGGCACCTTCGCCGGCCTCGTCACCGACGAGAAGACCCGCGTGCTCGACGCCGACCGCCAGCCGATCAAGGGCCTGTACGCCGTCGGCAACGACGCGGCCAGCGTGATGGGCGGCAACTACCCCGGCGCGGGCATCACGCTCGGCCCGGCGCTCACCTTCGGCTACGTCGCAGGCCTGCAGGTCGCGCAGGCCGAAGCCGCCGCGCCCCTGCACGTCGAGCAGCGCGAAGCCGTGGCCGTGCCGCGCGGCGCCTGATCCCCGTTCCGATAGTCAACCCAAGGAGCCGACCATGCCCTTTCCTCCTCACGTCGCACCGCGCCTGCTCGAAGGCCGTCTCGCGCTGATCACCGGCGCCGGCCAGGGCAACGGCCGCGCGCTCGCGCTCGGCCTGGCCCAGGCGGGCGCGCGCGTCGTCGTCACCGACATGAACGAAGCCACCGTGGCCGAGACCGCGCAACTGGTGCGCAGCGAAGGCGGCGAGGCCTGGTCGTTCGTGCTCGACGTCACCGCGCCCGAGGCCTGCCAGGCGCTGGCCGCGCGCGTGGCGCAAGAGGTCGGCAACGTCGACCTGCTGGTGAACAACGCCGGCATCATCATCCGCGAGACCACCAGCAGCCCGAACGCCGCGGCCAACTGGAAGAAGACCATCGACGTGAACGTGCACGGCACCTTCAACACCACGCTGGCCTTCATCCCCGTGCTCAAGCAGACGAAGGGCTCGATCATCAACATCGCCTCCATCGCCGCCTACGCGGGGCAGGCCGCGAGCCTGGGCTACTCGCCCTCGAAGGGCGCGATCAAGATGCTCACGCAGTCATTGGCGCAGGAGCTCGCGCCGGCCGGCGTGCGCGTGAACGCACTGGCACCCGGCGTGATCGAGACGCCCATGACCGCCGCCACGCGCGAGAACCCGCAGCGCCTCGAGTCGTTCATGACGCGCATCCCGCTGGGCCGCGTCGGCCAGACCGAAGACCTGGTGGGCCCGGTGATCTTCCTGGCCAGCGACATGTCGCGCTACGTCACCGGCATCACGCTGCCGGTGGACGGCGGCTTCCTCGCCGTCTGAGCCACGCCTCTTCCTTTTCGATTTCCCGTTCCCCGTCCGTCAACCCTTAGGAGACAAAGAATGAAAACGATCCGTCTGTACAAGACCCTGCTCGCGACCGCCGCCTTCGCTGCGTTCTCGGCAGGCGCCTACGCGCAAGACATCAAGCTCGGCTACAACGGCGACCTCTCGGCTTCGCCTTCGGCGCAGAGCGGCCAGGCCGCGGTGCTGGGCATGGAAGCGGCCATTGCCGACCTGAACGCCGCCGGCGGCGCGCTCGGACGGAAGTTCACGCTGGTCACGCGCGACGACGTCTCGGCGCCGCCGAAGTCGATCCAGAACATGAGCGACCTGGTCGACAACGAGAAGGTCGTCGCCGTGTTCGGCCCCACCAACTCGGGCAACGCCATGGCCTGGAAGCACATCGCCAACCAGAAGAAGATTCCGGTGCTGGGCAACGTGGGCTCGGGCACCGACATCACCAAGCCCATGAGCGCCGGCGCCGACAACTACATGTTCCGCGTCTCGATGGTCGACCGCGAGCAGGTCGCCGCGCTCATGGCCTACGTGAAGCGCAACACGGCCGGCTCCAAGGTCGTGGGCCTCATGGCCGAGACCACCGGCTACGGCCAGGGCGGCCTGAAGGACATGGAAGAAATCGCCAAGCTGCAGGACATCAAGATCGCGGCCACCGAGCGCTTCGGCGTCGGCGACACCGACATGACCTCGCAGCTGTCCAAGATGAAGGCCGCCAACGTCGACACCGTGGTGGTGTGGGCGCAGGGCACGCCCATCGCGCAGCTGGTGCGCAGCATGGAGAAGATCAACTACTTCCCGCTGACGCTCACCTCGTGGGCGGCCGACAACATCACCTTCTACGACGCGGCCGGCAAGGCGCTGGCCGAGAAGCCGATCTTCATGCGCACCGTGAGCGAGACGCGCACGCCCGTGCAGCAGAAGCTGTTCGACCGCATCGGCAGCAAGCTGAAGGCACCGGGCTCGTTCTCGTTCGCGCTGCACGGCTACGACTCGGTGCTGCTGCTGGCCCAGGCCATGAAGCAGGCCAACAGCACCGACGGCGCGGCCGTGCGTGCGGCGCTCGAAGACCTGAAGACGCCGGTGCAGGGCGTGCTCAAGACCTACGAGAAGCCCTTCAGCAAGACCAACCACGAAGCCCTGACGGCCAAGGACCTGGTCTGGATCCGCTGGAAGGACGGCAAGCTGCTGCCCTACAGCGACGCGCTGATCGGTGCGCTCAAGCCGGCCGACTTCAAGCAATAAACGTCTGAGACACAAAGGAACGGGGCGCGGCCCCGTTCCGCAACGGAGATACACACCATGGTTGAAGCGCTCCTGCAGGCGCTCATCAGCGGGCTCGCCGTCGGCGGTGCCTATGCGCTGGTGGCGCTCGGATTCAGCATCACGTTCACGACGACCAAGACGCTGAACTTCTCGCACGGCGAGTTCGTCTCGGCCGGTGCGTTCATCGGCATGAGCGCGCTGTTCCTCGTGCTGGGCAAGCCGCTCAGTTCCACCACCTTCGGCGATGCCGTGCCCGGCGCGGGCGCGCAGCTGTTTGCGCTGGTCGCCGCGCTCGGCGTGATGGGCCTGTTGGGCTGGCTGCTCTACGTGCTCGGCGTGCGCCCGTTCGCGGGCCGCCCGGGCATGGCCTGGGTCATGAGCACGCTGGGCTTCGGCGTCATCCTGCAGAGCGTGGGCCTGGCCATCTGGGGCCCGAAGCCCGTGGTGGTGCCCGCGCCCGTGGGCGACACCGTGATCCGCATGTTCGGCGTGGGCGTGCGCCCGCAGGAACTGCTCACGCTGGGCGTGGCCGTGGTCGTGATGATCGGCTTCGACCGCGTGATGAACCGCACCATGATCGGCAAGGCCATGCGCGCCGTGGCGCAGAACGGCAACGTCGCCAGCCTCATGGGCATCAACACCAACGCCATGATGATCGGCGCCTTCGTCGTCAGCTCGGCGCTGGCGGGGCTGTCGGGCTTTCTGCTCGCGCCCATCGCGCAGGCCTCGCTCTTCATGGGGCTGACCGTGGGGCTCAAGGGTTTCTCGGGCGCCATGATCGGCGGCCTGAGCAACCCGCGCGGCTGCGTCATCGGCGGCTTCCTGCTGGGCGTGCTCGAGTCGATGGTGAATCTCTGGCAGGCGCAGTGGCGCGAGGTCGCGGTGTTCGCGCTCGTGATCCTGGTGCTGGCCTTCCGGCCCACGGGCCTGTTCGGCCGCTCGACGGTGGAGAAGGTATGAAGCGCCTCGCCCATCCCGCCGCCGTGGTGCTGGTGGCGGCCGTGCTGTGCGGCCTGGTCTCGCTGTCCGGCAACGACTACTACCTGCGCATCGCCTTCATGATGTGCGTCTACTACCTGTGCGCCGCCGGCATGAACGTGCTGGTCGGCTACGCAGGCCAGAAATCGCTGGGCCAGGCCGGCCTGTTCGCGGCCGGCGCGTATGCGGTCGCGCTCATCACCTCGCGCACCGAGCTGAGCCCGTGGCTCGCGCTGGTGATCGCGGCGGTCGTCTCGGGCGTGTGTGGCGTGCTCATCGCGCTGCCCTCGCTGCGCGTGAAGGGCCCGTACCTCGCGATGGTCACGCTGGCCTTCGGCATCGTGGTCGAGAAGCTCGTGGGCGAATGGACCGACGTGTTCGGCGGCGCGCAGGGCATCTACGGCATCCGCCCGCTGACCTGGAACGGCCAGCCGCTGAGCAGCGTGCAATGGGTGATCCTGGGCATCGTGCTCAGCGCCGCGCTGCACCTGCTGCTGCGCAACCTGCTGCAGGGCCGCTTCGGCCGCGCGCTGCTGTCGCTGCAGGCGGACGAGATCGCCTCGTCGTCGGTGGGCGTGCGCGTGTACCGCGCCAAGGTCATGGCCTTCGTGGTCGCGGCCGTCACCTGCGGCATCGCGGGCGCGCTCGTGGCGCAGCAGAACCAGTACATCAACTCCGACTTCATCACCTTCCACCTGTCGATCTTCATCCTGCTCCTGGTGCTGTTCGGCGGCGCGGGCTCGATGTACGGCCCCATCGTGGGCGCGGTGCTGCTCACGGCGACCGACGCGCTGCTCGCGCGCTGGCCCTCGGCGCAGCACTTCCTGTACGGCTTCCTGCTGCTGTTCGCGCTGTACGTGATGCCGGGCGGCGTGGTGGGCCTGTTCAACAAGTGGTTCCTGAAGTCGCGCCACCGCGGCGAAGGGGCGGCCGGCAACGGCGTGCCGGGCCAGATCGGTCCCGGCGGCGAAGGCGAGCTGCTGGTGGTGCAGGGCGTGACCAAGTCGTACGGCGGCGTGAAGCCGGCGCAGGACGTGTCGTTCCGCCTGCAGCGCGGCCACATCCATGCGCTCATCGGCCCGAACGGCGCCGGCAAGAGCACCATGATCAACATGCTCACCGGCGTGGTCGAACCCGATGCGGGCGTGATCCGCTTCCTGGGCCGCAACATCGTGGGCCAGCCGGCGCACACCATCTGCTGCCTGGGCATGGGCCGCACCTTCCAGAACCTGCGCCTGTTCGCCGACCTCTCGGTGCTCGACAACGTGATGCTCGGGCGGCACAGCCGCATGAGCAACGGCTTCCTGTCGTCGCTCGTGGCCTGGCCCACGGCCGGCAAGCAGGAGCGCGCCACGCGCGAGCGCGCGCTGCAGCTGCTCGACCTCGTGGGCCTGGGCCACCTGGCGCACTGGCCCGCCGGCAGCCTGCCCTACGGCCTGCAGCGCCGCGTGGAACTGGCGCGCGCGCTGGCCACCGAGCCGCAGCTGCTGCTGCTCGACGAGCCCGCCGCCGGCCTCAACCCGCAGGAAACCGCCGAGCTCGGCGAACTGCTGGTGCGCATCGGCAAGTGCGGCGTGTCCATCCTGATGGTGGAGCACCACATGGACCTGGTGATGTCGATCTCCGACCACGTGATCGTGCTCGACTACGGCGTGAAGATCGCCGAAGGCAAGCCCGCCGAGGTGCAGTCGAACCCGCGCGTGGTCGAGGCCTACCTGGGCGTGGACGACGAAGAAGACATGGCCGCCGTGCCCGCCTGAGCCAGAGGACCGAAACCATCATGTTGAAAATCGAATCGGTGAAGGTCTCGTACGGCGCCATCGAGGCCGTCAAGGGCGTGAGCCTGGAAGTGCGCGCGGGCGAGGTCGTCACCATCATCGGCGCCAACGGCGCCGGCAAGAGCACGCTGCTCAAGAGCATCGTCGGGCTGGAGCCCGTGGCCGAAGGCCGCGTGCTCATCGACGGCAAGGACTGCACGCACGTGCCCGCGCACCAGCGCGTGGGCCTGGGCGTGGCGCTGTCGCCCGAGGGGCGCGGCGTGTTCCCCGACCAGACCGTGCGCGAGAACCTGATGCTCGGCGCCTATTCGCGCCGCAACGACAAGGCCTTCGTGGAGCGCGCCATCGAGCGCGAGTTCGCGCGCTTCCCACGCTTGAAAGAACGCGCGCATCAACTGTCCGGCACGCTGTCGGGCGGCGAGCAGCAGATGCTCGCGATTGCCCGCGCGCTCATGAGCGAGCCGCGCCTGCTGCTGCTCGACGAGCCCTCGCTGGGCCTGGCGCCGCTCATCATCAAGGACATCTTCGATGCCATCCGCCAGCTGCGCAGCTCGGGTCTCACGATCCTGCTGGTGGAGCAGATGGCCAAGCAGGCGCTGGGCGTGGCCGACCGCGCCTACGTGCTCGAAACCGGCTGCATCACGCTCGAAGGCTCCGGCCGCGAGCTGCTCGACAACCCCAAGGTGAAGTCCGCCTATCTCGGCACGCACTGACTTTCCCTCTCACTTCAAAGGACCACTCATGACCACCAAGAAATTCGCCAGCCAGGCCGACCTCGAAGAAAAGAAGGTCTCGTTCACCCGCCTCTCGGAGAACGCCTACGCCTACACCGCCGAGGGCGACCCCAACACCGGCGTCTTCATCGGCGACGAGGCCGTGATGGTGGTCGACACCCAGGCCACGCCCGCGATGGCGCAGGACGTGATCCGCCGCATCCGCGAAGTCACGCCGCTGCCCATCAAGTACGTGCTGCTGAGCCACTACCACGCGGTGCGCGTGCTGGGCGCGTCGGCGTACTTCAAGGAAGGCGCCGAGCAGATCCTGGCCAGCCGCGACACCTACGACCTGATCGTCGAGCGCGGCGAGCAGGACAAGGCCAGCGAGATCGGCCGCTTCCCGCGCCTGTTCCGCAACGTCGAGTCGGTGCCCGCTGGCCTCACCTGGCCCACCATGACCTTCGACGGCACCATGAGCGTGTGGCTGGGCAAGAAGCTCGAAGTGAAGATCGCGCAGGTCGGCCGCGGCCACACCAAGGGCGACACCATCGCCTACCTCGAAGACCAGAAGATCTGCTTCGCGGGCGACCTCGTCGAATACCAGAGCACCGCCTACGCGGGCGACTGCTACTTCCGCGACTGGCCCACCACGCTGGACCGCCTGGCCGGCTTCGGCTTCGAGAAGCTGGTGCCCGGCCGCGGCGCCGCACTGGAAAACGCCGCCGACGTGCGCAAGGCCATCGCCTCCACGCGCGCCTTCATCTCCGACGTCTACACGCTGGTGAACAACGGCGTGGCCGAGGGCAAGTCGCTCAACGTGATCTACAAGGAAACCGTGGCCGCGCTGCGCCCGACCTACGGCCACTGGGTGATCTTCGACCACTGCATGCCCTTCGACGTGACCCGTGCCTACGACGAAGCCACCGGCCACGTGCACCCGCGCATCTGGACCGCGGAGCGCGACATCGAAATGTGGAACGCCCTCGAAAGCTGAGGTGAACCAACCCGCGCCCTCGCACGGCGCCACGCCCGCGTCCGTGCAGGGCTGGATGCTGCTCGCGATGCTGGTGTGGGGCGTGAACGTCTCGGCCGTGAAGGCGCTCACCGGCTCCTTCGAGACGCTGCCGCTGGCGGCATTGCGCATGGGCGTGGCGTGCATCGCGCTCAGCGCCATCGTGCTGTGGCGGCGCGGCGGCGTGCCCCGGCTCACGGCGCGGCAGCTCGCGGTGATGGCGGGCTGCGCCTTCCTCATGGTCTACGGCAACCAGATCCTGTTCGCGCAGGGGCTGCTGCGCTCCACCGCCACCAACGGCGCGCTCATCATGGCGCTGAGCCCGCTGGTGTCGGCGCTGATGGCCGCGCTGGTCTTCGGCGAGCGCTTCACGGCGCGCCGCATGGTGGGCGTGGCGCTGGGCTTCGCGGGCGTGGCGGCGGTGGTGCTGAGCCACCCGGGCGCGGGGCTGTCGAGCGCCGGCATCGGCGACCTGATGCTCGCGCTGTCGGTGGTGAGCTTCGCGGTCGGCGGCGTGGGCGTGCAGCGGCTGGCGCGGCAGGTCGATCCGCTGTCGATCAGCTGGGTCATCTACCTCATCGGCACGTTCATGCTCGTGGTGCACACCCTGCTCGGGCCGTCGCGGCTCGGTGCGGCGCAGCTCTTTCCCGGCCTGTGGCCGTGGGCGCTCGTGCTGTTCTCGGGCATCGCGGCCACCGCCGCGGGCAACCTCATCTGGAACCGTGCGATCTCCGTCATCGGCGTGGCGCGCACGGCCGTCTTTCTCTACTGGGTGCCGGTGTTCGGCGTGCTGTTCGCGGCGCTGCTGCTGGGCGAAGTGCTCACGTGGTGGCACCTGTTCGGCTTTGCCGCGGTGATGAGCGGCACCTGGCTCGGCACGCGGCCCGTGGCTGCGCCGGCCCCTTGATTTCTTCACATGCCTGATTCTTCTCTTCCCCTGCTGTTCCAGCCCTTGCAGCTGCGCGAGCTCACGCTGGCCAACCGCATCGTCATCTCGCCCATGTGCCAGCACGCCGCCGAGCGCGGCCATGCCACGCCGTGGCACCTGGTGCACCTGGGCAAGTTCGCGCTCGGCGGCGCGGGCCTGATCCTCACCGAGAGCACCGCCGTCGATCCGCGCGGGCGCATCGGCACCGCCGACCTCGGCCTGTGGAACGACAGCCAGATCGCGCCGCTGAAGGCCGTGGTCGATTTCGTCCACGCGCAAGGCAGCGCCATCGGCGTGCAGCTGGCGCACGCGGGCCGCAAGGCCGGCAGCGAGCCGCTGTGGGAGGGCGGGGCGGCCATCGACCCGGCGCGCATGGCGGCCGATGAAGAACCCTGGGAGCGCCTGGGCCCCAGCGCGCTCGCGGCCGGCCCCGGCTGGTCGGCGCCGCGCGCGCTCGATGCCGCCGACATGGCCGAGGTCGTGCAGCGTTTTGTCGATGCCACCGTGCGCGCCGACCAGGCCGGCTTCGACGTCGTCGAGCTGCACTTCGGCCACGGCTACCTGGTGGCGAGCTTCCTGTCGCCCAACGCCAACCACCGCGACGACGCGCTCGGCGGCAGCCGCGAGAACCGCATGTCGCTCGCACTGGAAATCGCGCAGCGCGTGCGCGCCGCATGGCCCGCCGGCAAGCCGCTGTTCTGCCGCCTCTCGGCCGTGGACGGCACGCTCGACGGCTGGAACCTCGACGACTCGGTGGTGCTCGCGCGCGAGCTGAAGCGCTGCGGCGTCGACGTGATCGATTGCTCGTCCGGCGGCCTCACCGAAGAGACGCGCGCGCTGCCCGTGCCGCGCGGCCTGGGCTTCCAGGTGCCGTTCTCTGAACGCATCCGGCGCGAGGCCGGCGTGGTCACGCAGGCCGTCGGGATGATCGTCGACGCGCAACAGGCCGAGGCCGTGCTCGCCGCCGGGCAGGCCGACCTCGTCGCGCTCGGCCGCGAAGCCCTGTTCGACCCTTACTGGCCGCACCACGCGGCCGCCGCGCTCGGCGCCGATCCGCAGTACCAGCGCTGGCCCGTGCGCCACGGCGTGTGGCTCGCCAAGCGTGCGCCCGGCCTGGCGCGTGCGCGCGCCGAAGCGCAGAACGCGCCACCCCACAAGGAGACCGACCGATGACCGACCCCACGACGACGACCCTGCGCATGGGCCTGATCCGCAAGCAGCCCGGCTGGACCGACGAGGCCTTCAGCCGCCACTGGCGCGAACGCCACGGCCCGCTCGTCGCGCGGCTGCCCACGCTGCGCGCCTACCGCCAGAACCGCGTGACCGACCGGCTGCAGCGTGGCATCGACTTCGCGCGCGGACCGTGGGACTTCGACGGCTTCTCGCAGTTGCAGTTCGATGCGGCGGCGCAGGCCGATGCGGCCTTCAACACCGGTGAGCTGGCGGCAGAGATCCGCGCGGACGAGCGGCACTTCCTGGGCGGGCTGCACATCGTGACGGTCGAGCAGACCGAGGTCATCGCGCCGCCGCCTGCATCGTCGGCGGGGCCGGCGATGCTCAAGCGCATCTCGACCCTGCGCCGCCCGGTCGCGCAGTCGGAAGAAGACTTCCGCCGCGAATGGAAGGTGCACGCCGACCACGTGCGCCGCATGCCCGGCGTGGCCGGCTACCGCCAGAACGTGGTCGTCGCGCGCGAGTTCGAGAAGGGCACGCCCTGCGGCTACGCCGAGCTGCCGATCGACGGCATCGTGGAACTGTGGTTCGAGAACACCGACACGCTGAACGCCGCCTTTGCTTCGCCCGAAGGCCAGCGCACCATGGCGCACGCCAAGACCTTCCTGGCGGAGATCACGGCCTTTGTGGTGGAGGAGTTTCGGGTGGTGTGAAGGCCGACGCGAGCCCGTAGTGCACCGAGGTGCTCAGGGCCGGGATCACCGGGTGGTGCGAGACAGGGTGCGATGCGCGCGCGGGCACCGTGCCGATGGGCGCGATCTCGCGGGGTCGCTGCACCGGCGCAGCCTCCGCTTCGTCGCTGCGCCCGGGCGGCTCGGGCAGGAACACCCCGCGCCGCAGCGACCAGATGCAGGCGCCGAGGCGCAGCAGCTTCTCGACCTTCACGTCATGCGCCGGATCGTCCGGCGACTCCTGCGCGATCAGCTCGCCCAGCTGCGTGAGTGCATCGGCAGGCGTCATGCCGCGCCCGATCCGTGCCACTTCCACCATGGCCGCCAAGGCCTCGGTCTTGTTCATCGCTTGCCCCCTGTTGCTTGTCTCTTGCTACGAAGGACAGCATGCCGTTACGCGGTGCATCCAAAAGTAGTCCGGCGCGCCGTCGGGTCGTCGATTGAAATCTCGTCGCTGCGCGGGGCGGGGCGTACACATTGGCCGGCGCCGTCTGATCAAGCGAAGTGCGACTGCGCCCTGTCTTCAATAGCCAAACGTGTTTGGAAGGCCGGGGTGGCTCAATGGGCCTGCATTGAAAACAAAAATATCAATTCCATTGATGCCGTTTTTTTCTTTTTTATAGATCGATGGGTGCTGCCGATAAGATGCGGTGACCAAATATTTCAATTGAATTGATGCCATGAGACTGTCTAGATTTTGGAGCCGGGTCGCCGCGCCTTTGGTCGTTCTCTTGGGGCTGGTTTCCTGCGGGGGTGGCGGAGGAGGGGGGGGCGGTGGTGGTGTATTCCCACTGCCGCCACCGGGCGCTACATACACGGTGGGAGGTACGGTGACCGGACTTGAGTCAGGCGCGTCCCTCACGCTGCTCAATTCAGACGGCGATGCACTGTCCGTCGGCAGCAATGGCGCTTTCACTTTCGCGACGGCCATCGCCGGCGGCAGCAGCTATTCCGTGACGGTGGGCGCACAGCCTTCGGGGCAGAACTGCAGGGTCTCGAATGGCACAGGCTCCAACGTTTCCGCCAACGTCACTTCGGTGCGGGTGTCCTGCGCGGGCGCGCCCGAATTTGCCTATGTGGCGCAGTCCTTCAGCGACAACATCGGCATCTACAAGATCGACGTGTCGACCGGTGCGCTCTCGTCTGTCGGGACCGTGGCGGCAGGGGCCTCGCCATTTTCAATCGCGGTGCACCCGAGCAAGAGATTCCTCTACGTGGCGAACACGGGAGACGGCACCATCTCTATCTATGCGATCAACCAGACGACTGGTGCGCTGGCGCAGGTAGGTACCGACTTGCCCACAGGCCGCTATCCGCAATCGATCGCTGTGGATCCGGCCGGCAACGTTGTCTACGCAGCCAACGCATTGGACAACACCGTCTCGGTTTTCGCCGTTGATCAAGGCTCTGGCGCGCTGACGGCAATTGCCGGCTCGCCGTTTTCTACGGTGACCAGCCCCGTAGGAGTCACTGTTCATCCTGGTGGCAAGTTCGTCTATATCGCGAGCCAGATCGACAACACGATCACCAAGTATGCGATCGATCAGGGCTCTGGCGCTGTGCTCGCTGCCGGGGCGACGTCTGTCCCTGCAGGTTCTTCGCCAACGTTCGTCACTCTCGACGCTGCGGGGGAGACGATGTACGTCACGGGCACCAAGGTCACGACTTTCGCCATCGACTCAGCCACCGGAGATCTTGCGCAGATCGGGGCGCCCTTGACTCCGAATGGTACGTCGAGCCGGGTGCGAGTGCATCCTGCTGGCAAGTTCGCCTACATCCCGGACGGGTTGGGGCGCACTCTCTCGGGCTATGCCGTCGCACCAGGCTCGGGCGTACTCTCCCCGCTCCCGGATGCACCACTGGCAACGGACAATGCGCCGCTGGACATTGCCTTCAACGCATCGGGGAAGTTCCTTGTGACGGCGAACTGGAACGACGACTCCATTTCGGCTTACAGCATCAATCAGAAGACAGGCGTCCTGTCATCTGTCGGCTCGGTCGTGAATTTGGACACCCGTCCCCGGGCGATTGTCACGGTCCAGCTTCCTCTGTCGCCGACTTGACGGGAAGGGCGGCAACGTCCCCTGGCGCCTGATCCGTACACGTGAGTGCGGCGAGATGGGCGTCAGGCCAGAGGGATCTCGTCCGGTGGTTGCGTGATGCAGTTGCCCCCGGTGCCTCACCGGGTGGCATGAACTGCCTGATCCGCGCATCTGCTCGTGAACCGATGGTGTGGCTCTGGCCGTGGTGCTCCGCCTGAGAGCGGTTGAAGAGTAACGGCTTGCTGGTGCCTTCGACAGGAATCGAACCTGTATCTGAGTCTTAGGAGGACCCCGTTCTATCCATTGAACTACGAAGACGGTGTGCTCGCTGACCGTGCGAGGGGGTGCAGTTTATCGCGTCGGGAATGCGTCCTGCCGGCCTGCCTGCTATTTAGCGGATGTTCGAGAGAAGGTCTTTCTCCAGCTGGCCGGTCGATCGGCAGCTGACCGGCTCGTTCGAATTGTCAGCGCGCGGGAAGCTGGCCGATGTGTTTGTGTTGAATGCGACGTTGGTCGCTCCATTGTTGACGGAGCGACCGTGGACGTCGCGTGTCGTCTGCTCGAGCCGCAGTGCGTATCGCGTATTGGCTGAAACACGCGTTTGTTCCGGACCGATCTCTTCGAAGATCAGGTTGACGCGCCCGTCGAGATTCATTTGCCTGCTCAGGAAGAACAAGTTGGACGTCATGATCTCGTAGTCCATCTGCTGCCTGGCGGCTGGGAAGTCATAGGTCCGTTCGCCGCGCGCATTCTTGACATAGGAGACGATGCGCCCGCAGTCCACATACTTTTCCGGGTCGCCGGAATAACTGATATTGATCAGGCCGGACGACTTGTCCAAGTTGTTGATCACGAAGAATTCCTTCCCCAATTGGGGAACCGCTGCATCCCATACGGCTTGGCGCGATTTGTTGATGACCTTCGTGTTCTCCACGGACGTCGGCGTTGTCGGACGGACGTAATCCAGCTTTCCGGCGCAGCCGGCAATGACCGCCAATGAGACAAGGGCGGTAGCGACTCTGATCATTTTTTCTCCTCGTTGAGCCGTTACTGTAACAACGACTTTCACGTGCCCCGCACGGATCGCCCCCGCCCTCAGTCGTACTTCACCGTATAGATCAGGTCCACCCCACTCGTCTGCCCCGCCTGGCCCCGCAGCGTGAGGCGCTTGGTCAGGTCGTAGAAGATGAAGAGGGTGCCGAAGGTGCCGCCCAGGCTGCGTTCGTAGGTGATGTAGAAGTCTTTGGACAACCGCTTGCCCAGCGTGACGGCCGACTCGCGCAGGTCGCCGCCGTTGCCGGGGCCCTTGAAGCCGAGTTCGTCCAGGCCGAAGCGGCTGGCCAGGCTGCCGCCGGTGGTGGTGCCGCCGATCTTGCCGAGCAGCGACAGGGCGGCCTGCTGCAAGAGGGCCGACTCGCCGCCGCTGGTGGCCGAGGCGCGGCCCAGGATGACCCATGACAGCGTCTCGGCGTCGGACAGCGCGGGCTCCGCGTAGAGCTTCACGCGCGGCGACTGCGCGGAGCCGGTGATCTGCACGCCGGCGCGCTGCGCGATGTTCGGGCGGATGGCCAGGATGTCGAGCGCGGGGTTGTCGAAGGGGCCGTTGAAGCGCGCGATGCCGGTCTCGACGTCGAGCTGCTGGCCGTAGGCGCGGTACTGGCCCTTGACGGTCTTCACCTCGCCGGTGATGCGCGGCGGGGCGTCCAGGCGGGTGCTGCGGATTTCGAGTTCGCCCTCGAGCCGCGTGGTGATGCCGCGGCCCTGCACGGCGAAGTCGTCGCCCAGGTCGAAGGTGACGACGATGTCGGGCGGCTTGGCGGTCTGGGGCTTGGCGGCCTTGGCCGCCTGGGCGTCGGCCTTGGCGGATTCGCGCTGCGCGGCCTCGGCGGCGGCCTTGTCCTTGGCGGCCGAGCGCACGACGACGTCGCTGCCCAGGCTGGGCGCGGTCTCGTCGGGCAGGATGATGACGGCGCGGTCGGTCTTGAGCTTGCCGCGCACGTTGAACTGGCCGTCGTCCAGCCGCGCCTGCAGGTTGCCCGACAGCGACACCTGGCGGTCGGTGCGCACGAGCACGCGCAGGGCGCGCAGCTCGGCCTGCAGGGCCATGCGGATGCCGGTGCTGGTCGTGCTGTTGTTGCTGCCCCAGCTGAGGTCGCCGCGCGCGGTGAGCGAGCCGCCGTCGGTGCGCGCTTCGCTGGCGGCGGTGCTGCGGTTGCCGCTCTGGCCGCCGATGCGCGCGTTGCTGCCGGCGCCGCCCTTGAGCGTGAACTCGGTGATCTCCAGGCGGTCGCCGGTGAGCGAGGCGCGCAGGCGGCCGTCGCGCAGGTCGAGGCCTTCGACCGGGGCGCGCAGCGCGAGCTGGTCGGCGCCGAGGGTGCCGTTCCAGCGCGGCGCGGTGCGGTTGCCCGACAGGGTGGCGTTGGCGTCGAGCGTGCCGGCGATGCGCCAGCCGGGCGGCGCGAGCATGGACCACACGCCCAGGTTGGGCAGCGCGGCGCGCAGGGTGCCGTTCAGGGGCGCGTCGGGCGCCCACTGCCAGCCGCCGCTGCGCTGCTGCATGCGGGTGCCGAGTTCGGCGTCGAGGCGGCCGGCGCGTTCGCTGTCCCAGGCCAGGGTGGCGCGCACGGCGTCGCCCTGCGCGTCGAGCTGCAGTTCGGCGCGGCGCAGGCCGGCCGGGGTGGCGGTGACGTCGACGCCGTTGACCTCGTTCTTGCCGCTGGCCGAGCTCATGGTGCGTTCGCTCGCGGTGCCGGTTCCGGTGCTGGTGATGCGGGTGACGAGCGCGGCCTCGCCGGCCTGCACGCGGATGTCGCCGCTCTGGCGCGCGAGCCGGGCCTTGGCGCGCAGGGTGTCGCCGGCGTCGATGTCCCAGTCGCCGTTGAACAGCAGGTCGCCGCTGATGCCGAGTTCGCTCAGCGTGGCGTTGGCGCCGAACGCGCCGGCCCACGCCATCGGCAGGCCCTGCATCTGGCCCTTGGACTGCAGGCGGAACACGCGGTTGGGCGCGGCGCCGCTCTGGTTGAAGCGCAGCGGCTGCCAGTCGATGCGCACGGTGCCGGGCAGCGGGCCGCGCAGGGTGGCGTCGGCGGCGGAGGCTTCGACGTCGAGGCGGTTGTCGGCGGCGCGCACGGTGGCCGTGACTTCGCGGCCCAGCTCCAGCACCCAGGGGCCCTGGCCGGGGCGCGCGGTGACGGTGTCCTGTGCCTGTAGGCGCAGGCTGGCGAGGGTGGCGCGCCACTGGTTGGCGCTGGCAAGGCCGCCGCTGGCGCGGGTGTCGAGTGCGAGCTTCTGCGTGCCGGTGGTGGCTTCGCCCTTGAGCGTCAGCGTGGCCTGGGCGATGCTGCCGGCGAGGTCGGCCTGCAGCGCGCGCAACTGCACGCTGGTGGCCGTGCCGCCGGGCTGGGCGGCGGGCAGGTTCAGGTCGAGGCGCGGCACGGCGAGCGCGGCCTTGAGGCTGGGCTCGCCGTTGCCGCGAGCAGCCGGGGCGCCGGGGTTCTCGATGCGGCGCTGCACGGTCTGCCAGCCGCCTTGCCAGCTGGCGTCGAGCCGGGCGCTGCCCTTGGCACTGGCGTTCGCGAACACGCTCGACAGGCCCGGCAGGCCTTGCACCCAGCGCTGCATGGCTTCGGCGTCGTCGATGCGTGCCTGGAGGTCGCCACCGCCGGTGGTGGGCGCGATGCGGCCGTCGAGCTGCGCGCTGCCGCCCGGCAGCGAGAGGGCGAGCTTGCCGCTGGCGGCCTGCTCGGCCACGCGCACCTGCAGCTTGCCGTCGATGCTGGCGCGCATCGCTTCGACGCGCAGCGTGCGCAGGTCGAGCACCTGGTCTTTCCACTGGCCCTGCGCCAGCGCGCGGTCCAGGCCGAAGCCGGGCAGCGCCTTGCTGCCGGCGCCGCCGTTGCCTTCGGCGCGGAGGGCCACGTCGAAGACGAGGGTGTCGGAATCTTCGGCCTGCCGTGCGCTGATCTGCCCGCCGACGGGCGCGCCCGACAGCTCGCTGTACAGCGCGCCGGGCCGCACGCCGCGCACGGTGGCGCGCACCTGCCAGGGCGAGGGCGCGGGGCTCCAGCTGCCTTCGGCGTCGATGCGGCCGCCGCCCGCGCGCACGGTGGCTTCGGGCACGGTCCAGGTCGTGCCGTCGAAGCCGACCTGCGCCTGGACCTGCTCGACCGGCAGCTTCTGTTCGTCCCACGGGCCGGCGACGGCGTTGCGGATGTCGGCCGAGGCCTTCCACGCGGCGGGGCCGGTGGCGGCGTCGGGCGCGAGTTCGACGGTGCCGGTGAGCCGGGTCCGGGGCGCGCCGGGCCAGAGGCTGGCGGCGTCGACGTTGCGCAGGTCGGCCTTGGCGTCGACCACGGGCTGCGGCAGCCAGGGCGCGATCTGCGCGCGCAGCTGGGCGGCCATGGGCGCTTCGGCGTCGGGCTCGGTGGGCTGCAGGTCGGCGGCGACCTGCAGGCGCGCCTCGGGGCCGGCCAGCGTGCCTTTCACGGAGGCCTTGGCCTGCACTTCGATGTGGCGGTCTTCGGCGAGCGGGGCTTTCACGCGGCCGTCGAGCGTGGCGTCGAGCGCCATCGGCGCGGGGCCCTGCAGCCGCACGCGGGCGCTGTAGTGGCCGTCGGCGATGTCGACGCCTTCGATGTCCAGCGCGTGCTGCGCGCCGAGGTAGCTGTAGCGACCCGCGAGGCCTTTGGCTTCCAGCGCGGGCGGTCCGGCCCAGCGCACCTCGTCGATGCGAAAAGGCACCTCGGCCACTTCGACGGGCAGCGCGACCTGCGTGAGCGGCTCGGTCGGCGTGTCGCTGGGCGGGCCGCGGCGTTCGATCGACAGGCTCGCCGCGTGGATCTCGCCGAGCTGCACCTTGCGCTGGAACAGCGGGGCGAGTTGCCAGCCGAGCGTGGCGTCGTTCACCTCGACCGCGAGGCTCTCGCTTTGCCACTTGAGCCAGCCGATGCGACCGCCGGTGCGCAGCGAGCCGGTCACGTCGCGGCTCTCGAGCGTCTGGCCCGCGGGCAGGCGCTGCGCGGCCTGGGCGAGCGCGAAGGCCAATGATTTGTTCGAGCCGAGCCACCACCAGGTGCCTGCGGCGAGCAGCAGCACGACGAGCAGCAGGCCCACCAGCGTCCAGCCCAGCGCGCGCAGCACGCGGCGGGTGCGCGAGCGGGGACGGGGCGTGGCTGTGGTGGGCGTGGACGGCATGAAGCGGGTCAGAAGGTGAAGCCGAGGCGGAAGTGCAGGCGGAATTTCTTCGAGTCGACGCCGTAGGCCAGGTCGGCCTGCACCGGGCCGACCGGGCTGCGCCAGCGCGCGCCGACGCCCACGCCGACCTTGGGCTTGAGCTCGCCGGGCTTGTCGGCCACGGCGCCGGCATCCACGAACACCACGCTCTCCCATTCGGTGAGCTTGTCCTTGTAGACGAAGGGGCGCTGCCATTCGAGGCTGGCCACGCCGAGGTAGCGGCCCGACACGGTCTTGCCGTCGGCGCGCACGGTGCCGATCTGCTTGTAGCTGTAGCCGCGCACGGTGGTGTCGCCGCCGGTGAGGAACATCAGCGTGGACGGGATCTGCGCGCTGTCCTTGGCCGCGACGGCGCCGGCCTCCAGGCGCATCTGCAACCGGCTGCGGCGCGCGCGGGCGTTCCTGTCCTCGGCCGCGCCCAGCGGCAGCACGCCGAGAAAGCGCGCGTAGGTGCGCGTGAAGGGCACCTGCTGGCCGGTGAGCGTGTAGCCCGCGGCCATTTCGAGCGCCAGGCCGTAGCCGCGCGAGGGCGCCGAGTTGTCGTCGAAGTAGCGCCCGGTCCAGCCCCAGTTGGCGGTGACGGCCGAGGCCGAGGGCGGCGCGTCGGTGCCGCGGTTGTGGGCGTAGTCGTACTGCAGGAAGTAGCTGCGGTCGATGTGGTCGCTGGACTTGTTGCGCCCGCCGCGCAGCCGGCCGCTGTCGACCACGTAGCTGCCCGACTGCTCGCTCTTGAGTTCGCCGCCGGCGAACCAGCGCCAGCCGCGGTCGTCGGGCACGGCGTTCCACTCGGTGCCCAGCGACTGGATGTCGTTGTCGAGAGAGAGCCGCGACACCGCGCGCCAGCCGAGCAGCGGCATGCGGTTGTGGGTGTGGTCGATCGACAGGCGCGGGCCGTTGTCGGTGGTGAAGCCCACGCCCATCACCACCTTCTGCAGCGGCGCCTCGCGCAGCTGGGCGATCACGGGCGCGGCCAGCGGCGTGTTGCTGTCGGTGTCGAGCGTGAGGAACACCGAGTCGTAGTAGCCGCTGCTGGCCAGGCGCTGCTGGGCGTCGAGCAGCTTCTGCTGGTCGTAGTCGGTGCCGGTGGGCAGGCGCGCGATGCGGCGCGCGGCGTCGGCGTCGTAGCGCTCCACGCCGCGCAGCACCAGCGGGCCGAACTTGTAGGCCGGGCCCGACTGGTAGGTCACGCCGAGGCGGGCCTCGTGGCGGTCGGCGTCGATCTCGGCGCGGCTGATTTCCACGCTGCCGGTGGGAAAGCGCTTGGCCGTGAGGCTGCGCAGCGCGGTGGTCTTGGCGTCGTCCCACGCGCCTTGCGTGAAGGGCTCGCCGGCGCGCAGCGCCCAGCCGGTGCGGATGGCGTCGCGCTGCGCTTCGGCAGTGGGGTCGTTGGCGATCTGGCCGGCGTAGCGGATCTGCACGGTCGACACTTTGGTGCGCTCGCCGGGCGCCACGGTGATGACGACCTCGCGCGGGGCCTCGGTGCTGTCGGGTGTTTCGTTGAGTTCGAGCGTGAGCGTGGGCGTGAAGTAGCCCAGCGTGCCCAGCAGCTCGCGCGCATTGGCCTCGGCCGCGACCATGAGGCGCGAGACCTCGGTCACGCCCAGGTCGTCGAGCTCGCGGTAGCGCTGGATTTCGAGGTGGCGCGCGAGGTAGTCGCGCTCGGTTTCGGGGCCGCGCACGTCGACCGTGAAGGCGTTGCGCCGGCCGTCGGCCTTGGCCTTGTCGTCGTCCTTGGCGGTGTCTCCGTTGCTGTCGCCGCTGCGCACCACGCCCGCGGTGGACGCACCGGTGTCCGCCGCCTCTTTTTTAGGCAGCAGGCTGCAGCCTTGCAAAAGCAGGACGCCGGAAAAAAGCAAAGCCGGCCACAACGCCGGCGAAAGAACGGATGCCACCCTGACCATGGGGGCATTCTGACAGCACCCGTGTGGCGGCTGCCCCCCACTTGTGCGGGGCCGCGGGTTACTTGGACAGCATGCGCATCGCCTCTTCGAGGCCGCGCAGCGTGAGCGGGTACATGCGGTTGGACATGAGCTGCTGCATCACCGCGATGCTCTGGCGGTACTGCCACACGCCCTGGGGCTCGGGGTTGATCCAGGCGAACTTGGGGAAGGTGTGCGTGAGGCGCTGGATCCACTCGGCGCCGGCCTCTTCGTTGTTGTATTCGACGCTGCCGCCAGGTTGCAAGATTTCGTAAGGACTCATCGTGGCGTCGCCCACGAAGATCAGCTTGTAGTCTTTGTTGTACTTGCGCAGGATGTCCCAGGTCGCGAACTTCTCGGAGAAGCGGCGCTTGTTGTTCTTCCACATGAAGTCGTAGACGCAGTTGTGGAAGTAGTAGAACTCCAGGTGCTTGAACTCGGTCTTCACGGCCGAGAACAGTTCTTCGACGCGCTGGATGTGCTCGTCCATCGTGCCGCCCACGTCCATCAGCAGCAGCACCTTGACGTTGTTGTGGCGCTCGGGCCGCATCTTGATGTCGAGGTAGCCGGCGTTGGCGGCGGTCGAGTGGATGGTGTTGTCCAGGTCCAGCTCTTCCTCGTGGCCTTCGCGCGCGAACTTGCGCAGGCGCCGCAGCGCGACCTTGATGTTGCGCGTGCCCAGTTCCTGCGTGTCGTCGTAGTCCTTGTAGGCGCGCTGGTCCCACACCTTCACGGCACTGCGGTTCTTGCCCGCGCCGCCGATGCGGATGCCCTGCGGGTTGTAGCCGCCGTTGCCGAAGGGCGAGGTGCCGCCGGTGCCGATCCACTTGCTGCCGCCTTCGTGGCGTTCCTTCTGCTCTTCGAAGCGCTTCTTGAGCGTTTCCATGAGCTCGTCCCAGCCCATCTTCTCGATCTTGGCTTTTTCTTCGGCGGTGAACTCGCGCTCCAGCGTCTTCTTGAGCCAGTCGAGCGGCACTTCCTTGGTGAAGTCGGTGAGCATCTCCACGCCCTTGAAGTAGGCGGCGAAGGCACGGTCGAACTTGTCGTAGTGCTTCTCGTCCTTCACGAGCGCGGTGCGCGAGAGGTAGTAGAAGTCGTCGATGCCGTAGGCGCCGTCGGAGTTCGGGCCCACCACGTCGGACTTGAGCGCCTCGAGCAGCGTGAGGTATTCCTTGACCGACACCGGCAGCTTGGCCGAACGCAGGGTGTAGAAGAAGTCGATGAGCATGGGGTGCGCTCCTTGTGTGTCGTCGTCAGTCGCGCGGCTTGTCGAGCAGGTACTGCAGCTGGGCCTTCACCTCGGGCCATTCGCCCGCGCGCAGGCTGTACATGACGGTGTCGCGGATGGTGCCGTCGCGGCGCATCACGTGGCCGCGGATCACGCCGTCTTTCTTCGCGCCCAGGCGCTCGATGGCGCGCTGCGAGGCGAAGTTGAAGTTGTCGGTGCGCCAGCCCACCACGTTGCAGCCCAGCGTGTCGAACGCGTGCGTGAGCATCAGCAGCTTGCAGGTGGTGTTGACGTGGGTGCGCTGGCAGCGCTCGGCGTACCAGGTGTAGCCGATCTCGACGCGCTTCACGCCCGGCAGGATGTCGTGAAAGCTCGTGCTGCCCAGCACGGTGCCGCTGGCTTCGTCGGTGACGGCGAAGGCGAAGCGGTCGGCCGTCTTGAGGGCGGTCTCGATGTAGGCGCGCGTGTCCTGCGGCTCGGGCACGGAGGTGACGCGCAGCTTCCACAGCGCGCCGTCGGCGGCCGCGGCGCGCAGGCCGTCTTCGTGGGTGAGTGCCAGCGGCACCAGCGCGAGGCCGCGGGCCTTCAGCGTGACGGGTTCGACGAACGCCATGTGCAAACTCTCCGTGTCTCCGTGCGGGTCTCGATGGATCTGGGGCTCAGCCGCGCGGGTCGCCGTACTTGTGCACGTACCACGCGCGCGCGGCCTGCGCACCGGCGCCGCCGCCCAGGCCGATCAGCGCAATGCCGACGATCTCGCGCGTGCCGTACTTGCTGTCGGTGCCGAAGGCGTCGAGCCCGAGCAAGAGCCCGATCCCGCGCCCGATCAGCGCGCCCACCACGAACAGCACCGCCTGGGCGATGCCCAGCTTCATCAGCTGTCTGGTGGAATGCGGTTGCCGGCTCATGGCCTAGCGGTTGTTGCGTTGCATGAAGACGAGCTTCTCGAACAGGGTCACGTCCTGCTCGTTCTTGAGCAGCGCGCCCACCAGCGGCGGCACGGCGACCTTGTCGTCCTTGCTCTGCAGGGCTTCGAGCGGAATGTCTTCGGCCACCAGCAGCTTGAGCCAGTCGAGCAGCTCGGAGGTCGAGGGCTTCTTCTTCAGGCCGGGCAGGTTGCGCACGTCGTAGAAGGTCTTCATCGCCGACGTGAGCAGCTCCTGCTTCAGGTTCGGGAAGTGCACGGCGACGATGTGCTTCATCGTCTCGGCATCGGGGAACTTGATGTAGTGGAAGAAGCAGCGGCGCAGGAAGGCGTCGGGCAGTTCCTTCTCGTTGTTCGAGGTGATGAACACCAGCGGACGGTGCTTGGCGCGGATGAGTTCGCGCGTCTCGTAGCAGTAGAACTCCATGCGGTCGATTTCGCGCAGCAGGTCGTTCGGGAATTCGATGTCGGCCTTGTCGATCTCGTCGATCAGCAGCGCGACCGGCTTGTCGGCCGTGAAGGCCTGCCACAGCACGCCCTTGACGATGTAGTTCTGGATGTCCTTGACGCGCTGGCCGCCGTCCACGTCGGCCAGTTGCGAGTCGCGCAGGCGGCTCACGGCGTCGTATTCATACAGGCCCTGTTGCGCCTTGGTGGTCGACTTGATGTGCCACTGCAGCAGCGGCATGTCGAGCGCTTGCGCCACTTCCTCGGCCAGCATGGTCTTGCCGGTGCCGGGCTCGCCCTTGACGAGCAGGGGGCGCTGGAGTGTGATGGCCGCATTGACCGCCAGCATCAGGTCCTGAGTGGCGACGTAGTTGTCTGAGCCCTTGAATTTCATGAGTGGAGCGGAGGCAGGGTGGAGAAAAGAACACACTCGATCTGCATTGCGCAGTCTCTTGTGCAGCCCGCGCGAGGTTCCCGTGGGACCCTTGCATATAATCGAATGTTGATTCGAAAAACTGTATCTCCACGAGATTGTGCGCGCAAAATGAACAAGTTGTTGACCACGATGTTTGCCCTTGCTGTCGCTTGCGTGACGGTCTCGGCCCAAGCCCAACAAGTCACTGGCAAGGCCCAGGACGGAGCCAAGAAGGTCCAGATGTGCGTGGGTTGCCACGGCATCATCGGCTACCAGGCGAGCTTCCCCGAGATCCACAAGGTCCCGATGATCGCGGGCCAGAGCGCCACCTACATCTCGGCCGCGCTCACCGCGTACAAGGGCGGTGACCGCAAGCACCCGACGATGCGTGCCATCGCCGACAGCCTCACCGAACAGGACATCGCCGACCTCTCGGCCTACTACAGCCAGCTGGGCGTGAAGGAAGGCGACGCGCCTGCGGCCACACCGGCCAAGGCCGCGTCCGAGAACGTCCAGGCGCTCATCGCGCGCGACAAGGACAACAGCTGCACCAAGTGCCACGGCGCCAACTTCAACACGCCGAACGACGGCACCGTGCCCAAGCTGGCCGGCCAGCACGCCGACTACCTGTTCGTGGCGCTGAAGTCGTACCGCGTGAAGAACAACCCCCACCTGGGCCGTTCGAACGCCGTGATGGCCGCACAGGTCGAACCCAAGAAGTTCACCAACGCCGAGCTGAAGACGCTGGCCACCTACATCAGCACGCTGCCCGGCGAACTGAAGGTCGTGCCTGAATCGCGCCTGCATCACGCGCCTCAGTAAGCCAGGCCAGTCCGCAAGACTGGTGCTCCAAAGAAAAAGCCCGCTGATGCGGGCTTTTTTTCGTCCGGATTTTCCCGGGGGTCAGACGTCGAAGAAGGCCGTCTCGTCCGCGCCCTGCATGCGGATGTCGAAGCGGTACGTCACCGCGCCGCCTTGCTCCACGCGCTCGGCGATCAGCGTGTGGCGGCGCTCGGCCGGCACGCTCTGCAGCACGGCGTCCTTCGCGTTGGCCTCGGCCTCGTCGCTGAAGTACACGCGCGTGAAGGCATGCAGCAGCAGGCCGCGCATGAGCACGATCACGTTGATGTGCGGGGCTTCGCCGGGCGTCTCGGCGCCGGGCTTGACGGTGTGGAACACGAAGCGGTTCTGCGCGTCGGTGCCCGTGCCGACGCGGCCGAAGGCGCGAAAGCCCAGGGCGCGCGCCTCGTCGGGCGTCTGCGGGTAGCGGCCTTCGCCGTCGGGCTGGCTGATCTCGACCAGCGCGTCGTTGATCGGGTTGCCGTCGCCGTCGATCACGCGGCCTTCGAGGCGGATGCGCTGGCCGCTGGCGGTGTCCAGCGCCAGCACGGCGTCGAAGGGCTGGTTGAAGTTGTAGCCGTACTGCGTGGCGGTGAGGCCGTAGGCGAAGTAGGGGCCCACGGTCTGCGAGGGGGTCTGGCCGAAGTCGGCTTCCTGTGCGGTCATCAATGGCATGGGGAATTCCTTTCAGCGGTTCTCGAACGGCGTTTCATCGGCGCCGCGCAGCACCATGTCGAACTGGTAGCCCAGGGCGTAGCCTTCCTCGGTGATGTCGAGGCTGAAGTCGGCAATGAGGCGGTTGCGGTAGCGCTCGGGCGTGCCGGTGACCATCGGGTCGTACTGCAGCAGCGGGTCGCCGGGGAAGTACATCTGCGTCACGAGGCGGCTGGCGAAGCTCTGGCCGAACAGCGACAGGTGGATGTGCTGCGGGCGCCAGGCGTTCGGGTGGTTGCCCCAGGGATACGCGCCGGGCTTGATGGTGAGGAAGCGGTAGCGGCCTTCGCTGTCGGTCAGGCAGCGGCCCGCGCCCAGGAAGTTGGGGTCCAGCGGGGCGTCGTGCTGGTCGACCTTGTGCACGTAGCGGCCCGAGGCGTTGGCCTGCCACAGCTCGACCAGCGTGTTGGCCACCGGGCGGCGGCGCTCGTCGAGCACCTGGCCGGTGAGGATCATGCGTTCGCCCAGCGGCTCGCCGTTGACGCGCGCGTTGCGCGTGAGGTCGTGGTCGAACTCGCCGATGCTGTCGTGGCCGTACACCGGCTGCTGCAGCTCGCCGAGCGAGGCCTTCAGCGGAATGAGCGGCTTCTGCGGGCCGCGCTTGCCGGTCGACTTGTAGCCGGGGTAGATGTAGCTGGGATGGGCGTCCCAGTCGCGCGGGGTGAGGGTGGGCTGAACGCCGCTGGTCTTGGTCATGTACGTTGTCTCCTGTCGTGGGACGAATCCGAAGCCCGCACTGTAGAAGTCGCGATCAATGATGTAAATTGAAGATTGTTCCAGTTTCAATAACCAGAAGGCATTGAAAAAGTCTCCCGCCGAGCTTCGCCAGGATTTCGTGCGCAACGTGCAGCTGCGGCACCTGCGCGCCTTCGTCGCGGTCGCGCAGGAGCGCCACCTGGCGCGCGCGGCCGAGCGGCTGGCGCTGAGCCAGCCGGCGGTGTCCAAGACGCTGTCGGAGCTCGAGGCCGTGGTCGGCACCCGGCTGGTGGAACGCAGCCAGGCCGGTCGCCGCGGCGTGCAGGGCCTCACGCCGGCCGGCGAACAGCTGCTGGCCCACGCCCTGCGCGTGCTCGAAGCGCTCGACGCCAGCGCGCAGGCCGTGGCGCCGGCCGCGGGCGGGCGCATCGAGCGCCTGCGCATCGGCGCCTTGCCCAGCGTGGCGCCCGCGCTGCTGCCGGTGGCGCTGGCGCGGCTGCGCGAGGGCTGGCCGGCGGTGCAGATCCTGGTGAAGAGCGCGGCCAACGCCGTGCTGCTCGACGAGCTGCGCGCCGGTGAACTCGATCTCGTGGTCGGCCGCATGAGCGATCCGCGTCTCATGGGCGGCCTGAGCTTCGAGCTGCTGCACACCGAGCCGCTGGTGTTCGCCGTGCGCGCCGGCCATCCGCTCGCGCTCAAGCCGGCGCCGGTGCAGGCGGTGCTCGACTATCCGCTGGTGGTGTACGGCGAGGGCACGATCCCGCGCCACAACACGGAGAGCTTTTTGTCGGCGCGCGGCCTGGCGCTGCCGCGCAATGCCCTGCAGACGCTGGACGTGGCGGTGGCGCGCGCGCTGGTGGCGGTGTCGGATGCGGTGTGGATCACGCCGCTGGGCGCTGCCCGCAGCGAGCTGGCCGACGGCCGCCTGGTGCGGCTGCCGATCGAGACCACCGGCACCGAGGAGCCGGTCGGCCTCCTGCAGCGCAGCGAGGCCGAGCCGTCGCCGCTGCGCGCCGCGATGGCGGGGCTGCTGCGCGAAGCGGCGAAGGCGCAGGGCGCGTTGCCGGCGCGAAAGGGAACCACCCCGCGCGCGACCGGCTGACGATTCGTCAGTCCTTCGTGGCGCGGCGCTGCACGCAGGCCACGTAGCCATCGCCATCGGGCGGGCGCCCGGCGCGCTGGCTCTCCCACATCATCTGACCGAGGCAATCCATCGCCTCGTGGTGCGCATGCAGCAGCGAGCCGCGGCGCGCGGCCAGCAGCTCGACGGCCTGGCGGATGCCGCGCGGCTGGTCGATGGAGCACTGCTCGCTGATCGACAGGTGCATCGACAGATGCAGGAACGGGTTCTCGCGGCCGTTCGATCCGTCGTAGACCCGCGCCACGGCCGCGTCGGCGTCGAGCAGGTCCTCGTGGTACTCGGGGTGCTCGTCGATCCAGCCGGCCGCGATGGTCTCCAGCGGCTCCATCGGCAGGCCCTGCCGGTGCTTGGCGTACACGTCGCAGAAGAAGCGGCGCACGTCTTCCTGGGAGGGATTGAACATATATAGAAGAGAGAAGAAGGAAAGAGAAAAAGCGGGTGGCGCGGCGTGGGCGCCAAGGCTGTGGAAAGTGCGCGTGACACGCCCGGCGTTCCGGGTACGAGGCGTTACATCGTTACGTAACGAATCGCGAATTGACCTCCTTACGGGCTGTTTCGGAGGTCGGTGCGTTGCGCGGTTTTCAGAAAAATATCCATACAAATCAATCACTTGAGGCGCCGATGGCGCGGCGTTGGCACGGCGGCGGAAAAGCGGCACGCAAGTTGCCCCTGTAGATGCATCTTTTGTCACAGAGGCTGCCATGACCGCTCCACAAGCATCGACCGTTTCGACCGAAGGGCTCGCCGCCACTGGCGCGCCCGTGGTTCTCGCCCAAGCCACCGTCACGCCGCTCGGCACGCCGGGCATCAGCGCCGGCGCCTCCGCCGCGCCTGCGGCCGTGGCGTCGCCCAGCGTGGGCACATTGTCCAATGCTACGCCCGGCGTTGCAGTGATGCGCGAGGGTGTCCGCATTCCGGTGGACGGCAATCAGACCCTGATGGCCGGCGACCGCGTGATCGTGCCGGACGGCGGCCAGGCCAACGTGCTGTTCCCCGGATCGGCCTCCAACAAGGCGCCGCTGGCCGGCGTCTTCACCGGCGGCACCGATGCGACCATCGGCTCGACCAAGCTGCCCGGCGGCCTCGAACAAGTGAATGTGGACGTCGCCTCGGGCGACCTGCAGGTGACCCCGCCGGACAGCGACGCCGATGCGGCCGCCCTGGCAGTGACCAAGAAGACCGCGGCCGGCAGCGGCATCGGCCTCGGTGAATTCGCGCTGGGCGCCCTGGGCGCCGCGGCGCTGGGTGCTGCACTGAGCGGCGGTGGCGGCGACGGTGGCACCACCGGCTTCCCGCTGTTCGTGGGCGGCCCGGGCGGTGAGTCCGATGCGGACGCTGATTCGGATTCCGACTCGGACTCGGACTCGGACTCGGACTCGGACTCGGACTCGGACTCGGACTCGGACTCGG
>RCUJ01000078.1_pt1 | contig 52056 bp, 53 predicted proteins | sample 2166321 | NCBI WGS metagenome assembly RCUJ01 (sample SAMN09932808, study PRJNA488358) | compost metagenome | feature: garden; material: soil; isolation source: compost soil in an enriched community after 118 h of incubation | place: Germany: Experimental Botanical Garden Goettingen | collected... | reverse complement strand
AGTTCAGTTTCATCCATTCTTAATTCATGAAAAACTTCCAAAGCCCTGTCAAAAGGGTCTTTGGAAGTTGTTTTTTCTATATGGACTCTAATTTCGCCAGAAGTATTTTTTTCAGCCATGCGAATAGCTTCAACAATTTCTTGTTCTTCTTCTTTGGTTAAAAAATCTTCTACTTTTGACATGGTTTTTAAATTAGAATTTTACTTCAACTGGTTTTTCAGCACCTACAGCAGCTTCAAAATATGGTTTTTCCTTAAATCCAAACATACCAGCAAACAGATTGTTTGGGAAGGTTTTGATGTGCGTGTTATATGGTTTAACCGCTTCGTTAAAACGCGTTCTGGCTGTTAAAATTTGGTTTTCTGTACTCGCCAATTCATCTTGTAATTTCAGGAAATTCTGATTGGCTTTCAAATCAGGGTATTTTTCAACAGTTACCAATAATCTTGATAATGAACTGCTAACACCGCTTTGGGCATTGTTGAAAGCAGTCAATTGTTCTGGGCTGATATTAGTTGGGTCAATTTTTACGGATGTTGCTTTGGCACGAGCCTCAATAACAGCTGTTAACGTGCTTTTTTCAAAGTCAGCAGCTCCTTTTACGGTATTAACCAAATTACCAATTAGGTCATTTCTTCTTTGGTAAGAAGTCTGAACATTACCCCAAGCTTCATTAATGTCTTGTTCATAGGTCACGGCTGTGTTGTTAATTCCTTTAACCCAGCTGTAAATTCCAATAATTAGTACTGCTCCGATAATCCAAGGCAAAAATCTTCTCATGTTTGTTTAGTTTTAAAGTTTATTTATTGTTTTATTTTAAATTTTGAATCAGCAACTACAACTGATTTTTAATATTTGTTAATTGCGTTCGGATGGTTTCCAGTTTTCGGATAATCTCAAATTTATCCAGTGTTTTCTTTTGACCTTCTCTTAAATGGGTTTTGGCGCCTTCCAGGGTAAAGCCTCTTTCTTTGACCAAATGATAAATCAATTGTAAATTTTTAACATCCTCTGGGGTGAACATTCTGTTGCCTTTCGCATTTTTCTTTGGTTTCAAAATGTCAAATTCATTATCCCAAAAACGAATCAGCGATGCGTTTACGTCAAATGCTTTAGCAACTTCGCCTATGCTATAATACCTTTTGTCTTGTGAAAGTTCAATATGCATATTTTTTTTCTTTTTTTTCTGAACACTCTTTTTGTAATCTGTTAAGATTGATGATTATCCCGAAGCGTCGGGATTGAACACTGACCACTTTATTATAAAGGATTAGTCTAATGATTGATTTTCCTGATTAGCCAATTGTGCAATAGCGACATACTCGACTGCCGAAATGTTTCCGTAATAAAAATTCAGCGGATTCACTACTTTTCCATTTTTATGTACTTCATAATGTAAGTGTGGTCCTTCTGATCTTCCGGTACTTCCTACATATCCTATAACATCTCCACGTTTGACTCTTTGACCGGCACGCGCTTTATATTTGCTCAAATGAGCATACAAAGTTTCGTAACCAAATCCATGCCGAATTACAATATGGTTTCCAAAACCAGAGGCGGTATTGTCTGCTTTTGCTACAACTCCGTCGCCAGTGGCATAAATGGGAGTCCCTGTTTTTGCTGTAAAATCCATGCCTTCATGCATTTTTCTTGCCTTGGTAAAAGGATCTGCACGATATCCAAAACCTGACGCCATTCGTTTTAAATTTTCGTTTCGTACTGGCTGAATGGCAGGAATGGCAGACAATAGTTTGTCTTTTTCCTTAGCCAGTTTAAAAATGTTGTCTAATGATTTCGATTGAATGGCCAATTCTTTGCTCAGGACATCGATTCTTTTCGTGGTGTTGATGACTAACTGTGAATTGTCATAACCTTCTAATGCGGTATAACGATTAGCACCACCAAAACCCGCTTTTCGTTCTTCATCCGGAATTGCTGATTTATTGAAATAAACACGGTACAAATTATTATCGCGGTCTTCAATGGCTTCAACAACGGCATTTAGTTGATCCATTTTTTTATTTAAAATGGCATAATTCAACTTCAAATTATCAATTTCACGTGCTTGTAATCGGTCTTTTGGGGTTTCAAAATAAGGAGTGTTTAATAAAATAAAGAAACATAAAAAACCAAATAATGCCGAAGCCAGTAAAAACAAGGCAACGACACCAATTTTTTTTCTTTTTCTGGTTCTTATTTTTCGATACGCCAGATTTTCAGAATCGTAATAATATTTTACTTTCGACATATTTTAAAATACCCTATTTTTGCACCTTGTAAAAAGGTTAGTCCAACAAATTTAATAAATGTTTCATTTGTTCCATGCTTTTTTCAATAATAAATAAATTAATGAGCCTAATCCAGCTATTCGTTGCAAGTTCTCATTTATAAATCTTTTTTTCTAATGAACTGGCAGGAGCTTCCGCTGGTCGCTCTGCAATTTCAAGAAAAAATAGATGTATAAATCTCGAAGCTTTCCACTACTATCTGGGGCAAAAAACGTTGATTCGTTGATTTGGTTATTCGTTTATTCGATACAACCGATTAACCAAATTAACAAATAACCGAATAAATAATAAAAATGAAATCACAAGACGTACGTAAACAATTTCTGGATTTTTTTCAAAGCAAAGGACATTTAATCGTTCCATCTGCACCAATCGTTCTTAAGGATGATCCAACACTGATGTTCAATAACTCGGGAATGGCCCAGTTTAAAGAATATTTTTTAGGTAATGCGACACCAAAAAGTGCCCGAATTGCCGATACCCAAAAATGTTTACGCGTTTCAGGAAAACACAATGACCTGGAGGAAGTAGGAATCGATACCTACCATCACACCATGTTTGAAATGTTAGGAAACTGGTCTTTTGGTGATTATTTCAAAAAAGAAGCTATCAATTGGGCTTGGGAACTATTGACCGAAGTGTATAAAATTGATAAAGATATTTTATATGTAACCGTTTTTGAAGGAAGCGAAGAAGAGAATGTGCCGTTTGATCAGGAAGCATACGATATTTGGAAAACCTTAATTTCTGAAGACCGAATTCTTTTAGGGAATAAAAAAGACAATTTCTGGGAAATGGGTGATCAGGGACCTTGTGGGCCATGCTCAGAAATTCACGTAGATATTCGTTCTGCCGAAGAAAAAGCATTGGTTTCAGGGAAAGATTTAGTGAATAATGATCATCCGCATGTAGTGGAAATCTGGAACAATGTATTTATGGAGTTCAATCGCAAAGCCGATGGTTCTCTTGAAAAATTGCCGGCACAACACGTTGATACCGGAATGGGTTTCGAAAGATTGTGTATGGTTTTACAAGGTGTTCAGTCTAATTATGATACGGATGTTTTTACACCGCTAATCAGAGAAATTGAAACGATTACCGGAGCAAAATATACTATAAAAGCCGAAAATGAAGAAGAAGAGAAAGTAAATATCGCGATTCGCGTTATTGCTGATCACGTTCGTGCCGTTGCTTTCGCTATTGCCGATGGTCAATTGCCTTCTAACACTGGAGCCGGTTATGTAATTCGTAGAATTTTACGTCGCGCGATTCGTTACGGTTTTACATTCTTAAACACAAAAGAACCTTTTATATATAAGTTGGTAGAGACTTTGAGTGCACAAATGGGAGGTTCATTTCCTGAGATTACTTCACAAAAAGCACTTTGTTCGATAGTAATCAAAGAAGAAGAAAATTCATTTTTACGTACTCTGGACCAAGGTTTAGTTTTATTGGACAACATCATTGCAAATTCTGCTGAAAGTGTAATTTCAGGAAAAAAAGCTTTCGAATTGTATGATACTTACGGTTTTCCAATCGATTTAACGGCTTTGATCTTATCTGAAAAAGGATTGTCATTAGACGAAGCAGCTTTCGAATCAGAATTGCAAAAACAAAAAGAACGTTCTCGTGCCGCTTCTAAAGTAAAAGCAGGAGATTGGCAAATATTGATTGATGATGAGGAAGAAGAATTTATAGGGTACGACCATACTGAGGCGGATGTGAAAATTACCCGTTACAGAAAAGTGGAAAGCGCTAAAGACGGTGATATTTACCAATTGGTTTTTAATATGACTCCGTTTTATGCTGAAGGTGGTGGACAAGTAGGAGACAGAGGTTATTTTCAAACATCAAATGGGGATGTAATCTATATCATAGATACTAAAAAAGAAAACAATCTGATTATTCATTTTACCAAAGATTTACCAACCAACTTAACTGAAAAATTTAAAGCGGTAGTAGATTTGACAATCAGAGAAAGATCGGCAGCCAACCACTCGGCAACGCATTTGATGCATCAGGCCTTGCGCGCTATTTTGGGAACGCATGTGGAACAAAAAGGATCTTTGGTAAATGCCAGAAGTTTGCGTTTTGACTTCTCTCATTTCTCTAAAGTAACTGACGAAGAATTGCAACAGGTAGAAGATTTCGTGAATGCCAGAATTCAAGAACAATTGCCATTGATAGAAAGACGAAATGTTCCTTTTGCCCAAGCAGTGGCAGAAGGTGCTATGGCATTGTTTGGCGAGAAATATGGGGATTCAGTACGTGCTATAAAATTTGGTGACAGTATGGAATTGTGTGGTGGAATCCATGTCAATAATACAGCTGATATTTGGCATTTTAAAATTGTTAGTGAAGGTGCGGTTGCAGCGGGAATCCGTCGTATTGAGGCGATTACATCAACTGCAGTGAAAGAATATTTTGCTAATCAGGCAGAAAAATTAAAACAAATAAACGGTGTGTTGAAAAATGCACAGGATCCGATAAAAGCAGTTATTTCGTTACAGGAAGAAAATGCTAAGCTGAAAAAACAGTTAGAGTCTTTGTTGAAAGACAAAGCCAAAAACATGAAATCTGATTTGGCGAAAGAATTGCAAGAAATCAACGGTATTCAATTCTTGGCAAAACAAGTTGATTTGAATCCGGAAGGTGCAAAAGACTTGGCTTACGAATTGGGTAATTTAGGGAAAAACATCTTTTTAGTTTTGGCTACAGCCGAAGAAGGAAAACCAATGTTGACCTGTTATATTTCTAAAGAATTAGTAGCGGATAAAAAATTAAATGCCGGACAGGTTGTTCGTGAATTAGGTAAGTTTATCCAAGGTGGAGGTGGTGGTCAGCCATTTTTTGCTACTGCCGGAGGTAAAAATGTTGATGGAATTCAAGAGGCTTTGGATAAAGCTGTTGAGTTTGTAAAGTAAAACAAATTTATTTTTTATAAGAGAAACCCTTTTAGAGCCTGAGTTCTAAAAGGGTTTGTTGTTTAATAATCTGTTATTTGTGTTGTTGTATTTGGTTTAAAAACAGTAGTTTAACCGAAATATTGGGATTGTAACGATGAATATTGTAGCTTTTGTTTTGTTTTTTTAGGTTTGATTTGTATAGAACTAAAAAGGTTTAATAAAGGGTTAGTACGATTTGTTTAATTATTTATGAAACAGAAAAAATATATATTTTGGGCCTTGTCAATTTTTGTATTGATTCTTTATTCCTGTTCAACGGATAATAACGCGGACGTAAAATTTCTCAAAAAGGTAGTTGAGGTTTCTAATAATGGAACTTCAGCTACCTCTTTGTTTATGTATAATGGTGATGAGATTGTTAGTATTGATGGCGTCTATAAACATACCGATTTCATCTATACTGATGGTTTAATTACAAAGATTGTAACCTTAGATAAGAAAAGTCAAGTCGTTGAAACTATAGAATACAGCTATATTGAAGGGCGATTAGTTACGGCCAAGTCTTTGAATAATTATAGGATTAGTTACGTTCACAATTCAGACGGAACCGTTTCATATGAAAAATGGAGCTTAAATTTAGGAAATGAAGAAGTGAAAATCTCTCATGGAACACTGTACTTTCAAAACGAAAATCTGATTAAAGAGGAGAGAATAATTGACAATACAGGAGTAGGTGTTGTCTCAAATTACAGTACAAGTTTTGAATATGATTCCAAAAAGAATCCGTTGTATGCTATTTTGGGATACAACAAATTATTAGATCATAATCAGCGCATCTCATCGAATAATAGCTTGGGAAGTCTAGAGATTGTATCGATAACTCGTGAAGATCAGATAACATCCTTGGCTAATTTTTATAAAAGTACTTTTAAATACGATTCAGATGGCTACCCAACAGAGCAGGTTTCAGAAAGAGCTCTTTTGGAAAATGGAACTGCCGCATATCTGAAAACACAATACTTCTATGAATAAATCCGTAAATTTGTAGAAACAAAATTTCTATGCAATTCAGAACCCAAATTCCTATTCCCAAAAGTAATCATCCCTTAGATTATAATTCTAAAATTGTTTCTTTAGGATCTTGTTTTGCAGAAAATATGGGTGAGAAATTCCAGTATTTTAAATTTCAAAATGAAATCAATCCGTTTGGGATAATTTTCAATCCGGTTTCAATTGAGAAAATTATTGATAAAGCCATTAATAAAGAAATGTTCGGGGAAGAAGACGTGTTTTTTTATAACGAGCGCTGGCATTGTTTTGATGTGCATTCGGATTTAAGCAACTCAAATAAGGATGAATTAGTAGCGTCGCTAAATGCTATTCTGCAATCCGTAAATCGCCAAATTGCTAAATCTACTCATCTAATTATTACTTACGGAACGTCTTGGGTTTATAGAAACTTAGAAAGTGATGCGATTGTGGCCAATTGTCATAAAGTGCCTCAAAAACAGTTTACGAAGGAATTGTTATCTGTTGAAACTATAAAAGAAAGTATTGCAAAGACAGTTGATTTGATTCATTCGGTAAATCCCGATTGCGCTATTATTTTTACCGTTTCTCCGGTACGTCACATCAAAGATGGTTTTGTCGAAAACCAATGGAGTAAAGCCAATTTGATTACGGCGATTCATCAAACCATAAGCCATAAACCAGAAAAAATAAACTACTTTCCAAGTTATGAAATCATGATGGATGAACTTCGGGATTATCGTTTTTATGCGGAGGATATGTTGCATCCCAATCAGGTGGCGATTGATTATATTTGGAAACGATTTAAGGAAACGACAATTTCAGAAATGGCTTATGCAGTTATGGAGGAAGTGGAGGGTATTCAGAAAAGTTTATCGCACAAACCATTTAATCCAAAATCAGAAAGTCACTTAAAGTTTGAATCTAAATTGTCAGAAAAAATGACTAAATTAGTATCACAATATTCATTTATGAAATTTTAGTTATGTTAAAAAGAATTTTAATAGGTTTAGGAATAATAGTCGCTGTGGTGCTATTGTTCAAGTATTGTGATTTCAAAAAAGACGCAGATGATTCGGATTTAAGTTACAATACAAATCTTATTCAGCAGCAAATTGTAAATGTGGGTAAATTGGTTGTTACCGAAGGACATTTCTCCGAAGTGGTGACCTATAAAAACCAACAGAAGTATATGATGGATATGCTCACTTTCGAAAAGAAAGCACTTATTATTGTCAATGCTGATGTTACGGTTTCTTATGATTTGCATCAAATGAAATATGATATTGACGAGAAAAATAAAACCATCACAATTCTAAGTATTCCAAAAGAAGAAATAAAAATTAGTCCGGATATTAAATTTTATGATGTCGAACAGAGCCAAATGAATCCGTTTACAGGCGATGATTATAATAAAATAAACAAATCGGTTAAGGCTAATCTGGCAAAGAAAATCGAGAAATCCTCTTTAAAATCAAATGCGCAAAATCGCCTTATCAGTGAACTGTCAAAAATGTTGATTCTGACGAATACAATGGGATGGAAATTGCGATACGGAGGAAAAGTCATTGAAAGTGAAAAAGACTTTGTACAGCAAATAAAATTATAAAAGAAAAAACACAAATCTCACTTATTTACAAGAAATACTACGGTATTAAATTCGTGCTAATTTGTGAGATTTGTGTTTAATTTTCAACTCATTCAGAGCAATGGTTTAAGCTTTTTCTTTCTCGAAAATCAATTCCAAACCACCATCAATCAAATGGGCTACTTCAGGTCTGTTTTCTTTTAATTTTTCAAGATATGCCATTACTTCCTGTAGGAGTTTTGGTTCGTTTCGGTCTTTCAAAAGTTCCGTAATTTCGACAGCCAACAACCAATCTTTAGGGTGGTCTTCCCTAAGTTTTTGAAAAATAGGTTCTAATGAAGTGGTAGTGTCTTTGGTTTCTCTTATTTTTCGAACACTATGATATAATAGCTCTAAATCATCACGTTCGGCGGTGTGTTTCGCCTTAATGGTTTTGGATGAAGGTACATGTGATATCAAATCAAAACTGTTTACGTCAGCTGGGCCTGAAAAAGCTGAAACCACTTTTTTACCTATAGCCATATCATAATTTCCCCATTCCGGTTGAAACAAAATAGTTTCTTTATGGGTTACGGTACAATTTTTTAGACTGATTAAAATAATTTCACCGTGCAAGTTTCTTGATCCCGTAATGATTTCTCCTTTTACGGTAATGTCACCTTCAAATTCTAAAGTAATACTTTCAGATTCATAGATGTCGTACGCTTTTAAATCTCTTGGACTCATGTCTTCAATGGCAAGATTGATGCCCTTTAATTTTCCGATGGGACTGCCAAAACCTTCAGGATGTTTGATGGTTCCGTGACCTACCAATTCTTTTTCCCGGTAAGCTAAGGCTGTTTTTCCGGTCGTCTGAATATAAACGGGTTTTCCTTCATCTTCAATCACATTGGTAAAGACACCCGAAATCTGAATTCCGGTACTCAACTCAATCGTTCCTAAAGCATTGGATTGAATTAGTTTCTTAATTCCGGATAATCCTCCGGTACGCAAGGCCATTTTATTGGCAAACTCTTCCAGAACCAAACTTAGATAAGAAAAGTCAGGGGTAACGTACAACTGCGGTTGCAGTTTGGTAATGTCAAAACTTTGGTTGGCAGCGGAAATATCGTAAGGTATTTTCTTCACATTATCGGTCATGCACCAGGCACTTTCCCCAATAGAGGACAATAAGCCCGCTCCATAGATTTTCGGATTGTCAATTGTCCCAATCAAACCATATTCTACGGTCCACCAATGCAGGTTTCTTATTTGGGACATTTCAGATAATTCGCCCATGTTATTTTGTAAATCTTCGACGGCCTTTTCTGCTTTTTCAATTTCCGATTGTGGAGTATCCTCCGCTTCTTTCAAAATAGAAAGCAGTCGGATGGCTTCATACATTTGGTAATCTTTATCAGAGGATATCGCCTTGCAGCCTATTTCTCCAAAACGGCGTAAATATTCTGCATATTCCGGATTAGCAATAATAGGTGCATGACCAGCACCTTCGTGAATAATGTCTGGTGCCGGAGTATATTCTATATGCTCTAATTGTCGAATGTCTGAAGCGATGACCAGGACATTATAGGCTTGGAATTCCATGAAAGCATTGGGTGGAATAAAACCGTCCACAGCAACTGCCGCCCAGCCTATTTCAGAAAGAATACGGTTCATGCCATACATACTCGGGATATGGTCAATTTCGATTCCGGTTTTCTTCAATCCTTCCAAGTAGGAACTATGTGCTACTTTCGAAAGATAGTTTACGTTTTTGCGCATCACATAACGCCAAACCGCCTGATTTATCGGGGTATAGTCGCTGTAGTTTTGAGGTTTTATAAATTGCTTTAAATGCTTCGGTAATCGGTCTAATAAAGGATTACTTTCTATAGTTGTGCTCATAACGAAATCGTTGTAGATTTTTTGTAAAAGTACAATTTTAAGGAGCTATTTATCGCATTTTTAACTGGAAATTATTTCTCCACCTTTTCTAAATCTTCCGCTTTGGTTTTGGTTAAATTCAGTTTGTTGAAATCTTCGTTATCGGGAATGTGCAATTCAAAATCGGCCATGTAGTCGATTTCGATTTCAAAATTTGAACCCGATAAATCCAAAACGTGTCCGCCTGATTTTTTATCATCCGAAAGGAAATGAAAATGATAGCCAGGAACATTCAATCCTTTCATGTATTCCGGAAAGCGAAAACCAACCAGCGTTCCAGAAATTGTTTCCAACTCAAAAACCGATTGTTTTTTTACGGCATCAATCATCAAAGGATACGGTTTTACTTGTTTGGAGACAGATCGGGTTTTTAGGGTTTGACATTTTACTTTGATTTTATAACCCACGTATAAATTTTTATTGGGCGATAAACTGTCTAATAAGGTGTAGAGTTTTTTGAGGTCTACTATTTGTGAAATAGTAACTGTCTTGTCTTTTGCAAAGTTAGCCACCACGGCAAAAGGCGTTTTTTGAGAAGAGGCAACAGCATAGGCTTTTCCATCCGATTTGATTTGGTAAAAATGATTGTCAAACCCAATCATTTCACCGTCTAATTCATTAAACGTCCCAATCCCGAAAGTCCCTTTTTTTTGCAATGCTGCCAGCGTTATATCGCCATCAAAACCGCCTTCCATCAAGGCATTGATAGTTGCATATTGGTAAATTGATGTGTTTTTGTCTTTTTGGGCGGTACTCGTAAAAAAGGAAAACGCAAGGCATAGAAAGCCAATTGCTTTTAGAGGGTTGGTCATTGTAATTTGGTTTTGTTAGTGTAGCAAAAGTAATACAATGGTTTTGATTTCTATTGGCCAGATTTTTTCAGGAGCGATTTATAGCTTTTTATTTTAATCTGGGCTAGGGGAGTTGTGGTTTAAAGGTGTTTTTGGTTATATCGACAGAAGAATACGATTTGTAGCGAATTCATAAAGTAATCGCTCTATTTCATATTCTTCAAAATGCTGGTAAAATTAAAACCGCAACATTTCTGCTGCGGTTTCTAATTAATCGTATTTGAAAAACTTCCTATTGACTTTGATGCATGTTTCTAAAATATTCAATCTTATAATTGAACATTTCTGCCATGTTCTTCGCGCGTAGTTTTGCTTCTTCGGCCAATGGTCCAACAAATAAACTATCGGTAGTTTCGATGAAAATTTGCATCCAGCGGTCAAAGTGTTCTTTGTCGACAGGAAGATGTTTGTGTGGTGGAAATGGGCTTCCGGTATAGCTATGTACTTCCAGTAAGATAGTTTGCCAAAAGCGGTACATTTTTTCCAGGTGTTCCGGCCAACGATTGCCTATTTTTTCATTAAATATCGGTCCTATAAATTCGTCTTTTTGTACTTTCGAGTAGAAGGTGTCAACAAGTAATTTGATGTCTTCAAAAGTTGTAATGTCGTTAAGAATTGCCATAATCAGGTATTAAAAAAAGCCTACACAAAGGTAGGCTATAAATTGGAAATATTCTTTACGGTTTTATCCTATTAATTGGGTGAACAAATCCTGCTTTTCGTTGAGGTATTTGAACTCGAATCCTTTACTGATCATTTTTGTTTTGATGGCCAGAATATCGTTTTTGTTTTTCAGTTCTAATCCCACAACCGCCGGGCCAACTTCGCGACTGTTCTTTTTGGTAAACTGAAAATAGGTAATGTCATCCTCCGGACCTAAAATTTCGTTAACAAACTCCTTTAGGGAACCGGGACGCTGCGGAAACTGAATCATGAAATAATGCATTAAACCTTCATACAACAAGGAACGTTCTTTTATCTCTGCTGTTCTCTCAATATCATTATTGCTTCCACTGACAATGCAAACCACTGTTTTGCCTTTTATTTCTTCTTTGTAAAAATCCAAAGCGGCAATAGTTAATGCACCGGCAGGTTCGACCACCATCGCTTCCTCGTTATACAGTCGTAAAATAGTGGTACATACTTTGCCTTCGGGAACCAAAATGATATCATCCAGATTCTCTCTGCAAATTTCAAAAGTGATGTTGCCAACTTGTTTTACCGCTGCGCCATCCACAAATTTATCAATGGTTTCCAATGCAGTGTTTTTACCATTGGCAATTGAAGTTTTCATTGATGGAGCTCCTTCGGGTTCTACACCAATGATTTTAGTGTTGGGACTCAAATGTTTAAAAACCTCCGATAGTCCTGCTGCCAATCCACCACCACCGATGGGTACAAAAACATAATCTATGGGACCGCTAAACGATTCTAAAATTTCTAAACCCACTGTGCCTTGACCTGCAATGACCTTTACATCATCAAAAGGATGGATGAATATCTTGTTGTTGATTTTGGCATCTTCTACCGCTTTTGCATAAGCATCATCAAAAGTATCTCCGGTAAGTACAATTTCTACAAATGATTTTCCGAATAATTGCACTTGTTTTACCTTTTGTTTTGGAGTGGTTTTGGGCATGTATATTTTGCCCCTTATTTTTAGGAGATTACAGGAATAGGCAACTCCTTGCGCATGGTTTCCTGCGCTGGCACATACAATACCTTGTTTTTTTTCCTGCTCGGTAAGTGAACTTATTTTATTGTAAGCTCCTCTTATTTTGTAGGAACGAACGATTTGTAAATCTTCCCGTTTTAATAATACTGTTGATTCAAATTCATCAGAAAGATTCAGATTCTCTGTCAGTGGAGTAGGGGAAACCACTCCTTTTAGCTGCTTTTTTGCGGCTAACGATTCATTAAATAGTGTCATGGTCATTATTTTTATTACATTTCAAAAATCATACTTTTACGACTTAAGAATTCATTATTAATTGCTTTTTTTATCGGGTTGTTCTTTTCCATAGCCAACACTCTTTTGTGAATTCCTTCACTTGATTTAATGATAGCGATTCGGGAGCTTTTCACAAACTCAATTAGGCCAAATTTATCCAATTCCACAAGAAGATTGTTTACTTCCTCGTCTTGCCCAGTGACTTCAAAAACAGTATAGTCTTCCTGAATTACGACTGCTTTTGCGCCATATTCCCTTAATAAGCGCTCCACTTTGACTTCTTTCATTATGGTGGCAGTTGGGACTTTGTATAACGCTATTTGTTGCCAGATAATTTCATCATTAGTATTGCAATACACCTTGAAAACATCCACTATTTTCTCTATTTGGCGTACTAGGTTTTTTACCACGCCTTCAGTTTCAATCAACACAATCGTAAACCGATATATTTTTTCGATCTCGCTTGGAGAACTATTCAGACTTTCCAAGCCAATTTTTCTTCTGGAAAACATGATGGCAATTTTATTGATTAGGCCTACCTGGTTTTCAGTATAGATAGTTAATGTATATTCTTTTTTCATCATTTTTGTTTTTAAATTTCTTCTTTACTTAAGATGATTTCGGCTACTCCTTTTCCTTGCATAACCATCGGGAATACATTGTCTTCTTGAATTACTGCTATTTCTAATACAAATGTACTTGGATAATCTAACATTTGTTTTAGACTTTCTCTCAGTTCTTCTCTTTTGGTAACTTGCTTTCCATTTATTTTATATCCTTTGGCAACCTGAACAAAATCCGGACTTTGGATGTCTGTAAAAGAGTATCGTCTTTCATGAAATAATTCCTGCCATTGACGGACCATTCCTAAAAAGCTATTATTAAGAATTAAGATTTTTATATTGGGTTTAAATTGCATAATGGTTCCTAATTCCTGGATGTTCATTTGCGCTCCTCCATCACCCATGATTGCAATAACCTGTCTTTCCGGCGCACCAAACTTAGCGCCAATTGCTGCTGGAAGGGCGTACCCCATCGTTCCTAAACCGCCACTAGTAATATTGCTTCTGGGTTTATTTTGTTTGGCATAGCGACAACTAACCATTTGGTGTTGCCCCACATCAGTAACAATAACAGCATCTCCTAGGGTGAGTTCGTTAAGGACCTGTATCACTTCTCCCATAGTCAAACCTCCTTCAGTGGGATGTAATTCTTTTTCAATTACGACTTTCCTTTCTTTTGCTCTTTTTGTTTCAAATTCGGCGAGCCATTCGGGATGTGTTTTTTCTTCTATTAAATGGGTGAGCAAGGGCAATGTTTCTTTGCAGTCCCCCCAAACGGAAACCGTAGTTGGAATGTTTTTATCTATTTCGGCCGGGTCAATATCCAAGTGAATGATTTGTGCCTGTTTGGCATATTTGTCCAATCGCCCCGTAACCCGATCATCAAAACGCATTCCAACAGCAATCAGTACATCGCATTCATTGGTTAAATAATTAGGGCCATAATTGCCATGCATTCCCAGCATACCTACACCTAACGGATGGTCGGTAGGAATAGCACTCATGCCCATGATAGTCCAAGCGGCTGGAAATCCTCCTTTTTCGATGAAGGCTTTAAATTCTTTCTCAGCTTTGCCTAATAAAACGCCTTGTCCAAAAATCACGAACGGTTTTTTTGCCTGATTGATTAGTGCCGCTGCTTTTTCTATGTATTCCATACGGACAGTAGGTTTTGCGCGATAGCTTCTTACTTGCACACATTGCTGATAACCATCATAATCAAATAATTGTAATTGTGCGTTTTTGGTAATGTCAATTAAAACGGGACCTGGGCGACCACTTTTTGCTATAAAGAAAGCTTTCGCCAGAGCTTCCGGAATTTCATTAGCATCTGTTACCTGATAATTCCATTTTGTTATCGGGCTTGTTATGTTGATGATGTCGGTTTCCTGAAAAGCATCGGTGCCTAATAAATGGGCAAAAACCTGTCCGGTGATGCAGACCAAAGGTGTAGAGTCTATCATGGCATCAGCTAATCCTGTAACTAAATTGGTGGCGCCCGGACCACTCGTTGCAAAAACAACTCCTGTTTTTCCACTTACTCTTGCGTAACCTTGGGCTGCATGAATGGCTCCTTGTTCATGACGGACCAATATGTGATTCAACCGATTTTTAAAATCGTATAATGCATCGTAAAGGGGCATAATAGCACCTCCGGGATAACCGAAAATAGTATCTGTTTCTTCGGAAAGCAAGGCGTCAATAATGGCAAGACTGCCTGTTGTGCGGATGGTATTGTTGTTTGTTTTTTCTTTTAGCGGAAGCTCTAACGTTTTCATTTCATTTCAATTTTTTATGTTTCCTTAGTTGTATAAGTTTAAACGGGTGTTTTGATTTCAAAAAAAAACCTTTCTCAATTTTAGAAGAGAAAGGTTGGTAGCAATTACTATAATCCTGACTCGTCACGGGAAACGAATGGTAATAATTACAATAATAATTAGGGCTAAATTTTTCATTTATAGTTTTAAATAAAAAAACCTCCCGATTTGGGAGGTTTAATAAATTGTATCTTGTTTACTTATTTATATAACACCTCGCCATCATTGTAGAATTACAATAATGCTAATAGCGATAATGATGTTAAATAAATTTTTCATTGCTTTCTGTTTGAGATGCAAATGTATAGATTATTTGATAAGAACTACTAAAAATATTATTTTTTTGAAAGTACAGGAGGATATTGGACTAATATTTTAGCGACAAATTCGTTGATTCTTTTTTCTTTATCCTCACGATTTTGTGGTAAATAACCAACTCCTTCTCCTTGCCAAACCAACTGTTTTTTCTTAGCGTCAATTAAGTCAATGAAGAGTGTTCCTTCTGTTGTTGAGGTAACGTAGGTTGGTCCGCCCCAAGCGTAAGGGCTCCATCCCCATCCCCATCCATAGCCCCATCCGTAATCGTATTGGGAAATATCGATATGTTCTCTTTCTTTGGTAAAAATGTTTACCAATAGATCTGGCGTTTCACTTTTGGTCATTCCCTTTTTGCTAAGTTCGTTGTCTATAGCATTAAGAATTCTTTTCTTATCCAAGTCTGAAATTTTGACTTCATCGACACCTTTTTTATGAAAAGCGTAGGTTTTATATTGGCTGAAATCTACATTTTTGTCAAAATCGGAATACACACTCACTGAGCTGCAGGAGGCAAGCACAAAGAGAAGAAGTACAGTAAGAGTTTTAATTGCTTTCATTTTCTTTGAATATTTGATGGTTATATAACTCGATTATTATGATGACATCTTTGTTGGATTCTCAGGAATATAAATGTACTAAAAATCCAATAAGTGATCTTCTACTGTGTTTGGCAATGTTACTTTCAATAAAGGTTGTGTTTCCATTGCTCTTTTTATGGCGAAAATAGCTCCGTCATTTCGAGCCCAGCTTCTTCTTGAAATTCCGTTGTTGACATCCCAGAAAAGCATTGAAGCTAAGCGTTTTGAAGCTTCTTTTGTTCCGTCAAGAACCATACCAAAACCACCATTGATTACTTCTCCCCAGCCTACACCTCCGCCATTATGAATGGATACCCAGGTGGCACCACGAAAGCTGTCTCCAATCACGTTTTGTATTGCCATATCGGCAGTGAAACGGGAGCCGTCATAAATATTAGATGTTTCTCTATAAGGAGAATCGGTACCGGAAACATCATGGTGATCGCGGCCTAGGACAACAGTTCCTATTTCCCCTTTGGCTATAGCCTGATTAAAAGCTTCTGCTATTTTAACACGTCCTTCGGCATCGGCATAAAGGATTCGGGCTTGGGAACCTACAACCAGTTTGTTTTCCTGTGCACCCTTTATCCATTGTATATTATCCTGCATTTGCTGTTGGATTTCGGCTGGTGCAGTTTTCGCCATTTCTTCCAAAACCTGACACGCAATAGCATCGGTTTTTTGTAAATCTTCTGGTTTTCCGGAGGCACAAACCCAACGGAAAGGGCCAAAGCCATAATCAAAACACATGGGTCCCATAATATCTTGAACATAACTCGGGTACCTAAAATCAATATGGTTTTCTGCCATAACATCCGCTCCGGCACGAGAAGCCTCCAGTAAAAAAGCATTACCGTAATCAAAGAAATAAGTTCCTCTGGCGGTATGTTTGTTGATTGCTGCAGTATGACGGCGTAAAGTTTCCTGTACTTTTGTTTTGAACAGGTCAGGATTGTTGGCCATCATTTCGTTGGCTTCTTCAAATGAAATCCCTACCGGATAATAGCCACCAGCCCAAGGATTGTGTAGGGAGGTTTGGTCTGATCCTAAATCGATATGAATCTTTTCCTGATCAAATTTTTCCCAGACATCCACAACATTTCCGAGGTAGGCTATAGAAACCACTTCTTGATTGGCTTGCGCCAAAGCGACTCTTTTTACCAGTTCGTCAATGTCTTCAATAACTTCATTGATCCAACCTTGGCTGTGACGAATGTGGGTAATCTTTGGATTGACTTCGGCACAAACAGTAATGCAACCGGCGATATTTCCGGCTTTCGGTTGTGCACCACTCATTCCTCCTAATCCTGAGGTTACGAATAAACCACCTTTAGGATTGCGTTTTATTTTTCGGAAACCATTCAAAACGGTAATTGTGGTTCCGTGTACAATACCTTGCGGGCCAATGTACATATAACTTCCTGCGGTCATTTGACCATATTGTGAAACCCCCAAGGCATTCATTTTTTCCCAATCATCCGGTTTGGAGTAATTAGGAATCACCATTCCGTTTGTAACCACAACTCTTGGAGCTTCTTTGTGAGAAGGAAATAGTCCCATCGGATGTCCTGAATACATCGTTAAAGTTTGCTCATCGGTCATTTCCGATAAGTATTGCATGGTTAATAAATATTGGGCCCAGTTTTGAAAAACAGCTCCATTTCCGCCATAAGTAATCAATTCGTGGGGATGTTGCGCCACGGCATAATCCAGATTGTTCTGAATCATTAACATGATTGCTTTGGCTTGTTCCGATTTTCCCGGATACTCTTCGATTGGTCGGGCATACATTCTGTAATCAGGACGAAGACGATACATGTAAATCCGTCCGTAGGTTTCCAGTTCTTCCGAGAATTCTTTTATTAATTCGGCATGATGTTTCGGTTCAAAATAGCGCAAAGCATTACGAAGTGCCAGTTTTTTTTCTTCAGCCGACAGAATTTCTTTTCGCTTTGGTGCATGATTGATGTTTGCCTCATACGCTTTGGGTTGAGGTAGTATTGATGGGATTCCTTGTTGGATTTGTTCTTGGAAAGTCATGTTTTTTAGATTTTCAGATTTTCAGATTGTTGGGTTATTAGAATTTTATCAACTCAATAAAGCACATCTATTAATCTATTTTGGTTGTATTTATTTTTAGATTTTTTCGAACAGTCGAATAATCTAAAAATCGAATAATCAATTTTTAATTAAAATGACAAACTAGGGATACCGAATATCCGACCTGTGGTAGGATTTGTGAATTTTGATTCTATATTTCCGCAAATGAATGTCCATAGTAAGTGTTTTTTTGAAAACTGAGATTACTTTTTATTTGTTCCTGTTTTCTTGTCGTATCCATAAGGACAGTGGCGACAACCGCTTTTGCAGCAATAGCCTCGTTTTAAATGGTATTTTTCGGTAAAGCACTTGTAGCCTTCTGGGGTATAATAGAAATCTTCGCCTTCTATTAATTTATTTTCATTACTTTGTTCTATCATGCTTGGCTTTATTCTATTGTAAAATGTTTTTCGCTTACTTTAATTAATATGATTAAGGTTTTCATTAAATAAAGCAGTTTTACCATTACAAATTTATAAATTTTATAGCGAATGTTTCTGATTGTTGCTAAATATTTAATTCCGAGAGGATATCGCGGTTTGGCGGTATTTCCGTTTGTGCTTATAAAATATAAGTTTGATAAAGAAAACAGGATATTTATAAACCACGAAAGAATACACCTTCGTCAGCAGCAGGAACTTTTGGTAATCCCTTTTTTTATATGGTATTTTGGGGAGTTTTTATTTCGGTTCATGCAATATCGAACTATTGATTTAGCCTACAGAAACATCAGTTTTGAAAGGGAAGCTTATGCTAATGAAGGCAATTTCGATTATTTGAAAACAAGAGGTTTTTTTTCCTCTATTCGATATTTGAAGAACTAGTAGTTTCTTTGACATATTTTCGTAGAGGAAATATAATTAGTATGTTAAGCGCTTTTCTTTAAGGTTTTTGCCGGTTTTTTTGAAATAAGTGCTTTAGAAATGTACTCTTTTTAAGCAAGAAAAAAGAGTAATGCTTCTTATTTTTATCTGAAAAGTATTATTTTTACTTGGCATATCTATTGTGCCGCAAAAGTGTAAAAAGATTTTAAATGAAAACTTTAAAAAATTAAAAAATGAAATTTCACAAATTTATTATTGCAATTTCAATTTCAATGTTTCTGGGAGTTCAGTCTTATGGACAAGTGTATACCGATAAAATAGTCGGCAAAAAAAATGAGGCTGTACGAGATAGTCTTAAACAACAGGAATATCCATACGCTTTACCGATTTGGGGAGATAAAGTTGCTAAAAAAGGCTATCAGTTACCTTATTCAGCTGGAGTATCGGTAAACTATTTTTGGCAACAGTCGGATCTTATTATCCAAAATTTACAGGTGGGGTTTAATAATGGACCTAAATATAATTTAGACGAAATTATTCGATTTAATAGTGCAGTGGCTAGTGCCAGTTCAATCAATATCAGACCAGATATATGGTTGCTTCCGTTTTTGAATGTTTATGGTATTATCGGGAAAGCAAAAACATCAACAGATATAAAAGCTGGTTTATGGGTTCCAGACGCAGAGAATAACTGGACTGAAGTAGCCAATTTCGGATCGAAAGCTGATTTTGATGCGACTACACTTGGAATTGGTTTTACCCCTACAATTGGTGTTGGAGGTGGCTGGCTGGCGCTTGATATGAATGTGACCTGGACTGATATCAGTGCATTGGAAGAGCCTGCTTTTATATTTGTATTCGGGCCTCGAATGGGTAAAACCTTTAAATTTAATAAACCGGATAGTAATATTGCTGTTTGGGTAGGTGGTTTTAGGGTACATATGAAAAGCGAAACGAGTGGTTCGTTAGCATTAGCAGACGTTTTGCCATTAGACAATGCACAGGCAAAAGTGGATAGTGGTCTAGAGAAAGTGGCTGAAAAACAGGTTGCGGTAGATAACTGGTGGAATGGACTAAGTAATATTGAGCAAGCAAATCCGGCAAACATTGCCAAACACGCAACAGCAGACAGAGCACTCGAGGCCGCCGGAGGTCTTTTGACAGCTGCGGATGGTGCCCTTAGCACTGCAGAAACTTCTACGGTTCAATATTCATTAGAAAAAGCCCCTAAGGATATGTGGAATTTTATAGTAGGAACTCAGTATCAGTATAACAAACATATTATGTTAAGAGCTGAGTATGGGTTTTTAGGTTCTCGCCAACAATTCATTGGAGGGTTGCAATACCGTTTTGGTTTATAAAAAATGCATAGTATGAAATCGTCATGATTCCGAATCACAGATACTGAAGATTGATAATACATATGAAAATAAAATTATCTATATGAAATATAGCCTGATCATAGCTTTACTATTTTGTACCGTTACAGTTAAATCTCAGGTTCTTCTTTCCTTGATATTTGGCGATAAATTGAATTCGCCCAATATTGAGTTTGGTTTGGAAGGCGGGGGGAATTTTTCAACAATTTCCAATCTTGAAGGTGCGAAGCGCGATTTGAGTTTTAACCTCGGTTTTTATTTTGACTTCATGCTCAAAAATCCATCTTGGATTATCAATACGGGGGTTATTGTTAAATCTCCCATGGGAGCAGAAGGATTGCCGGTTTATTCCTTGAATAATGAAGATCTTGATGCTGTATTTGAAGGAGGAACTGTAGACAGGAATATTCGTTATTTTAATGTACCTATTTTGATAAAATATAAATTTCAGAATAATATTTTTGTGAAAGGAGGGCCGCAATTGGGCTTGTTGAGTAAAGCTTTTGATGAGTTTAAGAAGGAAGTTGAGGGAGAAGATATTGTGTATAAAAATAATATAAGGGATCAAATTCATGTTATCGACGCCGGATTGGCACTTGGTTTAGGATATCATCTAAAAGGGGGCAACGGTATGAACTTTGGATTACAGTATTATTATGGTCTGGTGCCCTTAATGAAAGGAGATTCCAGTCCCAATCAGTTTAATCGTGCTCTTTATTTTACCGCCGGGATACCAATAGGGAAGGGTGCCGCAGCTAAGAAAGCTTCGGAGGATAAGAAATAAGTACTATTCTTTGAAAGATTGGCTAAAGGCTTTTTGCATTTGTAGTCTGAGTTGATGAGAGCGGGTGATTTTGGCTTTAATACTTTACTGTTTTAACGTAAAACAGTTGGGTTGTTTGATGGCTTTTCAGTTTCTTTGCAAACGGTTTTTCGTAATGGTTACCGCCAATTAATCTTCAAAATACAGTAACTTTTGAATCAGTTTGTCATAATAGATTTTCCAAATTCAATTTCCGTGTCTATCAAGCGCGAGGATTTGATTCATCCTTTTATATCGGGAAACAAATTCAGGAAACTAAAATACAATTTGCTTCAGGCGAAGGAAGAAAATCAGGAAACACTGCTTACTTTTGGAGGAGCTTATTCGAATCATATTGCAGCCGTGGCCTATGCCGGTAAAGAACAAGGATTTAAAACCATCGGGATTATCAGAGGTGATGAATTACGAGATAAAATTTCAGAAAATCCAACCTTATTATTTGCCCAAAACTGTGGTATGCAATTCGAGTTTGTTACCCGTGAAGCCTATCGTTTGAAAAACGAAGATTCGTTTATTGCTGATTTAAAACAAAAATTTGGGTCTTTTTATTTGGTTCCCGAAGGCGGTACTAATGAATTAGCGATTAAAGGCTGTCAGGAAATTTTGACGGAGGAAGATGCCGCTTTTGATTATGTATGTTGTGCAGTAGGAACTGGCGGAACTATTTCTGGATTAATAAACAGTATTTTGCCGCATCAAAAAGTTTTAGGATTTCCTGCATTAAAAGGCGATTTTTTAAAAGAGGAAATTCGTAATTTTGTCCAAAATGAAAATTGGGAGTTGATTACGGATTATCATTTTGGCGGTTACGGGAAAGTAAGCCCGGAATTAATTGCTTTCATCAATCGGTTTTATGTAACCACCCAAATTCCATTAGACCCTATTTATACTGGAAAAATGGTTTTTGGCGTTATAGATTTAATAGAAAGAAATTATTTTCCTGAAAACTCAAAAATTTTACTCATTCACACCGGGGGAATCCAAGGTGTTCAGGGAATGAATATAAAATTAAAAAACAAACAATTACCAACAATCGATATCTATGATTAAAAAAATCCTACTATTATCCATCCTACTGATTTTAGCTAGTTGTAATACTTCGAAACCGGTAATTATAACTAAAAAAGGAGTTTCCCATAGTCCGAAAAAAGAAGTAGTTAAGACTCCGACAAAATCTGGAGCAAAAACAAAACATCCCAAACAGTCGAAAAGTAATTCGGCTACCGAAACAATTCATTCCACTTCAAAGACCGTTGTAACCAGTGATTTAATCAATGGTTATATTTTTCACTACAAAGAAGTTGCTATGGGCAACATGAAAAATTATGGTATCCCTGCAAGTATAATTTTAGCGCAGGGGATTTTAGAATCAGGAGCGGGATTAGGTGATTTGGCGGTAAGTGCCAACAATCATTTTGGAATAAAATGTCATAAAGACTGGACTGGTGAAAGTGTTTCACATGATGATGATTCAGATCAGGAATGTTTCAGGAAATACAAAGATCCGGCGGAATCTTTCAAAGATCATGCTGTTTTTTTAACAGGGAGAAGCAGATATGCCACTTTGTTTTCTTTACCAAAAGGCGATTATGTAGCTTGGGCTAAAGGATTAAGAGCTGCCGGCTATGCTACAGATCCTAACTATCCTGAAAAATTAATCAATTATATAGAGCGTTACAATTTACATCAGTACGACAATCAGGTTTTAGGAAAAGCTTATGTAATTAATGCCAATCAAACGACCAGGCCGGTAAAAGCGGTAAAAACAGAAGTAGCGGATCTTTCTCTATACGAAGTTCAAAAAGGAGATACTTTATACTCCATTTCAAAAAAATTCAACTTATTGGTTGATGAATTAAAACAAAAAAATAACCTTGTTGAAAATGCACTTTCTGTTGGTCAAAAACTAAGAGTTAAGTAAAACATTTCAATTGTAATTCATAAATTTAAAATGATATATCAAAGAAGCAGTCAGCTTTTTGCTGAAGCGGAAAAAGTAATTCCTGGAGGAGTAAATTCACCGGTAAGAGCATTCAAAGCAGTTGGGGGTACTCCAATTTTTGTCAAAAGCGCCAAAGGAGCGTATTTGTATGATGAAGACGGAAATCGTTTGATTGATTATATCAATTCATGGGGACCAATGATTTTGGGACATGCTTTCGAACCGGTTGTTGAAGCGGTAATAGCGAAAGCCAAATTAGGAACTTCTTTTGGGATGCCAACTGAATTGGAAACACAAATTGCTGCGCTGGCAGTTTCGATGGTTCCGAACATTGACAAAATTAGATTTGTAAATTCGGGTACAGAAGCTTGTATGAGTGCTATTAGGTTAGCGCGTGGATTTACCAAAAGAGATAAAATTATCAAATTTGCAGGTTGTTATCACGGTCATTCTGATTCATTTTTGATTCAGGCGGGTAGTGGAGCGGTTACTTTTGGAACTCCAAACAGTCCGGGTGTCACTGCAGGAACAGCAAAAGATACTTTGTTGGCCAGATATAATGATTTAGAAAATGTAGCTGCTTTAATTGAAGCGAACAAAAACGAAATTGCAGCCATAATTGTAGAGCCGGTAGCCGGTAATATGGGATGTGTTCCACCAAACAAAGGATTCTTGGAAGGGTTACGCCAATTGTGTACAGATAACGGAATTCTATTGATTTTTGATGAGGTAATGACGGGATTCCGATTGGCCAGAGGTGGTGTTCAGGAATTGTTTCATATAAAAGCCGATATTGTCTGCTTTGGAAAAGTGATAGGTGGTGGTTTGCCGGTGGGTGCTTTTGCAGCCCGTGCCGAAATTATGAATTATCTTGCTCCACTAGGCCCTGTTTATCAAGCAGGAACTTTGTCTGGAAATCCGTTGGCTATGGCCGCAGGATTAGCAATGTTACAAGCCTTGGATAATGACCGTGCTATTTTTCAAAGATTAGAAGAAAAAACAGCTTATTTAGCTGCGGGAATTGAAAGGGTGTTAAAGGCCAATAATGTTGTTTTTACCATCAATCGTGTAGGTTCTATGGTTTCGGTGCATTTTGATGCCGCTCCGGTTGTTGATTTTCAGTCGGCTGCTAAAGGGGATAATGAAACCTTTAAAAAATTCTTTCATGGATTATTGCAGGAAGGAATTTATATCGCGCCATCAGCGTATGAGACCTGGTTTATTACCGATGCGCTTACATACGAGGATTTGGATTTTACGATTCAGGCGATTGATAAAGTATCTAAAACTTTTTAAGCTAAAAAAAAACTTCCGGTTTATAACCGGAAGTTTTTTTTACATTCTCATTTCACATTTTCCTTCATTTCCTCGATGTCCTCCTCTTTGATGATGTTTTTCTTTCATCGCGTCCCATTTTTCGAATTGTTCAGGTGATAAAATAGTTTTCATTTTAGCTTTCATTGCAATTTTCTCATCTAACATTTTGTTTTTCATTGCAAAACGCTCATCGGCTGTTGGTTTTTCCTGTTTCGCTTTTTGTTCCGCCTTCATGGCTTCTCTTTTGGTGCTCTTTTCAGCAATAATTTTCCCTATTTGTTCTTGTTGTTTCGCACTGAGATCCAGTTCTAATGTCATTTTTTTTAACATCAATTGGTTTCTTTGTTCAGGAGTGAATTTTTCCATATCCTCTCTTGAAGGTCTTTCTTTTCTGTCTTGTGCAAAACTGGTCATTCCAAGAACTAATACTAAGGCAACAATTAAATTTTTCATTTCTATATGTTTTTAAGTTACAGAAATAAGACACCAATAGTAATCAGGGGTTTAAGCGTTAACAAAAGTTTATTATTTAGCAAGTTTAAATTTTACAAAACCGCCTTGGTTTTCTTTTCGGTCAATAGATTGCTGAACAATCAAATAGGCAATTGTCATCATATTCAGTAATTCATAAAAAGCAGCATTGATTTGATGGGTTTTACCTATTTCTTCCATTTCGTTTTGCCATAGCAAAAGCTGTTCTTTGGCTTTAAGTAATTCTGGGTCGTAGCGAACGATACCCGCATTTTGTCGCATCAAAAGCTGTAATTTAGCTTTCATTGCAGTCAGGTAATCCAAATTGATTTCAGGCATTTTTTTTAACTCCCAGTCTGAAATAACAGTGTTTGGTTTTTTAGTCGGCAAAGTAGCATTCGATAAGTAGCTATAAATTTTATCTGAGTAAACCAATGCTTCCAACAGCGAATTTGATGCCAGTCGATTTGCCCCATGTAAGCCGGTTCGGGAGCATTCGCCACAAGCAAATAAATTTTCGATAGAGGTCTTTCCATTGCAGTCTACCACAATTCCACCGCAGAGATAATGCTGGGCAGGAACAACGGGAATCCAGTCTTTTGTAATATCTATTCCAATACTTTTACAATGCTCATAAATCATGGGGAAATGTTTGATGAAAGGATCTAACTCTAAATGGGTGCAATCCAAATAGACACAATCATCACCTGATTTTTTTAGTTCCAAATCAATGCTCTGTGAAACAATATCTCTGGAAGCCAATTCATTTCGACTGTCATAGTCCTGCATAAAACGATGCCCTTTTTTGGTTCGTAAATAAGCACCAAAACCGCGAACAGCTTCTGAAATTAAAAATTTTGATCCGGTAGAAGTATCGTACAATGCTGTCGGATGAAATTGGATAAACTCCATTTCTTTGATGGCAGCATTTGCCCGGAAAGCCATGGCTATTCCGTCACCGGTTGCAATTGCAGGATTGGTAGTGTGTCCGTAAAGATGCCCAATTCCGCCTGTTGCCAATACCGTGATTTCCGCCTGATAAGCAGTAATTTCGTTTGTTTTCTGGTTGAGAACATAAGCTCCTAAACAGCTGTTGTTTTCGGTAATTAAATCAATTGCAAAATGATGATCTAAGACAGTGATATTTTCTTTTTGCCATACCTGCATTAAAATGGCACGTTCAATTTCGTGTCCCGTTTGGTCTTTATGGTGCACCACTCTATTTTCGGAATGTCCGCCTTCCTTTCCTAAATCAAAATTTCCTTCGGCATTTTTATCAAATTTAGCGCCCCATTCAATGAGTTCTTTTAGGCGTTTAGGACCTTCGGTAACAACCATTTTAACCACAGCTTCGTCACACAAACCGTCACCACAAATCAGGGTGTCTTCAATGTGTTTCTGATAAGAATCTTCATCTTTGTCTATGACAATGGCAATCCCGCCCTGCGCATATTTAGTATTAGATTCGTCTGCGTTGGCTTTGGTTACGATAGTGACTTTTTTGTCAGGATAACGGTCTGCAATTTTTATGGCAAAAGTCAATCCGGCCACTCCCGAACCAATGATTAAGTAATTGGTAGTTGTCATTATTTTGATAATTCAAGCATTCGCTCAATAGGAACTAGGGCTCTTTTTCTGATGTTTTCAGGAACATTTATTTCGGGTGTTTCATAAAGTAAGCAGTCAAACACTTTTTGAAGGGTATTTACTTTCATATAACCACATTCGCTGCAAGCACAGGTATTGTCTTCTTGTGATGGTGCCGGAATCAATATTTTATTAGGTACTTCCTGCTGCATTTTGTGTAAAATTCCAGCTTCGGTAGCTACAATGAATTTATGGTTGGAATTGGTTTTTACATAATCAATCATGCCTGCTGTAGACCCGATATAATTGGCGGTGGCTAAAATATGAGATTCTGATTCGGGATGGGCAATAATCTGCGCATCAGGATTTTCTTTGTGTAAATCAATCAGTTTGTCCAATGAAAAAGCTTCGTGAACCACACAGGAACCGTCCCAAAGTAGCATGTCTCTTCCTGTTTTACTGATGATGTATTTTCCCAGATTTTTGTCGGGAGCAAAAATGATTGGTGTTTCTTTAGGTATAGATTCAACGATTTTCAACGCATTCGATGAGGTGCAGACAATATCACTCAAGGCTTTGATTTCGGCTGAACAATTGACATAAGTGATAACAATGTGATTGGGATGTTCATCAATGAATTTTTTGAATAAATCAGGAGGGCAAGATTCTGCCAAAGAGCAGCCCGCATTTAAATCAGGAAGAATTACTTTTTTGGTAGGATTCAAAATCTTGGCTGTTTCGGCCATAAAATGCACACCAGCAAATAGAATAATATCAGCATCCACTTTCATAGCTTCTTGAGACAATCCTAAACTATCACCCACATAATCGGCAATATCCTGAATATCTGCTTCCTGATAATAATGGGCTAAAATGACCGCATTTTTCTTCTTTTTCAATTCTAATATTTTCTCTTTAAGACTTTTCATTCCCTTATTGTTTATATTTTTTAGTGGTTGGAAGGGAGGAAATTTTTTGGTAAAAATCTCCCGATTTCGATTCACTTTTATAACTAATTTGTTTCAAGGACGTAAAAGTATTTTATTCAAAATTAAAAACGAATGATAATTGTCAGTTTTTAATTGATGGCTTTCGTTCTTGTATGACAAAACCAGCCCACTAAAAAAAATGGACTGGTTTTTAGATGTATCGATTTTGACAAGATGATTCGCTTTTAATCGATTAAGTAATTCCAAAAAGCATAAAATGAATCATTATTCGACTTGTTTTATGTCGTTTGAGTTGATCCATCCGACAAATAATTTATAGCCCAGCGACATGATGATTGCTCCTGTGAAGAGTCCTATAAAGCCTGAAAAAATGAAACCACCGATTACACCAATGAATATTACCAGCATGGGAACGGGAGCGTCTTTGCCAAGTAAAATTGGCTTGAGGACGTTGTCTGAGAATCCGGCCAATAAAAGCAGTATAGTCCATGTTATCGCAGCCGTCGTGTCTTTCGTTGAAAACATATAAATTATGATTGGCAGTGTTATAATTACTAATGGAATTTGAAGTATACCTAAAACAAGTACCAGCAATGTCCATATTCCCGCATAAGGAACACCTGCCAGTAAAAATATTATTCCGTGTAGCAGTGCCAGTATAAGAGCTACTCCGAGTATTCCTTTAACTACATTAGCGACTGTCTTGAGTGTTGCATCAGCAAATTCGTCCCCTCTTTCACCGGCGACTTTTCTGAAAAATTTGCGCAGAGATTCTCCAGTTTCTCCAAAAATTAACAATATCCCGGCAATCATTAGTGCCGCCATGATCTGAATCACGCCACCGATAGCGCCTAAAATTCCCTTACCTATTTTGCTTCCAACGTCGATTAATTGGTCCTTATACTTGATGACTATCTCTTCCAGATCATCGGATGCAGAGTGCCAGGTGTCATAGAGGCTTTTTCCTATGATTGGCCATTCTTTGACTTTTTCTGTTGGAGGAGGGATGGTTAGGGTGCCGTTATCATAACTTACCTTAAGTTCTTTGACCTCGTCAACAAGGGAGTTTATCAATAGTACCGTGGGAAGGATAACAATGAGCAGTATAGAAAAAACGATTAGGAATGAAGCCGTTTTAGGTCTTTCTCCCATTTTTTTAGATAACATGCTATGGAGAGGATACATGGCCAGAGCGAGAATCAAACTCCATAACATGATATTGATAAAAGGGTGCATGATCATCAGACACCAACCAATAATCAATAAAAGAATCAACAATCGTATGGTTGTGTCGTAAACAGAGTTGTTTGCAGATTGGTTTTTCATAAGTAGTTAGTTTTTATTTGTAAACTTTATTTGTCTTTAAGGGTGTTCTAAGTTTTCTGAATCATGGCGCCATAAACAGGTTTTTCGGATCAGTAACGGCATTTCTTTCCTATATGTAAAAAGAAGGAAAGGATGTTTTTGACCTTTTTCCAAAATACAGCGTATTTGTTTTTAGGTTATCATCTTCGAAATTTCAAGAATAATCCAAATTGCTACAGTGAAACAGGTTAAAAAAATCAATTGACTTAACAGTGTCAAAAAGAAGGTTTTTATTATAGATAGCTTATTAAAAAATTGTTGATTCGTCCAATATATAAATATGACATCGACGAGGTAAATGATTAAAGTAAGTGTTTTTACCTCGGGAGTTCCGTTGAAATAATAGTACAATGGAAAAATGGTGAGGTGAACAAATAGTCTTTGTGAGGCTTTAAATGTATTTAATATGAAATACTCTGCAATATTGTATCCTTGTTTCCTGAAAGCGATGCTTGTTCCTATTGTGTAAAAAGGTATGGTTGCCAATGTGACCCATGCATAATGAGTTCCGGTCCATTCATTGAAACTTTTCATGTCAAATCCTGCTTCTGCTGGGTTTTCAGTAGGATTGCTCATTAAGTCGATATGGAAATAGTGGTATAAAAATCCGTAAAGAGTTGCCAAAACAATAACCAAAGATATTGGCTTGAAATGCCTGATACGTTTTCCTTCTATAAATTCTCTTATAGAATGTCCTGGTCTTGTAAATAATTCTTTGCCTGAATATAAAATTCCTTTGTCAAAATGCAATAATCCGTGTTGAATGTCATGCCATACATAATGAATGTTGATTTCATGGGTTTCTGCCGATTGTCCACAATTGTTGCAATAATGACCTTTGAAATTATTGTGGCAGTTCTTACAAGTTATATTCATTTGGAATCATTTACGGGTTCTTATAAAACCTTAAATAACAGTCTTTTTTGAACTTAATTTGTAGTAAATATATGGTATTTAAGGGAGATAAAAAATAATTTTTAGAAAAACAAAAACCATTGATTTAGTGAAATCTGCAGAAATGAGAATTTGTTTTCAGAATTTAAAAAGAGATTTTTGAGTTCAGTTTTTAGGAAAGAAGAATCCCGTTTGTCACGCATCGTGATAAACGGGATTTGTCTGCTTTTGGTAAACAAGTTTTTTTAGTGAATGTAAATTTCGATATCCTTATCTGTAGTAATCACTTGTCCTATTTCACCAAAATTCAATTTTTTAAAGATAATATTGAAAACAGAATTCTCAAAATGGGCTTTATAAGCGATTTCTTCGTCCTCAAAATGCAAAGTAATAAAGGTTGAAGTGTCAATTTTACTTTGCATTTCATCATTAAAATAATCTTCCTGTTTATTCAATTCAATTCCGAAATATTCAATATTGGTTAAATTGTCACCTATTAAATCTTTTACAAAATCTATTATTTTAGTTGAAGGTATTTCGATTTTTGGAGTGCTTAGTATAAGGGTATGTTTAATCATTATTGGGCTATATTTTTTATAAATGTAATAAAAAATGCCAAAGAGGAAAAAGGGAAAACTAATTATTTTTTACTTTTAGGTATTTTCTTTAATTCAATAATTTATTGAGTTGTTTTCTGACGGTTTTTCATCTCTAAAAGATAAAAAAGATAATTTTATTCTTGTTTGAGCTTATGTTTTTTACACTTGTATTTCAAATACCTGATTAACGGGTTTCTGTCTTAACACCGATTGATTTTTTGATACCATTCGGAAACATAATCGTCAATAATACGAATATCAGTAAAAAATTAAACTCGACACCATTTCTTCCGCCTCCTACAACAAACCAACCGTCCTTTAGATGGACTAAAAAAATTCCGGTTATCAGTATGGAAATAGTTATAAGCGAGGCCCATTTCACATATTTTTCAAACAGTAAACAAAAGGCAGCCACCACATGTGATAATTTGATAATCCAAGCCAAAAGAACACCATAGGGAGCAAAGCCTATTTGGTTTAGAAAGAAATTTCCAAAATCATTGATTCCGTTGTTAAACATTCCGGACAGACTATGTGCCAAGAGAATGATGGCGACAGACAAGCGAAGTAAAAAAGTACTGTTGAATATTTTCATTGCGATTTATTTTTCTGCTTTTGTTGTTGTGATTTGGTTTAGATGAAAAATGGTCTGTTGGTCAATTGTCATTGTCCTCATTGGAGTCACTTTCTTCTTCTGGTTCTTTTTTGAAATCATTATTCAAAAATTGGGTCAATTCTTTTTTGTCCTTTTGATTTTTCCTAATGGTAATGATAATCAAAATAATTAAAAACAGTAGCACGATGCCTATTAGTATCCAATTGATTTCCATAAATTTTGTTTTAATGTTCTAGATTTTAAATACCGAGTCGTAAGGATTGAACTTTTTTACCTTAAAAGTACTAAAATAAATAGCTATTTTAGTTATAGTTGTCATCGGTCTCAATGTAGAGGAATATTTTTCAACGATAATTAGAATGTGAATCCTATGGAAGTAATGATCCCCCAATCTTTCTTCGCGATTGCTCCACTTGTGGGCTTGCTGTCAGTACTGCCATACAATTGGAGGTTGAAAAATAAGTCCCTGATAATTTCATATTTTGCTGCGATATCATATTCAAACCTTATACGGTTGCTTATCGTAAGGGAGGGATAGAATTCGGTATTAGCGGTAATGTCTATTTTGGGATGGCGGTATTGAAACCATTTGCATTGTGCGCCAAATAAGGCTTCCATGTTATTTGAAATGGATGAATTAACCGTTTTTTCATGGTTGGCAACTAAACCGGAAATTCCATATAAGCGTACCGAGTTGGTTCGTACAAAATCATAACCACCACCAAACCCTGCTTGTAGCCTGAGGTCAAGGTCAAGTTCAGTATTTTGCTGTCCTTGTGCCGATGCTCTGGCAAACCACTTGTTAGCCAAAAATTTGGTAACTCTAACCCCGGCATTATTATTCCTGGAGATATTATCTACATCTCCATTGTCAGTTAAGATACTGCTGAGATTAAATCGGGTGGAATAATTTGTGGTTCTGTATGTTGCTTGTAAATTGGCACTATACTGCAAAACATCACTTGCTTTTGTATAGGTCAAGCCAACATCAACTGAGCCGTCTATTTTTTGAAGAAAGGTTTGTTTAATTCGGGTAATCTGAACAATATCCCATAAAGGTTTGGTAATGGTATCTTTTACTGTTACAATGGTGAGGGTCGCAGGAGTATTTGATTTTAAGAGGTGACCAAAATGCCTGTAACCGGAATTAGTTCTCATTTCAAAGTGTTTGGCCGAATAAATGGTATTGATTTTATCGAATTCTATGTAGACGGTTAGCATGGCATCAGTACTTAAAGTTAGCAAACCGTATTCAAACTTTTTTAGCTCTCCGCTAATCCGGTCACCATTTTTTAAGTAAATAGTGTCATTTTTCTGTGCCTGCCCATTGTAAGTGAAGCTCAAAAGAAATATAAAACAGAAGACCCAATTTGTTAAGGAACGGTCATGCTGAAAAAGTATAAATCTGCATAGTTTTGAGATAGGAGATATTTGAGTTTTGGTCTGTATGGATTTAAATATCATGTTGAGGCATAGTTTTCTACGATTGCTTACAATTCCCGTATTTCATAAATCAGAAATTAAAAAGCAGATTTTAAAATTCGCTTTTTCAATTATAAAAATTTAGTAGTCTTCTTCTGTGGATTAAAGTTAATGATTTAAATTATAAGTAATTATTTTTTTGTTTGAGGTTTTTAAACCTTTTCAAATCTGTTTGTGTGATGGATAGGCATTTTTTAACAAATTCTTCGGTAGGAATTCATTGCAGCATAAGTTCTACAGAACAAATCAGTACTTTCATTTAAAAAAATGAAGTCTGTTGAATAAAGGAGATAGTAATTAAATTGGATCCAAGCGGAATGCTTGTGTCAGTTAAGATCAGGCGAAAGTCAATTGTTGCCTGCAGTAATGATTTTCGAAAGTCAGATTGTTTTTAACTAACCAGTTTTCAAGTCTTTCTTCGAATGGTAAAAATACTTCTGTAAGATTCAAATCAATAGAATTGTTCCAACTCGTATCGAAATCTTCCACAATTTGAAATAATTCGGGATTCAGCAATTTCATTTCCTTCAGGAAATTTTGACATTTCTCTTTATCCTCATCAACAACATTGTTCATTAGTGATAAAGAATGTCCTATAAATTGGTGAATATATTTGGATTGTTTGCCATTGGATAAAAAACCATTTTTAATGCAATCCAGATCGTTTTGATTAAATGTGATCCTCTGGTCTACAAAGTTGTATTCTGAAAAGCCCATTTCTTTATAAATGGGGTACATTTTTTTGTGAGAACAAAAATTATATAAATGTAAAATCAAATCGCTTTTGACGACTAAAATCCCCATAGAACTTTCTCCCCTTATACTATAAATTAATTCAGGATAGGGAGATAATCCCAGATAATCCAAATAAACATGTAATAGCTCATGGGTAAAGGACTCATAATCTATTTTCGTATTTGGCGTAGTAATCGTAGCAATTGCTCCATCTGTTCTGCCAGTCCAAGAGTATTCTAACGGATTATAAATAAACCTGAACAGATAATTCGGTTCAAGTTCATTCCAAATTTTTTGATTTTGAGAATTGATATACTTCGTGATTTGATTAGTTATATCCATTGTATCAATGAAATAAAAAATTAATATCTCAGAAAAGTATCGCCAGATTTAATTCCGAGAGCCAATTCCTCAAGATTGGTGTTTTCGAGCATGTGAGCCAATTCATTTCGGATTGATTTGAATTTTTCATGCACCGGACAGGGATGTTCTTCAGAGCAATGATGCAATCCCAAACCGCAGCCTGTAAAAACGCTGTCACCTTCTAAAGCAGTTACAATTTGCGAAAGCTTTATTTCACTCATGCTGTCTTTGGGGATTTCAAAACCTCCGCCCACACCTTTGATGGAATGGATGATATTGTTTTTCGAAAGTATTTGAAGAATTTTGGCCGTAAACGCCTCAGGAGAATCTATTTTTTTAGCAATATCTTTTAGTCCCACTCTGTTGTCTTGATAAGATTGGGAAGCGATAAAGATAGTGGCTCGGATACCGTATTCACAGGTTTTAGAAAACATATTTAGTTTTTTACAAATTTATTGAATTAAGTTTCATTCTATTATGATTAATATCATTCTTTCATCAGTTGGGGTTCGTTTATCGATCTTGGTTGTGCAAGGAGTTTTCCAATAATTATCATTAAAAGTCCTGCGGGTAAACCAATACTGGTGAAAAAAAGATTTTGCTGGTACATAGGCATTGGACCTTTGTCAAAAAAGAAATAGCCGCCCTGAACGAATAGCAATATTTCGGTTCCCACAAAGCCTAATAAAAATAAAGACAATCCCCAATGTACCCAAAAGCTTTTCGCGTTTACAAATTTATTTTGCAAAGCGAAACCCAATAAAAATCCGGTAATAATTCCTAACATCGTTAAATGGATGTAGCCAATGACAAAATTTCGAATTTGATGGGAAATCTGATCCAATCCCGGTAGTAAAACCACCAATTGAATTCCGACTTTTAGTGCTAATGAAAACAAAGCAAAGCCATAAACTATTTTTTCAATCTTTTTTAAAGTTGAAAAGAAAGCTTGAAAGCGAGGTTTGATCATTTTTATGAATACTAAAAAAGCTCCCAATTGCATGAGTACACCCAAACCGTTGATCCAATAAAAAACAGGATTCGAAAGGTACCAACTGATTGGCAAAGCCAAGGTTAAAATCGTTGCTGCTACTAACAAAGTATAGAACAATCGGAATTGTTTTTGGTTAATTTGGGCATTCAGCTGATGCATAAATAGGGCTAAAACGGCAAACATAAACCAGCCGTTGAATTGAAAATGCAAGAAAAACTGAATCGCAATTTGATAAAAAGCACTCGTTTTTCCCATCAATCCTACTGCAGGTCCCAAACACCATACGCCTAAGGTGGACAAAATCATGAAAAATAAGGCAGTTCGGAGCATTTGTTTTTCCGGGAGAGAGTTGGGTTGTGCATCTTTCCAGATCAATCTGCAGAAATAGTAACTGCAAAAAATATGTAGCGTAGAAAAGGCAATGGAAAGCATGGCATATCCTTCAACAGGAAAACGAACCATCATCCCCATAACTGAGACTTGAGTGACCCAAAATAAGCGGTTGTAAATGGTTTTTTGTTGTGCTTCTTTAGGTAAGAAAAAGTGAATAATCAAACTGTACAACATCAGATATACCCAGCCTAACATGGCGACATGAGAATGTCCGTGTAATAAGAATTGAAAATTGACCCATTCAACCGGAGCAACATACATCAAACGAAGCAACAGCCCCATCAGTGCAGCAATAAAAAAATTAATAAAACAAATTAACAACCAATGCTTCTTCATGATCAACCTCTAAGTTGGACTTTTTTTATGGTGAAAGGATTTTCTATTTGAAATATACGGTATATTCTTGTAGATAATCGGCAATTTCTTTTTTTAGTGCTAATTTGTTCGTTTCTTCAATAGTATTGATTTTCCACTTCAACGGTAACAAATAATTATGCAGTTGATCGTGTGACGCACCCGTCATCGTACAATTTTTAAAAATCAAAGCGAACTCGGCGTTTAGTTTTTCTTTTAAAATGGTAGCACTTTCGTCTGGTTTGGAATCGGAAATGATTTGCTGTAAGGCTTTTATTCCAGCCGTGGTTTCCGGATTAGCTTCCCACCGTTGCCCATCATTCAGACTCACTTTGGATGGGGTGTTTTTTGGTGCTTCGGCAGCTTCTTTTTCTATAGCAGCTTCTTTTACTTCCTTAACCTCTTTGTTTTGGCAGGATAAAGAACTAATTAGCAAAAGACTTAACACTGTTTTATTTATTTTTTTCATTTTTAGTTGAGTTTTATTTCCAAAAAACATCATCTTCGTATTCTACAAAGGCTTCGTCAGAATGAATCTTGTTTATCAGGGCTAATTGTGCAGCTGTTGCGATTTTCTGAATTTCGGCAAATAAAATTCGTTCCTCAAAACGAATATGCGCTTCTAGCTCTTTCTCAACAAGCTCTAGAGATTTTTCTAAGTCAAAACTGTGTTCCCAGATGTATTCTATTCGTCGATGCTCTGTAAGTGCACGTTTTAATAGCGCATCATCGTTATCTAAAATGGTGAAAATGTACTTTTCTTCCAATTCAAAATGAGGTTTTAAATGCATTTTGAAAAACCAGTCGGCATATTTTTTAATTCGTTCCGGTTTCACTTTCTTAGCGAGTCCTGTTCTTATTTTCCAACAAAATTGCAAACCATGATGATGATCATGACTTAAACAATGTAATTCGGGCACTCTTTTTATTGGTTTACTTGAAATCATTTGTAAATATTTTAAATTATATTAATTAAAAAGAGGTGATAAGTAGGAATTTACTACTTCATAATCAACCTCTAAAATGAACTAAAATTTTTTCTGTAGACAATGTTTCGTTTTCTAGTTCCCGATTGGAATGCCATAATTTTTCTAATGTGGCAACGCCATTTACAAAATGTTGGATGTAATAATCACCAAAGTAATTATTGCTTTCTAAGTACCCAATCATCATCCGCATGTCTTTTTTTGAAATTAAATCCGAATGTACCGTGGTTCGTACTTCAAAGGCAAGCTGACTTTTAAGTAATAAATGTAGTGATTTTTCGAAGGGATCAAAAAGTTCCGATTGTGTTATTTTTTCAAACTCGGAAGGCAAGGCTTTAAAATCTAAAGATACATAATCTACCAGCTTGTTTTCAATAATTTCCTTTAAAACAGTTGGTTTAGAACCATTAGTGTCAATTTTGACTAAGAAGCCCATTTTTTTGACTTCGGTAATAAGATCGATGATGTTTTTATGCAACAAGCATTCTCCTCCGCTGAAAACAACTGCGTCTAATAAATTTTTTCTGGTACGAAGAAAGCTGAGCGTTTTTTCGAAAGAAATAGTTCCTTTTCCTAATACTATTTCCGGATTGTAACAATATAAGCAACGCATATTACAGCCTGCAAACCAAAGTATGCAAGCTGATTTATGCTGATAGTCTAATAACGTAAAAGGCGTTATATTGTAAATGGGTTTACTGACATTTTCCTTCATTGAAATGGGTGCGTTGTCTGTGTTCTCCTTTTTTTCCAATATTGAAACTTTCTACAGGTCTGTGGTAACCCATAACGCGGGTATACACTAAACATTTAGTTCTTAAATGTTGATTTTGTTCTAAAATGGGATGTGTGGCTGTTTTCATATTTTATAGAGTTTAAGGTTATAGAGGTTTAAAATTTCATGTTTAAAGCTTTCAGTGTTAGTTGCTCAATTTTAAACCTTAAGCTTTAAACTTTTTTTATCTTCTTCAATAATAATTTCATCACATTTTGGGCAAAATTCATGTTCTCCATTCAGGTATCCGTGCACAGGACATACGCTGAACACTGGCGTAACGGTGATGTACGGCAATTTGAAATTCGAGATCACTTTCTTTACAAATTGTTTACAGGCTTCCGGAGAGCTGATTTTTTCGCTCATGTACAAGTGCAAAACGGTTCCGCCGGTATATTTGCATTGCAATCCGTCTTGCAAAAACAAAGCTTCAAAAGGATCTTCGGTATGGTCAACCGGTATTTGTGAGCTGTTTGTGTAATAAATATTGTCTTCTTGTCCAGCTTGATAAATATCGGCAAAACGTTTTTTATCTTCTTTGGCAAAACGATATGTTGTTCCTTCGGCCGGAGTGGCTTCCAAATTATAGAGATTTCCGGTTTCTTCCTGAAATTCTTTCATTCGGTTGCGAATATGGTCCAAAACTTCAGATGCGAATTCAATTCCGGATGCTGAGGTTATAGCATCTTGTTTTCCCGTGAAATTCACAATCATTTCATTCATTCCGTTGACACCAATGGTTGAAAAGTGATTTCTGAAGTGCTGTAAATATCTTTTGGTATAAGGATACAAACCTCGGTCATACATTTCCTGAATGAATACTCTTTTTTTCTCTAAAGTCGATTTAGAAAGATACAGGAGTTTATCCAATTGCTGGAACAATTCGGTTTTGTTTCCTTGAAACAGATAGCCCAAACGAGCCATGTTGATGGTAACCACTCCAATACTTCCTGTCATTTCGGCGCTACCAAAAAGACCATTACCGCGTTTCAATAACTCGCGTAAATCGAGTTGTAAACGACAACACATACTTCGAACGGCATTTGGTTTATAAGCGTTTGGATTTTCTTCTTTGTTCCCGTTTTCATCTAACACATATTGGCTTCCGATGAAATTCTGGAAATAGGAAGAACCAATTTTGGCGGTATTTTCAAAAAGCAAATCGGTGTTTTCTCCGTCCCAGTCAAATTCTTCGGTAATGTTTACCGTTGGAATAGGGAAGGTGAAGGGTTGTCCGTTCGCATCTCCTTCTGTCATTACTGTATAGTACGCTTTGTTGATGAGGTTCATTTCCTTTTGAAAATGTTCGTAGCGCAAATCGGTTAATTTGTTAACGCCTCGCTCTCTGGCTCTCATCAGAAGATCGTATTCAAAATTTGATTCAAAAAAATGCAGATCGTTCTTGGTTGGGATTTGTGTTTTCAAATCTTCCGGTACCACCCAGTCCAAAGTGATATTAGTGAAAGGCGATTGTCCCCAGCGGGCCGGAACATTTAAATTATAAACAAAACTGCGAACGGCTTTCAATACATCATCAAAAGACAAATCGTCTTTAAATACATAAGGAGCTAAATAGGTGTCAAAGGAACTGAATGCTTGTGCACCGGCCCATTCGCTTTGCAAAATACCCAAAAAATTAGCCATTTGCCCCAGAGCTTCCCTAAAATGTGAAGGCGCTTTACTTTCTACACGACCACGAATACCATTAAAACCTTCGTTTAGCAATACCCGCAAACTCCAGCCAGCACAGTATCCCGTCAAACAGTCTAAATCATGAATATGAATGTCACCGTTGCGGTGTGCATAGCCTTCCTGTTTGGTGTAGACTTTGTCCAGCCAATAGTTAGCGATGATTTTTCCTGCTACATTGTTGACTAAACCCGCATTTGAATAGGAAGTGTTCGCATTGGCATTAATGCGCCAATCCGTTTGTTCTATATATTCTTCAATAGTTTGAGTACTGTCAACATAGGTGGTATCTTCGTTTAATCCATCGATATGCTCGCGTTGCAATTTACGTGTATGTCTGAACAACATAAAGGAACGCATTACTTCAAAATACTGTTTCTCAAAAAGCGTTTTTTCAATCAAATCCTGAATTTCCTCCACAGCCCAAGTTTCTTTGGATTGTAAGCGGTCTACGATAGTTTCAAAAACACTTTCATCTAATGCTATGTTGACGCTGTTGAAACTTTTTTCAATGGCATCCTTAATTTTGAAACTTTCAAAGGGTTTGTATTCGCCGTTTCTTTTGATAACATATTTTTCCATAGCATTTGATGATTAAGGTTAATAGTAGTTAGTTTTTACTTTTATAGTTGTGGTGAAAATTTTTTTTCTAAGACCGCTGCTGCAGGAAATAAAATATTGTTTTCCAAATGAATGTGTTTGTGTAAATCCTCTTCGAATTCGGCCAACATCGCAAAAGTCACTCGATAAGTATTGCAGGCATCAGCAGGAGGCGTATAATCATTGGTCAACAAAGCTATTTTACGAAAACGCTCACCTTCAGCATCATGTTCGTGCATCATCATGGCTATTGGGTTTTCAACAGTTCCAAAATGCGGTTGCTCAATTAATTCATCTGTAAGAGATGCTTTGACCATTTTTTTGATGAAGGGAAATAAAATTAACTCTTCTTTTTTCATGTGTTGTGCTAATTCACCGGCACAACCTATAAACAGTTGATTAATTTCGAATAGTTCAGGATGGCTTGCTCCGTGCACTTTACATAATTTGGCTAAAAATGGAAGAATAACATTTGTTTTCTCTTCTACATAACGGTGATGAGTTTTTTCAATATAATCCGCCAGTAAATCCAACGGCCATGATTTAAAATCGATGCTGTTGTCATTCTTTGTAGCCAAAACGGTATTTATCTCATCCATTATTGTATTGGTATCAACGTCTTTTTTTTCACAAGCTTCATCAATAGTTCGGTTTCCTTTACAGCAAAAATCAATTCCGTATTTTGAAAAAACGGCCGCCGTTCTGAAATCTTTTGCTACATATTCACCTATTGTTGTTCTCTCTAAAGTTTCCATAATGATTGTTTTTAATTAAAATTTATTCTACAAAAATAATCATTATTTTAAATAAAAGACAAATTTATCCTTAATTAAATTTATTATTTTATTTTTTTTGTAACTATATAGAAAACAGTAGTATGTATTTTTTTTTATTTCTTTTTTGAGTACTATAATTTTACAAATAAAAAAAAATGCACAACATGACTTTTATCATGTTTTTAGGTTTTTTTAAGGTTTTAATTTGCAGTAATCAAATAAAAGACATTTTTGTCCTTTATTTAAAATTAAGTAAATTTATTAACAAATAAAAAACTGACACTTATGCTTTCAAAATCACAGGCAAGAGCATTTTTTTTGGGAGGAACATTGGTCACCTTTTTAATCTTTATAGGATTGACCGTTTACTCATTCATGCCCAGAAATGATCAAACTAATTACGTCAAGATCGACAAACATGTAGTTAGAGGAAAAGAAATTTGGGAAACCAACAATTGTATGGGTTGCCATTCCATTATGGGAGAAGGAGGATATTACGCTCCTGAATTAACAAAAGTACTGGACCGAAGAGGCGAGGGATACGTCAAAGCGGCTTTAATGTCTCCAGTTCCTTGGGCTCCAAATGGCCGAAAAATGGTAGCTTATAATATGAATGAAAAAGATGCCGATGCTGTAGTTGCCTACTTAAAATGGGTTGGAAAAATAGATTTAAATGGTTTTGACCGAATTGTTTCACCATTAGCTAAAGAAAATAATTAAAATTAATTGATATGAAATATAAATCACAAAAAGTAGCCTATTGGTTTTTTGCATTGTGTATGCTTTTGTTCTCCCTGCAAATAATCTATGGTTTTATCATGGGCTTTGACCGAATAGGAATACAAGGATTACACGATATCATTCCTTTTAATACGGCGAGAGCAGTTCATACCAATTTATTGGTGGTCTGGTTGCTAACCGGTTTTATGGGAGCCGCTTATTATATTATTCCAGAAGAAGCACAACGAGAATTAATCAGTGTAAAATGGGCCTATATCCAACTTATATCACTTGCAGTTGTGGGTGTTGTAGCGATCGTTGGTTTTCACTTTAACCATTGGGAAGGTAGAAAATTTCTTGAAATTCCAAGAGAATTAGACTTCTTGGTAGTTATCAATGTATTGCTTTTCCTAGGTTTAATTCTGGGAACACTTTTCAAAGGAAAACGTCAGACAACAACCGCTTTAGTACTCTCAATGGGATTGCTGTTTGCAGCTCTGCTCTATATACCTGGAATGATTTGGTTTGACAGTCAGGTAATGGATTCATTCTTCCGTTGGTGGGTAGTTCACTTGTGGGTTGAAGGTGTTTGGGAATTAATTATGGGAGGTATTCTTTCGTTCTTATTGATCAAATTAACCGGAGTAGACAGAGAGGTTATCGAAAAATGGTTGTACGTAATTGTTGGATTGACATTCCTTTCAGGAGTTTTGGGAACCGGACATCACTATTATTTTATTGGAGTAAATAAAATTTGGTTAATCGTTGGAGGTATTTTCTCCGCTTTAGAACCTTTAGCTTTCTTGGCCATGGCATTATTTGCCGTAAACATGTATAGAAAAGGAGAAAAAAGTCATCCGAACAAAATTGCCTTATTCTGGACTATTGGTGCATCTATCGTTTCTTTTGTTGGTGCCGGATTACTTGGTTTTGCACACACATTACCACAAACGAATCTTTACACTCATGGTACTTTGGTAACAGCCATGCACGGACACTATGCGTTTTGGGGTGCGTATGCCATGATTGTTCTAGCAATGATTAGTTATGCTTTGCCAAATGTTACAGGACGTAAACGTTATGAAAGTACACACGGTATGATGGCCTTCTGGTTATCCAATGTAGGAATGTTAGGAATGACCGTTGCCTTTGGGGTAGCTGGAGTTGCTCAGGTGTATATGGAGCGAAAAATGAAAATGGATTTTATGCTGGTTCAAAACGAGATCAGTATTCATTTTGTAGTGTTACTTATTTGCGCCACGATGTTTGCCACTGGAATAAGCCTCTTTATTTATGATTTCTTTAAATACGGCAAACCTTCAGATGAAGCTATACAAATAAAATAAATTACTAATTCGCCTTTTTTTTTAATCCGGGACGCTTTGATTATCGTTTTTTAGAACTGCATTTCCAGAAAGACAATAGTTTTAGTGTTCCGGTTTTTTTAAATTCTTACTGAAATAACATACTGGGAAATTTTTAAACCATATAAGTTTATTTCAGAAAACTAAATAGACTGAAAAAATGTAAAAAACATAGGTTTATATAACTTATATGGTTCAAATAATTTGATTAATGTTTGAGTCAATAAAAAATGAAAATAAGAAATTTTATTTTGAACCATTTAAGTTTATTTAAGCTCTATGAAGTACAGAATTTTAAGTAATATGAGACCATGATTTCCTTAAGACTTTTATGATTTTATATGACTTAATATGGTTATTTTTTTAATTGATTTTCTATGTTTAAATAACTAAATAATGTCACAAAACACACCTTATTACCATACAGTAGGCAAAGAAGTAGAAGTCTTTGAACATTCCTATAAAAACAAAATTCCTTTTCTGCTAAAGGGACCAACCGGAACAGGAAAGTCTCGTTTTGTAGAATATATGGCGCATCAATTGGACAAAAAAATCATTACGATCAGTTGTCATGAAGAAACTTCTTCAACAGATTTGATTGGAAGGTTTATTATCAAAGGAGCTGAAACGATCTGGCTTGACGGTCCATTGACCACTGCCGTGAAAGAAGGAGCAATTATCTATTTGGATGAGGTTGCTGAAGCTCGTCCCGATGTAATTGTTGCTATTCACTCTTTGACAGATCACCGACGCGAACTTTTTATTGACAAATTGGGAGAAACAGTAAAAGCACACGACGATTTCATGTTGGTTGCTTCTTTTAATCCAGGTTATCAAAGAGGTTTTAAAGAACTGAAACCATCAACACGTCAACGTTTTATTGCGGTATCTTTTGACTATCCGGATCCAAAGATCGAAACAGAGATTTTGGTTAACGAAACAGATATTGATCAGGATACGGCTAAAAAGCTGGTTGCCATTGGAAATAAAATCCGAAACTTAACCGAATTAGGATTGACAGAAACCGTATCTACACGACTTCTTGTAGATGCTGCAAAAATAATTCATAGTGGATTACCAAAACGATTGTCTGTTCATGTAGCGGTTGTGGAACCACTGACGGACGATTTACAAACATTAGAGGCACTAAAAGATTTGTGCAATTTGATGATATAACGTAGGGACAACTCGCGAGTTGTCCGTACATGCCGCAAATAAAAAATAAAAAAATGGGTTTCGAAATAGATGAATATATAGTTGGGAAGTTCTTCAAACACCTAAAAAAAAGTAAGAAAGTAGATCCCGAAATCCTTGCGAGAAAAGTTGCGCTTAACGAAATCAAACCGCGATTGACTATTTTGGCTCGAGCTTTAACGGGTAAACCAATCGAAATTTTTCCTGCCGAACGCGAGGGAGGATATAAAAACAATAATTTTTTCCTTCCGATTTCCTTTGCCGAATTACCTAGCAAAACCGAAAATCATACCTTTTATCTTTTTCGAATTTTGTATTTAAGCGTGCAACAACGTTTGAATTACAATTGGACTTTCAACGAAGATGAACAAGTATTAGTGGTTTCACAGCAAAAAGCATTGGAGACATCAGCAGAGATTCTGAATATATTATTTGAAGAATATGCTATTGATGAAAAATTTCATAGTAATGCGAAGCAACATTTTATTCAGAAAGCAACCGAAAAAAATGGTCCTGACTTTTCTTGGCTTTACGGTAAATGGATGCAAAATGATGCAGAGCAAAACCCGGACACAGTACTTGAGAATTTCTCGGATCAAACTAAAAAAGGAGCTGAAAACCAACCAACAACTACTTTAAAATCTACAGCTGTTGAAGAAGTTAAAACCGTTGAGTTAGACAAAAAACAACAGGAAGATTACGTGTTGCTTCATAATTTTGAAAAAGTGGAAACGGCAGAAGAATTCAATGGAACCTGGCGTGATTTTGACGGATCGGATGAATTGGAAGACCATCAGGAAGCTTTGGAAGAACTAAGTATGAAATATACGGTTCGTGTTGATGATACGGCACATTCTGTTTATCAGGCTGATTTTATCGAGAATACTTCTATCTCCGAAAGTGCTGAAGTGGATGCCAAAGGATTTCATCTTACCTATAACGAATGGGATTGCAGTAAGCTTGCTTACAAAGAGAATTTCTGTAAAGTGTATCCAAAATCGCAACAGAAAACGGATCCTGATTACTATAAAAAAACCATTGCCAAAAATGCCTCGACTTTGTTGGGATTGCGTAAAATGTTGACCAATGTCAATAACAAAATGCAACAACAAAAACGCCAGACACAAGGTGATGAATTTGATATTGATGCGATTACCGATTTGTATGTAGATGTGCATTCCCAAAGAACTCCTTCGGAAAAAATATATATATCAAACCGTAAAAAAGAAAAAGATTTATCCATTTTAATTCTGTTGGATATAAGTCTTTCCAGTGATGGATATGCCGCAGGGAATCGTGTGATTGATGTCGAAAAGGAAGTTTCTATTCTTTTTGGCGAAATTTTGAATGAATTCAATATTGATTTTTCAATTGACAGTTTTTATTCTAAAACACGCAACCACTCAACCTATTTAACCATTAAGGATTTCGATGAAAATTGGAATGTTGCCAAGCATAAAGTGGGTGCCGTAGAACCTAGCGGGTATACCAGAATAGGAGCTGCTTTGCGCCATGCAGGTGCCCGACTCGACAAAAGAAATACCAAGAATAAATGGGTTATTGTGATTTCTGACGGAAAGCCTAACGATTATGATAAATATGAAGGCAAGTACGGTATCAATGATGTGAAACAAGCACTTCGTGAGCTTAATGGCAGAAACATTAATTCCTATGCCTTGGCAATAGAGGCCCAGGCAAAATACTATTTGCCACAAATGTTTGGACAGAATCACTACCAAATTTTAACTACACCAGTAGAGTTATTGCAATCTCTGGTGCGATTGTATGAAAAAATTAAACATCAAAAATAAAATTAGACCATTAGAAAATTAAGTCTCATTTAGAAATAAACTATTTAGTTTTTGGAACCATATAAGAAATGCAAGAACATCTAAGTAAGATTTCAGCAGTTCGTTTATCAATTTTTGTATTAAATAGTTTACATTATTTTCCAAGACTACACTGTTTTGCAAAATGCACTTTAGAAGATAAAACTAAATCTTCTTAGTTTCTTAATGGTTCATTACCAATCATTAAATTACAATTACAATGGATGCCATTTTAAATACCGCAACCCTTCCTGAAGGACACCCCGTTCAGATTTATTTTCAGGAAAGAGAAATTATTTACAAACTTTTAGAGGAATTGTCAGAGGCAGATCCCGCAGAAGATATTCAGAAATACATTAATATTTTTAATCAACTCGATACAATTGAGAAACGATTTGCCCGTAAAGAGAATCAGCTTTTTCCGTTTTTAGAAAAAAATGGCTGGGTTGGACCTTCTCAGGGAATGTGGTCGTTTCATGATAATTTGAGAGAACAGATTCGTTTGATCCGTTATTATATCAAAACGTCCAATCCTGAAAAAATTACTATCAATACCCCTTTTCTTGTGGATGGAATTTACAGATTAATGCATGTCGAAGAAACGATTCTTTTTCCAAATGCATTAGAACTCTTAAACGAAAAGGACTGGATTGCCATGCGCGCCGGTGAAGAGGAAATCGGCTGGATGTTGGCAGAGGCTCCTGCTCCGTTCCCGGCTGTCGAATACATTCATCCGAGTGAAGATTTTACACCTAGAGAATTGTCTTTTTCGCTGGAGAACACGGCTCATTATGATGAAGGATACATGACGGTGGAACAAGTGAATTTGCTTTTCAAAACGATGCCTTTAGATCTTACTTATGTAGATGAAAATGACAGGGTTATTTTTTACAATAGAGGAGACGAACGCGTTTTTCCGCGAAGTGCCGGAATCATTGGTCGTGAGGTTAAATTTTGTCATCCTCCAAAAAGTGTTGGAACTGTTCTTAAAATTCTGGATGAATTTAGAAAAGGGACCAAAAGTGAATCTTCATTCTGGATTAACTACAAAGAGCGCCTGATTTACATTCGTTATTTTGCTGTCAGAGATGCCGATAAAAATTACAAAGGTGTCATCGAAATTTCGCAAGATATTACTGATATCAAGAAAATTGAAGGAGAAAAACGATTACTGGATTGGGAATAAAATTATTGTTAAACAAATCTTAAAAATGACTACCTTTAAAATCGATTACAAAGACATCTATTACCCTCCAGGAGGTATTTTGATGTGGATTATTATCTTTCTGGAGCTGATTACTTTCGGAATGGCGATTGTGGCATTTGTTTTTTATGGAAATGAGCAAGCCGAATTATTTCATCAGTCCAGGTTGCAGTTAAATGCCACTTTTGGCGCGATAAATACCGTTTTTTTGTTAACTAGTGGATTTTTTATGGCTAATGCAGTACATGAGTTTAAAGAAAATGACAGACGGAAATCTTCATGGTATTTTAAATTGGCCATGCTCGGTGGAGTACTCTTCTTAATTTTAAAAGGAATTGAATATTATCATAAAATCGAATCGGGAGTTACATTGGATACCAATATGTTTTTTACATTTTATTGGTTATTAACCGGATTTCACCTTATTCATGTCATCATGGGTTTGGTGATTTTGGCATGGACACGTCACGGAATGATGAAAAAAAATTCTGATACAGAAACTGAGGATGTAGAGGCATGCGCCGCTTTCTGGCATATGTGCGATTTAATTTGGTTGCTTTTGTTTCCTGTACTTTACTTAATTTTTTAATATGAAATCGCTATGATTCGATAATCATCATTAGGAATAACGAATGGCGATTCCACGTTCCTTTTAAAAATAATATTATATACACATGAAAAAAGTATTAGTTTTTGTTTACGGTATATTGATTTTACTGACAGTCACCACAGCTTTGGTCTCGAATGTAATGGTGGTTTCCCAATTGGCAATCGCTTTAATAATGGGGTTGTCAGTACTAAAATTCTTTTTAGTTTCATTTGAATTTATGGATTTGAAAAAAGCGAATTCCTTTTGGAAAGTGAGCTTAATTTCTGTTTTAGGATTGATTGTTTTGAGTATTATTTTTATCAAAATAAGTGCCTAAAAAAAGTGTAAACATGATAAATATCATAATAAAAGATAAAAAGGTCTTTTATTTTTACAGTATAAATTATGACAATTTTAACACCCAATAATTATGGAAATTACATTTAATTTAAGCAGACAAAGTAAGGTAGTTGCTGCTGCTTTGTTTATGGCTGTTGGCCTGTTTTCTTGTTCCAAAAAAGAGGAAAAAGATGCAAAATATTATCAAGATATTAAAGTAGAAGGCCAAAAAGAAGCAGAACTTACTGCGCCGCCTTTTGTTCCTAAACCAGTTGGTGACCGTGCCGCAATGAAATTGGTTGTAAACATGGAAATTAAAGAAGAAGAAGGTGAAATGGTAGATGGGGTAAAATATACCTATTGGACCTTTGGAGGATCAGTACCTGGAAGTTTTATCAGAACCCGAGTGGGTGATGAGGTGGAGTTTCACTTAAAAAACCATCCTGATAATAAAATGCCTCACAATATCGATTTGCATGCGGTAACAGGACCAGGAGGAGGAGCAACATCTTCTTTAGTGGCACCAGGACACGAAAAAGTGTTCAATTTTAAAACTTTAAATCCAGGTTTGTATGTGTACCATTGTGCTACAGCACCGGTTGGGATGCATATTGCAAATGGGATGTACGGTCTGATTTTGGTGGAACCAGAAGGAGGATTGCCGCCAGTTGATAAAGAATACTACATCATGCAAGGTGATTTCTATACCAAAGGAAGTTATGGAGAGCAAGGTTCTCAGCCGTTTGATATGAATAAAGCGATCAAAGAACAACCGGATTATGTAGTTTTCAACGGTAAAGTTGGAGCTGTGGCCGGTGATAAAGCAATAACAGCTAAAGTAGGGGAAACAGTTCGTATCTATATGGGTAATGGTGGACCAAACTTGGTTTCTTCTTTCCACGTAATTGGGGAAATATTTGATAAAGTACACATTGAAGGTGGTGACATGATTAACAAAAATGTTCAAACTACTTTGGTACCAGCAGGTGGTTCTGCCATAGTTGAGTTTAAAGTGGATGTTCCCGGTACATTTATTTTAGTGGATCACTCTATCTTTAGAGCTTTCAACAAAGGAGCTTTAGGAATGCTTAAAGTAGAAGGCGAAGATAATAAAGACACCAAGAAAGTATATTCAGGAACAACACAAGAAGGAATTTATTTACCAGAAGGTGGAACGATACAAAATATGCCTAAGGAAAATGGCGCTGTAAAAAGTACTGTTGCCAAAACAGTTCCTGAACAAATTAAATCAGGTAAAGAATTGTACGGAAGAACTTGTTTCGCTTGTCACCAATCAGAAGGACAAGGGGTTCCAAATGCTTTCCCTCCATTGGCTAAATCTGATTACTTGAACGCTAATCCTGATCGTGCAGTTAACGCCGTATTACATGGATTAAGTGGAGAAGTTGTTGTAAATGGTAAAAAATTCAATAATGTTATGACCAGTCAAAACCTGACAGACGACGAAGTGGCGGATGTTTTGACTTATGTGTATAACAGTTGGGGTAATAATAAAACAGTTATCACTCCGGCAAAAGTAAAAGCGCTTAGAGCAAAACCGGCACCAAAAGCTGCTGCCGCTGCTCATTAACAGAAAAATAGGATTCAATTCAAGTTTATAAATAAAAAATTAAAAATAATAGTAATGAAAAAGTATATTTTTTGCATCGCAATGATGGGATTAGGTTTACACGGCTACAGCCAAAATGCAGCCAAAGGGAAAGTGGTTTATGATAAGGTTTGTGTGGCTTGTCACCAACCGACAGGACAAGGGATTCCAGGAGCTTTTCCTCCTTTGGCCAAATCCGATTATATGAATAAAGATGTGAACCGTGCCATTAAAGGAGTGGTGAAAGGATTAAGCGGACCAATCACAGTAAATGGTAAGAAATACAGTGGAGCCATGCCTGCTCAAGCGTTAAGTGATCAACAAATTGCAGATGCATTCACTTATGTTTACGCCAGCTGGGGAAATAATAAAACGGTAGTTACACCAGCAATGGTTAAAGCCCAAAGAAAATAAAAATTGTAATATTAAAAGCAGTTAGCCATGTTAAGAAGTAAAATAGTCGTGTTCTCATTTCTATTACTGATAGCAACATCGCTATGGGCTCAAAATACTCCAATGGTTTCTATAAAAAGGGGAGCTTATGTTCCCCTTTATGGAACCACTGATAAAAAGCCGGTAGAAATTACAGCTTTTAATATGGATGTTTATCCCGTTACAAATGCGCAATATCTTGCTTTTGTAAAAAAATATCCGGAATACAGTCGCTCTAAAATGAAAGGAATTTTTGCCGACAAAAGTTATTTGTCGCATTGGCAGAGTGATTTTAATTATGGGAAAACCAATTTAAGCAACGCAGCCGTCACTAATGTTTCCTGGTTTGCAGCCAAAAAATATTGCGAATGTCAAGGAAAACGTTTACCAACCATGGACGAATGGGAATATGTGGCCATGGCCGATGAAAAGCGAATTGATGCCAGAACCAAAGAAGATTTTAATAGATACATCATGTCTTGGTATGAAAAGCCCAAAACCTATGCGAATCCTGTAGGGCAGACCTTCAAAAATTATTGGGGGGTTTATGATATGCATGGACTCGTTTGGGAATGGACAGCCGATTTCAACAGTATTTTTCTTTCTGGGGAATCCAGAAAAGACAAGGCCACTGATAAGAATCTCTTTTGCGGAAGCGGCTCAGTTAATGCTACCGACTTAATGAATTACGCCGCCTTTATGCGGTATGCTTTCAGGGGAAGCCTCAAAGCAAAATACACTACAAAAAATCTTGGATTTCGATGTGCGAGTGATAAAATACAGCAACCAAATCCAACCCAAAAATCAAAGAAATGAAATCAATGATTCAAGAACACCGAAAAACTGGAATTATAGATAGTCTGAGTAAAAAACTGTTTTTAGGATTGATGGTAGTCCTTTTGACGCTGCAAGGCTGTATTAATAAATCCGAAGCGGATACTAAGGACAAACCTATTTCTGATTTATCCATTTATAATCTTCCTTCTAAATGGACCAATCAAAATGGTCAAGATCTTGAGATGAAAGATTTGAAAGGCAAAGTATTGGTCATGGTGATGATTTATACTTCCTGTAAATCAGCCTGTCCGCGATTAGTGGCCGATATGCGTAATATTGAAGAGCGTTTACCGGAGAATATCAAGGAAAATGTAAAATTGGTTTTAGTGAGTATCGATCCTGAGGTGGACACTCCAAAACGACTGAAAGCCTTTTCTATTGAGAATAAGATGGAAGGGGAGCAATGGCTTTTCTTACGTTCGACACAAGAAAATACAAGAGAGTTTGCTGCAGTTTTGGCTGTCAATTATAAAAAAATATCACCTTTGGATTTTTCGCACTCCAATATCATAAGCGTTTTTAATACCGATGGAGAATTGACCTACCAGCAAGAAGGATTGGGCGTGAACTCTGATCAAACCATTAAAAAAATTACTGAAGAGGCTGAAAAGCTTGACTAAAATAATGATGAAATTGTCATGAATCTAAACCACAAAAATAGAGAAAGACTGGCAGTATCATATTCGTTTAAAAACAAATGTAAACTACACATGAAATTATTCAAAACAATCTGTTTGTCATTGATAGCATTGACGAGCGTAGGGACGTATGCACAAGAATTTGATGCAAATCTCCAACTCAGACCCCGTTACGAATTCAGAAACGGTTTTAAAAGTCCGATATCAAATGCAGATGATGCCACTTCTTTCATATCACAACGTTCCCGCCTGAATTTTAATTTCAAGCAAGAAAAATTAAAAGCCAAATTAACACTTCAAAATGTTCGTACCTGGGGTGATGTAACCACCACAACACAGGCGGATAAAACCGGAATTGCGTTATTCGAGGCTTGGGCACAGTATGATTTCAGTTCCAATTGGAATGCGCGTGTGGGACGTCAGGTGATTTCCTATGATAATCAGCGTATTCTTGGTGAAATTGATTGGGCGCAACAAGGACAAAGCCATGATGCTGCGGTAGTTACTTTTCATCCTGAGAACCATCAATTAGACTTAGGGGTTGCGGTAAACGCCAATGCAGAAAATCTGGTTGAACCAAAAACGCCTTATACCACCAATTACAAATACATGCAATATGCCTGGTATCATACCAAAATCAGTCAATTAAATATGAGTTTGTTATTGTTGAATACAGGGTATGAATTTGAAAAAACGGTTGGTGATTTAGAGGTTGATTACAAGCAAACTTTTGGAACCTATCTTACTTTCAAGGAAAAAAAATGGGATACTAATTTAGGTTTGTACGGACAAACCGGAGAAAGTGCTGATAAAAACGTGACTGCATGGTATGCGGGAGCTTTTGCGGGTTATGCGATTACTGATGCTTTTAAAGCTGGATTAGGATATGAATACCTTTCCGGTAAAGACCAGGATGATACCAGCACCGATATCAAATCATTCAATCCTCTTTTTGGAACTAATCACGGTTTTAACGGTTATATGGATTATTTCTACGTAGGAAACCATCAAAATAGTGTTGGTTTGCAAGATGCCTATTTGAAATTAAATTATACTTCCAATAAATGGCAATTTGCCTTAATGCCGCACGTTTTCTATGCTCCAAATACTGTTTTGAATGCTGCCAATGAAAAAATGGACAGCTATTTAGGAACTGAGATTGATTTTACCACGAGTTATACTATTCAGAAAGATATTGTCGCTTCGGCGGGTTATTCACAAATGTTTGCTTCAACAACATTGGAAAGAGTTAAAAATGTTACCGATCCTGCTAATACCAATAATTGGGTTTGGGTAATGGTTTCATTTAATCCCAGAATTTTTACGTTAAAATAAATTGTTAGTATTATTCTAAAAAAAAGCCTCATTTAAAATTTAAATGAGGTTTTTTTGATTTTATTGGATCCTGATTTCAGAACAGCAGCGATTTTTTTGGACTTTTTTTAATAGTAGATGTCTAAAATAATATTGCTTTT
>RCUJ01000073.1_pt1 | contig 53563 bp, 44 predicted proteins | sample 2166321 | NCBI WGS metagenome assembly RCUJ01 (sample SAMN09932808, study PRJNA488358) | compost metagenome | feature: garden; material: soil; isolation source: compost soil in an enriched community after 118 h of incubation | place: Germany: Experimental Botanical Garden Goettingen | collected... | reverse complement strand
AAGGAGATGCTGCCCGCGCTCGCCGCCGAAGGGCTGGTCGATGCGGTCGACGTGTTCTGCGAACGCATCGCCTTCTCGCTCGCGGAAACCGAGCAGGTCTTCCAGGCCGCCCAGGCGCTGGGCCTGCCGGTGAAGCTGCATGCCGAGCAGCTGTCGGACATGGGCGGCGCGGCGCTGGCCGCGCGCTACGGCGCGCTGTCGTGCGACCACATCGAGCACCTGTCGGCCGACGGCATCGCGGCCATGCGCCAGTCGGGCACCGTGGCCGTGCTGCTGCCCGGCGCCTACTACACGCTGCGCGACACGCACCTGCCGCCCATCGACGCGCTGCGCGCCGCGGGCGTGCCGATGGCCGTCTCGACCGACCACAACCCCGGCACCTCGCCGACGCTGAGCCTGCTGCTGATGGTCAACATGGCCTGCACGCTGTTCCGCCTCACCGTGCCCGAGGCGCTGGCCGGCGTCACCGTGCACGCCGCGCGCGCGCTGGGCCTGCAGGACACGCACGGCGCCATCGCGCCCGGCATGCCCGCCAACTTCGTGCTCTGGAACCTGCACGACGCCGCCGAGCTGGCCTACTGGTTCGGCCAGCAGCCGGTGCGCGCCGTGGTGCGCCAGGGACGCATCGCCATCGGAGCCACCGAATGACACACACGCTTTTCGCAGCCGATGCGCTGCTGCCCGCAGGCTGGACGAAGAACGTCCTGCTGTCGTGGAACGACGCCGGCCAGCTCACGCAGGTGCAGTCCGGTGCGCAACCGCCCGCGGGCGCGCAGGTCGCGACCGGTCCGGTGATCCCGGGCATGCCCAACCTGCATTCGCACGCCTTCCAGCGCGCCTTCGCGGGACTCACCGAGCACCGCGCCGAACAGCAGGACAGCTTCTGGAGCTGGCGCACGCTGATGTACCGCTTTGCCGCGCGCCTCGGCCCGCAGCACATGGAGGCCATCGCGACCTGGCTCTACGCCGAGATGCTCGAGGCGGGCTACACCAGCGTGTGCGAGTTCCAGTACGTGCACCACGACACCGACGGGCGCCCCTACGCCGACGACGCGGCGCTGAGCCGCGCGCTGCTGCGCGCCGCGCACAACACCGGCATCGGCTTCACGCTGCTGCCCGTGCTCTACCAGACCAGCGGTTTCGGCGACCAGCCGCCCACCGAGGGGCAGCGCCGCTTCATCCGCTCGACCGAATCGATGCTGCGCCTGCTCGACGCGCTCAAGCCCGACTGCGACGCGCAGGGCGCGCGCCTGGGCCTGGCGCCGCACTCGCTGCGCGCCGTGCCGCCCGAGGCGCTGCGCGAGGCGCTCGCCGGCCTGGACGCCATCGACCGCACCGCGCCGGTCCACATCCACATCGCCGAGCAGACGAAGGAAGTGGACGACTGCGTGGAGTGGAGCGGCCTGCGCCCGGTCGAATGGCTGCTCGACCACGCGAGCGTCGATGCGCGCTGGTGCCTCGTGCACGCCACGCACATGAACGACGCCGAGTACGAATACGCGGCACAGAGCGGCGCGGTCGCGGGCCTGTGCCCGACCACCGAGGCCAACCTGGGCGACGGCATCTTCGACTTCGCGCGCTGGCGCAGCCACGGCGGCGCCTGGGGCGTGGGCTCCGACAGCCACGCCAGCGTCAACGCGGCCGAGGAACTGCTGATGCTCGAGTACAGCCAGCGCCTGGGCCGGCGCCAGCGCAACGTCGGCGCCAGCGCGGCGCAGCCGCACGTGGCCACCGCGCTCACGCTCGAAGCCGTGCAGGGTGGGGCGCAAGCTTCGGGCCGCGCGGTCGGCGGGCTGGCCGCGGGGCAGCAGGCCGACTTCGTCGTGCTCGATGCCCATCACCTCGCGCTGCAGGGCCTGTCGGCGCCTGACATGCTCTCGGCCCATGTGTTCGCGAGCCACCGCACCTCGGCCGTCGACGCGGTCTGGGTGGCGGGCCGCCCACGCGTCACGGCCGGGCGCCACGCGCTGCATGGCGATGCCGCAGCCGCCTTCGTTGCCGCGCGCACCCAACTCCTCAAGGACTGAATTCCCATGGCCTTCACCACCACCGAACCGGCGTTCCGCTTCCGCCAGGGCACGCGCCCGCTGCTGATCTCGATGCCGCACGTCGGCACGCACGTGCCGCCCGCGCTGGCCGCCCGCTTCACCGACGAGGCGCGCCACGTGCCCGACACCGACTGGCACCTCGAGCAGCTCTACGACTTCGCCGACGCACTCGGCGCCTCGGTGCTCGTGGCCACGCACTCGCGCTACGTGGTCGACCTGAACCGTCCGCCGGACGGCGCCAGCCTGTACCCGGGCCAGAGCGTCACCGGCCTGTGCCCGGTCGACACCTTCGACGACACGCCGGTCTATGCGAAGCCCGAAGACCACCCGTCCGACGAAGAAGTTGCCGAACGCCGCGAGGCCGTCTGGCGCCCGTACCACCAGCAGCTGCAGGCCGAGCTCGATCGCCTGCGGGCCGCGCACGGCACCGTCGCGCTGTGGGACGCGCACTCGATCCGCTCCGTGCTGCCGCGCTTCTTCGAAGGCAAGCTGCCCGACCTGAACCTGGGCACCGCCGACGGCAAGAGCTGCGACCCCGCGCTGGCCGCCACGCTGCGCGGCATCGCCGAATCGGCGCCGGGCTACACCGGCGTGCTCAACGGCCGCTTCAAGGGCGGCCACATCACGCGCCAGTACGGCAACCCGGCCGGCGGCGTGCACGCGGTGCAGCTGGAGATGACCCAGTCGAGCTACATGCAGGAAGCGCTGCCCTTCGACTACCTGCCCGACGTGGCCGCGGGCGTGAAGCCGCACGTGCGCCGCATGCTGGAAGCGGTGCTGGCCTTCGTCGAAGGCGGCGCCCGGTGAGCGCCGCCATCCACGCGTTCGCGCGCCCCGAGGTGCCGCCGCTGCCGCCCTACAACGCGGGGCTGTCCTCGGAGGCCGTGCGCGCGCGCTACGGCGTCAGCGAGATCGCGCGGCTGGCGAGCAACGAGAACCCGTACGGCCCCAGCCCCGCGGTGGCGCGGGCGCTGGTCGACCTGGCGGCGCGCGCGGGCACCTACCCCGACGCCAACTCCACGGCGCTGCGTGCCGCCATCGCGCAACGCACCGGTGCGCAGCCCGGCGAGGTGGTGATCGGCAACGGCTCCGAGGACATCCTGCAGATGCTGTGCCAGGCGCTGCTGTCGCCGGGCGACCGCGTGCTCACGCAGCGCCCGGCCTTCGGCCTGCACGAGATCTACCCGCGCATGATGGGCGCGCAGGTCGAGCTGCTGACGCTCACGCCGGAACTCGGCTTCGACGTCGACGCCTGGTGCGCCGCGCTCGCGCGCGGGCCCAAGGTGGTGATGCTGGCCAACCCCTCGAACCCGGTCGGCTGCATGTTCGATGCGAGCGACTTCGCGCGCCTGCTCGCGGCGGTGCCCGCGGGCACGCTGCTGGTGGTGGACGAGGCCTACTACGAATATGCGCGGCTGGCGCCCGGCTACCCCGACGTGCTCGCCCTGCTGCGCGCATGGCAGGCGGCCGGCGAAGGCCGCGCCCCCTGGATCGTGCTGCGCACCTTCTCCAAGGCCTGGGGCCTGGCCGGCCTGCGCGTGGGCTACGGCATCGCGTCCGACGCGGCGCTGGTGCAGCTGCTCGACCGCGTGCGCACGCCCTTCAACGTGAACCTGGCGGCGCAGGCCGCGGCGCTGGCGGCCTGGGGCGACGAGGCCTTCATGGCGCAGGCGGTGGCGCGCACCGTGCAGCAGCGCGAGGCGCTGGCGGCGCAGCTTCGCGCCCTGGCCGGGTCGGTCTGGCCGGGCCTGCGCATCGCGCCTTCGGCGGCCAACTTCCTGTTCGTCGACCTCGGGCGGCCCAACGCGCCGGTCAACGAGGCGTTGCTGGCGCGCGGGATCATCGTCAAGCCCTGGAAGGAGCCGGGCTTCGAGACCTTCATCCGCGTGTCGGTGGGCACCGACGCGGACAACGCGCGCTTCGTGCAGGCGCTGGCGGAGATCGCGGGCGGGCAAGGCTGACGCCGGCAAGACCCGCCTGCGCGCCGGGCCAGACCGGGGTTTTTACAATCGCGGACATGACCAAGCCCCTCATCTATACCCGCGGCCAGGCGCTGCCGGGCATCCTCGCCAACCGCATTGCCATCCTCGACGGCGCGATGGGCACGATGATCCAGCGCTTCAAGCTCACCGAAGAGCAATACCGCGGCGAGCGCTTCAAGGACTTCGAGCGCGACGTGAAGGGCAACAACGAGCTGCTGTCGCTCACGCGCCCCGACGTCATCACCGACATCCACGAGGCCTACCTCGCGGCCGGCGCCGACCTCATCGAGACCAACACCTTCGGCGCCACCACCATCGCGCAGGAGGACTACAAGATGGCCCACCTGGCGCGCGAGATGAACCTCGAATCGGCCAAGCTCGCACGCGCGGCCTGCGACAAGTACAGCACGCCCGACAAGCCGCGCTTCGTGGCCGGCGCCCTCGGCCCGACGCCCAAGACGGCGAGCATCAGCCCCGACGTGAACGACCCGGGCGCGCGCAATGTCGATTTCGAATCGCTGCGCGCGGCGTACTACGAGCAGACCGAAGCGCTGGTCGAAGGCGGCGCCGACGTGATCCTGGTCGAGACCATCTTCGACACGCTCAACGCCAAGGCCGCGCTGTTCGCGGTGGACGAATATTTCGACAACAGCGGCCAGCGCCTGCCGCTGATCATCAGCGGCACGGTGACCGACGCCTCGGGCCGCATCCTCAGCGGCCAGACCGTCACGGCCTTCTGGCACAGCGTGCGCCATGCGCAGCCGCTGGCCATCGGCCTGAACTGCGCGCTGGGCGCGACGCTGATGCGCCCCTACATCCAGGAACTGGCGCGCGTGGCGGGCGACACCTACATCAGCTGCTACCCGAACGCCGGCCTGCCCAACCCGATGAGCGACACCGGCTTCGACGAGACGCCCGACGTCACCTCGCGCCTGCTGCACGAGTTCGCGGCCGAGGGGCTGGTGAACATCGTGGGCGGCTGCTGCGGCACCACGCCGGACCACATCGCGGCGATCGGTGCGGCGGTGGCGCCTGCCAAGGGCCGCCTCCTGAACAGCAACGGCTTCTACAAAGAAGCCGCCTGAAGCCGGGCGCCGCGCGCGCCCTCGGCTGATTGACGGCTCCCCGCCCCACGCCTACGCTGGGGCGCACAGGAGCCTCCCATGAACGCCACATCCTTCTTGCGCCGCGCTGCCTTGGGCGCACTCGTCCTGCTGCTGCCGCTCGCGGCGGCGGCGCAGCAGGCCTTCACGCGCGGCGCGGTCAACCTGCGCGCCGGGCCCTCGGGCGACTACCCGCTGGTGGCACGGCTCGGGCCGGGGCAGCCGGTCGACGTGGTCGGCTGCACCAGCGGCTACGGCTGGTGCGACGTGGTGCTGCCCGACGGCGGGCGCGGCTGGGTCTGGGCCAGGAACCTCGACTACGCCTACCAGCAGCAGCGCGTGCCGCTGGCCACCTACGGCGCGGTCATCGGCGTGCCGATCGTGAGCTTCGTGATCGGCAGCTACTGGGCCGACTACTACCGCGACCGCCCCTGGTACGGCGACCGGCGCTGGTGGGGCCACCGGCCCCCGCCGCCGCCGATCGCGGGCTGGCGCCCGCCGCCGCCCGTGCACCCGGGCTGGCAGCCGCGGCCCTGGCCGGGGCCTGGCGTGCGTCCGCCCCACGGACCTGGGGTCCGTCCCCCGCACGGGCCGGGCATCCGGCCGCCCGTCGACCCGGGGTTCCGCCCGCCGCGCCCGCAGCCGGGCTTCCGGCCCGGGCCGCCGCCGGGCGTGTCGCATCCGCATCCGGGCGGCGGCCGGCCCGGTGGGGGTGGAGGAGGGCGTCCGCACGGCGGAGGCGGTGGGCACGGCGGTGGAGGCGGGCACGGCCACGGCCACGGAAAGAATTGACCCGGCTCACACGGCCGGCGTCCCGATGCCGGCCGCCGCCTGCCGGTCGCGCGCGATCAGCGCCACGAAGCGCTGCGCGCCCAGGCCCAGCGGCCGTTCGCGCGACCACACCACGTCCACCCACAGGTCCAGCCCGTTGCTGAGGTTCTCGAACGGGATCTCGACCAGCGCGCCCGCCGCCACGTGCGGCCGCGCGAAGTTGCGCGGCAGCCAGCCCCAGCCCAGCCCGGCGGTGATCAGGCTCAGCGCGGCCAGCGCGTTGTCGGTGCGCCAGACATGCCGCGCGAACACGAAGCGCGGGTCGCTGGTGGCCAGGTCGCGCCCCGCGACCACGATCTGGCGCGTGTTGGTCAGGTGCTCCTCGCGCAGGCGCCCGCCGGCCGCGGCGCGCAGCACGGGGTGCTCGGGCGCCATCACGGCCACCATGGTGTCGCTGCCCACCTCCTGGAAGCCCTCGCGGCCGTCGAGGCTGGGGCGCTCGAACACCAGCGCCAGCTGCGCCCGGCCGCTGTGCAGCAGCGCCAGCGCGTCGGCCTGCGGCGCGGCCAGCACCTCGACCTGCAGCAGCGGGTAGTCGTCGGCCAGCGCGGCCAGCGGCCCGCTCCAGGGCGCGGCCAGCAGCTCGGGCGCGATGGCCAGCGTGAGCCGGTCTTCCAGCCCCTGCGTGAGCGCCAGCGCCTGCACCTGCAACTGCCGCAGCTGGGCCGCGAGCAGCCGCGCCTGCGGTTCGAGCGAGCGCGCGGCGGACGTGGGCTGGGGCTCGCGGCCGCTGCGGTCGAACAGCGGCAGCGCCAGTTCGGCCTCGAGGTTGGCGATGGCCATGCTCACGGCCGACGGCACCTTGCGCAGTGCCCGCGCGGCGGCCGAGAAGGAGCCGTGGTCGATCACGGCCAGGAAGACCTCGACGTTGTCGCTGGAGAAAGCCATGGCGGACCGATCTATCAATAAAACTGAAATAAGTTAACTTTTTATATCAACTAAAAGCAAATAAAGTCCCTCCATCGCAGTCAAACACACAGAGAAACAGTCATGCAGGGCCTTCAGCGTCGGATCGTTTACATCTCCCTCTACGAGGGCATCGCCATCGTGGCGGCCAGCGCCGGCCTGGCCCTGATGTCGGACGCGGGGCTCGGCCACTCGGGCCTGCTGGCCGTGGGCGCCTCGGTGATCGCGGTGATCTGGAACCTGACCTTCAACGCCCTGTTCGAGCGCTGGGAGTCGCGCCAGGCGGTGCGCGGGCGCAGCCTGAAGCGCCGCATCGCCCACGCCATCGGCTTCGAGGGCGGCCTGATCGCCTTCCTGGTGCCGATGCTGGCCTGGGGCCTGGGCGTGTCGCTCTGGCAGGCGCTGGTGATGGACCTGGGCCTGGTGGTGTTCTTCCTGGTCTACACCTTCGTTTTCAACTGGGCCTTCGACCGCGTGTTCGGCCTGCCGGCCTCGGCCATGGGCGAAGCGCAGCCTGCGTAAGCCTGCGCTTACTTAGCCGATTCACTTTGCCGGCTTGGACGCGGCAGCCGAGCGCATCGCCAGGGCTCCGCTCAGGCGCAGGCGCTCGTTCTCGTTGAAGAGCGTCTCGCGCAGCTGGGCCCGCTCGGCCTCGGGCGCGCTGGCGTAGCGGTCGAGCCGGGCGTTCCATTCCTGGGTTTCCTGGTCGAGCGTGGCCAGGCCGCGCGCCACCTCGTAGCCGTAGGCCTCGCTGCGCGCGGCAAAGCGCTCCTGGGGGCTGGCGCCGCGCGCCTGCAGCGCCTCGGTCTGGCGCATCACGTCCAGATGGGCCACCGCCTCCTTGCGCACCTCGCGCTGCGCGGGCGACAGCCAGGCCTGCTCGCTTTGGGCCAGCGCCGCGGCGCGCTGCTCGGGCGTGAGGTCGGGGTTGGACAGCAGCTCCATCTTCTCGGCCATGAACCGGTCCTGCCGGATCTGGTCGCCGAACAGGCCTTCGATTTCCTCGGGCGCGAAGAACTGACGGCGCACCGCCTCGCGCGCCTCCAGGCTGCGCCGCAAGAAGGCCGGGTCGCCGGGCGCGGGCGGCTGCAGGGTGCGCAGGGCTTCCTGCATGTCGACGTAGCGCTCCAGCAGGCCCAGCGCGCGCACGCGCCAGTCCTCGCGCAGGCGCTGGGCGAGCAGGGCGGGCGCGCGGGCCATCAGCGTGGCCTTGCTGTCGGCCTGCGCTTCGGCGAGCACCTGGTCGAAGAGGGTGATGAGCTCGCTGGTGAGCAGGGCGTCGGGGGCCGCCGCAGCTTGCGGCACCGGCGGGGGCGCGCCGGGCACCGCGACCGCCGCCGTGGCGCGGGGCGCGGCGGCCTGCGGCGCATCGACCGCCCCGGGGCCGAGCGCCAGCCAGCCGGTCCCCGCGGCCACCAGCGCGACGGCGCCGATGGTCAAGGCCACACCGCGCATGCGCAGCGTCCTCAGAGCCCCGCGCTCTTGAGTCGCGCGGCCTGTTCCCTGAACAGCTCCGGCGGCTTCTTCTCGTAGTACGGGAACTGGCTGCCGTAGGTGTTGCCGAAGGCCTGGTTCACCTCGTCCAGGTGGTTCTGGCGGTAGTCGCCCAGGTGGGTGCCCAGGCGCGTGGTGCAGACCGCGAGCAGGCCGTCGTTGGCCTCGCCGAAGAAGAACAGGCTGCCCAGCGTCGACAGCGCCGTGTCGCTCGGGTCGAACAGGTTGAAGCTGGTCGACACGCCCGACCACGAGTAGTAGCGCACGCCGTTGGCCACGGCCGCACCGCTCTTCACGTCGCACGACGAGCCCGGCGCGGGGCGCCCCTGCGGGAACTTGGCGTCGAAGGCCGCGCCGCCCGCCGTGGTCAGCGAGGCCAGCGCGTTCAGCGGCACCTCGGGCAGCTGGCTCGGGTCCTTGCCCGAGAGAAAGCCGATCAGCCCCGTCAGCAGGCCGACGGCCTTCACCACCAGGGTCTGGCCGATGCCGCCTTCGGGCAGCTTGGCCAGCAGGTCGGCCACCTTCGAGCCGCCGTTGGCGCCGCCCACCGAGGTGACCGAGGCCACCATGTCGGGCGCCACCGCCGCCACGTAGCGCACCGTGGGCGAGCCCTGCGAATGGCCGATGAGGTTGAACTTGAGCGTGGGGTTCTGCTCCAGCGCGCGGATGGTCTTGAGCTCCTGCAGCAGCTGCTCGCCGCGGATCTCGGAGGTGTTGGTGCCCGACACCTGCGCCACGTACACCTTGGCGCCCGCGGCGGCCAGCCTGCCGGGGATGTCGTAGAAGTAGTCGACGCCCAGCAGGTTGTCGAAGCCCAGCAGGCCGTGGACCAGCACGATCGGGTACTTCGTCTTCGCCGTGTCGGAGGTGACGCGGGCCTCGACGCGCGTGGCGCTGTCGCCGGCGGCGGCACGCGCCGGTGGCGCATGAACCGCGAGGGCCGCGGCGGCCAGGAGGCCGCAGCTCAAGGCCACGGCGCGCATCGGGGTGGCTGCATGCTGCAACCGGACATTCCACTTCCTGGCCATCGGCGAACTCCCTTACGTTTGGTTAAAAACACGAACGTTCGTTCAGAAACGGTGGGCGCATTCTGTTGACACGTGCAGGAATGAAAACTGGGGTTTTCCCAGGGCGCAATCGAATCGACCTAAAATGCGCGACTTCCCAAGGAGCGTTGCAGCGGTTCGCCACAGAGGCGAATCGTCAGGCTTGGGGCGACAACGACGCTCGCCTGTCCGACTCTTCCGCAGGTGAGGCCATGTCCCAGATTCCCGCATCCGTTTCCGCTCCCGTCGCTCCCCCTCCCATGAAGCTGTCCGGCCTCGAGCCGGTCGCCATCGGCGAAGGCTCGCTGTTCGTCAACATCGGCGAGCGCACCAACGTCACCGGCTCCAAGGCCTTCGCGCGCATGATCCTCAACGGCCAGTTCGAGGACGCCCTGGCCGTCGCGCGCCAGCAGGTGGAGAACGGCGCGCAGGTGATCGACATCAACATGGACGAGGCCATGCTCGACAGCAAGGCCGCCATGGTGCGTTTCCTGAACCTCATCGCCAGCGAGCCCGACATCGCGCGCGTGCCGGTGATGGTCGACAGCTCCAAGTGGGAGGTCATCGAGGCCGGCCTGCGCTGCATCCAGGGCAAGGGCATCGTCAACTCGATCTCCATGAAGGAGGGCGTCGACAAGTTCAAGCACGAGGCCAAGCTGGTCAAGCGCTACGGCGCCGCCGCCGTGGTCATGGCCTTCGACGAGAAGGGCCAGGCCGACACCTACGCACGCAAGATCGAGATCTGCGAGCGCGCCTACCGCGTGCTGGTCGACGAGGTGGGCTTTCCGCCCGAAGACATCATCTTCGACCCGAACATCTTCGCCATCGCCACCGGCATCGAGGAGCACGACAACTACGCGGTCGACTTCATCAACGCCGTGCGCTGGATCAAACAGAACCTGCCCGGCGCCAAGGTGTCGGGCGGCGTGAGCAACGTGAGCTTCAGCTTCCGCGGCAACGACCCGGTGCGCGAGGCCATCCACACCGTGTTCCTGTACCACGCGATCCAGGCGGGCATGGACATGGGCATCGTCAACGCCGGCATGGTCGGCGTGTACGACGACCTGGAACCCACGCTGCGCGAGCGCGTGGAAGACGTGGTGCTCAACCGCCGCCCCGACGCGGGCGAGCGCCTCGTCGAAGTGGCCGAGACCGCCAAGAGCGGCGCCAAGGACGACAGCAAGAAGCTCGAATGGCGCGGCACGCCCGAGCACCCGGTGCACGTCAACCAGCGCCTGTCGCACGCGATGGTGCACGGCATCACCGACTTCATCGTGGAAGACACCGAAGAGGCCTACCAGCAGATCCTCGCCAAGGGCGGGCGTCCGCTGCACGTGATCGAAGGCCCGCTCATGGACGGCATGAACATCGTGGGCGACCTGTTCGGCCAGGGCAAGATGTTCCTGCCGCAGGTGGTGAAGTCGGCGCGCGTGATGAAGTCGGCCGTGGCCCACCTCATCCCGTACATCGAGGAAGAAAAGCGCCAGGACGAGGCCGCGGGCCGCGACGTGCGCACCAAGGGCAAGATCATCATCGCCACCGTGAAGGGCGACGTGCACGACATCGGCAAGAACATCGTCACCGTCGTGCTCCAGTGCAACAACTTCGAAGTGGTGAACATGGGCGTGATGGTCCCGTGCCACGAAATTCTGGCGAAGGCCAAGGTCGAGGGCGCGGACATCGTGGGCCTGTCGGGCCTCATCACGCCCAGCCTCGAAGAGATGCAGTACGTGGCCGGCGAGATGCAGAAGGACGACCACTTCCGCATCAAGAAGATCCCGCTGCTCATCGGCGGCGCCACCACCAGCCGCGTGCACACGGCCGTGAAGATCGCGCCGCACTACGAAGGCCCCGTGGTCTACGTGCCCGACGCCTCGCGCAGCGTGAGCGTGGCGCAGAGCCTGCTCTCGGACCAGGCCACCGCGTACATCGACGAGATCAACGCCGACTACGAGAAGGTGCGCACGCAGCACGCCAACAAGAAGCAGGTGCCGATGTGGCCCCTGGCCAAGGCGCGCGCCAACAAGACGCCGGTCGATTTCGCCAACTTCGTGCCCACCGTGCCCAAGTTCATCGGTCGTCGTGTGTTCAAGAACTTCGACCTCACCGAGCTGGCCAAGTACATCGACTGGGGCCCGTTCTTCCAGACCTGGGACCTGGCCGGCCCGTTCCCCGCCATCCTGAAGGACGAGATCGTCGGCACCGAGGCCGTGCGCGTGTACGCCGACGGCCAGCGCATGCTCAAGCGCCTCATCGAAGGGCGCTGGCTCAGCGCCAGCGGCGTGGTCGGCTTCTGGCCCGCCAACACCGTGAACGACGACGACATCGAGCTCTATACCGACGAGACGCGCAGCGAAGTCGCGCTCACCTGGTACGGCATGCGCCAGCAGACCGAGAAGCAGATGATCGACGGCGTGATGCGCCCCAGCCGCTGCCTGGCCGACTTCGTCGCCCCCAAGGACAGCGGCGTGAAGGACTACGTCGGCGTGTTCGCCGTCACGGCCGGCCTGGGCGTCGAGAAGAAAGAGAAGTTCTTCATCGACGACCTCGACGACTACTCGGCCATCATGCTCAAGGCCCTGGCCGACCGGCTGGCCGAGGCTTTTGCCGAAGCCATGCACCACCGCGTGCGCACCGACCTGTGGGGCTACGCGCCCCACGAGGGCCTGAGCAACGACGACATGATTGCCGAGAAGTACCGCGGCATCCGCCCCGCGCCCGGCTACCCGGCCTGCCCCGACCACAGCGTGAAGGGCCCGATGTTCGACCTTCTGAACTGCGCGGACATTGGCATGACCCTGACGGAGAGCCTCGCTATGATGCCCGCCGCCAGCGTGAGCGGCTTCTACCTCGGGCACCCCGATGCGACGTACTTCAACGTCGGCAAGATCGGGCACGACCAGTTGCAGGACCAGGCCGCGCGGCGCCGCACGAGCGAAGCGGAGCTCGAGCGCCTGCTGGCGCCGAACCTTTGAACCTGCCGGCCGGTCGGCGCGACCGGAGTGACCGGCCACGGGAGTTGATATTCAGAAGCTGATCTTTGCCGCCGCGCACTACGCCCAGTTCGCGATCTTCGTGATTGCCTGCTGGGGTGCCGGCCGCGCGGTGCTCGCGCGCCTGCGCCCCCCGTCGCGCCGCGACGCCTGGCTCGAGGCGGCCATGTCGGCCGCGCTCGGTGTCGGCCTTTACATCTGTGCCTTCCAGGCGCTGGCCATCTTCGGGCTCTTCCGCCGCGAGGCCACGCTGGGCCTGATCGGCGCGGGCGTCGTGGCCGCCGCGTGGCAGTGGCGCGGCTGGCGCGCCGAGGTGCGTGCGCTGCGCGCGGCCGCGCCCGCCACGCCGCCGTGGACCCGCTTCGAACGCATCGCCGCCATCGCGCTGGCGCTGGTCGCGCTGCCCGCGCTGGTGGCGCCGCTCGCGCCGCCGGCCGCCTTCGACGAGCTGATGTACCACCTGCCGTATGCACGCCTCGTGGCGCAGCAGGGCACGCTGGGCATCCACGACTGGCTGCGCTACCCCTGGTTCCCCTACAACTACAACCTGCTGTACGCCGCCGCGCTGCAGGTGGGCGACGACGTGCTGCCGCACTTCCTCAACGCCCTGGCGGGCGCGCTGTCGGTGCTGATGATCTTCCGCCTGGGCATCCTGCATGCCAACCGGCTCACCGCCTGCATCGGCGCGGCCATCTGGCTGGGCATGGGCGATTACGCCAACGCGCTGATCGACATGGGCGTGGCGCTGTTCGTGCTGTCGGCCTTCGTGGCGCTGTGGTGGTGGCGCGAATCCGAACCGCTGCGCGACGGCACGCGCTGGCTCTGCCTGGCGGCGTTCTGCCTCGGCGTGGCGGCGGGCTCCAAGTACCAGGCGCTGATCTTCCTGCCGCTGGTGGCGCTGTTCGTGGTGCGCCACGAGCGCCGCGTGTGGCGGGCCTGGGCGCCCGCGCTGCTGTGCTTCCTGATCCCGTGCATCTACTGGTACGCGCGCAACGCGATCATGACGGGCGACCCCTTCAACCCGATCGGCGCGCGCGTGTTCGGCTTCACCGAATGGGTGCCGGCCGACTACGTGCAGCAGGTGGCCGACGTGCGCGACCACGCCGAGATGCCCAACGCGCTGATCTGGTCGGTGTTCCTCGCGCCCTTCAGCGTGTGGTGGAAGCGCTCCGCCGCCGTGCGCGCGGCGGGCTGGTTCTGCCTGTACTCGGTGGCCGTGTGGGTCGTGACCTCGCGCTACCCGCGCTACCTCATGGCCTCGTTCCCGCTGCTCGCGATGACGGCCGCCGTGGGCTGGCAGGTGCTGTTCGGCTGGATCGCGGCGGGCGTGCGCCGCCTGCGCGCAGCGCCCGCTGCGGTCGCAGCCGACGGCCCGCGCAGCGGCGCCGGCGTCGGCGACTGGGTCGTGGTGCTGCTGCTGGCCGTGCTGGCCGCCGTGTCGGTGGGCCAGACGGCCACCAAGGTGTCGATGATCTCGCTCACGCCCGAGGCGCGCGAGGCCTTCCTGCGCAAGCACGTGCCGGGCTACGGCGTGATGGACTACGTGCGCCGCAACGTGACCGGCCGCGTCTACCAGATCGCGCTGAACGAGGCGATCTACTACGGCCCCAATCCGATCTGGGGCGACACGCTGGGGCGCTGGCGCTACCGCGACTACCTGCTGATGTCGCCCGGCGACACGGCGCGCAAGCTGGCGGCCGAGGGCTTCACCACCGTCGTCATGTCGCCCGAGATGGTGAAAGTGCTCAGCGTGCGGCCCGGCTTCGACCAGTACTATGGCCTGCTGCACGACCAAGACGGCAGCCGCGCCTACCGACTCCTTCCGACGACCGCTCCATGACGACCGACCACCGACCCGCCCCCGTGTCCGCCATGCCGCGCATTGCCGCCGTCATTCCCTGCTTCAACGAGGCCCTGGCCATCACCCAGGTGATCGAGGGCTTCCGCGCGGCCCTGCCCGGCGCCGAGATCCACGTCTTCGACAACAACTCCACCGACGACACGGCCGCCGTGGCCCGCGCGGCCGGCGCGATCGTCACGCACGTGGCCGCGCGCGGCAAGGGCAACGTGGTGCGGCGCATGTTCGCCGACGTCGAGGCCGACATCTACGTGATGGTCGACGGCGACGCCACCTACGACACCACCGCCGCGCCGCGCCTCATCGCGCGGCTGGTCGAGGGCAACCTCGACATGGTGGTCGGCAGCCGCGTGGACGACGGCCAGGACGCGCTCACCTACCGCGCCGGCCACCGCTTCGGCAACTGGCTGCTCACGGGCACCGTGGCGCAGCTCTTCGGCGGCGGCCTCACCGACATGCTCTCGGGCTACCGCGTGTTCTCGCGCCGCTACGCCAAGTCGTTCCCGGCCCTGTCGCAGGGCTTCGAGATCGAGACCGAGCTGACCGTGCACGCGCTCGAGCTGCGCATGCCCTACGCCGAGGAAGCCACCGCCTACAGCACGCGCCCCGAAGGCTCGCACAGCAAGCTCTCGACCTACCGCGACGGCTGGCGCATCCTGAAGACCATCGGCAAGCTGTTCGTGAGCGAGCGGCCGCTGCAGTTCTTCTCGATCGTCGCGGCCGTGCTCGCGATCGCTGCGCTCGCGCTGGCCCTGCCGCTGTTCATGACCTACGCCCACACCGGCCTGGTGCCGCGGCTGCCCACGGCGGTGCTCGCCACCGGCGCGATGCTGGCGGCGCTGCTGTCCTTCGTCTGCGGCGTGGTGATGCACACCGTCACGCTCGGCCGGCAGGAGGCCAAGCGGCTGCGCTACCTGGCGCAGCCCTGCGTGCGCGAGAGCTTGCGCAAGAGCCTGCGCGCGCACTGACGGCGGCGCGATGAAGATCGGGCGCGAGTTCCTCTCGTTCGCCGTGGCCGGCGTGATCGGCTTCGTGGTGGACGTGACGGTGCTCTACCTGCTGGCGCCGCTCTTGGGGTGGTACGGCGCGCGCGTCGTGTCGTTCCTGGCCGCCGCCACCACCACCTGGCTCTACAACCGCCGCTACACCTTCGCGGCGAGCGCGGCCGGCGCCGCCACGGGGCGTTCGGTCTGGCGCGAATACCTGGGCTACCTCACGACCATGCTGGCCGGCGCCGTGCTGAACTACGGCACCTACGTGCTCACGCTGCACTGGGTGGAAGGCCGCTGGGCCGCCGCGCTCGGCGTGGCGCTGGGCAGCATCGCGGGCCTGGGCGCCAACTTTCTCTCGGCGCGCTACCTGGTCTTCCGCTCGCACCGCAGCGGCGGCTGAGGCCGCCGCCGGGCGCGTGCACTCAGGCTCAGTGCCCGCCCGACACCACCACCGGGATCTCGGTGGCCGGCGGCGTGTTGCGGCTGCGGCCGCAGCGCACGAGGCCGTCGATCATCACCATGCCCACGCCCGGGATGTCGCCCAGCTGCACGCTTTCGAGCAGGCCCGGCGCGGGCGAATGCTGGGCGCGGTCCATGAACACGAAGTCGGCCGCGCGGCCCACCTCGATCAGGCCGCAGTTGAGCTTGCGGATCTTCGCCGTGTTGCCGGTCGCGAAGCAGAACACCAGCTCGGCCGGGATGTTCGCGATCGACGACAGCATCGCCACCATGCGCAGGATGCCCAGCGGCTGCACGCCCGAGCCCGCGGGCCCGTCGGTGCCCAGGATCACGCGGTGCGGGCACTTCAGTTCGAGCGCGGCCTTGGCCGCCGCGATGGCGACCTTCTCGTTGCCGTTGTGCACGATCTCGATGGCGCGCGAGCTCTTCTCGCACAGCTCGCACACGTGCGCCTCGGGCAGCGAGGTGTGGCCGCCGTTGATGTGGCCGATGATGTCGGCGTCGGCCTCGAGCACCACGTCCTTGTCGATCAGGCCCGAGCCGGGGATCGACGGGCCGCCCGTGTGGATCGTGCTCTGGATGCCGTACTTGCGCGCCCAGGCCACCATCTCTTTCGCCTCGTAGCCGGCCTTCACCGAGCCCAGGCCCACTTCGCCCAAGAGGCCCACGCCGGCTTCGGCGAGTTCCTTGAAGTCGCTCTCGACCATGCCCTTTTCGATGACCGGCGCACCGGCCAGCACCTTCACGCCGCCGGGGCGGAAGTTGTCGAAGGCGCGCTGCGCGGTGATGGCCAGCGCCTTCAGGCCGACGATGTCCTTCGGGCGGCCGGGCAGGTGCACCTCGCCGGCGGAAATCATGGTGGTCACGCCGCCGTGCATGGTGGAGTCGATCCAGCCGATCTGGCCCTGGCGCGGCGTCCAGTCGCCGAACACCGGGTGCACGTGGCTGTCGATGAGGCCGGGTGCGACGCAGGTCTTCTTCGCGTCGATGACGGTGACGGCGCCTTCGAGGTCGCAGTCTTTCTCCTTGCCGACCGCCACGATCAGGCCGTCGTTCACCACCAGGGTGTCGGCGTCGAGGATGGGCTTGTCGATGTCGCCCGAGAGCAGCAGCCCGATGTTCTTTATGACGACCTTGCCCGACTTTGCGCCGGCTGCGATTTCTGCCATTTCGTGGTGTCCTCGTCGTGGGGTGGGGAGTTGTTGTCTTGTTCCTGGATGTCGTCCGCGCGCACGGTGCGCAGCAGGGTCTCGATGACGAAATCTTCCCAGTGCGCGACGGCTTCCGGCGACTCCAGCGGCTCGCCGAGGAAGGCCGTGAGCGTGTGCCGGTTCGAGGTGTAGAAATAGCCGGTGGACGCGATCAGCAGGTAGATGTCGCGCGCCACGAGGTCGGTGCGGAACAGGCCCTGGGCCGCGCCGCTGGCAAGGATTTCCGAAATGATGGCCACCGCCCGCGACGAGTACTCGCGCGCCCGCAGCGACTTCGAGATGTGCCGGCCCTTGTGCAGGTTCTCGGTGTTCAGCAGCGTGACGAACTCGGGGTTCTTGCGGTAGTAGCCGAGCACGAAGCGGATGACTTCGGTGAGCGCTTCCACGGGCCGCGAGGCGTCGAGCGCAATGGCGGCTTCGGCATCGTCCATGCGCTGGTAGATGCCTTCGAGCACCGCGATGAACAGGCCCTCTTTGCTGCCGAAGTAGTAGTAGATCATCCGGTCGTACGACTTGGCGGCCTTGGAGATCTTCTCCACGCTGCCGCCGTCGTAGCCGTACTTGGCGAACACCTTGGTCGCCGCCTTGAGGATGCTGTCGCGCGTGGCCTGGGCCGCGGCCTCGCGCACGCCGGTGCGGCGCTGGGGCTTGGGCTTGCTGACGGAGCGGGAGTCGGCCATCGTGCGCGCAGCGCCTGTGTGTCGGGTCTTACTTCTCGGCGAAGGCGCGTTCGACCACGAAGTCGCCCGGCGTCGAGGTGTTGCCTTCCTTGAAGCCGCGCTTTTCCAGGATGTGCTTCAGGTCGACCAGCAGGCCGGGGCTGCCGCACAGCATCACGCGGTCTTCCTCGACGTTCAGCGGGGGCAGGCCCAGGTCGTCGGTGAGCTTGTTGCTCTCGATCAGGTCGGTGACGCGGCCCTGGTTGCGGAACTCCTCGCGCGTGACCGTGGGGTAGTACAGCAGCTGCTTGGCGATCATCTCGCCCAGGATCTCGTGCTTGGGCAGGTGGTCGGTCACGAGGTCGTGGTAGGCCAGCTCGTCGACCTGGCGCACGCCGTGCACCAGGATGACCTGCTCGAACTTCTCGTACGTGTCGGGGTCGCGGATGATGCTCATGAACGGCGCCAGGCCGGTGCCCGTGCCGAACAGGTACAGGCGCTTGGCCGGCAGCGTGTAGTCGATGAGCAGCGTGCCGGTGGGCTTGCGGCCCACGATCACGGTGTCGCCCACCTGGATGTGCTGCAGCTTCGAGGTGAGCGGGCCGTCTTCCACCTTGATGCTCAGGAACTCCAGGTGCTCCTCGTAGTTCGGGCTCACGATGCTGTAGGCGCGCAGCAGGGGCTTGTTGTTGACCTTCAGGCCGATCATCGTGAAATGACCGTTCGAGAAGCGCAGCGCCGGGTCGCGCGTGGTGGTGAAGGTGAACAGGCGGTCGGTCCAGTGGTGGACGCTCAGGACGCGTTCTTCGCTGAATGCACTCATACAGAACTCAAGTGTTGGTTGAAGACAGAAAAGGGTGGCTGAGCCGAAATGCACGCCTTTGGGGCGTCCGCCATCGGCCGGCTAGCAACCCTCCATTGTCGTTGGTCGGAAAAACCCCGATGAACACCGCGAGAAAACACCATTGCAAGCATCGGGCCTGTTTGCTACATTGACCTTTGATGTAGTGAACGCAACATGAAAGTGTAGGGGATGCTACACAAACGAAAGCCGCCGCACAAGCACCTGCACGGCACGTTTGTTGCAAACCTCCGGGGCCTGAAGACCCGCTCCGACAGCACCACACCACGAGATCGCCCCGATGACTGAACACACCAAGACAGACGGACTGCCCGGCATCGACATGCCCCTGGTCGCGCAGGCCGGCGGCGCCGCCTTCGGCAAGGCGCCGCCGCGCAACGAGAAGATGAGCACCGCCAAGGTCGAGTGCAACGCCTGCCCGGTGCTGTGCCAGATCTCCGACGGCCGCACCGGCGCCTGCGACCGCTACGCCAACCGCCAGGGCGTGCTGGTGCGCGTCGATCCGGTGGTGCTGCTGCGCCGCACGCTCGCCAGCGAACAGCCGGCGCTCGTGCCCTTCGACCGGCCCGGCGCCGACGCGGCCGAGGCCCATGCCACGCCCGACTGGAACGGCGACCTGCTGCATGCCGACGAGGTCTTCGTCACCGGCGTGGGTTCGTCCACCACCTACCCCGACTACAAGCCCGCGCCCTTCATCGTGGCCTCCAAAGCCCAGGGCGTCGACATGGTCACCGTCGTCACCGAAGGCATCTTCAGCTACTGCAGCTTCAAGGTGAAGATCGACACCGACCGCTTCCTGGGCGCCGAGCAGGCCAACGTGCGCTACAAGGGCGAGGTCGTGGGCCATGTCACCACGGCCGAGTACGGTTCGCAGATGCTGTCGCTGGGCGGCGTGCACCACCTCACGGGCGGCAGCAAGAAGGAAGGCCGCATGACGGCCGAGCTCATGCAGCTGCTGGGCAACAAGCAGGCGGTCGAATGCACCATCGACGGCGGCGCCAGCCTCGTCATCCAGGCCGGCAAGGCGCCCATCGTCAACGGCGTGGAAGAGCAGCGCATGCGCGTGGGCTGCGGCTCGGCCGCCGTGGGCATCTTCGCGCGCCAGTTCGCCGGCGTGGCCGACGAGGTGGTGGTGGTCGACGACCACATCACCGGCGTGCTCACCGAGCACCAGGCCGGCCGCTGCCTCGACATGACGCCCTCGGGCATCCAGATGCTGGGGCGCAAGTCGACGCCGGGGCGCTACTTCCAGGTCGCGAACCCCGGCAACGGCTGGGGCGGCACCGACATCGCCGACCCGCTGGCGATCATCGAAGGCTGGGAAGAGGGCGTGGCCCGCCCCGGCCTGCGCCTGCTCATGACCTCCACCACCGGCGAGCACGCGCAGTGGTACGTGCTCGACGAGGCGCTGAAGCCCATCGAGCAGCCCATGCCGCCCGAGGTGCGCCGCATCGTCGATCGCATCGGCGAGAACTGCGAGCCCTCGCTGTGCACCGTGCTGTTCCTCGGCGGCGCCGGCGGCAGCCTGCGCGCGGGCGTCACCGAGAACCCCGTGCTGCTCACGCGCGCCATCAAGCGCGCGCTGGTCAACGTCACCTGCGGCGGCGCGCCGGCCTATGTGTGGCCCGGCGGCGGCATCACCGTGATGGCCGACGTCATGCGCATGCCCGACAACAGCTTCGGCACCGTGCCCACGCCGGCCATCGTCGCGCCCATCGAGTTCAGCATGCGGCGCGACGACTACGAAGCGCTCGGCGGGCACGTCGAACACATCTTCCCGCTCGAACAGGCGCTCGCGCGCGGTGCGTGGCAGGAAGACGGCGCACCGCTGGCGCGCCAATGGCTCGTCATCGACGATGCCAATCCGTGGCCGCTCGGCCACGCCCCCATGCTGGGCTGAAACCATGTCCGCCCAACGCACGGCGCTCGACGCGGGCCGCTGGCATTTCAACCACGGCCCGATCGACATCGTGGCCGAAGCGCACGGCGACCCGTACGCCGTCGCCGCCGCGCACGACGCGGCCTGGGCGCGCTTCGGCCATGTGCTCGACGAACTCGTGCGCGAGCTGCCGCAGCTGCGCCTGCCCGTGGCCGCGCGCCAGCGCCCGCGCGGCGTGGTCGCGCGGCGCATGTGGGACGCCTGCGATGCGTTTTCGCCGCTGTTCCTCACGCCCATGGCGGCCGTGGCCGGCAGCGTGGCGCAGGAACTCATCGCCTTCTACGACCGGCCCGGCATCGAGCGCGCCTGGATCAACAACGGCGGCGACATCGCGCTGCACCTCGCGCCCGGCCACACGGCGCGCGTGGGCCTGTTCGCCGATCTCGCGCGCTTCGACTGGCGCGACAGCGGCATGCTGACCACCGACGGCCAGTTCGAGCTGCACGCCGACCAGCCCGTGCGCGGCGTCGCCACCAGCGGCTGGCGCGGGCGCAGTTTCTCGCTGGGCATCGCCGACAGCGTGACGGTGTTGGCCGCCACCGCGGCGCAGGCCGACGCCGCCGCCACCGTGATCGCCAATGCCGTCGACGTGGCCGACGCCGCCATCCAGCGCCTGCCCGCCAGCGAATGCAAGGACGACAGCGACCTCGGCGACACCCTCGTCACCGTCGACGTGCCGCCGCTGGCGCCCGCGCAGGTGCACCATGCACTCGATGCGGGCGCGGCATGCGCCCGCGTGCTGCAGAAAAGGGGGCTCGTGTGGGCCGTTCTGCTCGTTTGCCAGGGGCAGTGGCGGCGGGTGGAACCCTTATGCTCGAAGTCGCTGGACATCGCGCTGCCCGAAGCAGTTGGTTCAGTATTTGCTTAACGAAAAGCAAGGTTCTTTTTCATGATCGAAATCCGTCGCGTCTTCACCCATGTCGAGCACATCCACCACGAGTTCGGACCGCGTGCCGAAACCCCGCTGGTGCGCGGTGCCATCGGCGCGGTGCTGACCAATCCTTTCGCGGGCCGCTACGAGCCCGACATCCTGCCGATGATGGCGCTGCTCGACCCCGTGGGCGTCGACATGGCGCACCAGCTGCACGCCGCCATGGACGTGCCGCTCGAGCAGATCGCCACCTACGGCAAGGGCGCCATCGTCGGCGCCGACGGCGAGCTGGAGCACGGCGCGCTGTGGCACGTGCCCGGCGGCTACGCGATGCGCGAGCTGCTCGGCTGGAAGGGCAGCCGCGCCGCCTACACCGCGGGCAAGGCCGAAGAGAAAACCGGCCAGCCCGGCAACGCGCTGTCGATCGTGCCCTCGACCAAGAAGGTCGGCCCGCCCGGCGCCGCGCTCGACGTGCCGCTCACCAACATCAACGCCAGCTACGTGCGCGGCCAGTTCGACGCCATCGAGGTGCGCGTGCCCGGCGCGCCGATGGCCGACGAGATCGTCTTCATCCTCGCGATGAGCACCGGCTACCGCGTGCATGCGCGCGTCGGCGGCCTGCTCGCCAAGGACATCAGCAAGTGGGACGGCCTGCGCTGACCGCACAAGACAAGAGACAAGACAAGGAACACACAGACATGACCGCCAACATCCGCAAGCTCGTCATCCAGGTCGATGAAACCCGCAAGGAAATGGGCCAGGACGTGACGCCGCCCACGCGCCGCGCCGTCGCCATCGCCGTCATCGAGAACCCCTACGCCGGCCGCTACAGCGAGAACCTCGACGAACTCATCGCCATCGGCGAAGAGCTCGGCGCGCTGCTGGGCCAGAAGGCCGTGAAGGCGCTGGGCATCGAGCCCGGCCAGGCGCAGAGCTACGGCAAGGCCGCCATCGTCGGCGAGCGCGGCGAGCTGGAGCATGCCGCCGCCATCCTGCATCCCAAGCTGGGCGCGCCGCTGCGCGTGGCGGTCGAGAAGGGCGCGGCGCTCGTGCCTTCGGCCAAGAAGCAGGGCACGCTGGGCACCGCCATCGACGTGCCGCTGGGCCACAAGGACGCCGCCTTCGTGCGCAGCCATTTCGACGCCGTCGAGGCCCGCGTGAGCGACGCGCCGCGTGCCAACGAGATCGTCGTGGCCGTGGCCGTCACCGACAGCGGCCGCCCGCTGCCGCGCGTCGGCGGCCTGCAGGTCAGTGAAATCAAGGGCGAAGACGGTCTTCGCTGACCTGTCATTGCATCGTCACCCGCATCGTGTTTTCTGTTCGAACTTCTAGGAGCTTCCCGATGAATCCATTGCGCCTTGCCTTCTGCGCCGCTTCCGTCGTCACGCTGGCCACCGCCCTCGTCCCCGCGCATGCGCAGGGCGTGATCAAGATCGGCGAAATCAACAGCTACAAGGCGCAGCCCGCCTTCCTCGAGCCCTACAAGAAGGGCATGGAACTGGCGGTCGACGAGATCAACGCCAAGGGCGGCGTCAACGGCAAGAAGCTGGAGCTCATCAGCCGCGACGACAACGCCAACCCCGGCGACGCCGTGCGCGTGGCCGAAGAGCTCATCTCGCGCGAGAAGGTCGACGTGCTGGCCGGCGCCTTCCTGTCGAACACCGGCCTGGCGCTGACCGACTTCGCCAAGCAGAAAAAATTCTTCTACCTCGCCGCCGAGCCGCTCACCGACAAGATCGTCTGGAGCAACGGCAACAAGTACACCTACCGCCTGCGCCCCTCGACCTACATGCAGGTCGCGATGCTGGTGCCCGAGGCCGCCAAGCTCAAGAAGAAGCGCTGGGCCATCGTGTACCCCAACTACGAGTACGGCCAGTCGTCGGTCGCCACCTTCAAGACGCTGCTCAAGGCGATCCAGCCCGACGTCGAGTTCGTCGCCGAGCAGGCGCCGCCGCTGGGCAAGGTCGATGCGGGCAGCGTGGTGCAGGCCCTGGCCGATGCCAAGCCCGACGCCATCTTCAACGTGCTGTTCGGCGCCGACCTGTCCAAGTTCGTGCGCGAAGGCAACACGCGCGGCCTGTTCAAGGACCGCGAGGTCGTGAGCGTGCTGACCGGCGAGCCCGAGTACCTCGACCCGCTGAAGGACGAGGCGCCCAACGGCTGGGTCGTCACCGGCTACCCCTGGTACGGCGTGAAGACCGCCGAGCACAAGGCCTTCAACGACGCCTACCAGGCCAAGTTCAAGGACTACCCGCGCCTGGGCTCGGTGGTGGGCTACAGCGCCATCTACTCGATCGCGGCCGGCGTGAAGAAGGCCGGCAGCACCGACACCGAGAAGCTCGTCGCCGCCTTCAAGGGCCTGCAGGTCGACACGCCCTTCGGCAAGATCAGCTACCGCGCGCAGGACAACCAGTCCACCATGGGCGCGTACGTCGGCAAGACCAAGAACGACGGCGGCAAGGGCGTGATGGTCGACTACGTGTACCTCGACGGTGCCAAGTTCCAGCCCACCGACGACGAAGTGAAAAAGATGCGCCCTGCGGACTGACCGCACGGCTCCTGCAACGCGTCCGCCGCCGCTTCTTGAGCGCGGCGGGGCGCGGTGTCTCCAGTTTCCTCAGGGTCCCTCATGAGCTTTTCAGGCTTCGTTGTTCAGTTGCTCAACGGGTTGGCCGGCGCGTCTTCGCTGTTCTTGGTGGCGGCCGGCCTCTCGTTGATCTTCGGCGTGACGCGCATCGTCAACTTCGCCCATGGATCTTTTTTCATGGTGGGCATCTACGTCGCGTACACGCTGGTCGAGAAGCTCGGCCCGAGCGTGGGCTTCTGGCCTGCGCTGTTGATCGCCGCGCTCGCGGTGGGCGTGCTGGGCGCGCTCATCGAGGTGCTGCTGCTGCGCCGCATCTACAAGGCGCCCGAGCTGTTCCAGCTGCTGGCCACCTTCGCGCTGGTGCTGGTCATCAAGGACGCGGTGCTGTGGCTCTGGGGGCCTGACGAACTGCTCGGCCCGCGCGCGCCGGGCCTGAAGGGCTCGGTCGAAATCCTCGGGCGCCAGTTTCCTTCCTACGACCTGTTCCTGATCGTCGTCGGCCCGCTGGTGCTCGGCCTCGTGTGGCTGCTGCTCACGCGCACGCGCTTCGGCACGCTGGTGCGCGCCGCCACGCAAGACCGCGAGATGGTCAGCGCGCTGGGCGTCAACCAGGCCTGGCTCTTCACCGCCGTGTTCGCGCTCGGCGCGCTGCTCGCGGGCCTGGGCGGCGCGCTGCAGCTGCCGCGCGAACCCGCCACGCTCGAGATGGACCTGAACACCATCGGCGCCGCCTTCGTCGTCGTGGTGGTCGGCGGCATGGGCTCGCTGCCCGGCGCCTACGTGGCCGCGCTGCTCATCGCCGAGATCAAGGCCGTGTGCATCTGGCTGGGCGTGGTGCAGATCTTCGGCATCGACGTGTCGTTCTCCAAGCTCACGCTGATGGTCGACTTCCTCGTGATGGCCATCGTGCTGGTGTGGCGCCCCTGGGGCCTGTTCGGCCGGCCGCAGGCGCCGAGCCGCTACGTCGGCATGCAGGAAGAACCGCTGCGCCAGCCAAGCACCGCCTACATCGTGGCCGCCGCAGGGCTGGCGCTGGTGCTGGCCGCGCTGCCGCTGCTGACGGCCGGTTCGCCCTACACCACGGTGCTGATGATCGACCTGCTGATCGCCGCGCTGTTCGCCACCAGCCTGCACTTCATCATGGGGCCGGCCGGCATGCACTCCTTCGGCCACGCCGCCTACTTCGGCCTCGGGGCCTACGGCGCGGCGCTGCTGGTGCGCGCGCTGCACCTGCCGATGGAGCTGGCGCTGGTGGTCGCGCCGCTGGTGGCCGCGCTCGGCGCCTTCGTCTACGGCTGGTTCGCCGTGCGGCTGTCGGGCGTGTACCTGGCGATGCTCACGCTGGCCTTCGCGCAGATCACCTGGGCCGTCACCTACCAGTGGGACAGCTTCACGGGCGGCAGCAACGGCCTGACCGGCGTGTGGCCCTCGGAGTGGCTGTCGAACAAGCAGGTGTACTACTGGCTCACGCTGGTGCTCGTGGGCGCGGGCGTGTGGTGGCTGCGCCGCGTGCTGTTCTCGCCCTTCGGCTATGCGCTGCGCGCGGGCCGCGACTCGGTGCTGCGCGCCGACGCCATCGGCATCGACGTCAAGCGCATGCAGTGGGCGGCCTTCGTCATCGCCGGCACCGTGGCCGGCCTGGCCGGCGCGCTCTATGCGTTCTCCAAGGGCAGCATCTCGCCCGAGAGCCTGTCGGTCGGCAAGTCGGTCGACGGCCTCGTGATGGTGCTGCTGGGCGGCATCCAGACCCTGGCGGGGCCGGTGGTCGGCGCCGTCACCTTCACCTGGCTGCACGACACCGTGGCACGCAACACCGACTACTGGCGCGCGATGCTCGGCGCCATCATCCTGATCCTGGTGCTGCTGTTCCCGCAGGGCATTGCAGGGTCGATCAAGCAGCTCGTCGATCGCTGGCGCGCACCGAAGCATGATGAAGCAGACGCCAAGCTCAAGGAGGTGAAGGCATGAGCCTCCTCAAAGTCACCAACCTCGGCAAGTCTTTCGGCGGCGTGAAGGCCGTGGACGGCATCAGCTTCGAGCTGCCGCCCGGCGAACTGCTCGCGCTCATCGGCCCCAACGGCGCCGGCAAGTCGACCACCTTCAACATGGTGAACGGCCAGCTCAAGGCCGACCAGGGCTCGATCACGCTCGACGGCCACGAACTCGTGGGCCGCAAGCCGCGCGAGATCTGGCGCAAGGGCGTGGGCCGCACCTTCCAGATCGCCGAAACCTTCGCCTCGCTCACCGTGGTCGAGAACGTGCAGATGGCGCTGCTCTCGCACGACCACAAGCTGTTCTCGATGTGGCGCCGCGCGGCCGACCACAAGCGCGACGAGGCGCTGGCGCTGCTCGACCAGGTCGGCATGAAGGCGCAGGCCGACCGGCCCTGCAGCGTGCTGGCCTACGGCGACGTGAAGCGCGTCGAACTCGCCATCGCCATGGCCAACTCGCCCAAGCTGCTGCTCATGGACGAGCCCACCGCCGGCATGGCGCCCCAGGAGCGCAACTCGCTCATGGCGCTCACCAAGGACCTCGTCATCCAGCGCGGCATGGCCGTGCTCTTCACCGAGCACAGCATGGACGTGGTGTTCGCGTACGCCGACCGCATGATCGTGCTGGCGCGCGGGCGCCTCATCGCGCAGGGCAAGCCGCTCGAGATCCGCGACCACCCGAAGGTGCAGGAGGTGTACTTCGGCAGCGGCAAGACCTTCGAGAAGATCGCCGAAAAGGCCGCCGCATTGGGAGTTGCCGCATGAGCACGCATGAACCTCTTCTGGAAGCCAAGGCGCTGTGCGCCTGGTACGGCGCCGCGCAGATCCTCTACGACGTCGACCTCGAAGTGCGGCGCGGCGAAGTCGTCGCGCTCATGGGCCGCAACGGCGCCGGGAAGTCGACCACGCTCAAGACGCTCATCGGCATGCTCACCAAGCGCCGCGGCGCGGTGCGCTTCCTGGGCCACGACATTTCGAAGAGCGAGCCGCACCACGCGGCGCGCCTGGGCCTGGGCTTCGTGCCCGAAGACCGGCGCGTGTTCACCGACCTCACGGTGATGGAGAACCTCGAGGTCGGCAAGCAGCCCGCGCGCCAGTGGGCCGACGGCACGGCCGCGCCGCTGTGGACGCCCGAGCGCCTGTTCCAGCTGTTCCCCAACCTCGGCGAAATGCCCAACCGCCCCGGTGGCCGCATGAGCGGCGGCGAGCAGCAGATGCTCACCGTGGCGCGCACGCTGATGGGCAACCCGTATCTCGTGCTGCTCGACGAACCCTCCGAGGGCGTGGCCCCCGTCATCGTCGAGCAGATGGCCAACATGATCCTCGAGCTCAAGGCGCAGGGCGTGAGCATCCTGCTGTCGGAGCAGAACATGCACTTCGCCGAGCTGGTCTCCGACCGCGCCTACGTGCTCGAGAAGGGGCAGATCCGTTACCACGCCACGATGGCCGAGTTGGCCGCGAACGAAGAAGTGCGCAGGGCCTACCTCAGCGTCTGACCGTTTCCTTTCCTCAACCACCGGAGTCCACACCATGCATCGCAGAACCGTCTTGAAGTCCGCCGCTGCCCTGGGGCTCGTCGGCAGCCTCGGCAGTTTCGGCCTCTCCGCTTTCGCGGCCGGCAAGATCAAGCCCGGTGGCAAGGCCGCGCTGATCGTGGTCGATGTGCAGAACTGTTTTCTCGACGGCGGCACGCTCGCGGTGAAGGGCGGCAACGAGGTGATCCCGGTCATCAACGCGCTGGCGCCCGCGTTCCAGAACATCGTCGTCACGCAGGACTGGCACACGGCGGGCCATGCCTCGTTCGCCAGCACCTACAGCGGCAAGAAGCCCTTCGAGACGACCAAGCTCAACTACGGCACGCAGGTGCTGTGGCCCGACCACTGCGTGCAGGGCACCGACGATGCCGCGCTCGGCAAGGAGCTGAAGGTGCCGACCGCGCAGCTCATCATCCGCAAGGGCTTCCACAAGGACATGGACAGCTACTCCGCCTTCGAGGAGGCCGACCACAAGACGGCCACCGGCCTGGCCGGCTACCTCAAGGCGCGCGGCATCAAGACCGTGTTCGTCACGGGCCTGGCCACCGACTTCTGCGTGGCCTGGACCGCGATGGACGCGCGCAAGGCCGGCTTCGAGGCCTACGTGATCGAAGACGCCACGCGCGGCATCGACCTCAACGGCTCGCTGGCCGCCGCCTGGAAGCAGATGACGGCCAAGGGCGTCAAGCGCATCCAGTCCGGCGACATCCAGGCCGGCTGACGACGACGAAGTCCGCGGCGCCGCCGCGGCAACACCCTCCGACGACAACAACAAAGAGACAGACGACGCATGAAGCTTTCGATTTCAAGGCGCACCCTGGTGGCGGGCGGCGCGGCCCTGGCGCTCGGCCCCGGCCTGCTGCGGCCGGCGCGCGCGGACAACGGCGTGACGGACAGCACCATCCGCATCGGCCAGTCGGCCGTGTTCAGCGGCCCGGCGAAAGACTTCGGCGTCGACTACCGCGCGGGCATCCAGCTGTACTTCGACCGCGTCAACAAGTCGGGCGGCATCCACGGCCGCAAGATCGAACTCGTCACCTACGACGACGCCTACGAGCCCGCGAAGACGGCCGTCAACACGGCCAAGCTGATCGACGAGGACAAGGTCTTCGCGCTCACCGGCTACGTCGCCACGGGCAACCTCGCGGCCGCCATGCCGCTGGCCGAGAAGGCCGGCGTGCCGATGTTCGCGCCGCTGGTGGGCACCACGTCGTTCCGCACCAAGACCAACCGCTACCTGTTCCACGTGCGCGCGGGCTACGACCTGGAGCTGCGCAAGATCATCAGCCACCTCTCGACGCTGGGCATCCAGTCGATCGCCGTGGTCTACCAGGACAGCGCCTTCGGCAAGTCGAACCTCGCCACCTGCGAGCAGCTGGCCGCCGAGTACAAGGTGAAGGTGGTGCAGACGCTGCCCATGGCCATCGCGGCCGAAGACGCCAAGCAGGTGATCGGCGGGCTCGCCGAAGGCCGCCCCGGCGCCGTCGTGATGATCATGGCCGGGCGCATGACCGAGGTCTTCATCCGCGACTACCGCGCGAGCGGCGCGGCCGCGCCGCTGTACACGCTGTCGGTCGGCATCACCGACGCGGCGGGTTCGGCCAAGCGGCTGGACGGCAAGCTCGCCGGGCTGGTCACGGCCAGCATCGTGCCGCCGCCCGGTGCGCAGCGCGTGCCCATCGTGGCCGACTACCAGCGCGACCGCGCCGAGTTCGGCCAGAAGATCGACAGCTACACCGCGCTCGAGGGCTACATCGTCGCGCGCGTGATGGCCGAGGGCCTGCGCCGCGCGGGCAAGGCGCTCACGCGCGACAGCTTCATCGCCGGGCTCGAGAGCATCGGCAGCACGCGCTTCGGCGACTTCCCCGTCGACTACAGCGCGAAGAACCACAACGGCTCGACCTTCGTGGACCTGGAGATGTACACCCGTGACGGCCAGTTGCGGCGCTGAGCCGCTGCACCTGCAGGTCAACGGCCGGGCGCACGCGCTCGCCGGCGTGCCGCGCGAAGCCTCGCTGCTGCACCTGCTGCGCAACGACCTGGGGCTCAACGGGCCCAAGTACGGCTGCGGGCTCGGGCAGTGCGGCGCCTGCACGGTGCATGTCGACGGCGTGGCCGCGCGGTCCTGCGTGATTCCCGCGCACGGCGTGGCGGGGCGCAGCATCACCACGCTCGAAGGCCTGGGCATGCGCGGGCGCTGGCACCCGGTGCAGGCCGCCTTCGAAGACGCGCAGGCCGCGCAATGCGGCTACTGCCTCAACGGCATGGTGATGCAGGCCGCGGCGCTGCTGGCACGCGACCCCGACGCGAGCGAGGCGCGCATCCGCAGCGAGCTCTCGGGCAACCTGTGCCGCTGCGGCACGCACATCGAGATCCTCGACGCCGTGCAGCGCGCCGCCGTGCGCCTGCGCACGGCCCCGCCGGACGCCCCCGCCGCATGACGCGCCGCGCCGACCTGCCGCAGACGCGCGCGGAATTCCTCGCTGCCGATGGCGTGCTGCTGGTGGTGCGCGAGGCGCCGCCCCCGCCGCCGCCCGCCAAGGGCCAGCCCGCCTTCATCGCCAGCCACCCCAGCGAAGGCGACGAGGTGCTGCTCGCGCTGTGGGACGACGGCAGCGTCTCCGCGCTCAACGGCCACGTCGACCTGGGCACCGGCATCCAGACCGCGCTGGCGCAGATCGTGGCCGAGGAGCTCGACCTCGGCATGCCCTGCGTGCGCATGATGCTCGGCGACACCGCGCGCGCGCCCAACCAGGGCGCGACCATCGCGAGCGCGTCGATCCAGATCCACGCGCAGCCGCTGCGGCTGGCCGCGGCGCAGGCACGCGCCTGGCTGCTGGCGCGCGCGGCCGAACGGCTGGGCGTGGCCGTCGATGCGCTGCAGGTGCGCAACGGCGTGGTGCGCGTGGCCGAGGCGCCGGACCGGCACATCAACTACGCGGACCTCGTGGCGCACCAGCGCACCGTGCTGCGGCTGGACCTCGACGCCACGCCCAAGAACTCGGCCGACTACCGCCTCGTCGGCACGCGCCAGGCGCGCGTCGACATCCCGGCCAAGCTCGCGGGCGACCTCGTGTTCGTGCACGACATGCGCGTGCCCGGCATGCTGCACGGCCGCGTGGTGCGCCCGCCGTATGCGGGCGCGGACCACGGCGAGTTCATCGGCAACACGCTCGAAGCGGTCGACGAAGCGTCGATCGCCCACATCCCCGGCATCCGCGCCGTGGTCGTGGTGCGCGACTTCGTCGGCATCGTCGCCGAGCGCGAGGAGCACGCCGAGCAGGCGATGCGCGAGCTGCGCGTGACCTGGAAGCCCTGGCCCGGCATGCCCGACCTGCGCGACGTGGCACAGGCCCTGCGCGACAACCCCTCGACGCAGCGCCTGCTGGTCGACGAAGGCGATGTCGACGGCGCCATGGCCGCCGCCGCGCAGCCGATGCAGCGCACGTATGTGTGGCCCTACCAGATGCATGCGTCCATCGGCCCGTCGTGCGCGCTGGCCGAGTGGCAACCCGCCGACGGCAGCGGCATGCAGCTGCGCTGCTGGGCCGGCTCGCAGAACCCGCACGTGCTGCGCGCCGATCTCGCCAAGCTCATGGGCGTGGACGACGTGCAGGTCGACGTGGTGCGCATGGAGGCCGCGGGCTGCTACGGCCGCAACGGCGCCGACGACGTGGCGGCCGATGCCGCGCTGCTCGCGCGCGCCGTGGGTGCGCCGGTGCGCGTGCAGCTCTCGCGCGAGCAGGAGCATGCGTGGGAGCCCAAGGGCGCCGCGCAGCTCATGGAGATCGACGGCGGGCTCATGGCCGACGGCCGCGTCGCCGCCTACGACTTCGAAACCTCGTACCCCTCGAACGGCGCGCCCACGTTGGCGCTGCTGCTCACGCGCACGGTCGAGCCCGTGGCGCAGGCCTACGAGATGGGCGACCGCACCGCGCGACCGCCCTACACCTACGACAACCTGCGCGTGAAGGTCAACGACATGGCGCCGATCGTGCGCGCCTCGTGGCTGCGCGGCGTGTCGGCGCTGCCGAGTTCGTTCGCGCACGAGTCGTACATCGACGAGCTGGCCACGGCCGCCGGCGTCGACCCCGTGCAGTTCCGCCTGCGGCACCTGGACGACCCGCGCGCGGTCGAGCTCGTGCAGGCCACCGCGCAGAAGGCCGGCTGGCGCATGCGCACCGGGCCGCAGGAGAACGCCGACGGCGGGCTCGGCGAAGGCGGCGACATCCTCTTCGGCCAGGGCTTTGCGTACGCGCGCTACATCCACAGCAAGTGGCCGGGCTTCGGCGCCGCATGGGCTGCGTGGGTGGCCGATGTCGAGGTCAACCAGAAGACCGGCGAGGTGCATGTGCGCCGCGTGGTGGTGGGGCACGACGCGGGGCTGCTGGTCAACCCGGCGGGGGTCGAGCACCAGGTGCACGGCAACGTGATCCAGACCACGAGCCGCGCGCTCAAGGAGCAGGTGCAGTTCGCGCCGCAGCAGGGCGCCGCAACGGGTGGTGCGCAGTTGCCGGGCGTGCTGCCTTCGGGCGTGGTCGCGAGCCGCGAGTGGGGCAGCTACCCGATCCTCAATTTCCGCGACGTGCCGGTGATCGAGGTCATGCACATGCCGCGTCCCGGCGAGCCCTCGCTGGGCGCGGGCGAGTCGTCGTCGGTGCCGGGCACGGCGGCGATCGCGAATGCGATCTTCGATGCGACGGGCGTGCGCTTCCGCTCGCCGCCGTTCACGCCGGAGACGGTGCTGGCGGAATTGAACCGGGGTTCGCTGCCACCGCCTCCGGGCCAGGGCGATGGCCACGCGAAGGGCGATGCCGCCGGACCCTCTTCCTCAGCTGCCTCGAGCGCAGGCGTGAGCAACGCCCTGTGGCCGCGTCGCAAGGGCCTGTGGGCCACCGGCGCCGCGCTCTTCATCGGCGGCCTCGGCGTCATCGCCGGCCTGCTCGGCTGGCGCGCGGCCATCGCGCCGGTGTCGCTCAGCGCGCCGGTCTACAGCGAGTCCACCATCGAACGCGGCCGCGTGCTCGCCGCGCTCGGCGACTGCGCCGTGTGCCACACCGCGCCGGGCGGCGCACCCAACGCCGGTGGCCGCGCGATGGACACGCCCTTCGGCACGCTCTACACCACCAACCTCACGCCCGATGCCGAGACGGGCCTGGGCCGCTGGTCCTTCAGCGCCTTCCAGCGCGCGATGCGCGAAGGCGTCTCGCGCGACGGCCACCACCTGTACCCCGCGTTCCCCTACACCGCCTTCGCGAAGACCAGCGACGACGACCTGCAGGCGCTCTATGCGTACTTCATGGCGATGCCGGCGGTGCGTGCGCCAACGCCCAAGTCCGAACTCAAGTTCCCGTTCAACCTGCGCCCGCTGATGGCCGGCTGGAACGCGCTGTTCCACGACCCCGCGCCGCTTCCGCCCGTGCCCACGCAGAGCGCCGAATGGAACCGCGGTGCCTACCTCGTCAACGGCCTGGGCCATTGCGGCGCCTGCCACACGCCGCGCAACGCGCTCGGCGCGGAGCAGGGCGGCAGCGCGTTCCTCTCGGGCGCGATGGTCGATGGCTGGGAAGCGCCCGCGCTCACGCAGCTGTCGAAGGCCGCCGTGCCGTGGGACACCGACGCGCTGTACCGCTACCTGCGCAACGGCCACTCGCCGCGCCACGGCATCGCGGGCGGCCCGATGGCCGAGGTGGTGCGCGAACTCGCGCAGGTGCCCGACGCCGACGTGCGCGCGATGGCCGTCTACCTCGGCTCGTTCAACCCCGCGCCGGTCGCGCAACCGCAAGCGCTCGCGCAGCAGGCCATCGACAACGCAGCGCGCACGCAAGGCCAGTTGCTCGGCCCCGCGCAGCGCATGTTCGACAGCGCGTGTGCGTCGTGCCACCACGACGGCGACGGTCCCACGCTGCTGGGCGTGAACACGCCGCTCGCACTCAACAGCAGCCTCACGAGCACACGGCCCGACAACCTGCTGCGCACCATCCTCGACGGCGTGCGCGCGCCCGCGCACCGCGACATCGGCTTCATGCCCGCGTTCCGCGAGGCGCTCGACGACCGCCAGATCGCCGACCTCGCCGGCTACATGCGCGCACGCTTCGCGCCGCAGGAAGCGCCGTGGGCGAACCTGCCCGCCGAGGTGGCGCGCGTGCGGGCCACGCCGGGCCACTGACACACAGCGGTTCCCGGGGCGCGGCTACGATGGCGCGCAGACCTTATTCACGGAGACACCCCACCATGCCTTTGGACCTTTCGACCGCTTCCAGCCTGCCCCGCGACGCCGAGCGCGCCACCCTTGTCGGCCGTCTCTGGCAACCCGGCGTGGGCCCGGTGCTGGTGGCCGTGCAGGGCGATGGCCTGCACGGCCTCTCGACGCTCGCACCGACCATGAGCGACCTGCTCGAAGGCAAGGGCTCGCCGGCCGAAGCCGTGCGCGCTGCATTGCAGAGTGGCACCGCGCCACGCATCGCCGCACTCGATGCGGTGCTGGCCAACAGCGACGAAAGCACGCGCGACAACAACCAGGCCTGGCTGCTCGCCCCTTGCGACCTGCAGGTCGTGAAGGCCAGCGGCGTGACCTTCGTCGCGAGCCTGCTCGAACGCGTGATCGAAGAACAGGCGCGCGGCGATGCCTCGCGCGCCGAGGCCACGCGCGCGGCCATCGGCGACGTGCTCGGCGACAACCTCGCCGACATCGTGCCGGGCTCGCCCGAAGCCATGAAGGTGAAGGACGTGCTCATCGCGCAAGGCATGTGGTCGCAGTACCTCGAAGTGGGCATCGGCCCCGACGCCGAGGTCTTCACCAAGGCCCCGGTGCTCGCGGCCGTGGGCACGGGCGCCGACGTGGGCATCCACGCGGACTCGGCCTGGAACAACCCCGAGCCCGAGGTCGTGCTCGCGGTGAACAGCCGCGGCGAGACGCTCGGCGCCGCGCTCGGCAACGACGTCAACCTGCGCGACTTCGAAGGCCGCAGCGCATTGCTGCTGGGCAAGGCCAAGGACAACAACGCCTCGTGCGCCATCGGCCCGTTCATCCGTCTGTTCGATGCGCACTTCGGCATCGCCGAGGTGCGGCGCATCACGGTCGCGTTGAACGTGACCGGCCCCGAGGGCTTCACGCTCGAAGGTTCGAGCTCGCTCGCGAAGATCAGCCGCGATCCGCTCGACCTCGTGGCGCAGACACTCAACCGCCACCACGCCTACCCAGACGGTTTCATGTTGTTTCTGGGCACGATGTTCGCGCCGACACAAGACCGTCACGGACCGGGGCAAGGATTCACGCATGTCGTGGGCGACCATGTGCGCATCGCGGCCCCTGAATTGGGTGCGTTGAACAACCGCGTGGTGCATGCAGACCAGGCGCCGCGGTGGTCTTTCGGCCTCGGTGCGTTGATGCGCAACCTCGCGTCGCGTCGGCTGCTGTAGCCCGTACTTCTGCACTTTAAAAGCAGATGTACTCCTTTGGAATTCAGAGGCTGCACTTTGCATTCTGTTGCGGTTGACCATGCCTCTTCTTACCCTCAAGATGACTACCATCGCGAGTGGATAAATCAAGGGAGTCGTGGTTGCTGCCGAATGAGATCGATCTGTTGCAGACGCCCGTCGAGGGCCCGCTTCCCTGTGGTGAAGATCTGGAATACGACGCCGATTTCATGGCGCTCCAACAGGCGGCCACGGGCAAGCGCGAGCAGCAGTTCGGCGACACCATCATCCCCGCCGAGCCGCCCGACTGGGCGCGCGTAGACCGCATCGCACGACAGCTGTGCGTGCGCACGCGCGACCTGCGCGTGCTGGTGCCGCTCACGCTCGCATGGACCGAAAGCCGCGGCCTGCCCGGCTATGTCGACGGGCTGCGCCAGGTCGATGCGGTGCTGCAGACTTTCTGGAACGACGTGCATCCGCGCGTCGTCGATGGCACGAACGAAGACCCGCTGCCGCGCATGAATGCGCTGGCCGCACTGGCCGAAGCCGAAGGGCTCGGACGCAGCGTGCGCGATGCGCGGCTGCTCGAAGACGGTGGCACGGCGATGAGCCTGCGGCAGGTCGAGGCGCTGCTCGATTCGAGCAAGAGCGACCAGGTGGACTACCCCGGCGGCGTGGGCCGCCTGCGCGAGGCCGCACGCCGCGCACACGACAAGGCGGCGGCGCCGGTCGTGGCCCTGCGTGAGGCTTTGGCACTGCTGCAGCGCATCCGCGAGACCTGCGAGCGCGCGCTGGGCCAGAGCTGGGCGCCCGATTTTTCACGGCTCGAACGGTCGCTGCGCACCGTGGGCCAGTTGCTGCCGGAGCAGCCGCACAGCGAGGTGCCGCAGGCGTCGGCAGTGGGCCGTGCAGAAGACACAAGCGGTGCGGCGCAGGTGCACGCACCCGCAGCGCACGTTGCAGCGGCCACGCAGGCTGCAGTGCGTCCGCTGCGTATTCAAGAGATTGAAATATCGGCTCGTGAAGATGTGCAAGTGTTGTTGGAAAAAGCATGCGAGTTCCTGGAACGAACGGAACCGAGCCATCCGGCACCCATGCTGATCCGCAGGGCCCAGCGGCTGATGGACCTCAACTTCTTCCAGATCATCGAAGAGCTCGTGCCCGAGGGATTGCAAAAGATAGAAAGCCTTGCCGGCCGCCCGTTGAACGGCGACGCCGCATTGCCCTAGCGGCCGTTGCTGCCGGCGAGCAGGAACAACGCGCCGGCACCGGTCGACCGGTACGACCCATGCATTCAGTTTCAAGAGGACGCTTATGGCAGACAACCGTGTCAGGAACAGTGGTCAGAAGTTCATCGCGCGCAACCGGGCGCCGCGCGTGCAGATCGAGTACGACGTCGAGATCTACGGCAGCGAACGCAAGATCCAGCTGCCTTTCGTGATGGGCGTCATCGCCGACCTCGCGGGCAAGCAGACCGACCCCATGCCCGACCTCGCGGAGCGCGAGTTCATGGCGGTGGACATCGACAACTTCGACGAGCGCATGAAGTCCATCAAGCCGCGCGTCGCGTTCCAGGTGCCCAACACGCTCACCGGCGAAGGCCAGATGAACGTGGACATCACCTTCGACAGCATGGACGACTTCTCGCCCGCGCGCATCGCGCGCCAGGTCGACGCGCTGCAGCAGCTGCTCGAGGCGCGCACCGAGCTGTCGAACCTGCTCTCGTACATGGACGGCAAGAACGGCGCCGAGCAACTCATCGCGCAGGCGCTGCAGAACCCGGCGCTGCTCAAGTCGCTGGCGTCCGCGCCCAACCCCGCGGTCGCGCAGGCGGCCGCCGATGCAGCAGCCAAGCAAGCCGACGACAGGACCGCACCATGAGCACCGCATCCCAGCAAGGCGCACGCGCCCGCACCGCCACCGTCGAAGCGCTCGAGCCCAACGAGTTCTCCGACCTCCTGCAGCGCGAGTTCAAGCCCAAGACCGAGCAGGCGCGCGAGGCGGTGGAGAACGCCGTCAAGACGCTGGCCGTGCAGGCGCTCGAGAACACCGTCACCATCTCGAACGACGCCTACCGCAGCGTGCAGGCCATCATCACGGAGATCGACCGCAAGCTGTCGGAGCAGATCAACCAGATCCTGCACCACGAAGACTTCCAGCAGCTCGAAGGTGCATGGCGCGGCCTGCACTACCTCGTGAACAACACCGAGACCGACGAGCAGCTGAAGATCCGCGTCATGTGCGCGTCGAAGCGCGAAGTGGCGCGCTCGCTCAAGCGCCACAAGGGCATCGGCTGGGACCAGAGCCCGATGTTCAAGAAGATCTACGAGGCCGAGTACGGCCAGTTCGGCGGCGAGCCCTTCGGCGCGCTGATCGGCGACTTCCACTTCGACCACAGCCCGCCCGACGTCGAGATGCTCGGCGAGATGGCCAAGATCGCCGCCGCCGCGCACTGCCCCTTCATCGCCGGCGCCTCGCCCACCGTGATGCAGATGGACTCGTGGCAGGAGCTGTCGAACCCGCGCGACCTCACCAAGATCTTCCAGAACACCGAGCACACCGCGTGGCGCTCGCTGCGCGATTCGGAAGACGCGCGCTACATCGGCCTGGCCATGCCGCGCTTCCTGGCGCGCCTGCCCTACGGTGCGCGCACCAACCCGGTCGACGAGTTCGAGTTCGAGGAAGAAACCGATTCGGCGCTGCACACGCGCTACACCTGGGCCAACTCGGCCTATGCGATGGGCGTGAACATCAACCGCTCGTTCAAGCAGTTCGGCTGGTGCACGTCGATCCGCGGCGTGGAGTCGGGCGGCGCGGTCGAGAACCTGCCCACGCACACCTTCCCCACCGACGACGGCGGCGTGGACATGAAGTGCCCGACCGAGATCGCCATCAGCGACCGGCGCGAGGCCGAGCTCGCCAAGAACGGCTTCATGCCGCTGGTGCACCGCAAGAACTCCGACTTCGCGGCCTTCATCGGCGCGCAGTCGCTGCAGCAGCCGGCCGAGTACTACGACGCCGACGCCACGGCCAACGCCAACCTGGCGGCGCGCCTGCCGTACCTGTTCGCATGCTGCCGCTTCGCGCACTACCTGAAGTGCATCGTGCGCGACAAGATCGGCTCGTTCCGCGAGCGCGAGGACATGGAGCGCTGGCTCAACGACTGGATCATGAACTACGTCGACGGCAGCCCCGGCACCTCGTCGCAGGACACGAAGGCGATGAAGCCGCTGGCGGCGGCCGAAGTCCAGGTGGAAGCCATCGAGGACAACCCCGGCTACTACGCCGCCAAGTTTTTTCTCCGGCCGCACTACCAGCTCGAGGGGCTGACGGTGTCGTTGCGGCTGGTTTCGAAGCTGCCGTCCAACAAGAAGGACAGCAGCTAATTCCACTGTCCCGCTACCGGGCAATTCATCGATAACTTTTGGGGGTCAATCATGGCAGTAGACATGTTCATGCGCGTCGAGGGTGCAAACGGCGAGTCCAAGGACTCCAACCACAAGGACTGGACCGACATCAAGTCGTTTGCATGGGGAGCGACGCAGCCTGGCAACATGGTCAGCGGCGGTGGCGGCGGCGTGGGCAAGGCCAGCTTCAACGACCTGCAGGTGCTCGCGCGCATCGACAAGGCCGCGCCTTCCGTGCTGAAGAACTGCGCGAGCGGCAAGCACCTGAGCAAGGTCGAAGTGGCCGTGTGCAAGGCCGGCGGCTCGCAGATCGAATACACGCGCGTCACGCTCGAAGAGGTGCTCGTCACCTCGGTGCAGTACACGGCCGAGCAGGGCGGCGATGCGGTGCTCGTGCAGTACGCCTTCCAGGCCGCGAAGGTGAAACAGCAGTACTGGGAACAGACCGACAAGGGCGGCAAGGGCGCCGAGACGGTGCTGGGCTGGAACATCAAGGAAAACAAGGAAGCCTGATTTCCTTGTTGCGCGGCGGGGCCGTGGCCTTCAGGGCCATGCAGCCCCCGCCGGCGGTCCACAGCCGTTTGTCTGTCTCCTGCGGCGCCCCTTCGCGGCGCGCCGCCTTTCACCTTTCAGCCAGTCAACGGGGAAGTTTCATGGGCGATGGGTTTGCAGTGCTGGGCGAGCGCTCCGTGGCCGAGCACACCGAATGGGTACAGCGGCAGATCCGCGCCAGTCCCCAGAATGCCGGCCTGCGCCTTGCCCTGTGCCACTTCCTCGCGCTGCGCGGCGAATGGCAGCGGGCCGAAGACCAGCTCAAGCTCGCCACCAAGCTCGACCCCACGTTCACGCCGGCCAGCGTCACCTGCGCGATGGCATTGCGGGGCGAGCGCGAGCGCAGCGACTTCTGGGCCGGCGGCGGACGCACGCCGGCCATCGTCTCGGGCAATGCCGACTGGGTCGAGCAGCTGCTCGGCGCCGCCGTGTTGCCCGCCGAACGTGCCGACGAGGCCGCCGCGCTGCGCGAGGCCGCGCGCGATGCGGCGCCGGCGCTGCAGGGCACGCTGACCACCGTCGACCGCTCCGATGCGCGGGCCGTGCAGGCGCTCGACGGCGAGCCCGCGGCGCACAGCGACTTCGCCTGGCTGTGCGACGGCGACGCGCGCATCGGCGCCGTGCTCGAACTGTTCACGCCCTCGGGCTATGCGTGGCTGCCGCTGCCGGCGGTGCGCCGCATCAAGTTCTCGCGCCCGCAGCACCTGGTCGACCTGCTGTGGGCGCCGGCCGAGATCGAGCTGCACGACGGGCGCGGCCTCAATGGCCTCGTGCCGGTTCGCTACCCGGGCGCGCTCGATGGCCTAGACGACGAGACCGCGCTGGGCCGCCGCACCGACTGGCAGCCGCTCGCGGGCGACGACCAGTTCGCGGGCATCGGCCAGCGCACGCTGATCAGCGAGGCCGGCGATCACTCGCTGCTCGACCTGCGGCGCATCGAGTTCGAAGCCGCAGCGGCGGAAGGCGTGGCCGCATGACACCCGCCGTCACCACCGACATCGACGGCGACGCCCAGGAAAGCGTCGCGCGCGACCGCCTGCAACCGGTGCTGCTCGACCGCCTCACCGACAAGGCGCCGCAGAACGGCCAGGAGCGCGCGGGCGCCTTCCTCATGAGCGGCAAGCTGCTGCGCGACTCGGTGCTGCGCGACCTGCAGTGGCTGCTCAACACCACCAACTTCGGCGCCGACCACCGCATCAACGGCATGCCGCGCGCACGCGGCTCGGTGGTGAACTACGGCGTGCGCGGCTGGGCCGGCGGGCGCATGTCGGAGGTCGACTTCGCCGATGTCGAAGCGGCCATCCGCGCGGCCATCATCGACTTCGAGCCGCGCATCATGAAGGACAGCATCGACGTGCGCTGCGTGACCGATGCGACCGACCTGGAGCACCACAACCTGCTCGCGCTGGAGATCCGCGGCACGCTGTGGTCGGTGCCGTACCCGATCGAATTCATCCTGCGTTCGGAGCTGGACCTTGAAAGCGGGCACATGGTGCTGCGGCCGACAGGAGGGCTGTGATGGACGCCAAGCTCCTCGACTACTACAACCGCGAACTCACCTACATGCACGAGCTCGGGGCCGAGTTCGCGCAGCGCTACCCCAAGATCGCGGGCCGCCTGGGCATGCGCGGCATCGAGGTCAGCGACCCGTACGTGGAGCGCCTGCTCGAAGGCTTCAGCTTTCTCACGGCGCGCATCCAGCTCAAGATGGACGCGGAGTTCCCGCGCTTCTCGCAGCGCCTGCTCGAGGTGGTGTACCCCAACTTCCTCGCGCCGCTGCCCGCGATGGCCGTGGTGCAGATCGACGGCAACCTCAACGAAGGCTCGCTGAAGGCGGGCTACGAGCTGCCGCGCCACACGCTGCTGCGCGGCCGCATGATCAAGGGCGAGCAGACGGCCTGCGAGTTCCGCACGGGCCATGCCGTCACGCTGTGGCCGATCAAGATCGCCGAGGCGAGCCTCGGCCCGGTGCCGGCCGAGATCGCGCATGCGCTGCCGATGGCGGCGCGCCAGGCGAAGAGCGCGATCACCATCAAGCTCGAGGCCGTGGGCGGCGCGCGCTTCTCGGAGATGCCGCTCGATCGGCTCGAGTTCTTTCTCTCGGGCGCCGAGCTGCACGCGCTGCGCGTGCTCGAACTGGTCGCTCACCACAGCGTGGCCACCGTGTGCCGCGCCGGCCCCGGCAGCACGGCGCGCATCGTGCCGCTGGGCGACGAGGCGATCCGCCACGAGGGCTTCGACCCCGAGCAGTCGCTGCTGCCCTACGACGCGCGCTCGTTCCAGGGCTACCGCCTGCTGCACGAGTACTTCGCCTTTCCCGAGCGCTACCTGTTCTTCAGCGTGAAGCACCTGCGCGCGGCGGCCTCGGCCATCGGCGGCACCACGATGGAGATCGTGATCCTGCTCGACCGCGCCGACGCCGACCTGGAGCGGCTGGTCGATGCCAGGCACTTCTCGCTGTTCTGCACGCCCATCATCAACCTCGTGCCGCGCCGCAGCGACCGCATCCCGGTCGGGCCCGGCCAGCACGAGCACCATGCGGTGATCGACCGCACGCGCCCGCGCGACTTCGAGATCTTCACCGTCGAGCGCGTCACGGGCCACATGGCCAACGGCTCCGAAGAGCGCGAGTTCCGGCCCTTCCTCGGCTCGTTCGCCTCCGACGACGGCGACTTCGGCGCCTACTTCTCGCTGCGCCGCGAGCCGCGCCTGGTGTCCGACCGCGCACGCGCGCAGGGCACGCGCACCAGCTACACCGGCAGCGAGGTGTACGTGTCGCTGGTCGACCAGCACGACGCGCCGTTCCCGCACAGCCTGCGCCACATCACCATCGACGCGCTGTGCACCAACCGCGACCTGCCGCTGCTGCTGCCCACCGGGCTCGAATCGGACTTCACGCTGCGCGTGTCGGCGCCGGTGCGCGGCGTGCGCATCCTGCGCGGCCCGTCGCGGCCGTACCCGGCGCTGGCCGAAGGCGCGCTCACCTGGCGCCTCATCAGCCACCTGGGCCTGAACTACCTGAGCCTGACCGACGTCGATGCCACGCAGGGCGCCGCCGCGCTGCGCGAGATGCTCGACCTGTACGGCAACCTCGCCGACCCGGCCGTGCGCCGGCAGATCCAGGGCGTGCGCTCGATGGCGCTGGCGCCCGTGTTCCGCCGCCTGCCCGAGCCGGGCCCGATCGTGTTCGGGCGCGGCGTGGAGATCGCGCTGCAGATCGACGAGGTCGCCTTCTCGGGCACGAGCCCGTACCTGTTCGGCGCCGTGCTGGAGCAGTTCTTCAGCCGGCACGTGTCGCTCAACGCCTTCACCGAGTTCGCGCTGTCCAGCCTGCAGCGCGGCGAAATTGCGCGCTGGACCCCGCGCGTGGGACGCCGCCCCACCGTATGAGCACGACCGGCCTCACCGACGACGCCATGCTGCAGGTGCTGCCGGCAGAGGCCGAGGCGCGCGACGAGGCGGCCGTCGAGGCGCGCAGCCCGGCGCACGCGAAGGCGAAAGCCGCGCCGCGCCGCGGCGTGCCCGAGGCCGACCCCGCGCTGTGGGCCCGGCTCGTCGAGCAGCCCTTCGAGCACGACCTGTTCATGCTGCTGCGCCGGCTCGACGCGCAGGGCGACCATCCGCTGCTGGGCCGCGCGCCGCGCCCGCGCGACGAGCCGCTGCGGCTGGGGCAGGAGCCCTCGATGGCCTTCGCGCCGTCGAACGTGTCGGGCGTCGAGGTCGACCAAGACGGCGCGCCGCGCATCTCGATCTACGGCTTCGGCCTGTTCGGCCCCAACGGCCCGCTGCCGCTGCACCTGACCGAGTACGCGCGCGAGCGCAAGCGCCACCACGCCGACAACACGCTCAGCGCGTTCGCCGACCTGTTCCATCACCGGCTGATCCTGCTGTTCTACCGCGCCTGGGCCGACGCGCAGTCGGTCAACAGCCTGGACCGCACCGACGGCCACCGCTTTGTCGACTACGTGGCCAGCCTCATGAACATGGGGCAGCCCGGCCTGAAGGCGCGCGACCGCATCGCCGACCACGCGCGCACCCACATGGCGGGGCACCTGGTGCGCCAGACGCGCAACCCCGAAGGGCTGATTCAGATTCTTCGCCTGTACTTCGACGTGCCCGTGCGCGTGGTCGAGTTCGTGAGCGACTGGGTGCACATCGACGAGCGCCAGGTCAGCCGCATCGGCCTGCTCGGGCGCAACCACCGGCTGGGCAGCGGCGCCACCATCGGCCTGGCGGTGCGCGATGCGCAGGGCAAGTTCAGGCTCGAACTCGGCCCGCTGTCGCAGCAGCAGTTCCGCGAGTTCCTGCCGGGCAGCCCGCGGCTGCAGCAGGTGGTCGACTGGGTGCGCCAGTACGTCGGCATCGAATTCGCCTGGGAGCTGCGGCTGGTGCTCAGCAAGCCCGAGGCGCGCGGCATGCGGCTGAGCAGCGACCAGCGCCTGGGCTGGGGCAGCTGGCTCGGCACCCGCCTGTCCGACACCGACGCCGGCGACATGGTGTTCCAGCCCGAGGCGCTCTTTTCCCGCAACGCACCGGCTTCCTCATGACCGACATCCGCCGCGTCTCTCTGTTCTCCAAGTTGAATCCGATGCTCTACAAGGCATTGGAGACCGCCACCGCCTTCGCCAAGCTGCGCGGCAATGCCTACGTGGAGCTCGTGCACTGGCTGCACCAGATCCTGCAGCTGCAGGACAGCGACCTGCTGCGCATCATCAAGCGCGCCGGGCTCAACCTCGACGCGGTCGAGCAGGACCTCGTGCGCGCGCTCGACCGCCTGCCGCACGGCGCCACGTCGATCAGCGACATCTCCGAGCACGTCGACCATGCGGTGGAGCGCGCGTGGGTCTATGCCAGCCTGCGCTTCGAGGCCACGTCGATCCGCGGCGCCTACCTGCTCGCGGGCATCGTGAAGACGCCGGGCCTGCGCCAGGTGCTCTCGGGCATCTCGCGCGAGTTCGACAAGCTCGTGCCCGACGTGCTGGTCGCGCAGCTCGCGGCGTGGACCGAAGGCTCGCCGGAAGACGACTACGACGCCGCGTCGGAGGCGGGCGGTGGCGCACCGGTGGCGCAGCACCAGGGCGATGCGGCCGCAGTCGGCGGCTCGGCCGTGGCCAAGTACGCGAGCGACCTCACGGCCAAGGCGCGCGCGGGCGAGCTCGACCCCGTGTACGGCCGCGACGACGAGATCCGCCAGATCGTCGACATCCTCATGCGCCGGCGCCAGAACAACCCGCTGCTCACCGGCGAGGCCGGCGTCGGCAAGACCGCCGTGGTCGAAGGCCTGGCCTCGCGCCTGGCCGCGGGCGATGTGCCGCCTTCGCTGAAGGACGTGTCGCTGTGGGTGCTCGACCCCACGCTGCTGCAGGCCGGCGCGGGCGTGAAGGGCGAGTTCGAACAGCGGCTGCGCCAGGTGATCGACGAGGTCGAGAAAAGCCCCAAGCCCATCGTGCTGTTCGTCGACGAAGTGCACACGCTGGTCGGCGCGGGCGGCACCGCCGGCACCGGCGACGCGGCCAACCTGCTCAAGCCCGCGCTCGCACGCGGACGGTTGCGCACCATCGGTGCCACGACGTGGTCGGAGTACAAGAAGTACATCGAGAAAGACCCGGCGCTCACGCGGCGCTTCCAGACCATCCAGGTGCACGAGCCCACCGAGCCCAAGGCCGTGGTCATGCTGCGCGGCATCTCGGCCGAACTCGAGAAGCACCACGGCGTGCTCATCCTCGACGCCGCGCTCGAAGCGGCCGTGAGCCTGTCGCACCGCTACATTCCCGCGCGCCAGTTGCCCGACAAGGCCGTGAGCCTGCTCGACACCGCGTGTGCGCGCGTGGCGCTGAGCCAGCATGCGCTGCCTGCGGCGCTCGAAGATTTGAAGCGGCGCATCGAGGTGCTGGGCATCGAGTCGGGCATCGCGGGGCGCGAGGCGGCGATCGGGGTCGGCGAGCACCAGCGCGTGGAAGACATCGCGGCGCAGGTGGCTGCCGCGCAGGCTGAACTCAATCTGCTGGAGCAGCGGCGCGTGGAAGAGGCGGCGCTGGTCGAGCGCATCGTCGCGCTGCGCAAGCTGCTGTCGCCTGCGGCGGTGCCGGTGCAGGCCGAAGACAACAACGAAGAAGAACCGCCCGCCGAGCCCGAGCGAACACCCGAAGCCATCCGCGCCGAACTCAACGAAGCGCAAGACCAGCTCGTGAAGCTGCAAGGCGAGACACCGCTCATCCTCGCGGCCGTCGATGCGCAAGCCGTCGCCACCGTGGTCGCCGACTGGACCGGCATTCCCATCGGCCGCATGGTGCGCGACGACGCGCAGTCGGTGCTGCGCCTGGGCGAGATTTTGTCGGCCCGCGTGGTCGCGCAGCCCGATGCGCTGGAGACCATCTCGCGGCGCATCCGCACCGCGCGTGCGCGGCTGGACAACCCCAACAAGCCCGTCGGCGTGTTCCTGCTGTGCGGCCCTTCGGGCGTGGGCAAGACCGAGACCGCGCTCGCGCTGTCGGAGGCGCTGTACGGCGGCGAGCAGAACCTCGTCACCATCAACATGAGCGAGTTCCAGGAGTCGCACACCGTCTCCACGCTCAAGGGCGCGCCGCCCGGCTACGTGGGCTATGGCGAAGGCGGCGTGCTCACCGAGGCCGTGCGCCGCCGGCCCTACAGCGTGGTGCTGCTCGACGAGATCGAGAAGGCGCACCCCGACGTGCACGAGATCTTCTTCCAGGTCTTCGACAAGGGCTGGATGGAAGACGGCGAGGGCCGCCACATCGACTTTCGCAACACCGTGATCATCATGACGTCGAACGTCGGCACCGACCTCGTCATGCAGCTGTGCGAAGACCCGACGTTGCGTCCCGACCCCGAGCCGCTGGCCGCCGCGCTGCGCGAGCCGCTGCTGAAGGTGTTCGCGCCCGCGCTGCTCGGGCGCCTGGTGGTCGTGCCTTACTACCCGCTGCAGGCCGACGCGCTGCACCGGATCATTCGCCTGCAGCTGGACCGCATCGCGGCGCGGCTGCAGGCCAACCACGGCATTGCATTGGCTTACAACGACAGCGCCGTCGCGCTTGTCGCACGCCGCTGCACGGCCATAGAGTCGGGTGGCCGGATGATCGACGCGATCCTCACGCACACCATCCTGCCCCGGCTGAGCGAGGAAGTCATCGGCGCCACCGTCAGTGCGCGCAAGCTCGCCGGCGTGCAGCTGGGCGCAGCGGGCGACGACTTCCAGTACGAGTTTTCAGAACGCCCCGCGTAGACACAAGGGAGAGCCGCATGGACAGAGTCGTCAAAGCCCACACCCCGCTTGGAGAAGAACAGCTGCTGTTCCGCTCGATGCACGGCAGCGAAGGGCTGTCGCAGCTGTTCGAGTTCGAGGTCGACCTGCTGAGCCCGAACACCTCGGTCGACATGAAGGGCCTGCTCGGCAAGCCGCTCGCGCTGGAGATACAAACGCTGAGCGGCACGCCGCGCTACCTCAACGGCCAGATCACGCGCTTCACCATGATCGGGCGCGAGGGCGGCTCCTCGCGCTACACCGTGTACCGCGCCTCGGTGCGGCCGTGGCTGTGGTACCTCACGCGCACCAGCGACTGCAAGATCTTCCAGAACAAGTCGGTGGTCGAGATCCTCGAAGACGTGCTGGGCGAGTACGGCTTCGCCTTCGAGAAGAAGCTCAGCGCCTCGTACCGCCAGTGGGAGTACTGCGTGCAGTACCAGGAGACCGACTTCGCCTTCGTGAGCCGCCTCATGGAGCACGAGGGCATCTACTACTACTTCAAGCACGACAAGAACCAGCACACGCTGGTGCTGGCCGACGACATGAGCGCGCACGAGACGCTGCCCGGCTACCCGAAGATCGGCTACCTCGCGAGCGACCGCGCCACCGACCCCGGCCGCGAAGTGATCGACCAGTGGGAAGTCACCGAAGAGATCCGCCCCGGCACCTACGTGGTCGACGACTTCGACTTCAAGAAGCCCAGGGCCGACCTGCTCAACACGCGCAGCCAGCCGCGCGGCAACGACCACGGCCGCTACGAGATGTACGAGTGGATGGGCGGCTACAGCGACGCGGGGCAGGGCGAGCACTACGCGCGCATCCGCCTCGAGGAAGCGCAGGCCCAGGCCGAGGTCGACACCGGCCACACCAACGTGCGCGGCATGGCGCCCGGCTACCGCTTCACCATGCAGAACGCACCGCGCAACGAGGACAACCGCGAGTACCTCGTCGTCTCGGTGATGTACAGCCTGCGCGAAGGCGGCTACGCCAGCGGCGGCATGCCGGGCGAGTACAGCTTTCACTTCGGCGTGCAGCCCACCTCGTTCCCGTTCCGCGCGCGCCGCATCACGCGCGTGCCGAGCACCCAGGGCCCGCAGACCGCCACCGTGGTCGGGCCGCCCGGCGAAGACATCTGGATCGACAAGTACGGCCGCGTGAAGGTGCAGTTCCGCTGGGACCGCTACGGCCAGCGCAACGAAGACAGCTCGTGCTGGGTGCGCGTGTCGAGCGCGTGGGCCGGCTCCAATTTCGGCGCCGTGAACCATCCGCGCGTGGGGCAGGAGGTGATCGTCGATTTCATCGCGGGCTGCCCCGACCGGCCGATCATCATCGGGCGCGTCTACAACGCGGACCAGATGCCGCCGCTGGAATTGCCGGCGAAGGCGACGGTCAGCGGGTTCATCAGCCGCACGATCAAGGGCGACGGCGAGCTGGCCAACCACTTCATCATCGACGATGACCCGGGGTGCGAGTCGATCAAGATCCATGCGCAGAAGGATCTGACGATCGAGGTGGAGAACAACGAGACGCACACGGTGGAGGGCGAGCGCACCACCTTCATCGACGGGGCCGACAAGTACACGGGCGACACTTCGCTGGACGAGACCATCAACGGCCCGCACACCCTGACGGTGAACAAGGGCGGGCCGCAGAAGATCACCGTCAACGGGGGTGACCAGTTCATCAAGGTGGATGGCGGCAACCAGCAGGTCGATGTCATCGGCAACCAGACCATCCACGTGACCGGCAAGCGGCACGACACGGTGGACACGGGCGAAGACCGGTTCATCAAACCCCACCTGAATGAAACGGTCACCGGGACGAAGGACCTCACGGTCACCGAAACGCACACCGAGACCGTGGGCCGCAAGATTCTCAAGACCACCAAAGGCCGGTGGGAGGTGGACGTCGCCATGTTCGCGACCCTGAAGACGGGCGGCTTCTACAAGGCGAACATCAAGGGCAACTACACCGTGGAAACCGAAGGCGGGGACATCACCTTCAGGGCGCCGGGGAAGAACTGGCTGGTCGAAGCTGAAAAGATCACCCACAGCTCCAACCAGAACGAGGTGAAGTACAAGAAGGGTGTGACCACGGACGCGGGCGAGTACGTCAGGACGCACGCGAAGAACGAGATCGTTTCCACCTCCGACGGAAAGGTCGAGTCGCAGGCGCCGGTCATCCATACCTATGCCGATGGCCATTTCATCATGCGTACGCCGTTCAGCATGACGTTCGCGGCCGCCGCCACCAACGTCGGTGTCCTGGCGCTGGACTTCAAGGTGCTTCGCGGTTCGAACGTGGCATTGAACCAGTCGAATGATGCCGTCGCCGCCAAGTCCAACGCGCTTTACACCAAGCTGGCCGGTCTGATTTCCTTTTTCTGAGGCCCCTCAAGATCGCCATGAAACTGACCAGCCTCGGCCTGCTCCTCGTTGCGCTGGCCTTGTTCTTCACGTTCCGTGCGCCCTCTTCGGCGTTCGAGGGCACGTGGCTGACCGTGCTGTTCGGCATGTCGGGCGCCTTCCTGCTGTGTGGCGGCGGCGAGTTGCTGCGAAACCTCGCGATGCGCCTCAGGAAGAGGCGCCTGCGCGCCCGCGCCACGGGCCAGGTGGACAGCATCGAACTGGGGCGAGGGTTGTTCAATGGCCGGGTCCTTGTTTCGCTGGTGGTGTCCTTCGCCGGTGAGGACGGTCTCGTGCGCCGGGTGAAGACCTCGGTGCCGGTGCCGCTCACCAACCTCTCACGCTATGAGAAGGGTCGATCGCTGACCGTGCTTTACGACGCCGGCCACCTGGACCGCGGCGTTCTTGTCGAGCCGATCTGAACGAGTCGCCCGTGAAAACAGTCAAACCTTTTCGACTCGCCGTACTGACGCGGCCCTACCGCTGGCAGCGGCGCGACCACCTGGGCGTCACGGTGATGGCCATGAGCACCCTTGGCGATGACGCGCGCGTGGTGCTGGAGCAGGAGCTGTGGAAAAGCACGGCGCAGGAAGTGGGGGCCGGCGCCGTGCTCGACCTCGCCGTGCCCAAGCTGACGCCGGAGGTGCTGGTCAGCGGCTACGCCTACACGAACCACCAGGAAGACAAGTCCAGTTGCGCCGTGAAGCTGCAGGTCGCCGAGCTGCAGAAGTCCCTGACGGTCTTTGGCGACCGGTATTGGCTCGGCGGCCGGCCGACGCCGCCGCAGGCCTTCGAGAAGATTCGCATGGATTGGCAACACGCCTACGGCGGGCCTTCCGTGGCGGACAACCCGGTGGGCATGGGCTCGGTCGAAGAGATGGTCAATGGCGTGCACACGAAGCGGCTTGCGCACATCGAAGCGCCGGGTACGCGACCGGTCTCGCCGAAGCAGGCCGTCGCGCCGGTGGGCTTCGGCGCGATCCCTCCAGACTGGCCGCAGCGCATGTCACTGATGGGCACCCAGTATGGCAAGGAGTGGCTGGAGAACGACTTCCCTGGCTTTGCGAAGGACATTGACTGGCGCTGTTTCAATGCAGCACCCGCCGACCAGCGCTGGGAAGGCCGGCAGGAGGTGCCTCCCGGCGCGAGCTACGAACTCTGGAACATGCACCCGGAGCACCCGGTCCTTCGGGGGAACCTTCCGCGCTGGCGGGCGCGCAGCTTCGTGCGGCATACCCCCAGCGGCGGCGACCTGCGCGAAGTGCCGATGCGGCTGACCACGGCCTGGTTCTTCCCGCATCTGGAGCGGGTCGCGCTTCTCTGGCACGGCGTGTTTCCGATCATCGAGGACGATGCCGCCGACATCGAGTTGATCATGGCCGCACTGGAGCGTTCGGAAGACGCGCCGCGGCCGATGGCGCACTACGAATCCGTGCTGAGGCTCCGGCTCGATCCGGAGCGCGGGGCGATCCACGCGCTGCGCGACAGCGACCTGATGCCCAAGGAACTCCTGAGCGACTGGGGCACCGTCCTTCCGGACGTGATGGGCGAGCCGCTGCCCCGCAACATGCGCGCAGGCCAGCTTCGTGACCACGAGCAGCGCCGCGAGCAACTGCGTGCCCAGGGGCTGGACCCCGATCACTACCTGCCGCCGTTGGCCCCGCTGGCCACACTGCCCGACATCGACGACCTGCCCGAATTTCTCGGCAGGCTGGACACGCAGGCGCGCGAAGCGAAGGCACAGATGGAGGCGATCGCCAAGGACCACCTGCCCGAGCAGGCCCGCCCTTTCCCCGAAGCGCAAGCCGACGACGATGGAGAAGGCGAACCGCTGCGGCCCGGGCCCGCACCCGCCGACGGGGTGTCCGCGCTCACTCAGCAGGCGCACCTGCACGGGGCGCATCTGTCGCGGCCGGCGTCGCCTGCGCCATCGTTCCGCTCCGCGAAGTGGCGTCGCCGGCTCGCAGCCGCGGACCCGGCGCAGCGCGACTTCTCACGCCTGAACCTGGCCGGGGTCGACCTGTCCGGGGTGGACCTGCGAGGTGCCCGTTTCGTGGGCGCTTCGCTCGAAGACGCGAACCTCCAGGGCGCGCAACTGGACGGCTGCGATTTCTCGCAGGCCGTGCTGGCACGGGCCCAGCTGAGCCACGCATCGATGGCACGCGCCCATCTGTTCCAGGCCAACCTGGGGGGCGCGCGGTGCGAGCACACGGTCTTCGACGGTGCCGCGCTGCACGAAACCAATTGCAGCAAGACGCACTTCGATCACTGCCAGATGGTGGGGGCTTCCTTCGAGCTGACACAGTTCCACGAGGCGGCGTTGCGCCACTGCAATTTCGCAAAGTCGCACTGGCGGCAGGTGGCCTTGATACGACTGGCGCTCGAGGAACTTCGCTTCGACGAGGCATCCTTCAATCAGATGACATGGATCGAATGCCGGCTGCAAGGCGTCTCCTTCGTCGGTGCGCATCTGCTGCGCTGCGGCTTCGTCACGACCGATTGCTCGGCCGCCGTCGATTTTTCGCAGACGAAGATGGAAGGCAGCAGTTTTGCGCATGGCAGCACGCTGGCACATGCCAGGTTCCGGTCCGCCCATTTCAAGGAGTGCGGGCTCAGAACCACGCCGATGGCGCATGCGGACCTGAGCGACGCATGGATCGAGAACAGCGATCTCTCCGAATGTGACCTGAGCCACGCCACGCTGGACCGCATGGTCGGGGGCGACAGCCTGTTCATTCGCGCCATCTTCGCCGGCGCGTCCTTGCGCGAGGCCAATCTGATTGATGCGAATCTGGCCAAGGCCGACCTGCGCGGGGCCGACCTGGCGCGCGCCAACCTGTTTCGGGCCGATGTCTCGCAGACGCGGGTCGACGCGCTCACGCGCACGGAAGGCGCCTATACGCAACATGCCAAGGTCTGGCCGGCGCGGCGGCCGGAGGCACCTGCCGAATGACGCGGGATGAACTGCTCGACAACATCCGGCATGGCGTTCCTGTCAGCAAGGCGGATTGCCGGGGTTGGGACATGAGCGGGCTCGATCTTTCCGGCGCGCTGATCGACCAGGTCGATTTCACCGGTGCGCGCTTGACGGGCGCGAACCTGGCAGGTGGCTCGCTGAGCCATTGCAAGCTGAGCGACGCCGACTTGTCGCGCAGCACGCTCAGCGACACCAGGTTCTTGCGGTGCCAGCTGGCCCGGGCGCAGTTGGACGAGGCCCGGTGCGAAGGCACCACCTTCGCGGAGTCGCAACTGCCGCAGGCCAGCTTCGAACAGGCCGTCCTTGAGCGAACCACGTTCTTCCGGTGCGAGCTGGATCAAAGCCGGCTGCGGTCCGAGCAGTTCAGGTATGCGACGTTTGCGGAATGCCGTCTGGCGGGCACCGATTTCTCGGGTGCCGCATTGAATTCGATCACTTTCCATCGTCTCGATCTGGCGAGCGCCTCTTTCTCCGGCACGCGCTTCGACACCGTGCTCTTCATCGAATGCGACATGACGAACCAGCGCTTCCCTGCACAGCGGTTCGAGCGCTGCGTGTTCACCGACAGCCAGCTGGACAACGTGGATTTCAGCCATGCGATCCTGACGCAGTGCATCTTCAAGGGCGCCTCTCTGCGCAATGCCAGCTTCGTGGCCGCGGACGCGCCCAATGTGCTGTTTCCTGCGGCCGACCTGCGCCATGCGAAGCTGCAGGGCGGACGCTTCGATCGTTCCATCTGGGTCGAGGCCAGGCTCGAAGGCGCGGACCTCAGTGACGCGCATATCCACGAAAGCGTTTTCCATCGGGCTCGATGCACGGGAGCCAGCTTCCGCAATGCCAGCTTGCAGGATGCGGACTTCTCCTACGCCGAACTCACCGATGCCGACCTCCGGGGTGCGCACTTCCTTCGCACGCGGGTGCATCGCACGGCGCAGGACGGGGCCCGTTTTTCGAGGCGAGGTGGCATCATCGAAAGCGATCCGGAATTGCACAAGGCACAGACGTGGTCCAAGGTTCCTTGAGTGACAACGACGAGCCCGCGTTGCATCGCAGGTCTCTCAGCAGATAAAGGAGATACATCATGAATGTCGTTCCATTGCGTACGGTCGTTGAAGACTCGGGGCCGGTCCAGCGCCTGGGCCGGCTGATGTCGGCCGATGCCGACGGGCTGCTCCACGTGGAAGCCGAAGATGGCGCCCTCTGGTCGTGCCGCCGTGCGGCGAGTTGTCTGCTCAAGCCACAACCGGGCGACACGGTCCTGCTGTCGGGGCCGGACAGCCGCCGGGTCTATCTGATCGCCGTGATCGAACAGGCCGACGCTTCACAAAGCCGCATCGAGGTGCCCGGTGATTTGCATCTGTCGGCGCCCGCGGGCGAGGTGTCCATCGACAGCGCGACGGACATTCGTCTGCGAAGCGCTGCCGGGCTCGAGATGAAGGCGACCCAATGGTCTCTCGACGCAGGTCAGGCGCAATGCCACGTGGCCGACATGCGCTACACCGGCCAGACGCTCGACGCCACGGTCGGCCGGCTGCGCCTGGTCGGCAAGCTGTTCGAGTCGGTGGCCGATCGCATGGTCCAGATGGCACGCAGCGCCTTGCGTCTGGTCGACGAGGTCGACCAGGTGCGCGCCGGACACCTCGACGTGCGCGCGCAGGAGACGGCAGTCATCCATGGCAAGCACGTGCTGCTGACCGGCAAGGAGTTGATGAAGGTCGACGCCGGACAGATTCACATGGGCTGAACCGAAGCCCGAAATCACGCAACCTCAAGGAGAAAAACTCATGTGTCTGGCCACGCATCAATGGATGGGCGGTTCGCTGGCGTTCCCGGATGTCTGCCGAACGCCGGTGCCGTTCCCGTTTCTCAACGTCGGGCTCCGGCCCATGTCCCTGCCCGTGTGCTGGAACATCCTCCTGATGGGCGGGCCGATGCACAACATGGCCACCATGACGCCGTTCACGCTGGGTGATCAACCGGGGACCCTGGGCGGCATGATCTCGCAGGTGTTCATGCAGGTGCAGCGGCACATCACGGGCTCCTTCACCTTCCTGCTCAGGGGGACGCCGGCGACGCGCATGACCAGCCTCACGACCCAGAATCGCATGAACATCCTGGGCTTCGAGTGCATCCCCGGCCTGCACTTCAAGTTCTTCAACTTCAAATTCTGAA
>RCUJ01000068.1_pt1 | contig 54727 bp, 52 predicted proteins | sample 2166321 | NCBI WGS metagenome assembly RCUJ01 (sample SAMN09932808, study PRJNA488358) | compost metagenome | feature: garden; material: soil; isolation source: compost soil in an enriched community after 118 h of incubation | place: Germany: Experimental Botanical Garden Goettingen | collected... | reverse complement strand
TTTGGCTGCTTTTGGTAGTGGATTTACTTGGGCCAGTGCTATTATTAAATGGTAATATTTGGTTATTGTTTCAATAATTCGATAACTGTCAAAGGATCGAAAGAGTTCACAATAACATTCTTTTTAAAAATAAGAAACCCCAGAGTTGGCATTCTCTGGGGTTTCTTCTTTTGGCAACCTAATTATTAAAACTAATCTTTAAAACCCACCACTTCCTTGGGTTTCATTTTTATCTCTTTCTTTTCTTTGAATTGCTTTGTTTTTTCCGGTTCCAAAACGATAATTGAATCCTACATAGGCAGTTTGACTTTCCCAATGGAATTCACCAGTTTGTATTTTTGGTTTTGTGGCATCAAATGCAAAATGCATGCTGTCAAATAAATCGCTTACTCTGGCAGTTATGGTTCCGCTACCTTTAAGAACTGTAAGACTTGAACCTAAATCCACTCTCCACATTGGTTTTCTTAGGAATTGCAATCCTAAATCTTCACCACGGTACATTCCAGTCAACTGAAAACGTAAATTTTTATTGGCCTTAAAAGTATTGCTTATGCGAGAGTTAAAAGTAGTAACATCCACTTCCACATAATCTGTTTCTACATAACCTTTGGTTTTTTTGTTATACAAATCAAAACTAATATTGGCAGTATACCATTTTGTGAAATCTAGATTTCCTGAAAGTTCTACTCCAAAAGCATTGTTGTCTCCCAAATTGGCATAAGATATAATTTGTCTTTCGGGATCATTTGGGTTTTCATAAAGAGCTCTTGAAATTTCGTCATTAATTTGGCGGTAAAAAACTCCTGATGTTATGGAACCTATTTTGGTTTTTCGAGTATAATTCAATTCAACAGAGTTAGTGAATTGAGGACGTAATTCTGGATTACCTTCTGAGTCTATCAAAGGAGTACTCCATTCGCGTATTGGATTTACTTGATCGATACTAGGTCTGTCCACACGTTTTGAAACACTAAAATTGAAGGAATCATTGTCGTTTGGAGTGTAAGTTAAAAATCCTGAAGGATAAACAGTAAATAAATTGTCATTAAAAGTACCATCGGCTTCATTTACTTTTTTGAATAAAGCATCGGCATTGTATTTTTCAAAACGAGCTCCAACTTGTGCATTCCATTTTTTCCATTGTTTTGCGATAGTGGTATAGGCTGAATAAATATTTCTTTCATAATTGAAATTTGAGTTGTAGGCACCGTCCAAAAGGAAGTTGTTTTTGGTATTTTCAATTCTGGTTTCTAATCCGGCCTCTAGTTTGATGGTTTCCGTCAAAGGATTGGTATAATCCAGATTGAGTAAAACATTCTCGCCTTTATTGGTAATGTCATTCGTTGCAGGAGTGTTGAATACACTATTTTCAGTATTGTCGTTGTTACTGTAATTGCCTTCAAATTCAAGAGTATGTCCTTCTTTTTTGAATTTTTTCTTGTAATCTAAATTATAGGTTTGTGTGTAATTGTCGTTTTTAGTGTCTAGTAATTGATTGATATTTGGTTCAGTAGGGTCTGAAAAATCTACATTTACTTGAGATTTTCCATCTTCGTCATTGATGTTTTGAGTTGTGTAAACAGAAATAGTATTGGTGTCATTCAAGTAAAAGTCAAGCCCTACTTTGGCTAAATGCGATGTGTTTTCATTTGAAAAATCAAATTTTTGAATATTCTCTTCATCCGGGTCAAGCGTTTCTACTTGTCCATGATTGTGATGTTTACCGGTGGTTAAACCATAATTGGCATACATGTTCACTTTTCCATTACGGTAATTCATGTCAAAAGAAGAGTTTGTTTTTGGGGTTTCACCAAATGTTACTCCACTGTTTATACTTCCGTTAAAACCTATTTTAGCATTTTTGTTTAAAACGATATTTATAATTCCACTCATTCCTTCGGGATTGTATTTGGCCGATGGGTTGGTAATTAATTCAATTTGTTTGATTGAAGTAGAAGGGATTTGTTGTAATAACTGAGCAGCGTCAACAGTAGTTGGTTTGCCATCTACAAATACCCTAACATTAGAATTTCCTCTAAGACTTACTGCGTTGGTCTGTGGATCGACACTTACCGAAGGAATATTATTCATTATTTCGGCAGCAGTTGCTCCTGCGCTTAGTAAATCTTTCCCGACGTTGATGATTTTTCGATCTGTTTTTTGTTCGATTAAGGAATGTTCTTTTACAATATCAACCGATTGCAGTTCTGTAGCTTCTTCTTCCAAAAGGATTTCTATAGTGGAGCTTTTTTTTGCCGAACTCAATTCAAAAGAAGTAGCGTATTTTTTGTAACCAATAAATTCTACTTCTAAGTTGTATTTTTTTAATTCTAAGTTTTTTATCAGAAAGTTTCCATTTTCGTCAGCAACAATTCCTGTAATTACTTTTCCAGCATCTTTTATTATTACCGAAGCATACTGTACAGGTTGGTTTGTTGCTTTGTTTGTTACTTTTCCCGAAATAATTCCGGGGTTTTCGGCTTGTGCAATTCCTATAAAACTCAATAGAAAAAACGTAAGTAGTTTAAATTTCATAATTTGTTTTGATTGATTATTTTGATTGATGATTGCAAGTAAGACTGTTTTATCTTCTTTTTGTAACACGATTTCAGAAAAAAATTAAGCAATTTTTATAAAGAATATTGGTGAACTTTGATTTTTAGTAGTTTGTATTAGAATTTTTTTTGACACATTTTTTTGTTTTGATAGATGCATGACGCCTTTTTTTTGAAATTTTAAGAATGGTCTTTCATATAAATAAGGCGTGCGTCGAGAGTTAATATTCCTATTGAAGGGATGCAATATTTTACGGCACTTTCTTTTTATAAAGACTGCCAAATAGAATGTTATTTTTCACTTTCTATATTTGGTGAATAAGCAGTATATTTGCACACTTTTAAAAATAAGTTTAGATGTCATTACAACAGATTCTTACCCCATCCATAGAAAAAGCTATTCAAACTTTGTTTGATGTATCCATTGATAAAATCGAATTTCAGGCCACACGCAAGGAGTTTGAAGGCGATATTACAATGGTTATTTTTCCGTTACTAAAAGTTGTTAAAAGCAATCCGGTGGAACTTGGCAACAAGATTGGTAATTATTTAGTCGAAAATGTAGCTGAAGTAGCCCGTTTTAATGTGGTTTCAGGGTTTTTGAACATTGTTATTTCAGATCACTATTATTTTAATTTCTTCAACGGAATTAGAAATAATGAGCGTTTTGGATTTGTGGAACCGAATCCGAATGATAAAGCCATTATGGTTGAATATTCTTCGCCAAACACGAATAAACCTTTGCATTTAGGTCACGTTCGTAATAATCTTTTAGGGTATTCTGTTGCTGAAATTATTAAAGCAGCCGGAAAAAAAGTATATAAAACCCAAATCATCAACGATAGAGGAATCCATATTTGTAAGTCGATGTTGGCTTGGCAAAAATTTGGAAACGGACAGACACCTGAGTCGACCGGGCTTAAAGGAGATAAATTAGTTGGAAATTTTTATGTGGCTTTTGATAAAGCGTATAAAGAAGAAATCAACCAATTAATGACCGAAGGCAAAACAGAAGAAGAAGCTAAAAAGCAAGCCCCAATTATTCTCGAAGCACAGGAAATGTTGTTGAAATGGGAAGCGGGAGACGAAGAAGTGATTGCGCTTTGGAAAATGATGAACCAATGGGTTTACGATGGTTTTGCGATTACCTATAAAAATTTGGGAGTTGATTTTGACCGTTACTATTATGAAAGCAATACCTATTTATTAGGGAAAGATGTCGTTCAAATTGGACTGGAAAAAGGGATTTTTGAAAAAGATCCTGATGGTTCTGTTTGGATTGATTTGACCGATGAAGGTTTAGACCGTAAAATCGTATTGCGTTCTGACGGGACTGCGGTTTATATGACACAGGATATTGGTACAGCGATTCAACGTGTAAAAGATTTTCCAGATGTTGGAGGGATGGTTTATACCGTAGGGAATGAGCAGGATTATCATTTTAAAGTGTTGTTTTTAATCTTGAAAAAATTAGGTTTTGATTGGGCTTCCAGTCTGTATCATTTGTCTTATGGAATGGTTGATTTGCCTTCCGGAAAAATGAAAAGCCGTGAGGGAACTGTTGTAGATGCTGATGATTTGATGCAGGAGATGACTGATACAGCTCAGAAAATTGCCGAAGATTTAGGAAAATTGGAGAGCTATTCTACTGAAGAAAAGGCAAAATTATACAATACCATTGGTCTTGGTGCCTTGAAATACTATATTCTAAAAGTAGATCCAAAAAAACGTATCCTTTTCAATCCGGAAGAATCTGTTGATTTTGCAGGAAACACAGGACCGTTCATTCAATATACGTATGCCCGAATCCAATCGATAATTCGTAAAGCTAATTTTGATTTCTCAAACAAATCGGAAATCGAAACACTTCATGAAAAAGAAAAAGAATTGGTAAAACAACTCGAATTGTTTCCGGAAGTTATTCAAAATGCGGCTCAACATCACAGCCCGGCATTAATAGCAAATTATACCTATGATTTGGTACGCGAATACAATTCTTTTTATCAGGCGGTTCCAATTTTGGGAGAGGAAAATTTAGGTAAAAAAATATTCAGAGTTCAATTGTCTAAAAAAGTTGCCGACACTATCGCAGCCTCATTTAGATTGTTAGGAATAAACGTTCCGGAGAGAATGTAAGAAAGGTTCTTTATTCTAAGATTCGGAGATGGAAAAGTCATAGAACCTTAGTGTCTTAGGGACTAGAAACTCAAAAACTTTATATTATATTTGCACTTCAATAAAATAAAAAAATATGTTTGATAATTTAAGCGATAAGTTAGATAAAGCCTTTCATATATTAAAAGGACACGGAAAAATTACAGAAGTAAACGTTGCCGAAACTTTAAAAGAAGTTCGTAGAGCCTTACTCGATGCCGATGTTAACTTTAAAATTGCTAAAGATTTTACTACCAAAGTAAAAGAAAAAGCCATTGGTCAAGACGTATTAACGACACTTCAGCCGGGACAATTGTTAGTGAAGTTGGTTAAAGATGAGTTGACGGAATTAATGGGTGGTGATGTTGCCGGAATTAATCTTTCAGGAAATCCAACTGTCATCTTAATGTCAGGTTTACAAGGGTCTGGTAAAACGACCTTTTCTGGAAAATTAGCCAATTATCTGCAAACTAAAAAGAACAAAAAACCTCTTTTGGTTGCCTGTGATATCTATCGTCCTGCTGCGATTCAACAATTGTATGTTGTTGGAGATTCAATAGGAGTTGAGGTGTATTCAGAACCAGAAAATAAAAACCCGGTTGAGATTGCTCAAAACGCTATCAAACATGCTAAAGCCAATGGTTTTAATGTGGTGATTGTCGATACTGCCGGTCGTTTGGCTGTTGATGAGGAGATGATGAACGAAATTGAACGTGTTCATAAAGCGATTCAACCTCAGGAAACTTTATTTGTTGTGGATGCCATGACAGGTCAAGATGCTGTAAATACAGCAAAAACTTTTAACGACAGATTAAATTTTGATGGAGTTATCCTTACCAAATTAGATGGTGATACTCGTGGTGGAGCTGCGATTTCTATTAAATCGGTTGTAAACAAACCAATTAAATTTGTTGGTACAGGAGAAAAAATGGATGCTATCGATGTGTTCTATCCTATTCGTATGGCAGAACGTATCCTTGGTATGGGGGATGTTGTGTCTTTGGTAGAAAGAGCGCAAGAGCAATTCGACGAAGAAGAAGCAAGAAAAATCCAAAAGAAAATTGCTAAAAATGAATTTGGTTTTGATGACTTCCTTTCTCAAATTCAACAGGTGAAAAAAATGGGTAATATGAAAGATTTGGTTGGAATGATACCAGGTGCTTCAAAAGCCATGAAAGATATCGAAATTGAAGATGATGCTTTCAAACATATTGAAGCAATCATTCACTCTATGACTCCAATAGAAAGAAGCAAACCAGCTATCATTGATGTGAAAAGAAAAGCCAGAATTGCAAAAGGTTCGGGTACTAAAGTGGAACAAGTGAATCAATTGATGAAGCAGTTTGACCAAATGAGTAAAATGATGAAGATGATGCAAGGACCAGGCGGAAAAAACCTCATGAAAATGATGGGTGGAATGAAAGGTGGAATGCCGGGAATGAGATAAATTTGTTTAAGGTTTAAAGTTTCAAGTTGATTGAAATTTCAAGCCTTAATTTTTTGAAATACAAGTACAAGAACATAATTATTCAGTTACAAAGTTTTGGTTTTTCGGTTCCAAAGTGAATTTAAACCTTAAACTTTCAAACTTTAAACAACTTTAAAAAATGCAACTACTAGACGGAAAAAAAACATCGGAAGACATTAAACACGAAATAGCTGCCGAAGTACAACAAATGAAAAACAATGGGGAAAAAGTACCTCATTTAGCAGCTGTGATTGTTGGGACTAATGGTGCCAGCTTAACTTATGTTGGAAGTAAAGTGCGTTCTTGTCAACAAATTGGTTTTGAATCGACTCTAGTGAGTTTGCCTGAAACTATTTCTGAAGCTGAATTATTGGCTAAAATTAAGGAGTTAAATGAAGATGATGATTTAGATGGTTTTATTGTTCAGTTGCCTTTACCAAAGCATATTGACGAACAAAAAATTCTAATGGCTATTGATCCTGATAAAGACGTGGATGGTTTTCATCCAACTAATTTTGGAAAAATGGCATTGGAAATGGAAACATTTTTGCCGGCAACTCCATTTGGGATTATGCAATTATTAGAGCGATATAAAGTAGAAACAGCTGGAAAACATACAGTAGTTATTGGCCGTAGCCATATTGTGGGAAGACCAATGAGTATCTTGATGAGTCGTAAAGGATATCCGGGAGACTCAACAGTAACGCTTACGCACAGTAGAACTAAAAATATTGAAGAGTACACTAAAAGTGCCGATATTATCATTACTGCCCTAGGTGTTCCTAATTATCTAAAAGCCGATATGGTAAAAGACGGGGTGGTTGTAATTGACGTAGGTATTACCAGAGTGGACGATGCTGAACATCCAAAAGGATATGTAATTACTGGTGATGTTGATTTTGATGGTGTTAGTAAAAAGGCATCTTTTATAACACCGGTTCCAGGAGGAGTAGGACCTATGACCATAGCGATGTTGTTGCAAAATACCCTTTTGGCAAGAAAAATGAGAATGAAAAAGTAAATAATAAATACCAAAACAGAGCCTTAAACGAAAGTTTAGGGCTTTTTTTTATCTTAAGAAACACTTAAAATTCCTGCAATTGATAGTGTATCAAAATATATAGAATACTTTTGCAGCACTTAAAAAAAACAGCCCTTTAAAATGGACGATTATTATTCGCAAATATTGAATTAAGATAGCATTTGATCAATCATTCAAAATGCTATTAATAAACCTATAGAATTTTGAAATGAGAGCTTTCTACAAAAACAATAACGGATTAATTGAAATCGAAGAATGGACGCCGAACTGCTGGATTAATATTGAATGTCCAACCCAATCCGAAAAGAACTATTTACTCGAAGAACTTCAAATTCCGGAGGCATTCTATAATGATATCGAAGATATTGACGAAAGACCCCGTATAGAGATAGAAAACGGATGGACATTGATCATTATGCGAATTCCTGTAAAAAGCGATGATGTGAAGTTGCCTTTTCATACGATTCCTGTTGGGATTATTTTCAAAGGAGATATTCGGGTTACGGTAAGTTTTCATAAGACTGAAATGCTTACTGATTTTGTTATTTATACACAACGCAAGGGTATTTATATTAAAGACAATTTCGATTTAGTATTGAAACTGCTATTATCTTCCAGTGTTTGGTATTTAAAATACCTTAAACAAGTCAATCAAAAAATAAAATTGGCGGAAGACAATTTGGAAAAATCTATTAAGAACGAAGAGTTACAAGCCCTACTTCAAATAGAAAAATGTTTGGTATTCTTCATGACTTCTTTAAAAGGCAATGATATTCTGTTGCATCGAATAAAAAACATAAAATCACAGAAAGAACATTTTGATCTCGAACTGTTGGAAGATGTTGAAATTGAATTGCGTCAGGCACAGGAAACCACTAATATTTACAGTGATATCTTGACAGGAACTATGGATGCCTATGCTTCGGTGATTTCTAATAATATGAACAATATTATGAAACAGATGACCTCTATTTCAATCATCTTGATGATACCAACCCTGATTGCCAGTTTATATGGTATGAATGTGCCCAATGATTTGCAAAGCAACCCTTTTGGTATCTGGATTATTATTTTAATATCGGTTGTATTATCCTCCTTTGGCGTGTTTTTATTCAAAAGAAGAAGATGGTTTTAGATTTGAGCCATTACTTGAAAAGGACACAATAAATGATGCTTTAACGGTATTTTTGAAATAAAACCATTTTATTCTTTGCTATATAAAAATTAAATTTAACTTTGTACCACAAAGTACTTTAATTATGAATCAAAAGCACCAAGAAGATTTGTCTCACATTCGTTCTATGATGGAGCGCTCTTCAAGATTTATTTCGTTAAGTGGCCTTTCAGGGGTATTTGCTGGAATATCAGCAATCATTGGAGGAATGTACGCGTACCAATTATTTGGAGCAAATGGAATATCTTATATGGATGGAAGTTCATATCATGAGAATAGTAATTTAGTTCGGGAATTGTTTTATACCGCAAGTATTGTTTTATTTTCGGCTTTAGCTTTTGCAGTATTTTTTACATGGAGAAAAAGTAGAAAGTATAATTTACCCATTTGGACTACAGCTACTAAAAAGATGCTTTTTAATTTAGCAATTCCACTTTTTGTAGGCGGGGTGTTTTGTATTGCTCTTTTAGGATATAAAATCTATTTTTTAATTGCTCCAACCACTTTATTGTTTTATGGTTTGGCATTAGTTAATGCGGAGAAATATACTTTTTCGGATATTAAGTATTTAGGTTTTTGTGAGCTTGTATTGGGATGTGTTAGTCTTTTTTATCTTGAATATGGTCTTGTTTTTTGGATAATAGGATTTGGATTACTGCATATTTTGTATGGATTAGTAATGTTCAAAAAATATAAATAATCCAAACAATGGGAATCATTGATAAATTAAATAAAGATTTTGAAAGTCGGGTGAGATTGGGCATTATGTCTGTTCTGATGGTTAACGACTGGGTAGATTTTACCGAAATGAAAACGGTATTGAATATCACTGATGGTAATTTAGCCAGTCATTCTTCGGCATTGGAAAAAGCACAATATATCGAAATTAAAAAAGAATTTGTAGGCAAAAAACCAAAAACATCATACAGAGTTACGAATTTGGGCAGGGCATCTTTTGTCTCACATTTAAATAGCTTGGAAAAATTATTCAAATCTAAATAACCCTTTTTTTTAACCTTTTACTTTGAAAAGCAAAGTACTTTTAAATTTTTAATTATGAAGAAATACCATTTAATTTTAGCATGCAGTTTGATTTTCACACTGCTTTTTTACAATGAGTCAGTAGGGGTTAATCTTGGCATTTTTGGGCTCCTGCTTACGGGATTGATTTATTTTTTTTATAGAAGCCGTTTTACAGACCATTCCTATTGGGCCTTGATGATAGCGTCGATTTTATCTTGTTCGGCATTTGCCTGGTACGGCGATTTTGTTTCTTTTTTGGCTTTAGCGCTGTCGGTTATTTTTTTACAATTCAAAACTCAGGAAACAAAACTGAAAATAATACAGGTTTTTCCACTTGTATTTATAAACGGAATTGCTTCATTAGGTCGTATATTTATGTTTAGCCAATGGCTTCCAAAAAGAGAAATAAAAAATGATTTTGCTAAAAAGCTGATTGCTTATTTCATTATTCCGATTGTATTTGTTGGGTTGTTTTTTATGGTTTACGCTTTTGGGAGTGACCATTTTTCAGCTATATTCACCGATTATACTTTAGATTTAAATATTTTTCAAGTTGTTCTAATTGCTTTATTAGGCTTCTATATTTCATTCACCTTTTGGAATTATTGGTTGCCGGAGATTTGTTACGATAAAAATCCATTGTTGGATAATGATTTCAGCAATGAAATTAGAGTTTCCAATCAAAAAACATTTCCGTTTCTTGATATTGATTTCGAAAGGAGAAGTGGTGAGATTACTTTATTGCTTTTAAACGTTTTGCTTTTGGTTTTTATCGCTACTTATAATTATGAGCAATTTTTTGAAGATATCGATAAATCAAAATTGAGTTCAGCCACTCACGAGAGAGTAAATGCAGTGGTTTTCTCTATTGTTATGGCGGTTGGCGTAATTTTATTTTACTTTAAAGGAAGTTTTAATTTTGATGAAAAAGCAAAAAGATTGAAGCAATTATCTAAAATATGGATTCTTCTAAATGGGGTTTTGATTCTGAGTACTATAGTTAAAAACTCAGAATATGTTTCCTTCTTTGGATTAACTTATAAAAGGTTGGGGGTTTTTGCATTCTTATGTTTAGCGATTATTGGGTTGTTTTTTACCTTTTTAAAAATTACGAAGCAAAAAACGAATGCCTATCTGTTTAACCAAATGATCTGGTATTTTTATGGAACGATTCTTTTGTGCAGTTTTGTCAATTGGGGAAATCTGATTACTAACTATAATATTTCGGTTAACAAAGGTGTAGAGCCAAGGTTCTTGAGCGATTTGAATTTTAATGATGAAGCTCGTAGAGATTATTTTTTGTTAAAGAACTTAGACGGAGAATCCACTGAAATTTCAAGAGAAGAACTAATCTCCGAACGGCAGAATGAAAGTTTTTTATCTAAGGCTTTGTATTATGAAACGATCCGTTTTAAATAGCTTTTAAAAATAAAAATCCCAAGATTTAATTTTTCTTGGGATTTTTGAGCTATGTTATTTTCTGTATTCGGTTTTAAAAGAGAAAAATAAAATATTAATAATCGCCTCTTTTCTTAAACCTCGGATCCTCTTTTTTGATGAATTCTGTTCTTCTTTTTGGAGTTTCTGTTTTGGGTAAACTCGCTTCTTCCGTTTTGCTTGAAGGTTCAATTAATGCATTGAGTTCTTTGATTTCGGCATCGGTTAAATCGCGATAACGACCAACGGGAACATCAAGTGAAATATTGATGATTCGGATACGCTTCAAGGCAGTAACTTCATACCCTAAATATTCACACATTCTTCGGATTTGGCGGTTCAGCCCTTGTGTCAATATGATTTTAAAGATGTTTTTACTGATTTGTTCTACTTTACATTTGCGGGTAACCGTGTCTAAAATAGGTACCCCATTTCCCATTCTTTGAATGAAACGGTCGGTGATGGGTTTGTTTACTGTTACCGTATATTCTTTTTCGTGATTGTTTCTGGCACGAAGTATTTTATTAACGATATCACCATCATTGGTCATGAAAATTAAGCCTTCACTGGCTTTATCCAATCGGCCAATTGGAAAAATACGTTTTGGGTAATTAATATAATCAACAATATTATTACGAACATCCAAGTTAGTGGTACATTCGATTCCTACAGGTTTATAGAAAGCCAGATAAACTGGTTTTTCGGTTTTCTCACGAATTAATTTGCCGTCAATGCGTACTTCATCATCAGGTGAAACTTTTGTCCCTAATTCAGGAACTACACCGTTAATAGTGACACGGCCTTCTTCAATGAATTTATCAGCTTCACGACGGGAGCAATATCCGGTTTCGGCGATGAATTTATTGAGGCGTTTTAGATTATCTTCCATAATGCAAAAGTAATACTAAATTGTTAATCGTTAAAGAGTGGCTTTGTTTATTTAAAAACGAAGTGAAAAAGGATATTCTTTTCTTTTGAAATAGGTAAGTTATTCCGATTCAAATAAGAACTGTGAAATTTTTTGATACAAATCGTCATCATGCATGCTGTGTCCTAAACCTTTGGTTTCTATAAAAACAGCATTTTTCCAGGAGCTTGCAATTTTTTTTCCTTCGTCAAATAAAACAACTGTATCATCAATATCGTGAGCAATCAGTCCTTCGGTGTTTATTTTGGAGGCGAATAATTTTCCTGAGAAGTTTTCTAAATTAAGTTTAAAATTATTCAAATAATGAGCCTCTAATTCTTTTGCTATTTTTTGATTTAAACTTAGCAAAGTAATATAATTATTCAGAATAATCCTGAAATCACTCGGAGCACCCAAAATCACCATTTTTTTTACGATTGCATTTTGATAAACAGATTGGTAATACAAAATGGTTTTACCTCCTATGGAATGTCCGATAAGAAATTGGGGTTTGAATTTTTCGACAGCAATATGAATAAATTCGGCGTATTTTGGAATACTAAATTCTTTTCCGCTGGATAATCCGTGTGCCGGACCGTCGATGGCGATAATCGTACTTCCTGATTTTTTTAAATACGGCAGAAAGCTTTCCCAACGCGAGGCGTTGCTTTCCCAGCCATGAACCAATAGAATTATCGTTTCATTTCCTTCCCAGGTATACGTTTGAAAAGAGTGTTCTTCCTGTTGAAAGCTGTTTGTTTGTGCTTCTTTTAGAATTTCCGGTAAATTGTCTTTGGATAGTTTTCCTTCTCTTGGCTCGCTAAAGAAGGCATATGCCAATTGCGATGCTTTTTCGGGCAATACAAAGCTCAATACATTAATGTACAGTCCGAGAGATTTGGTAAAAAGAAAAAAGAAGATGTTTTTCATAATAAAAAAGCCTCCGATTAGGGAGGCTTAAATGTACTTAAAATTTAGAAAATAATTTTTCCATTTTTTCTCTTTCTTCTTCAGCCAGAGTGCTGTCGACTAATATTCTTCCGGAATGCTCATCAGTGATGATTTTCTTTCTGGATGCGATTTCAACTTGAGTTTGTGGTGGAATCGTAAAGAATGAACCTGCTGAAGCACCTCTTTCGATAGATACAACTGCCAATCCGTTACGAACACTGCTTCTGATTCTTTTGTAAGCGGCTAATAATCGGTCTTCAATTAGTGCTTCGAATTCAGCTGATTTTTCAGATAAGAATTGCTCTTCTTTCTGAGTTTCAGACATAATAGCATCTAATTCAGATTTTTTATGTTTTAAGTGAGAAGATTTTGCCTCTAATTTTTCTTTAGAGTTAGCAATAACCTCTTTCTTGTGTTCAATAGAAGCTTTCATTTCTTTGATTTGCTTTTCAGCTAATTGGATTTCCAATTCCTGAAACTCAACTTCTTTAGTCAATGAGTTAAATTCTCTATTGTTACGAACGCTTTCTTGTTGTTTTGTATATTTTTTGATAGCCTCTTTGTGCTCATCAATTGCATTTTTCTTTACCTTGATAAGATCCTCGATTACTTCGAGATCACTTTTCAATTTTTCTGAACGGGTGCTTAAACCAGCAACTTCATCTTCCAAATCTTCTACCTCAAGAGGAAGTTCACCTCTTACGTTTCTGATTTCGTCAATTCTAGAGTCAATAAGTTGTAAATCGTAAATTGCTCTTAACTTGTCCTCAACACTTAATTCTTTCGTATTCGCCATATTCTATAAGTACTTAACTGGATTTGTATTTTCTTCTGATAAAATGAATGCAAAATTAAGGATTTTTTTCCGAAGAAAGTCAACAATATAATTTTTTGTATACCGTTCGCTTTCAAAATGTCCAATATCGGCCAAAAGTAACTTGTTTTCGGCTTCATAATACTGATGGTATTTTAAATCTGCGGTTAAAAAAGCATCTGCTCCGCTCTGGATTGCATTTTTTATGGCAAAACTTCCGGCTCCGCCAAGAACGGCTACCTTTTTTATTGTCGCTCCGGTAAAACTAGAATGTCTGATGCCGTCTGATTGCATTTTTTCTTTTACAAACAAAAGAAAATCTTTTTCCGTCATTGGCGTTTCGAGTTCTCCAACCATTCCCAAACCAATATTCTGATGGGCATTTTGTAAGTCGTAAATTTCATAGGCCACTTCCTCATAGGCATGACTTCTAAATAAGGCTTTCAGAATTTTGTTTTCCAAATGTTTTTCGAAAGTGACTTCTATTTTAATTTCATCACCCTGCACAAACTCAAAGCGTTCACCAACTTGGGGATTACTGTGTTCATTGCCCATGTAAGTTCCGATTCCTTTGGAGTTGAAACTGCAGTTTTCATAATTTCCAATTGCTCCTGCACCGGCATCAAACATGGCATTCCTTACTTCTTCTGCATTTTCAGGAATCGTGTAGGTTACCAGTTTTCGAATGAAGTGTTGCTTTGGAACTAAAACCTTCGTTTTTTTCAATCCCAGAGCATCACAAAATATTTTATTTACGCCTTCCTGATGATTGTCTAAAGCAGTGTGAACGGCATAAATGGCAATGTCATTTTTGATGGCTTTGATAACAGCGCGTTCCACATAGTTTTTCCCGGTTATTTTCTTTAAACCCGAAAATAATATGGGATGGAAACACACGACTAAATTACATTTTTTCGAAATCGCTTCATCAATCACATTTTCTAAAGCATCGTGGCATACTAAAACGCCGGTTGCTTCTGTATCTTGATCTCCAACCAATAAACCGACATTGTCAAAATCTTCGGCATAAGCGAGGGGAGCCATTTCTTCGAGCACGGAAATTATTTCTTTTATCTTCATAACATCAGATTTTTGGTTGTTAAATTCTGGATTTTCGAATAAACAAATTAACGAATAAACAAATCAACTTTAAAATAAAATATTATACTTTCGTATAATGAATTTACTACGAAAAATACTGTTTCCATTTGCCATTTTGTATGGTATCATTACCAGTATTCGAAATTTGCTGTTTGATAACGGATTTCTAAAATCCTATTCTTTCGATTTGCCTATTATTGCTGTTGGAAATCTTAGTGTTGGTGGTACGGGAAAAACACCTCAGATTGAGTATTTGATTCGGTTACTTTCAGATAAGTATAAAACAGCCACTTTAAGCCGCGGTTATAAGAGACAATCAAAAGGTTTTGTTCTAGCCGATTTAAGTTCGAATGCTGAAATACTTGGCGACGAACCTTTTCAATTTTTTGAAAAATTCCCAAAGATTCAGGTGGCCGTAGATGCTGACAGAAAAGATGGTATCGAACAATTACTGTCGCAAACCGTAAAACCGGATGTTATTTTGTTGGATGATGCTTTTCAACATCGCAAAGTCAAAGCGGGTTTCTATATTTTATTGACCTCTTATGGAGATTTATACTCGGATGATTTTATGCTTCCCACAGGGAATTTAAGAGAGTGCAGGAGTGGAGCCAAAAGGGCCGATGCTATCATTGTTACAAAATGCCCGCCTAATCTTTCGCCTGACGAACAAAATAGTATAAAAACCAAACTGAATCTTTCTTCGAATCAAGAATTATATTTTACCTTTATAGCATACGACGATTGTATTTATTCTGAAAATAAAAAAATTGCAGTCAGTGAGATTTTAAAAGAGAATCAATTGCTTTTGGCTGGAATTGCAAAGCCGGAACCCTTTTTTACTTATCTGAAATCAAATACAAATAAGCAGGATTGTTTGACATATCCGGATCACCATCATTTTACTGAAAAAGACATTTTAGACATTAAAAATAAAGCGCAAAACAAAATCATTATTACCACCGAAAAGGATTATGTCAGGTTGAAAAACTCTGTTTTGGCGGAACAATTGTTCTACCTTCCTATAAAGAGTTCGTTTATTTCAGGTCCTGAAACTTCGGGAGAGAATTTTGATAAAACTATTTTAAATTATGTGGGAAAAAGTTCAAGAAACAGTTAGTTACATAAAAAACAGAACCAATTTCAGCCCAGAATACGGCGTGATATTAGGTTCTGGTTTAGGAAGTTTTACAGATGATATGCAAGTGGCGTTCACTTTGCCGTATGACGAAATTCCAAATTTCCCGGTTTCGACTGTACAAGGTCATAAAGGAGCGTTGGTTTTTGGGACCATCGGAGATAAGAAAGTTGTGGCTATGCAGGGGCGTTTTCATTTTTATGAAGGCTATTCTATGAAAGAGGTTACTTTTCCGGTTCGGGTTATGAAATATCTGGGTGTCGGAAAATTGATTGTATCTAATGCTTCCGGAGGAGTGAATCCAAATTATAAAGTGGGTTCTATCGTAATTATTAAGGATCATATTAATATGGCTCCTGAACATCCTTTACGTGGAAAAAATGACGAGCGTTTTGGTCCTCGTTTTGTAAATATGAGCGAACCGTATTCCAGAAAAATGATTGCTAAAGCAAAAGAGATTGCCGTTGATTTGAATATTGAAGTTCACGATGGCATTTATTTAGGCCTACAGGGACCTACTTTTGAAACTTTGGCCGAATACCGAATGGTTAAAATCTTAGGGGCCGATTGTGTTGGAATGTCTACGGTACCGGAAGTAATCGTGGCCCGTCATATGGATGTGGAAACTTTCGGTGTTTCGGTAATTACGGATATGGGGGATGAAGAAAATATAGATACGGTTTCGCATGACGAAGTTTTGGAAGCCGCAAAAAAAGCAGAACCTAAAGTTAGGAATCTAATAAAAGAGCTGATTTTAAAATATTAATCTCTTTTAAATATATTGGGAAATAATCATGTAAAAATCATCAGGGGAGAATGGTTTTGTGATAACATCATTCATTCCAAAAGACAATAGCATTTCCCTGTTTTCGTCTAATGAGATGGCTGTAAGTGCAATAATAGGTGTGCTGGTATCGAATTCCCGTATTTGTTTTGTAGCCAAGGTTCCATTTATTCCGGGTAGATGAACATCCATTAAAATCAAATCATATTGATTGAGTCTTGCTGTTTCTATAGCATCCTCACCATTATCGATTATATCACAAAAAATCCCCTTGTTTTCGAGCATTCTTCTGGTGATCATTTGATTGATCTTGTTGTCTTCAATCAGAAGAATTTTTTTGTTATTCAGTAATGTACTGTACTTTTCAGTTTTTTCTTCAACAGCGGCTGGTTTTGAATCGATTTTAAACTGTAATTTGAATGAAAAGGAAGAACCTTTTCCAACTGTACTTTCCAGTTTTATTTTACCTCCCAAAATTTTAACCAGTTTTCTTACGATAGTCAACCCTAAGCCTGTTCCGCCATATTTTCGGTTTACTTCTATAGAACCTTGTGAAAAACTATCAAAAACAGTTTGGAGTTTCTCTTTTGGAATTCCAATACCAGTATCAACAATTTCAAAATAAATAACAGCTTTTTCTTCTTGAGAGGAATCTAATTTTGCAATTACCGTTACATCACCGTCTTTCGTGAATTTCAGGGCATTATTGATTAAATTCAAAAATATTTGTGACAACTTTGTCGGGTCTCCTGTTAAATAATCAGGGATACTGTCGTCTACGTCAAGTACGAAATTATTGTTGTTTGTTACAGCTAACTCTTTCAGTGAATTTTGGATGTTTTCCAATAATTCTTTGAGATTGAAACTGATGTTCTCAATTTCGATTTTGTTGGATTCAATTTTATTGATTTCTAAAATTTCATTAATGAATTTCGATAAGTAGTTTCCTGAAAATTGCAATGAGGCCAAATAGTTCAATTGGGATTTCTTTGGATTTTCTTCCAATAATAAATGAGTGATTCCATTTATGGCATTCAGCGGGGTACGGAGCTCATGACTCACTGTCGAAAGAAATTCTGATCTTGCTTTTGAAGCTTTTTCGGCATTGTTTTTTGCAATAATCAATTCATTGTTTTTTTCTTTTAACAATAAATTGGATTCATTCCGAATGATATTGTTTTTATAAAGCGATAAACTTAATAAGGACAAAATGGTAATTAAAGCTATCGCCAGAATACTGATGAGTTTAGAATATTTGTAGGTCTTTTGTTGTTCATTATATTCCTTTTCTCTTTGTAGGGCAGCGTTTAAAGACTCATTTTTTTTGAACTTTGTAAAATCTTCTTTGTTCAATTTAGCGCTATTCATTTTGGAAATACGGTCTTTCAAAAGGTAGTGCTCGTCTAAATAGGAGTAAGCTCTGTCGAAATCTTTCATTTCTTTGAAGCTTTTGCTGATTGCCAATACGATTTTTGATTTTTGGTCTAAATCATTAATTTTTGCATTCGATTCCAAGGCATTTTCTAAGTAATACAATGCTGAATCACTTTTCTTTTTAATGAGTGCAATAGTTCCTAACAGATAAAAAGCTTCTGCTTTGGTTTTGATGTTGTTTTGATTGTCCGGTTTTGTTACTATTCCTTTAAAAATTAATGTAGCAGAATCATACTTTTTTTTGAATTTGTATGCGATTCCTTTTTGAAGATTTAAATCTTCAGAGGTATTTTGAATTTTAAGCTTTTCGTAAATAGAATTGGACTTGTCAAAATAAACCCTGGCCAGCGTGTATTTTTCTTTTTCAATATTGATTAATCCAAGGTAATGATAGGCGGCTGCAATGGTTGAATTTGGAGCTAAGGTTTTGTATAAAAAGATTGCTTTATGAAAATTTTTAGTCGCATTTTCATAAGAATTCTGGTTGTAAAAAATTTTAGCTAATTTAAAAATTTGGTAGGTGTGCGCTTTTAAATCATTACTGGCTACACAAAAATCGATTGCTTTCTGTGTGTAATAAATAGCATTCTTCGAATTGTTTATTTGGGTATTGTAACTCGCCAAATTGGAATAAAAAGCAATACTATCTGTTTCCTTTTTTGTTTGAGAATACAGTATAGTATTTAAAAAAAGAATTAAAATGAAAATGTATTTCATTAACAGTTTGTTTATTTCTCAATTAGGGGACTTATTTCTTATTTTTTTGTCAAAAGTATTAAATCAATTATTCTCGAAGAATATCCTATTTCATTATCATACCAACCTACTACTTTTACCATTTTGTCAATAACCGAAGTTAGTTGAGCATCAAATATACAGGATTTTTTGTTACCAATTATATCAACGGACACAATTGGGTCTTCTGTATAATCTAAAATTCCTTTTAAGTTAGTTTGGGAGGCAAATTTAAAAGCCTCATTTATTTCATCTATCGAAACAACACGTTTCACATTGAAAGTAATATCAGTCAGGGAACCATCAGGAACAGGAACCCTAATACCGCAACCTCCTATTTTATTTTGCAAATCAGGAAAGATTTTTGTCAGTGCTTTTGCAGCTCCGGTAGTTGTGGGTACAATCGACTGGCTGGCTCCTCTTGCTCTGCGTAAATCTTTATGAGGCTGGTCATGTAAACTTTGGTCCGTTGTGAAGGAATGGATGGTTGTTATGTAGGCTTGTTCGATGCCACAAAGCTCATCAATGATTTTTATCATTGGCGCTGCATTATTGGTGGTACAGCTTGCGTTTGATATGATGGTTTCCGTTCCGTCCAGAATGTCCTCATTCACCCCTAAAACAACTGTTTTTATCGTGTCAACTTCAGAGGGTGCTGAAAGAATTACTTTTTTGGCTCCAGCCAAAATATGGTCGTTTAACTCTTCAAAAGTTTTGTATTTTCCGGTAGACTCAATTACAAAATCAATGTCGATGCTTTTCCAATCCAGATTTGAAATGCTTTTTTCATGAAAAAACAAAAAATGGTTTCCGTCTACAATAATTCCTTTTTCATCATGACTTACCGCGAAAGGCAAAACACCGTGAATACTATCGTATTTCACTAGGTGAGCCATAGTTTTCTTGTCGGCAATATCATTGATGGCAACTACTTCTATATTGGGATGATTCAAAAGTAATCGGAATAAATTTCGTCCAATTCTTCCAAAACCATTGATGGCAATTCTTATCATAGGTCTTAAAGGCTAAAGTAAAAGGTTTGTAAAGTCAAAATATTCAAGCCTCTCGACTTTTTGACTTTCTAACATTCGACTATAATATATGTTTTTGTGCTTTGTAAGAAGAACGAACTAACGGCCCGCTTTCAACATGACGGAAACCTAATTCCAATCCGAATTTTTCGTATTTGGCGAACTGGTCAGGAGTTATGAATTCCTTCACAGGGAGGTGTTTTTTGGAGGGTTGCAAGTATTGTCCAATGGTAACAATGTCAACATTCGCGGCACGTAAATCTCTCATGGTTTGAAAAACTTCTTCCTCTTTTTCGCCAAGACCAAGCATAATTCCAGATTTGGTTCTGTTGATTCCTTTTTCCTTTAGGTATCTCAAAACTTCAAGACTTCGGTCGTATTTTGCCTGAATACGCACTTCACGGGTCAGTCGGCGAACCGTTTCAACATTATGGGAAACCACTTCTGGATTCGCTTCCACGATTCGGTCCAGATTTCTTTCGATTCCTTGAAAATCCGGTATCAAAGTCTCCAGAGTAGTGTTAGGATTCATTCTTCGGATCGCTTTTACTGTTTCTATCCAAATAATAGAACCGCCATCTTTCAAATCATCTCTGTCAACGCTGGTGATTACCGCATGTTTAATATTCATTATTTTGATAGAACGCGCCACTTTTTCCGGTTCATCCCAATCTACTGTTTCCGGTCTTCCGGTTTTTACACCGCAAAAACCACAAGAACGGGTACATACATTTCCTAAAATCATAAAGGTTGCTGTTCCTTCTCCCCAACATTCCCCCATGTTTGGACAACTTCCTGAGGTACAAATAGTGTTCAGACTGTATTTGTCAACTAAACCTCGAAGTTCTGTATATTTTTGACCAATCGGAAGTTTAACCTTCAACCATTTTGGTTTAGCTACGCTCTGTTCGGCTTCGCCTCGGGTTCCCACTGGCATTGTATTTTCTAAAACAGTTTCCATAAAATCAATTTTTCAAAGCGCAAAGATAAGGAAAGTTGATTTAAGAAATGGGAATTAAGAAATAGGAAATAGGGGGTCAAATTGCAATAATTTTTTAGAAGCTATTTCCGGCTATACGTTTCAACCTTGTTTGCTGAAACAGGTTTTTTTCTAAGACAAAAAAGGAGCTTCCGCCGGTCGCTCTTTTTAGTCAAGAAAAAATACCATTTCAGCAAGCAAGGGTTTCCACTGCTATCCGGGCTACTATATTCGGAGCGACAGGAATCGTTTTTAGGACTGTTTTTTGTAGGAAATTGTAAAATCAATTTCTGGAAAAATACTATATTTGGCCCTTAAAATAATACATAGAAAATGAAACAGAAATCGATACTATCTTGCATAGTTCTTGTTATGATGGGGCTTTTAAAGGCTAATGCACAGATTAATTTTGGTGAAAAAGCACTAGGTGCGGTTCAAAAGGGAGTTACTGGATTTACTTTCAGTGATGCAGATGCTGCTGCTTTATCTAAAGCGGCTGTAGATAAAATGGATGCAGAACATATTGTAACGGGACCAAATGATCCGTACACAATTCGACTTAATAAAGTTTTTGGAAAGTATACTGTCGGAGAAGGTTATACCTTAAATTACAAAGTGTATAAATTGAATGAGGTGAATGCCTTTGCAACGGCAGACGGAAGCGTGCGTGTTTACTCCGGTTTGATGGATATCATGGACGATAATGAATTGTTGGCGGTAATCGGGCATGAAATAGGTCACGTAGCTAATCATGATTCGCGTGATGCTGTTAAAGCAGCTTATAAAAAGGAAGCTTTAATAGATGCGGCTGCTTCTCAATCTAACAGTATCGCTACTGTAACGGATAGTCAATTAGCTAAATTGGGTAGCGCTATGATTGATAGCAAGCACAGTAGAACCCAAGAATCAGAAGCGGATGAGTTCTCCTATAACTTCATGAAGAAAAATGGTTACAATGTGAATGCGGTTTCATCGGCCTTTTCTATTTTGGCTAAAATGAGTGAAGGAACGCAAGCTTCTTTTTTAGAAAAAATGATGAGCTCACATCCTGATTCCAAAGAAAGAGCGGAATTAGCAAAACAAAGAGCTGAAAAAGATGGGCTGTACAAACCCTATGTTCAAATAAAAGCAGCTCCACCGGTTGTTAAAACCACCAAAAAGACTACTAAGAAAACCACTAAAAAGACAACTAAGAAATAACTAAATAAGTTTTTTAAATTTAGGTAGTAATAAAAAAGCAGAACCGAAAGTTCTGCTTTTTTGTTTTTAGGGTGATTTATTGATTTGTATAGTAATCTTCTGCTACTCGTTTGCAACGAGGGCAGAGTTCATCTTGCAACTCTTTGTCGTTATAATTGTACTTATAGGGTTTTACAAAATGTCCTTAATTGTAATTAGTCTGATTACGAATGTTAGTGTAATTCAAAGAACTTTTATGTTATGAAAGTAGTTCTATTTGTTAGGTATTCAAATTTAAAGGAAAATAAATTTGCGAAATGTTCACTTTTAAGATAACTTTGCGATATGGCACGGAAGATAATATTTTACGAAAATCATTTTATTGAGTTCTACCAGAAACAAGATGAAAAGGTAAAAGTAAAAATCCAATACGTTCTCGAACTGATTAAACAGGTTGATAGAGTGCCAGAGAAATTCTTAAAGCATCTTACGGGAACGGATGGACTCTATGAAGTAAGAGTGGAATACCAGTCAAATATTTACAGGATATTTTGCTGTTTTGACGAGGGTAAATTGGTGATTCTCTTTAACGGTTTTCAGAAGAAAGACCAGAAGACACCAAAAGGAGAATTGGAAAAGGCACTAAAATTGATGAACGAATATTTTGAAGTGAAAGGATAATACAATGAAAAAGTACGAAAACATAAAATCGTTCGATGAGCTAATTGAGGCGGAACACGGTAAACTTGGAACTGAAAGTAGAAACCAATATGAGGAAGGCTCTCAAATGTTCATCATTAGTGAAATGCTCAAAGAAGCTCGTAAAGAAGCTCAATTGACACAGGAACAACTAGCAGAAAAAACAGGAACTAAAAAAAGTTACATTTCAAAATTAGAAAACGGGAGGGGTAATGTTCAGCTCTCTACCCTAATTCGAATTTTTGAGATTGGTCTCAACAAACGAATCGGATTAACTTTTCTTTAAAAAATCAAAGCCTATCATTTTTATTTTGACAGGCTTTTCTTTTAATCTTAATTCTAATTGATCTGTATCGTAATTGGCAGGTTGTAAGCAGTTCGGACCGCTTTTCCCTGCATCATTCCTGGAGACCATTTAGTTTTCAAGGATTTTAGAACGCGAACAGCTTCTTTGCCTAATCCGTAACCGGGATCTTTTTTTACTTGAATATCGGTCATCGAACCGTCTTTTTCAATTACAAAAGATACGTATACTCTAATGGTATTGATGGCATCGATGTCCGGTCTTTCAAAATTATTGCCAACATAATTGTAAAATTTATTGATTCCTCCCGGAAATTCAGGAAGTTTATCGAGTGCAACACTTGCTACAATTGCGTTGCCGGTGTCGACAGCATTTGTTGTTCCTGTTCCAGTCCCGGAAGTTGTAGGGCTTGCATTTACGCCAACTGCTGCTTTTCCGTCTGAGGGAATCGATGTTGTGTCAAAGTTTTCGGTGTTTTTAGCAATCTCAGGAATATTTTCGGAAGACTTTGTTATAATTGGATTTATGAGTTGGTCCTTCTGTATGGGTACTTCAGGAGTTTGACTTTTTACTTCCGGAAGTACAGGTTGGACTACTGTTTTGGTTTCAATAGGAATAATATCAGATAATTCAATGGGGGTGATGGTTATTGCGGGAATCTCCATTTCGATCGCATCCTTAGAACTAAAATTGTTAATAACCATAATGAAAGCTACAGCCGAAGCTAAAAAAAGCAGCCCGGTGAAAAATGCCAAAACGGATGTTTGTGTACTTTGTTGGCGCAATTGGTAGGCGCCATACTCTTTGTTTTTTCCTTCAAAAACAAGGTTAATCCAGCGGGTCTCGTAAATACTTAAATTAGACATAATTGATGGTTTTAATGGTTAGGTAACGATCAAATCATAAGCTGGTATTTTTAACAGATAACGTTAGAAATATTTAATTTAGTATTTAAATTTACGATTATTATTTAATGTTTTTAACATAAAATACAAAACAATGTATTTTATTTGAGATTGAGCTGATAATGAAGACTAAAGGATAATTCCTACGCAGGATAAATCCGTAACTATCTTCTGCGTTGAATGATTTCTGCCAATAATTTTTTGGCGCGAAGCAGTTTGATTTTGACATTGCTCAAAGGCTCGTCAATTTTGTTGGCAATTTCCTGATAACTCAATTCCTGAAAATAGCGCATCTGAATTACCTCTTGGTAGGCAGGTTTTAATTCTTTGATGAATTGCAGTAACTGTGAAAGATTTTGTTCTGTAATTAATTCATCTTCTGCCGATGGAGTAGTGTCGGCAATGTTGTAGGCCTGTTGGTCTTCTTCATCGGTAATTTCGATAAAAAGATTTGTTTTCTTTTTTCGTAATAAGTCGATGTGGACATTTTTTGCAATAGCGATAAGCCAGGTGTTAAATTGAAATTCAGGATTGTAAGTTCCTATTTTGTCAAAGGCTTTCGAGAAGGTTTCAATGGTAATATCTTCGGCGGTGGTTTCGTTTTCGGTGCGTTTCAGCATAAAGCCATACACTTCATTCCAATAATAATCCAATAGAAAAGTAAAGGCTGCTTGATCTCCTTTTTTTGCTTTTTCTATTTGTTTATTTATTTCCAATGTACCGGTTTTGAGAATATATTAGTTATAAAGATATTGATTTGTGTGAATATAAGTACTATTTCAACGATAGGAAACCAAAACTTTATATCATTTTCTTTTAGTTTTCCCGCAGAAAAACCAACAACAATCCAGGCTGCAAGGTATCTAAGACCAATTAAACCCAGAACTAATATCCATTGAAATTGAAACGCTAATAATAAGACAGGCAGTATTAGGAATAGCAATTGGGAACAATAGAAAAGACCTAATTGAAATTTATCAATCGGTTTGTAATAATTTGCTGTGGCGACGTGTCTTCTTTTTTGTGTAAAAAAGTCTTTGAAAGAAGTTTTCGGTTTAGAATAGGTAAAACTTTCCGGTGTGTAGGCAATGCTGACATTTTTGCCATTTGCCGCCTGATTAATAAATAAATCATCATCGCCTGAACGAATCTGAATGTGTTCTATAAAACCATTTACATTAAAAAATTCTTCTTTTTTGTAAGCCATGTTTCTTCCTACTCCCATGTATGGACGGCCTAATTTGGCCCAGGAAAAGTATTGAATTGCTGTTAACAGGGTTTCAAAACGGATTATTTTGTTCAAAAATGAATTGGCAATTTTTTCATAGCCTCCATAACCTAAAACAATGGTTCTATGCAGGGTAAATTGAGAACTCATCGCTGTGATCCAGTCTTTTGAAGCAGGGTAACAATCGGCATCGGTAAATAGTAAATACTCTTTTTTTGCCGCTTTTATGCCTAGGGTCAACGCATATTTTTTATTTCCCCAAAAAGCTTCGTTATTTTTTACTTTTACCAAGCGTACATTTGGATATCGTTTTTCAAACTCTTCAAAAACCTCCAAAGTATCATCGCTTGAAGCATCATCAATCAGCACGATTTCAAAATCGGGATAATCTTGTTCAGCAAGTAAGGGGATGAAATTTTTAACATTCTCTTCTTCGTTTTTGGCACAAACAATTACGGATATCGGCAGCTTTTTTGGTGCTGTCTTTTGCGCTTTAGCAAAGGCAAATTTTCCAAAAATGCCCAGATAATAAGCAAGTTGGATGACAACTACGAAAATGAAGAAATATAAAGTAAATGTAAGCATCTGAGTTGAATGTCTTTTTAAATCGAGTGCAAAGGTAATTATGAATTGTTAAATTTCAATGCCTAATAGTTAATTACTTTCGGCATTTTGCCATTTCTTTTGCAACAGCAACAGCTTGTGTGTTTTCTGTTTTTTCTAATTGCGTAATGATATTTTTATAATTTTTATCGTCACGGTTTTGGGACATTTTTTTTGTGGCCTGAATTTCTGTTATTTCGATTTCAAAAACGACAATTCCTCGGGTTTGCATCATTGTTTTCTTTGATAAATTCTCTACACGAACCGGATTTTCCGATTGGGCCTCGTATTTATCCGTCAGTTTTTTCAAAGATTCAATTACGGCTTCTCCTTCAAGGATTTTGATTTTTCCGTAAACATGTACAGCGATATAATTCCAGGTTGGCACATTTTCGTGATCGTACCAAGAGGAAGAAATGTAGGAATGCGGTCCTGAAAAAACAGCTAAAATTTCGTCGTTTTCTACAAATCCTTTCCATTGTGGATTTTCTTTCGAAAGATGTCCATGCAAAATTTGTTTTCCTTCTTTGTTGCTATCCAGTTCTAACGGGATATGGGTCGCACACAATTTTCCATGGGTTTGATTGATCAGGATACCAAAACTGTTTTCTCGTAGAAAAAGTTCAATTTCTTCTTGATTTTCGTTTTTATAAATATTGGGAGTGTACATTGCTTGTGGTTTTAAAGTGTTTTTTGAAAACAAACCGCGTCTAAACGGTTTGCATATTTGCCATAATTTGGAATTTTTATATAGTTTGCATTCAGATAAAATTGGCAGGCTTCTTCGTTTTTTACTCTTGTTTCTAAAACAAGTTCTTCATAATCCAGTTCTTTTGCCTTTGTTTCTAAAAATAACAAAATGGATTTTCCAATACTTTTTCTGGGGTATTTGGCAAACATCCTTTTTACCTCTCCCGTTTTTTTTGAAAGTGGCCTGATTGCTCCACATCCCACAATTTCATCGTTTAATTCCGCTACAACAAATAGATATTTAGAGTTGTTTTCTTCCCAATCTGTAAAGGAGTTTTTACCATCGCTTCCAAATCGTTCGAAAAGATTTTGGGATAACTCCTCTATTATGGAAGAAGTGCCGGGATTATTGGGATTTGAAATTTTTATTGCCAGCATTTTTTTTATAAATGTACAGTTAGTGCAAAGTCTATATTATATTTACTTCGGCCTCGATCTGAATGCCGAATGTGTTGAAGACGGTTTCTTGGACGATTTTAGAAACATTCAAAATTTCCTGGCCTGTGGCATTTCCATAATTGACTAAAACCAAAGCTTGATTTTTGTGAATTCCGGCATCTCCAAAACGTTTTCCTTTTAAACCAGCCTGCTCAATCAACCAGCCTGCAGGAACTTTGACTTCGGTTTCTGAAATATCGAAGAATCTCATTTCTGGAAATTTTTGGTGAATTTTATCAAAATCAGTTTTTAAAAGTATTGGGTTTTTGAAGAAACTACCACTATTTCCTAATTCCTTAGGATCCGGTAATTTACTTTTTCGAATGGCAATTACAGCATTACTCACGTCTTTTAAAGTGGGAGTTTGTCCCGAAGCTCCGGGATTATTTTTAGCTAATTCTGCAGTAATGTCCCCGTAAGAGGTATTGATTTTATGGTTGCGTTTCGTTAGTTTGAAAACAACCGAAGTGATGATATATTGGTCTTTAACTTCGTTTTTAAAAACACTTTCTCTGTATCCAAAATGGCATTCTGGATTCGTGAAGGTTTTTACTTCCTGATTTTCTATCGCCATTGCTTCACAGGAAACAAAAGTGTCTTTAATTTCGGTACCATAAGCGCCAATATTCTGTACGGGAGTGGTTCCGACATTTCCAGGAATCAGAGACATGTTTTCCAGTCCTCCAAAATTTTGGTCAATGGTCCAAAGTACAAATTCATGCCAGTTTTCGCCCGCCTGACTTTCGACCCAAACAAAATCATCATTTTCTTCTTTGATTTTTTTGCCCTTCAAATCGATGTGAATGACTAGTGCATCGATATCTTTTGTTAACAGCATATTGCTTCCGCCACCCAAAATAAATTTTTTCTGCGATTGATTCTGTTCTAAAACAGTTTTCAATTCTGTTAAAGAATGAACCGCAACAAATTGTTTTGCTTTGGCTTCTATGCCAAATGTATTGAAGTTTTTTAGAGAAAAATTAGTTAGTATTTCCATAAAAGAAAGGGCTTTTTTTGAAGTATTAAATTCCAGACCAAAAATAGGAATTTAAATTTAGTTGTTTGTGATTTTCGACAAGGATACAAGTTTCAATTAGAACCGAACGGATTTAATTGGTTTCAAATGTGTTGATTAATTCGTGGTATTTATCGGCAATGATTTTCATATTAGTCGAATAATTGGCGTTTTCTTCTACGAATCTTCTGTTTTGTGATACGGCTTCGTTGCGATGTTCTTGGTTTTTAAAAGACCATAGTAATTCTTCCGCGAGCATTTTAGCATCATCCATGGCGATTAATTGCCCGTTTTTACGATGAGTAATCCAACTTTGATTTCCTGCTATATCGGTTACAACGGGATAGCAGCCGCTGGCCATCGCTTCAAACAAGGAGGCCGAAACTCCTTCGGTTATGGGCATACTGATGTAAAAATCAGATTCTTGCAGTAATTCAGGTAATTCAGTATTTGGAATTCGTCCCGTAAAAATAACTTGATCCTCAATGTTTAATTTTTGTGCCAAATCTTTTAAAACAAGCAACTGTGTTCCATCTCCCACAATCGTTAATTTGAAATCGATTCCTTTTTGATTCAGCAGAGAAAAGGCATTCAAGATAACATCGTGACGGTATTCCGGAGATAGGGATCGGGTTACTATCGCAGTTATTTTTTCTGGATTAATGCTGTTCTTGTTTTTAAATACGTCTAAATTAATTCCTTTTGGGAGTACTAAAACTTTAGACATATCGACATGGGCCGCTTTCATTGAAACGGTCATTACGGGTCCCCAAGCGTGTATTAAATCCGCTTTTTTAAAAGCATAGCGTTGAATAAATTTCTTGATAGGTAATGAAATGGAGTGGTCTGGCCATAGATCAGTTCTTCCTTGTTGCGCTATAGCTGCCGGTTGTACACCGGATAAGGCAGCCAAAAAGCCGTAACTAGTGGTTCTTTCAGCAATAACCATATCCGGTTGATGCTGTTTGATTATTTTTTTAATTTTAGAAAGCGTGAATGCAAACTCAAAAAATCGCTTCATCCGGTCTGCTATACTTTTACTTGGCGTTTTTAATTCCCAACAAATGATTTCGAAATCGCCAAACTCTTTCAAGCCGTTCATCCAGGTAATGGCATCGGCTCTGTAGGATTCTCCAAGAAAAAGTATTTTTCTTTTTTTCATGCTCTCAATTAGAATTCATCTGAAGTTAATGCTCTGTTGATGAACTCGTTTAAAGGTTTTAAAGCAATTAGTTTTTGACTCATAGTAGCGACAAAGTCCTTTTTTGTGACTTCGGAAATATCAAACTTTTGACTGCATTCAAAACTTTTCAGCTTTAGTAATTCGATGGCGGGATGGTCTTTTTCATACCCTCTTGGCGGATTTTTTAGCGTGTTGGTTTCGTTTCTGTCAAAGTTTTCAAATTCTTTTTTGAATTTTTTTTCTGCAAGAATTTCTTCAAGATCATCATGGAAAAAGGCAATTTCCTTGCGCATTTTTTTTAGATCTTCAGGTTCCGGACAATACAGGCCACCGGCAATAAAGCTGCCTCCGTTTTGAATATGAACGTAATAGCCAGAACGATTCAGTCCCTTTACACCCGAAGAAATCCAAACGCCTAAATGGGATTTGTAAGGTGATTTGTCTTTTGAAAAGCGGATGTCGCGGTTGATTCTGAACGTACAATTTTTTACCTCGAGCATTTCTAATGAAGGATCCAAAGGTTTCATCGCATCGAGAAAATCGGAAACAAGTTGCTGATACTCTTTTTTTAAAGCTTCGTATCTTTTTTTATTGTCTTGAAACCAATCCCGATTGTTATTGGCTTTTAGATCATCCAGAAATTGTAGGGTTTCTTTTGAAAGCATTTGGGAGCTATTGTAATTGTTTTTTTAAATCAGTTTCACTTATATAACCGGAGTGTTGCCACTTAACTTCTTTGTTTTCGTACAATAATAAGGTAGGAAGTTCACTTATTTTCATTTCAGAAACGATGCTTTTGTTTTTATCGGCATCCAATCGAACGATAACTACTGTGTCAGCCATGTCTTTTTGCATTTGCAAAATATAAGGACCCATTTTTTTGCATGGTGCACACCATTCCGCGTAAAAGTTGATCAGTACTTTTTTGTCTGTATTCAATAGCTTGGCATAGTCCTGATTGGTAATTCCAACGATTTTATCACTTGGTTTAGATAATCCCGCAGCACTCCATTTTAGGATTCCGCCTTCTAGTTCGTAAATGGTTGTAAAGCCTAATTCAGCCAATTTCGCTGCTGCTTTTTGACTTCTTCCACCACTTTTACAGTAAACAAAAACAGGTTTTGTTTTGTCGTATTTTGCAGTATTGGCAACAAAATCATCACTAAGCCAATTTACATTTTCGGCTTTATCAATATGTTCTGAGGCGTATTCTTCGGGAGTACGTACATCCAGAATTTGTGGGTTTGGAGTTTCTTGTATTTTTTTTGAAAAAGACACCGGATCAATAGTGCTGATATTTTTTGGAGTTTGTCCGTTGCAGGATAAAACCAGAAAAGATAGTAGTGCTAAAAATATAGATTGAAATTTCATTAGGTTGAATTTTAAAAATTTAATAGGCAAAAGTAATTGATTTTTCAGTTTTCATAACTTTTAAAATTATTAAATAAAAGTTATAAGTTGAAAATTTTATACGTCTGATGCGTTGATTTTACAATAGTTTCTGTTCGTTCAGGATGTGTATCGGAAATAAAGAGTTGTCCAAAAGTGTCACTGTTGACCATTTCTATGATTTTTGCGACACGATTTTCGTCTAATTTATCAAAGATATCGTCAAAAAGCAAAATGGGTTTGACACCGCTCTGTTTTTTTAAAAATTCAAACTGTGCCAACTTTAAAGCAATCAGAAATGATTTTTGCTGGCCTTGTGAACCAAATTTCTTTATCGGATGGTGATCGATTTCAAAAGACAAATCATCTTTATGGATGCCCACACTGGTATATTGTAAAGCCCTGTCTTTATTGATGTTTTCTTGTAAAAGAGTTAAGAGGTCATTCTCATACAAATGACTTTCATAAACCAACTGAACCGTCTCTTGTGATCCGGTTATGGCTTGGTGATGGGCGTTGAAAATAGGAATAAACTCCTCGATGAATGATTTCCTTTTTTCAAAAATATAATGTGCAAAACTGTTTAGTTGTTCATTATATATAGATAAGGTGTCTTTTTCAAAAACATGATTCAAGGCAAAATATTTTAACAAAGCATTGCGTTGGCTCATTACTTTTTGGTACTGAATAAGCTGTTGTAGATAATGGGAGTCCAATTGCGAGATAACGCTGTCCATGAATTTTCTTCTGGTTTCGCTTCCTTCTACAATCAAATCCCTGTCGGCAGGAGAAATAATAACTAAGGGAACAAAACCGATATGATCTGAGAATTTGTCATAAGCTTTGCCGTTGCGTTTCAATATTTTCTTTTGCCCTTTTTTCAGACTGCAGACAATTTGTTCGTTTCTTTCGTTTTTTTCAAACTCGGCATCAATCACAAAAAACTCTTCTCCGTGTTTAATATTCTGAACAGCCAGCGGGTTGAAATAACTTTTGCCGTATGACAGATGGTAAATGGCATCCAAAACATTGGTTTTTCCAATGCCGTTTCTGCCTACAAAACAATTGATCTTACCGTCAAACTCAAAATTGGCTTCGGAAAAGTTTTTGTAGTTAAATAATGAAATTTTTTTTAAATACATTTAAAAAGTATAGTGAAAAATGGGATTCTTTTTGTTTTTGACAGGCTGTTCTAAAACCGGTGCAAATTATTGAAAATTATCGATAAATAAGACTTTTAGCTGTTTTCAGTGATAAAATTTTTGTCATTATAGTAAAAGAAATGACATCATGAAGAAATATTTTTTTTATTTGAATATAAATTCAATTTTTTTTACGTCGGTTTGAATAAAAATTTTATTTTTGCCACTCACTAAATTAAAATGTAAATGGCTACTTATAGTAAAAGAGGATATAAAGCACCAAAAGAAAAAGAAGTAAAAGAGGTTGTTGAAGAGGTTAAAATTGATGAAAAAGATAGCGCAACTGCGGAAGTATTTTCAAAATTAGATGAAACTGCATCAAGAACTGAGGATTGGGTAGCTAAAAACCAGAAAATAATTATCGGATTAGTTGCCGGTGTTGCATTAGTGACTGTTGGTTATTTAGCTTTTCAAAAGTTTGTTGCCTCTCCAAAAGAAGATGAAGCTGCTAATGAAATGTTTATTGCCCAACAAAATTTTCAAAAAGCTACAGACGGAGTTGCCAGTGACTCTTTATATAAATTATCATTGAATGGTTCTGAAGGTAAATTTGGTTTTGTGAAAATTGCTGACGAATATTCAGGAACATCTGCTGGAAACTTAGCTAATTATTATGCAGGTATCGCTTATTTGAATACAGGTAAATATGATGAGGCTATTGAATATTTAGGTAAATTCAGTTCTGAAGATATTATTTTGAGTGCTTTGGCAAAAGGAGCGATAGGGGATGCTTATTCTCAAAAAAATCAACCAAAAGAAGCTTTGGAAAATTATATTAAAGCAGCTGAATCAAGTAAGAATGATTTCACTACTCCACGTTTCTTAATGAAAGCAGGAAAAGTGGCTTTGGCATTAGGAAATAAAGAAGACGCTTTGAAATATTTTACAGACATTAAAGAAAATTTTGACACTACTCCAGAAGCTGCTTCTGTAGATGTTTTGATTGGATTAGCGCAGTAATACAAGATTAGAGTTCTTAAAATAAAGGTTAGAAATTACGTAAAGTTTGGATTTTTTCTATTAACTTGTAGTTTCTAACCTTTACTTTTACTTTTAACTTCAAAAATAACTTTAAAGATGGCTACTGAAAATAAAAATTTATCTGATTACGACAAAAATACCGTTCCGGATGCGAGAGAATTTCGTTTTGGAATCGTTGTTTCTGAATGGAATGACACTATAACAGAAGGTCTTTTTAATGGTGCATTCGAAACACTTATAGAGAATCAAGTACCGCCACAACATATTATTCGATGGAATGTTCCGGGAAGTTTTGAACTGATTTATGGCGCCAAAAAAATGTTGCAAACGCAGAATGTCGATGCTGTAATTACAATCGGTTGTGTTATTCAGGGGCAGACAAAACATTTTGATTTTGTTTGTGAAGGCGTAACGCAAGGAATCAAAGACCTGAATGTTCAAACAGATATTCCGGTTATATTTTGTGTTCTTACCGATAATACAATGCAACAGTCTATAGACAGAAGCGGTGGAGTTCATGGTAATAAAGGGACAGAAGCTGCTATTGCGGCTATAAAAATGGCTTACATTCGTCAACAGGCTTCTTTATCGCATCAAATTGATAATCAGCATTTGTTATCTGCAGGAGCATTACGAATTGAAAATTTGCCTCTGGAATTAGAAGAATAATAAAGACAAAATAGATTTATAAAACCTATACTTTTTCTTAAAATAGTATAGGTTTTTTTTATGATTTTATTGTGAAACTTCGAGTCAGGTACATCCTGTTAAATTCATTAAATTTGGTTTGCCATTTTGGTCGTTTAAATCTATTATTTATGTCAATGATAAAATATTCTCTTCACATTGTTCTAGTATTCATTTTTGGATGTACTCAGGCCCAAAACGCAATAGACCAAAATTTAAAAAAGGAATTGGACTTGATTTTAACATCGGATCAAATTCTTAGAGAATATATTGATTCGGAAACGACAGAAGCAAGAAAGATTCAAATTCAGCAAGAGACGGGTTATTCCCAAGACGATTTAAGACGGAATGTTTGGGGAATCATGCTGGAACAAGATAGTTTAAATATTAAAAAAGTTGAAAAAATAATTTCAATACATGGGTATCCCGGAAAAACACTTGTTGGAGAGCCCACTAATGAAGCTGCTTGGTATGTGATTCAACATTCCAATCAAATCTCTAAGTACTTTCCGTTAATTCAAGAAGCAGCAAATAAAAATGAAATTCCATTTACACGCTTTGCAATGATGCACGACAGATTATTAACTTCTCAGGGGAAGGAACAAATTTATGGTACACAAGGAGCGATGATAAAAATCATAAATAAGGAAACAGGCAAGGAAGAGTATTTTAATTATATTCCTCCAATCAAAAATCCAGAACAGGTGAATGAACTCAGAAAAAAAGTTGGCTTTACCAATACTGTGGAAGAAAATGCCAGGAGGATGGGGATTGAATATAAAGTCTATACTCTTGAAGAAATCAACCAAATGAAGTAATTCAATTCGGACAACAGGACTGATTTTGAAAAGGGCCGAATCTCTTATACAGCCTGTTAAGTTTTTTTGTTTTTTTATAGTTTTCTAAATCACAAAAGCCAATAGAAATTCATTAAATTTGTAATCTTTGTTTTTAAATCAAAAGTTATAATCCAAACCCCAAACATAAAATTAATGTCGAGTATTATTCAATTACTTCCTGATCATGTTGCCAATCAAATTGCGGCTGGAGAAGTCGTACAAAGACCCGCTTCAGTAGTAAAAGAATTACTGGAAAATGCTGTTGATGCGAGAGGGACTGATATTAAATTAATTATCAAAGACGCAGGAAAGTCATTGGTTCAAGTGGTTGATAACGGTTTAGGAATGACCGTGACTGATGCCCGTTTGTGTTTTGAACGTCATGCTACTTCAAAAATTCGTCAGGCTGAAGATTTATTTTCATTACATACTAAAGGTTTTCGTGGAGAGGCTTTGGCTTCGATTGCCGCTATTGCCCATGTGGAAATGAAGACCAAACAAGACCAGGAGGAACTGGGAACACACATCATCATCGAAGGAAGTAAGTTTGTATCGCAAGAGGTGGCCGTTTTGCCAAAAGGGACATCGTTTGCAGTTAAGAATTTGTTTTTTAATATTCCGGCCCGTCGTAATTTCCTGAAGTCGGATATTGTGGAATACCGTCATGTTATCGATGAGTTTCAACGTGTGGCATTGGCACATCCTAAGATACATTTTTCGTTTTACCATAATGGAAGTGAAATGTTTAATTTGCCTTCTTCGACTTTGAGACAACGAATTGTAAATGTCTTTTCGGGTAAAACCAATGAAAAATTGGTTCCTGTTCAGGAAGAAACGGAGATCGTAAGTATTCAGGGATTTGTCAGCAAACCCGAATTTGCTAAAAAAAATAGAGGAGAGCAGTTTTTCTTTGTGAATGACCGATTCATAAAAAGCGGTTATTTGCATCATGCTGTGATGGCTGCCTATGACGGAATTCTGAAAGACGGTTCGCAGCCAAGTTATTTCTTATACCTGACGCTGCCACCCAATACTATTGATATCAATATACATCCAACAAAAACAGAAATTAAGTTTGATGATGAGCAGGCATTGTATGCTATTTTGAGAGCTTCCATTAAACATAGTTTGGGACAGTTTAACGTAGCTCCCGTTTTGGATTTTGACAGGGATGCGAATTTAGATACACCCTATCATTACAAAGATTTAGAAGGGGAGACGCCAACTATTCAGGTAGACAGTAATTTCAATCCGTTTGCCGATGATAAGCCGAGTAAAACGTTTTCCAGTTACAAAAAACCGGAACCTGCGGCCAATTGGGAAAGTTTGTATGTGGGATTAAAGCATGACACCGAATCTTTTGCTGTGAACAGTGATTTTTCATTTGAGAATGAAGAGGTAACTTCGTCTTTATTTAATGATGAGGAAGTAGAGCAAGTCGTGCATAAAACCTATCAGATTCATAAAAAATATATTGTTTCGCCTATAAAATCAGGAATGGTAATCGTTGATCAGCAACGAGCACATCAACGGGTTTTGTATGAACAATTTTTGACCAATATGACTGTTCATCAGGCTTCTAGTCAGCAGTTGTTGTTTCCTTTGAATTTGTTTTTTTCGAATGCAGAAATGGAATTAATCACCGAATTACAACTCTCGCTGATAAACACCGGATTTGTATTTGAAGATAGTGACGAAGACCATATTGTTATTTCAGGTATTCCGGTGAATGTTACCGAAAGCGAAGTTTCGATCTTGTTGGAACAATTATTAAGCGATTTACAAGACGGAATTCCGGAAAGTAGTTTCAGTCAAAACGACACGATTGCTAAATCAATGGCCAAAAGTTTGGCTGTTAAGACTGGGACGTATTTAACAGAAAAAGAACAGGAAAATTTAGTAAACGGCCTTTTTGCCTGTAAAGACCCGAATGTTTCCCCATTTCAAAAACCAACTTTCATCACCATGCGTGTGGAAGATTTAGATAAAAAATTTGCATTATGATGAATATGACCCCGATGGTAAAACAATTATTGATAATTAATATTTTGTTTTTTATAGGCTCAATGATTGTAGGAGATCCTGCTTATAAATTACTGTCACTTTATTTTTTCGAGAATCCGGATTTCCATATATGGCAAATTTTTACGCACATGTTTATGCATGCGCCTCTTCCTAATATCATGCATATCGGGTTTAATATGTTTGCGCTGTATTCTTTTGGTTCTGCTTTAGAGCATTTTTGGGGTGGTAAAAAGTTTGTGTTCTTCTATATTTCTTGCGGATTAGGAGCCGCTTTGCTGCATACAGCCGTGAATTATTATTTTTTTCAAGACAGTTTGAACACATTGGTTGCCAACGGATTTCCAAAAGATGAGATTTTAAAAGTTTTAAGTGAAGGAAAATTTGATACCAGATGGCAGGAAATTTTGTCGGTATCCAGTTTTCAGGGATTAATGGGATCTTATATTGGAACTGTTGTTGGTGCTTCAGGAGCGATATACGGTTTATTAGTTGCTTTTGCTTTCATGTTTCCTAATGCTGAACTGGCTTTAATGTTTATTCCTATTCCAATAAAAGCAAAGTATTTTGTGCCGGCAATATTATTAATTGATTTATATTTAGGAGTTTCTGGTGGGTCTATTTTTGGAGGGTCAACTGGAATTGCTCATTTTGCTCACATTGGTGGTGCATTAATAGGATTTTTGATGATGTGGTATTGGAAGAAAAATCAATTCAATAGAAATCGTTGGAACTAGATCAATAAATTGTGTTCCTGAAGTACGTTATTTTACGAGTTAAATTTTTGATTTTAAATACTTAATTAGATTATGAATATAGTTGACGATTTGAAATTGCAATACAAATTAGGAGGGATCGTTTTTAGGCTAATCTTCTGGAATGTGATTTGCTTTTTGGTATCCTTAGTATTTTTCTATCAATTCAAAAGCGGTGTTTTTGATTTTCCAAATTGGATTGCTTTGTCTTCAGAGCCTTCGGTGTTTATTACTAAGCCTTGGACTTTACTGACCTATGCTTTTTTTCATGATGGATTTGGGCATTTGTTCTTTAACATGTTGGTTCTGAATTTTGCAAGTACTTTGTTTTTGACATTTTTTACTCCCAAACAATATTTGGGTTTGTATGTGTTGAGTGCTTTATTCGCAGGAATTGCTTTTATTCTGGGCTATTATGTTTTAAATTTTAGTTCCGGTATTGTCGGAGCTTCAGCCGCAATTATGGCTATTTTAGTCGCTGTAACCACCTACAGACCATTGATGGAGGTAAGACTTTTGATTATTGGCAATGTAAAATTGTGGCATATTACCGCTGTAATTCTTATACTTGACTTGATGCAGTTCCGATTAGGAAACACTGGTGGGCATATTTCTCACTTATCAGGAGCATTTTTTGGTTTTATTTTTATTAAATTGCTGCAAAATGGAATTGATTTAAGTAAAATAGTGTCCCGATTTTTAGATTTCTTTGCGAATCTGTTTAAAAAATCACCATCGACACCATTCAAGAAAGTACATAAAAATTATAACAGACCTGTTGAAAAAAGTACTTCACGAATAGTGACAAAAGACAAAACACAACAACAAATTGATGAAATTTTAGATAAAATTAGCCAATCAGGATACGATTGTTTGACCAAAGAAGAAAAAGAATTCCTGTTTAAAGCAGGGAAATAAATTGACAGTTTTCTGTCTGTAGAAAAAAATAAGAAATGAATAACCTTTCCTGGTTTAATAAAGGCATGTTTTTTTTGAATATAGTGCTTACTGTATTGACTTTCAGTGCGTATCTTCTGCCTTTTTTGGCACCGCAAGTATTTCCTTTATTATCGGTTCTTACTTTGTTTATGCCTTTGTTCTTTGTGTTGAATGGTTTGTTCTTTTTCTATTGGGCTATTCAATTCAAAAAACGCATGATTTTATCAGGATTAGTGCTTTTGATGGGGATTACTTTTATTAATAAATTCTACAAATTTTCTACCAAGGAATATCCTGAGAATGAGAAAGATTTTACCGTCATGAGCTACAATGTGCGTTTATTCAATGTATTCAGATGGTTGGACAGGGAAAATGTTCCGACAGAAATCTTGACATTTATTAATGATAAAAATCCTGATATCCTTTGTATTCAGGAGTATTCTTCTTCTGCTAATATTGATTTGAAAGTCTATCCGCATAAATATATTTTTATGGGCGGTAACCAAATTAAAACCGGACAGGCTATTTTTTCCAAGTTTCCAATTATTGATGAGGGTAATATTGTTTTTCCTAATTCCAGTAACAATGTTATTTTTGTGGATATCAAGAGAGGAAAAGATATTATCAGGGTCTATAATATGCATCTGCAATCTATAAAAATATCCCCTGACGTTAATGAAATTAATGAAAATATTGATGCCATTAATCAAAGTAAATCACAAAAATTATATAGTCGAATAAGTAAAGCCTTCAAACAACAGCAACAACAGGCTGAGATATTTAAAGATCACAAAAAGGATTGTGTTTATCCGGTAATCATTTGTGGAGACATGAATAATAGTGCTTTTTCGTATGTTTACAGAAACATAAAAGGAAAATTAAAGGATTGCTTTGAAGAAGCAGGAAAAGGCTTTGGTGCTACTTATAAATTCAGATATTACCCGGCCCGAATTGATTATATTTTTGCTGATGAAAAAATGAAAGTCAAAAAATTTGAAAATTTTCCAGAGTTTGTCAATTCGGATCATTTTCCTATCATGACAAAATTGGCTTTAGAATAGTTTTTCACTCTGTAAGTCATTTAAAATAGCTGTTTTTTGTCGCTTTTAGCTGATCTAGATGGGATGACTATTTTGACAAGGCCAAGTGTCTATTTCAAAATTATTTAAATGAACTTAAATGCATGGTTGGTGAGACTTTTTAATGGTATTATCGCTCTATCTTTTGACTTTTTAAATAATCTATAGCAAATTTACCTTCATTAAATAGTAAATCCAGAATACTTAGGTTATTGATAAAACCATATTTGTCATCAAAAACCTGGGTGTAACTTTCAAATAAGGAAGTGTCTTTTTTTCCATTGGCCAAAAGCCTAAAATCTGAAACCAGATTAGTGTTGACTTCGTGAAAGTATTCGGTTGTTGTAGTGTAATCTAATTTCATTCGCATAGATTTTGTAACAAAATCCAATGTTTCAAAATTTAAATCCAGTAAAAAAGTGTGTTTTTTTTCGAAAAGAGGGCGAATGTCATCTTCAAAATATTCAAAAAATGGAGAGCTTCTATAGGCTGCTTCCAATGATTTGAAATGTTGTTTTTGCCAATCAAAATCATTTTCGATTTGGATATCTTTTGTTTTTTGATGGCTTAGTTTCGAATGTTTTACAGGGATATTCAATAGTTGAATACCGTTTGGGCTGTAAATATAAGTGCGATTGCGGTTGGTTTGTTTTTGAAAATTATCCTCTATCTCGAACGTAATTTGCTCTGATTGCGCCATAGCAACAAAATGACTTATAGAGGGAAAGTAGGTTGGATGGATTAAGATGTTCATTCGATAATTAGTTTAAAGTTTAAAGTTTAAGGTTTTTTGATAACATTAAACCTTAAACTTTAAACGTTTTTATTTAAGCTTTTCTTTCTTTTCTCTTTTTCCAGAAATACTCTCCAACAAAAAAAGCAACTAAAGCCAACAAGAATATTTTGAAATAAGATTGTGGTTGTCCGTCACCACTAACAGTCGTAAAAAGACGCTCCCAACGAATTTTATCGAGTCCTTTTCCGTTTGAATCGATACTTAACCATATGAAAACAGGTTTTCCTACAACGTGATCTTCAGGTACATATCCCCAGTAACGGCTATCTTCAGAATTGTGACGGTTGTCTCCCATCATCCAATAATAGTTTTGTTTGAAGGTATAAGTTGTAGCTATCTCTCCGTTAATTCGTATTTCGGAACCATTTACCTGTAATTCATTTTTCTCATAATCAGAAATAATCGTTCTGTAGAAAGGTAATGTTTCTGAGTTTAGGGTTACCGTTTTTCCTTTTTGCGGAATGTAAACAGGTCCTAAATTATCATTATTCCATTTGTTGATATGTGGAAAGATACCATTGTCATTACCGCTTGTAATAACTCTTTTCACGGATGTAATTCCGGGAACATTTTTAAATCTTTCGGCATTGGCAGCTGTTAAGGCAGCGATGTATAAGGTGTCTCTTTTTTCATTATCGGTAAAATAGCCACCATCGGTGATATCCATATCTTTAAAAAGATATTCAAAATCGATTGGTGTTTTTCCATCCAAAGCAATTTTGTATGAGAATTGAGGTTTAGCTCTTTCAGGTAAAATTAATTCTTTTCCGTTAATAAAAATAATTCCTTCTTTAATAGATAAAGTATCTCCCGGAACACCAACGCAACGTTTTACATAATTGGATTTTTTATCGATTGGTTTTTCAACTCTTCTTCCGGATCTGTCTCTGAATTTATAAACGGTATCTACTGGCCAATTGAAAACAACAATATCTGTTCGCTCAATTGTTTGTAAGGCAGGAAGTCTTAAATAAGGTAATTGAGGCCAGTTCAGATAGGATTTTTGCTTTGTAAAAGGTATGGTGTCGTGTACCATTGGCATGGCTACGGTGGTCATTGGAACTCTGGCTCCATAATTCATTTTACTCACAAACAAAAAATCACCTACTAATAATGATTTTTCCAATGAAGAAGTTGGAATAGTGTAGGGTTGAATAAAATAGGTGTGAACGATGGTTGCTACAATAACAGCAAAAAGCAAAGAACTAACAGTGTCAGCAGCCTTGTTATCAGGCTGTAAACTTCTGTCAGTAACATAATTTAGTTTTTGTGTATAATTGACATAAAAAATATAAAATCCAAAAGTAAAGATTCCCAGTACACTGTCTAAAGTAGATCTTTTTCCAAAACTTCTTAAGGTTTCTACCCAAATAACCGGAAACATAATCAGGTTTATAATTGGAATAAAAAGCAAAACAGTCCACCATGTAGGACGACCAATTATCTTCATTAAAACGATCGCATTGTAAACAGGGATGGCAGCCTGCCAACGTTTTCTGCCGGCGCTTTCATATAATTTCCATGTTCCTAAAAAGTGAATTACTTGTACAATCAGGAAAAACACAAACCATTGATATAGTGTCATAATCTTTTGTTTAAGGTTTAAAGTCTGAGGTTTTTTGGGGAATTTGACCTGAAACTGAAAAAAATTTTATTTTAAATTTAATACATCTTTCATTGTAAAGATACCATGTTTGCCGGCAAGCCATTCAGCTGCAATTACGGCACCAAGTGCAAAACCCTCTCTGTTGTGAGCGGTATGTTTTATTTCGATACTATCTACCACAGAATTATAAGTTACGGTATGGGTACCAGGGACAGTTCCTATTCTTTTTGCTTCAACATGAATTTCGTTTGGTTTAGGATCTTCTAAAGTCCAATTGGTATAAGAACTATTTTCAATCACACCTTTGGCTAACGAAATAGCAGTACCACTTGGAGCGTCCAGCTTTTGTGTATGGTGAATTTCTTCCATTTCCACTTTGTAGGAATCAAAAGGAGCCATTAATTTGGCCAAATATTCATTGAGTCCAAAGAAAATATTTACCCCCAGACTAAAATTAGAACTCGAGATGAAACCACCATTCAATTCTTTGCAAAGTGCTTCCATTTCGTCATAATGCTCCAACCAGCCTGTAGTTCCTGAAACTACCGGTACTTTGGCATGAAAACAGCTTGAAATGTTGTCAACAGCAGCCATTGGTACACTGAAGTCGATGGCAACATCTGCATTGGAAAGCCCCTCATAGGTGTTGAATTCGTCTTTTTTCAAAACAATTTCATGACCTCTTTCAGTTGCAATTCGTTCAATTACCTGACCCATTTTTCCGTATCCTAATAGCGCAATTTTCATTTTTTATATTTTTTAAAATTAAATCAGTAACCACAAAAAAGAAAGCAATTTTCTTTCGGCTAAAAATTATAATTAAGTGTTAGTCCAAAATTTGTTTTTAATGTTACATCATCCGGAGAAATAACTGGTCGTACAGACAATTGTTCGCCTACATTAAATTGTATCAATGCGGCATCAACGTTTGCATCAATAATATTCAATGCATAAAATCCCAAAGTTATCAAAGCTGATAAGTCCCTGTTTCGTTGGTAGAATTTCTGTCCGGCAATTAATCGGTCTTCGTCCAGATAGCTTAAATCATCATCGGTATAGCCTTCTAGTCTTCGTTTGTAGGCATCCCGATATTGATTGTATTTTTTATTGTTGTCAATGTAGAAATAAAGACTGGTCCCAATTGCTCCGTAAACAATGGGAATTTTCCAGTATTTTTTATTGTAGGCTTGTCCTAAACCCGGTAAAACTGCAGAATAAAAAGCCGCTTTTGCAGGACTTAGAGGGTCTATTTCTTTTAATTTGACTGTGTCTTTTGAAACCAGAACAGCATCTGCATTCGCTTGGGCAAAAACGGATATGTTTCCTAAGATAAAAAGGAATAGACCTATGGAAAGGATTTTATTCACTACCCGTTTATTAGTTTGATGATTCTGTTAAAATCCTCTTCGGAGTGAAATGGAATTGTGATTTTACCTTTACCGTTTCCAGCCACTTTTACATCTACTTTGGTTCCAAAATAGTTAGTAAAGGTGTTTTTTTGAGTTTCCTCAATTTCAAATGAAGCTGCTTTGGGTTTGCCTTCCGGTTTTGGTTTTAAACTCTCATGATAGTTTTTTACCAATGCTTCGGTATCACGAACAGAAAGATTCTGACTTACAATTTTTTGATAAATATTAGTTTGAATATCAAGGTCTTCAATGTTTATGATAGCACGACCATGACCCATACTGATAAAACCGTCACGTATTCCGGTTTGAATAATCGGGTCTAATTTTAAAAGTCTCAAATAATTAGCGATTGTAGAACGTTTTTTTCCTACACGATCACTCATTTGTTCTTGTGTTAATTGAATTTCGTCAATCAATCGTTGGTAAGAAAGGGCTATTTCTATCGGATCTAAATCATGACGTTGAATATTTTCAACCAAGGCCATAACCAAGGATTCGTTATCATTTGCGATTCGAATATAAGCTGGAATAGTCGTCAATCCTACAAGAGTAGAAGCACGCAGACGGCGTTCTCCCGAAATCAACTGGTATTTATTGAAATCTAATTTTCGAACAGTAATAGGTTGGATAACACCTAATTCTTTGATTGAAGTAGCCAGTTCTCTCAATGATTCTTCATTGAAATTTGTTCTGGGCTGAAAAGGATTTATTTCAATCGCATCAATTTCAAGCTCAATTATATTTCCTACAACTTTATCAGCATTTTTATCGTTTACCGATTTTATATCATTTTCCGGATCTTTTAATAATGCAGATAATCCCCTTCCTAAGGCTTGTTTTTTTATTGCTTTTGCCATACAACTATTTGCTGTTTTTCTTTATTATTTCTTGCGCTAAGTGCAGGTAATTGATAGCACCTTTACTTGTAGCGTCAAAATTTATAATACTTTCGCCAAAACTCGGCGCTTCACTTAATTTCACATTTCTTTGGATGATAGTTTCAAAAACCATGTCATTAAAATGTTTTTGAACCTCTTCCACCACCTGGTTTGACAAACGCAATCTGGAGTCAAACATGGTTAATAACAATCCTTCGATGTCTAATTCCGGATTGTGGATTTTTTGGATACTTTTTATCGTATTCAATAATTTGCCCAAACCTTCCAATGCAAAATATTCGCATTGAATAGGAATTACCACAGAATCAGCAGCAGTCAAAGCATTTAAAGTAAGTAAACCAAGAGATGGAGCGCAATCAATAATGATATAATCGTACTCTTCTTTGACACTTTCTAATGCTTTTTTAAGCATATACTCTCTGTTTTCTTTGTCGACCAATTCGATTTCTATCGCAACAAGGTCGATATGCGCCGGAATTACAGAAACATTTGGAGAGGTGCATCCTATGATAGCTTCTAGTGGAGTGTGACTGTGCTCCAGAATTTGATAAGTGCCAATTTCAACAGTTTCTACATCAATACCTAATCCTGATGTGGCATTTGCTTGAGGATCAGCGTCTATTAGTAATACTTTTTTTTCTAAAACACCTAAGGAAGCCGCAAGATTTATAGACGTGGTAGTCTTTCCAACGCCGCCTTTCTGATTCGCAATCGCTATGATTTTGCCCATTTATTTTTCTGAATTTTGAACGGTAAAAATACAATTAATTATCGTTTTTGAAAATCTATTTTGTTAACATTTGTTAAAGACTGATTAGTTGCCAATTGATGGATTGGTGTTTTTGACTCAAGTATTGTTTTCAGTAGCTTGTTCCAACTGTCCGTTTCAAGTTCTTGTCCTAAACCTTTTTTTCTATTGCCATAAAAGGAGCTTCCTATGGTCGCTCTTTTATGTCAGGAAAAAATAGGTTTATGGGACGGCGAAGCTTTCCACTGCCATTTGGGCTAGGGGAGTCGGGTACTAAATTATTTTTGGTTTAAAGATTCAGTTGAAGTTGCCAAAAGACAATTGGCTTTGAAAGTATTTTAAATAAAAAAATCCCTTTTACAACGTAAAAAGGATTTTTTGTCGGGGTGGCAGGATTCGAACCTGCGGCCTCCTGCTCCCAAAGCAGGCGCGATAACCGAGCTACGCTACACCCCGTAAGCGGTTGCAAATATAAAACTAATTTTGATTTTTGCAAGCGATATCTTTAAATAGAATGCTATTATTTTCAAATAGCTAAAAATGATATTTTTTTAAGTGTATTTTTTTATTAAAAAACTACATTTGTAACTTCAAAAATGAAATAAAAAAGTACTATGTCTGATACAATAGAAAAAATAAAATGCCTTATTATAGGGTCTGGTCCTGCGGGATATACCGCTGCCATTTATGCTGCCAGAGCAAACATGAATCCTGTTTTATACCAAGGGATGCAACCGGGTGGTCAATTGACAACAACAAATGAAGTAGAAAATTTCCCTGGGTATGTTGATGGTGTTACAGGACCGGAAATGATGGTTCAATTGCAGGCACAAGCACAACGTTTTGGTGCAGATGTGCGTGACGGATGGGCTACAAAAGTAGATTTTTCCGGTGATGTTCATAAAGTTTGGATCAATGATAGTATCGAATTGCATTGTGAAACTGTTATTATTTCGACAGGTGCTTCTGCTAAATATTTAGGTCTGCCTTCAGAACAACATTATTTAAAGATGGGTGGTGGAGTTTCTGCTTGTGCCGTTTGTGACGGTTTTTTCTATAGAAATCAGGAAGTGGTTATCGTGGGAGCAGGAGATTCAGCATGTGAAGAAGCCCATTATTTATCTAAACTTTGCAAAAAAGTGACGATGTTGGTGCGAAGCGAAAAATTCAGAGCTTCAAAAATCATGGAAGAGCGCGTTCGCAAAACCGAAAACATCACTATTTTGATGAATCACGATACCGTGGAAGTTATTGGAGATGAACAGGTGGTTTCTGCAGTAAAGGCAAAAAACAAAACAACAGGTGAAATCTTTGATATTCCTGCTACCGGTTTCTTCGTAGCTATTGGTCACAAACCGAATACAGATATTTTTAAAGAGTACCTGACATTAGATGAAACAGGATATATTGTTAATACTCCGGGAACTTCAAAAACAAATGTAGATGGTGTATTTGTAGCCGGAGATGCTGCGGATCATGTGTACCGTCAGGCAATTACTGCTGCAGGAACTGGTTGTATGGCTGCTCTTGATGCCGAAAGATATTTAGCCGCTAAAGAATAATCGAAAGTTAAATCTATTCCATAAAAAAGTCCCAATTGTATCAGTCTACAGTTGGGACTTTTTCATTATAATTATTTTAATTTTTTGAGCAATTTTGCTTCGTCACTGAAACTTCGTATTTCTATTTTTGGTGTTCCAAAAAGTTGTATTTCTGCCTTGTCTGCCGCTTCCAAAACCAAGGTTGTTTCTGCAAAAATACTAGAACTGGTGTAGCCTTCTGCTGTAACGTCAGCATTTTTTACAGTCAATTTATTTCCAACTAAAACCGAGTTATTATCCAGACGAATAATCGCATTTGTCGCACTGCCTTCTATGGCGGCATTTGATTTTTGATATAAATCACATTTTAGGTCAATAGTTGCAACTAAGGTTTTCAGAATAGCATTTTTACTCAATTCAATCGTAGCGTTCTCCGATTTTAAATTGAGTTCGATTTTTGATTTGTCATTAGCCTGTAATATGAAATTTTTTGAATTGACATTCAAATACAATTTAGAATAATCAAGGGGTTTAAAGGTTATGTCGTTTAATTGAACTTCCTGAATGGCATTGACAATGGATTCGTTTTTTGAAGTTACCAAATTCAAATTATTCGTATATGTAATTCTGACAATTAGTTTTTTATAATTTACCGCTTCTTTTGTCGTATATACACGAAGAATATTGTCTCTTAATTCAAGGGAAATTATATCATGAAGGTTATCGTCAGCTTCAATTTTTATTTCGTTTTTCTCTCCTTTGTCGAGATATACTTCAATATTGTCCTCTACTTCAATAGCACTAAAACTGCCAACTTCCTTTTGGGCAACAGTTACGGTTTTTGAACCTTTTATTTTTTCTTTATTTTGCGAGAAAGCCAGTGTGGTTGATAAAAGCAATAAGAATAGTACAGCATATTTTTTCATTTCCATATCGATTAGGGTATTTACAAATATAAAAAAATCATCCACTTTTGATGAACGATTTTTTTAATTTTTTTAAAAACCAGTTTTTACTCCTGATTAATACTTCCCCCTGAATTGGAATGTTTTCGGACTGATTTTGGCCTTGTGTTGTAATTGATGTTTCCACCGCTCGATGCCTCTGCATCTATACTTACGATTGGATGAACTTCTATTGTGCTGCCGCTGGAAGCATCGGCAATTACTTCATTTGCCAATAAATCTTTTGCTTCGATATTACTTCCGCTGGATGCACTGGCACTAAGTTTTAATGACATCCCGTTAACAGAGATACTACTTCCGCTACTGGAATCACAATTGATATTGTCTGCTTCAAGAGCTACGTCAATGTCTGCGGCACTGGAAGAATTCACGCTGATGTTCTCTCCTTTAAGAGTTCCGATACTTCTTATTGTCGAGGCACTCGAGGCTTCTAATTCTTCAATGACCGGCATTTTTACAGTCACTTTTTTTGTGGTTATATCATTGAAAGAATTGTATTCACAGGCAATGATTAATTTTCCATTTTCAACCTTTGTAGTTATTGCGTTTTGCAAGTTATCATCGGCTTCAACAATAATCTCAACTTTGTCGGATTGTTCAATAACCAGATCGATGGCATTATTTACTTCGACACTTTTGAAATCACCCTGAACAATTCTTTTTTCGGTGGTGACATTGCCACTTCCTTCTATTGATCTGCTATTTATACTATGATTGCATGAGGCAAATAACAATGCTGTCAAGGCAATAGCAATTAATTTCGTAACTAATGTGATAATTTTTATCATGGCTATTTTTTTTATTTCGGTTGGACAATGTCTCCTGTTGTAATAGTACCCGTTTTTATCTCGTTCTTAGTTGAACCGAGGATTAAATAATAATTGCTGAAATAAGAAGGCACGCCCTCGGATTCATGTCCAATGGCATTTCTAATCTCAAAATGTAAATGCGGGAAAAACGAACTTCCCGATGTTCCGATTAAGCCAATTTCCTGACCTTTTTTTACTTTATCCCCAACTTTAAAGGCAATAGAACTTTTGTTTTTTAAATGACCATAAAGACTATAAACACTTTCATTGTGTTTGATTACGATATAATTTCCATACAATGCCAGAGGATTATTTTTTAGAGCAGGAACGTCAAAGGTCTTGTCATCTTTCTGATTCGTTTCGACAGCTACAATTTCACCATCGGCAACAGCCAAAACTTGGGTAGAAAAGCCATACCAATCGCTGTTGTTTTTCCCATCATTTGTATATCGGTTCCCCTCTGAATTCAGAACTACAAAATCATAGGCATAGCGCATAAAATTTCCTGTAAACCCTAACTCTTTAATGAAACTGAATTCATAGTTAAAGCGTCTGTGATGCGAATAGAAATCATGACCATCATAAACCAAAAACTTGTTTTTTAATGGTAAATTAAAATTTTGTATTTGATTGTAATTTTTTGGGATAACCACATTTTTAACTTCAATGCTGTCATTGAAAGTGAATGTATATTCCAGTTTTTCCGTTACCGAAGGCACCTCCGTAAATGGATTGAACAGCAATTCCTTTGAAACACCATTCCATTGGATAGCGGGAATGGTGTTGATGCTGGGAGCTGTACCATTATTGTCTAAGAACTTTTGTTGAATAAGTTTGTTGTCTTTGTCAAAAAGAGACACTTCTAGACGCGTTAGTTTTAAACTGTCTTTGGAGTTATTTTCAATAATAAAATCAAAATTCAAACTGTATTGACTGTTGATTTTCTCTTTTAAAGGATTTGCCGGGCTGTGTTCAATTTTAATGTTACTTTGCGCATTTCCAATTAATCCTCCTAATCCACAAATGGTTATAAAAAACGTTTCTCTGAGAAAATGAAAGGCTTTCATTTTTTAGTTACTTAGTTTTGATGATAATACCATCTTTGTTTATTTTCAACTCTTGAATGTTGTTTTTTGAATTGATAATAGTATCATTTTTTACAGAAACACCATCTTCATTGATAGTAACCGAGGTTTCAGTTTCGGCATTTTCAACATCATCGTATTCATTTTCGTCAGCAGGACAATTCAAACATTTGATTTGAGAACTTTCTACTTTATAAATATAGTTGTCAGAACTATAATGTAAATTGAAAAAAGAATCATCTGAATCATCATAATTTTGAATAGAAGCATCTGGTTTCAATAAAGTCCCTTCTGGCAAGTATAAAAAGATTTCTACTTCCTGATCACGAAATTTATTACTCATTTCAGTCAATAAATAGTTGTCTAAAATTAATTGATTTCCTTCAATTTTAATGGCATATTTTATTTTTTCTGCTCTTTGTTTCGCATCCTGGAATGATTTTCCTCTGGCCAATTTTTCGATTTGAACAAAAGGCATTTTCTCATCTGTATGTAAAACTTGGAATCTTACATTATTAGAGTAAATCATTTGGTTGTTGGCCGAATCTTGAACAAATTTGAAACTTTCTCTATCGTCGATATCTTTGGTATAGTATTCATTGTATCTGAATTTTACTTTCAAAGTATCATTCGGTTTTAGATTGATGGTCTCTTTTTGAACCGTTTTACCCTCATAAGCTACTTCTGAAGCTTGTTTTACACCAATCGAAATTAAGATGGCAATAGCGATTATCCAAAGTGCTAATAATGTGTATTTTGCAATGTTACCTATTGATTTTAAGTTTGGAGTCAGTAATTTAAAGCCTAATAAGATTAGGAAAAAGAACGGAATTCCAACAGCGAAGAACATTAGCAGACCAAAAGACCAGATTGGATAATCAGTAAAATTTCCGGCTTCAATAAAACTTTGCCATGGCACATCAATAAAATCAGATGATCCTAGTGTGAAAACGCCAATCAGTAAAGAGATCAACACAAAAAAACCAGAGATAATTAAAATCACACCAAGGAATTTTGCAAAAATCTTGAAAACAGTCATTATGAAATCTCCAAAAGAGCTTCCTATTTTTCCGGCACCTGTTTTTATCTGATTGCCAAATTTGTCATAATCAGCATTTTTTATCCTTCCCGATACACTTTCAAATTCCTCGCGGACTTTTTTTTCGATATTAGAGATATTCACAGGCTCTCCTGTCATTTCCAGTTTTTCAGATGTTGTAATGGCTTCTGGCGTAACAATCCAAAGAATGATGTATGCTAAAATACCAGTTCCAAATCCGGCAAAAACTAACAGTAAAAGAGTAATTCGGATCCAAACCGCATCAATTCCAAAATAATGACCCAAACCGGCGGCAACACCACCAATCATTCCTTTTTCTCTATCACGGTACAGTTTTTTAGTTCTTCTTGCGCCAGTGTCAGTATAGGTTTTTGGACCATTCAATTCGTCTTCAATAATGTAGTCTTCAGGTTGTCCCATGACAGCAATTACTTCATCTACATCTTTTAATCCAATGACGTGTTTGTCGCTTTTTTGCTTTTCATTCAATAATTCTGAAACACGCATTTCAATGTCTTTGATGATTTCGTCATGTCCTGATGAGTTTGACAATGAGCGCTTTATTGCATCAAAATAACGAGTTAATTTTTGGTATGCATCTTCATCTATATGAAAGAACATACCGCCTAAGTTTATATTTACAGTTTTGTTCATGACTATTATTTTTGGTTGGTTATTAGATTTACGGCATTAGATAATTCAGTCCAAGTGCCATTAAGTTCGTTTAAAAAAGTTTGTCCAATTTCGGTTAATCCATAATATTTTCTAGGTGGTCCCGATGTGGATTCTTCCCAGCGATAGTTGAGTAATCCGTCGTTTTTTAATCGGGTAAGCAGCGGATAAATCGTTCCCTCCACGACTAATAATTTAGCGTTTTTCAAAGTGTCCAATATTTCTGAAGTGTAGGCATCTTTCTCTTTTAAAACAGATAGGATGCAAAACTCGAGAACACCTTTTCGCATCTGAGCTTTTGTGTTTTCAATGTTCATAATTCTTTTTTTTGATTTTTTTGTTGATTAAACTATTCATTTTTTGATTGATGATTTTTTTTGGGAGCTAGTTCCTGCTTTCCACTTTATCTTTACTTGCTTAAAGGAAGCAAGTAAAGGATATCGTTGCAATCAGGGCTAACTTGTGTACTCTATTTACTTTTGTCTCTTTGGTCCCTTTTTTATTTTCTATTTAAGAAAAGGAATTGTTAAGGGGTATTCATATTTTTCACCATTAGAAGCTTTTATTGAAGCATAGATGATTAAGAAAAATTCTGCCATCTTCAGGAGGAAAAACAAAAAAACGGCCATTAATCCTATTGTGATAATCCCTACATTATCTCCAAAACTAAAATCATTTAAAACAAAATCATGATGATTGTTCCATTCATGAAAAGGAATGTTTTTAAATATGGTAAAGATTAAAATAGGAATTGCGATCAGAGCCAGTACCAAAGAATACACCAGCAGGCTCAATTGAAAGTTCAATGTTTGTTTTCCATGATGATTCACAAATTCAGATTTATCTTTATTGGTACTCCAAATTATTATTGGAAAAATATAATTTCCAAACGGAATTATATATTGACTTAAAGCACTCAAATGAGTGAATGTGGCGGTGTTTTTTTCAGTAGTTGTTTCCATGATTAAAAGTATATAGTAATTTCTTATGCAAATATATGTCCAAAAGACAGTATCTTGTATCGCATAGTAGTAAATATTAACAAAATATTAACAAATAATATTTATATGTACGCATAGTATTTTTTTGTATTTTAGCAAAAAAACCAGTAATAATGAAACTTACAGTCTCTAAGCTTAATCAGTTTTTGTTCTTTAAATTACCATCGGCATTTATTTGTGGGGTTAGGGTAAAAGAGATCGATGAAAATAAATGTGTGGTAACAGTGAAACACCGCTGGATTAACCAGAATCCTTTTAATTCCATGTATTTTGCGGTGCAGGCCATGGCAGCAGAGTTATCAACTGGAGCTTTAGTAATGTACCAAATTCAAAAAAGTGGCAGGAAAATATCCATGTTAGTGGCCAATAACAAAGGGAATTTTACAAAAAAGGCAACAGGTAGAATTACTTTTGTGTGCCATGATGGCCATTTAATAGCTGAAGCAATTCAGAGAACTATTGCTAATGGCGAAGGACAAACATTCTGGATGAAATCTATCGGGACTGACGAAAAAGGAGTACAGGTATCCGAAATGGATTTTGAATGGAGTGTGAGGGTAAAATAAAAATAGACACTTTTATTTATTCATTATAATAGTATACAAACAGAAAGACGCCTCCATAATAAAAGGCGTCTTTCTGTTTGTATATTAAAAGGGGTAACTATTTAACTTAACACTTTTTTCCGGATGCTTTGGTGTCTTTATCGCATTTTTTTCCTTCTGCCTTGCATTTCGCTTTGCATTTTTCGATTTCAGCGGTACTCATTTTTTTAGCTTCTTTTTTGGAACAGCAGCTTTCCTTCTTTTCTTGTTCTTTAGCGGCAGTTTTTGTTTCCTGTGCACTGATGTTGATTGTAAACAAAACCAAGGCTAAAATGGTAAGTATTTTTTTCATTTTTGTATAGTTAAAATTGTATTTATCGTTTAATTTGAATTAATCCTTCAAATATAAAAAGAATATTGAATACTAATTTTAAAATTAGAGTTAATATTTACTTAATTGAGAATCAGTTTTATCATTAGCGATGTTTATTTAATAATTATTTTTTTACTGAAATCTCCATTAGAAGTTTTTAATTTCACAACATAAACCCCTGAACTTACATTTTTGATTGGAATTTGAATCCTGGTTTGTGCCTCATTTTCGATATTCCAATTTGATATAGCCTGCCCTAATAAATTAAAGAGACTTACGTCTTCTATTATTGTATCAGGAAGGTTGTTTTGGATAATCAAAACTTTATAATTATTCGAGTATAAAACTACAATTCCATCATTCGCATTATTCTCATTAACGGATAGGGTTTTACCTGTAAATCGCAATGAGAAACGATTGTTGTATTCGCCTACGGAAAGATACATTTTAAAATCACCGTTTTTGATATCATGACTCATTCCTGTTACATTATCATACAAATAGATTTCAGTTGCTCCGGGAATGTTTTCTAAACTACTAATTTTAATAGTTATTTCCTCGTCCTTAGCCAATGCCAGTCCTAAAGGAATTTGCTGTTCCGTATCAAAATTTGGAATCGCCTGAATAACAAATTTACCGCCATCGATTTCCCAATACATTTTATCTCCTGCACCTTCTATTGTAAGCATTGGAGCATCGTATCCAATATCAAAAAGATTGGTGGTGTTACTGTCAGCACCAACTAATATTTGCCTGTTGGAGCCAGAAGGGGTAGTAAAGTTTAATTTTATCTTAGGTCGGGTATCTGTTGGTGTGTTTTCCTTTTTTGAAGAAACATTTGTTTTCATAAATACTGAATTTCCGGAACTTTCTCTTATGAAGGCACGCTGGCTATTTTTGAAATTTAGGGTTCCTCCATCTATGGTCGTCACTGTTCCTAACATTGAAGGGTCTGTTGCCGCATCCACCAAAAATCCCTGTGCAACTGGAATATATCTCTTTGGTGTTTTTGTTCCCTCACTACCGTTATTTATGCCTAATGAATTGTCGGCGACGGCAACAACGCTGCTCATTAAAGAGTAGGCCGCATAGCCTCCAACATATTGGGCCAAATAGTGGGAACCGCCACCAAATTGATCCCAGAAATAAAGAGCGCCATTAAATACGTTTGAAGTTCCTCTACAGCCGGCACAATCTTTCAGATTATCTTTTATGAATTCATCGGCATCAAGGGCAGAAGGATAAGGGTTTCCTATCAGATAGGTTTGTTCAGTAGGTAAAAATAGTGGAATTGTTCCAGAGTTAGGTTTACCAACGAAAACATAATTTTGTGTTGCCGTAAAACTAATAATCCCTGTTGTCCCTTTCATAATGTATCCTTCTCCTATTTTTAAAACTCCTGTACTTCCAATTCTTTTCCATAAGTAGTAATCATCCCATTCTGTATTCAATTCAGGGGTTGGAGAATTATAACTGTGTAACCATCGATTACTTATTTTTATAGGGGATGTTAATGGACCATCAGCAAAATAACCACCATCTCCGAAATTGATAGAGAGGGGATTAAATGGAGTTGTGGTAACATCTGTTCCATCTCTCAGAACGCCACTAATGGAATAATTCGTGCCATTTGTACTAACTGGGGATGACCAATAATTATAGTTAAAACTGCTTTTTTGACCTTGTTGATCTATCAGAAGTTTGCCTGAACCAGAGGAAGGATTTGGATTAACTCCGTTTTGAATTAATTGTGCCTCACCGGTTAAACGTAAATCACCACTTAACAACGATAATGCATTTGAAACGGTTAATTCAAAACCATTTACTACGCTTATTCCTTTGGCTCCATTAGAATTATTTGTAATTAGATTATAAAAAGTTTCGTTGGTTTTAATGCCTGCATTTATGGTTTGAACCTGATCTAAAGCTCCGCCATTAAAAGTTACAGTTCCTATTCCGGGAACAAAAGAACCTCTGTTTATCCAGTTGCGGCTAATATGTAAATCAGAATTAGAGAGAGATGCCATAGTAACTGAGGCACCGCTCGCAATGATTAAATCTTGTGCGCTCGCAATGTTTCCATAAGCTGCAGCAAAAGGAGAGTTTGCGGGGTCAATAATAGGCATTCGAGGCATTCCAGAATTGATTACAGCATTAACGGTATTGGAGGGTAATCCTCCAGCCCAGTTGAGACAATTAAACCAGTCCGTGCTTACCAAGCCAGTCCATAAACCCGGGATTCCGTTTAGAACCGTTACTGTCGCTGATCCTGTTATGTCCGTCGGATTTGCAGA
>RCUJ01000066.1_pt1 | contig 55500 bp, 39 predicted proteins | sample 2166321 | NCBI WGS metagenome assembly RCUJ01 (sample SAMN09932808, study PRJNA488358) | compost metagenome | feature: garden; material: soil; isolation source: compost soil in an enriched community after 118 h of incubation | place: Germany: Experimental Botanical Garden Goettingen | collected... | reverse complement strand
AGACAGATACTATATTATCCACTTTTATAATTCAAAATACATGATTCTGAAATGTAAAGTCATAAATCATTTTCAAAAAAATGACCTGTGAATATAAAATTTAAATAAAACCATCTTTAAAATTTAAGAAAAAACGTATTCATCTACTACACTTCAGCCAATATAAGTTTTATGCATATATTACCCTGTTTAATTCTCATATTCCTTTAAATCATACCTGTTTTTTAAACATATCACAAAAAACTGGTAGGTACTGGTATGTGTTGGTTTGGAAACATTTATACATTTGGATTTCACATTTATCTCATTCTTCATAAACAATTTGCCAGAGCTCAACGCATTTTGTTTCTCCAAATGGAAAAGATAAAAACGGACCACGAGAGAATAAATTACTAACTAACAAAAACCAACAACAAAACATGATTCTATTAACCAAACAGAAACCAACAAAAGATTGGCTTTCTTCTGAAACATGGAAGATTACCAAACTGACATCAGGAGCCATGCTGGCACTTGCTTTACAAACTTCTTTTGCGGCTGAGGCAAAAGAAACAAAATTCTCCACCAAACTGATCAGCAATCTAACTTTGGCAAAGGATGAAAACACATCATTGTTTATCGAAAAGCTTATAAAAGGAAAAGTAACAGGTTCACAAGGAGAACCGCTTCCTGGTGTAAATATTCTGGTAAAAGGAACAAAAATAACAGCTGTAACAGACTTTGATGGTAATTTTACTATCGAAGTTCCAGACTCCAACAGCATTCTTGTTTTTTCTTATACTGGATTTTTAACCAAAGAAGTTCGTGCAGACGACGCAGTAAGCATTCAGCTTGAAGAGCAGAATCAAACCTTAAACGAAGTTGTTGTCGTTGGGTACGGAACGCAGAAAAAAGCTTCTACAACGGGAGCAATTGCATCTATTAAAGGAGGAGTTTTGACCCAAAATGCTTCTGCAAACGTATCTAACGGAATTGCTGGACGTATGTCTGGAGTAATTGCCAGTAACCGTTCTGGAAGACCTGGTGATGACAGCTCTACTCTTTTAATTAGAGGTTTTAACTCTTTTGGAGGAGGTACAAGTCCGCTTGTAGTTGTAGATGGTATTCCTGATCGTGATTTGAACCGAATAAATCCCGATGATATTGAATCTGTAACGGTTCTAAAAGATGCATCGGCGGCTATTTATGGGGTTCGTTCTGCAAATGGAGTAATTCTGGTAACCACTAAAAGAGGTAAAATTGGTGCTCCAACAATCAAAGTAGATGGATCTTATGGTATTCAGCAATTAACCAGAATGAGCGAAAGAGTTAATTCTTGGGAATACATGACGTATTACAACGAACTTAATGCTCACAAAGGAACAACGCTTCCTTATACTCAATCAGAAATTGACAAGTACAAAGCTGGAAACGATCCTAACTACACCAGCACAGACTGGATGAAACAGGTTTATAGAAAAGATGCTCCACAAGCTAACCTTTCGCTTTCTGTAAATGGTGGTAATGAGCAAGTAAAATATTTCTTTTCTGGCCAATATTTAAATCAGGAAAGTAACTTAAGAAATAGCGACGAAAGATACAGACAATTCAATTTGAGATCAAATATTGATGTTAATATCACTTCAAATTTTAAGGTAAACCTAGATATCGCTACTCGTAAAGAAGACAGAAATTATCCTGCGGTAAGTATTGGAAGCATTATGCACGAGACTGTGAGTATGTATCCTTTTATTCCTGCTTACTGGAAAAATGGCTATCCATCATCGGGTATCACAAATGGTAGAAATCCAATTTTAATGTCTTCGTCTGCGGCAGGTTATGATAAAGTGGTAAACTTAATTGTAAACCCAAAAATTGGATTTGAACTAAAATTGCCAAGAATAACTGAAGGATTATCTCTAAGCGGATATGCTGCATTTGACTATAATGTACGCAGTGAAAAGAAATTTACAAAACCTTGGGATGCTTATTCTTATGACAAAACAAATGATAGTTATAATAACGTAAAAAACAGCACGAGCATAACAAGTGTAATGCAAGATGAGCGAATTGCGAATCAAAATACGTATTTCGCAAAATTAGCTTATGATCGTAAATTCAACAAACATGCGGTAAATGCTTTTGTAGGATATGAGCAGACTACTATGGACAAAACCCAAACGTATGCTTATAGAAGAGATTTATTAAGCGATCAATTAGATCAGATTTTTACAGGAAGCACTAAAGGGCAAAATGCTACCGGCGGTGCGTATCAGGACGGACGTGAAAGTTTCCTTGGAAGAGTAGCTTACAATTTTGATGATAAATATTTTGCCGAAGTTTCTGCACGTTATAACGGATCATTCAACTTTCCTTCTTCAACTCGTTGGGGTATGTTCCCTGCTATTAGTGCAGGCTGGAAAATATCTGAAGAACCTTTCTTCAAAAATAACATCAAATTAATTGACCAACTTAAAATAAGAGCTTCTTGGGGAAGAATGGGGAACGACGATTTGAGAGAAACTATTAATGGAGTGGAATATCTTAATCAATACCTTTTCTTAACAAGATATCAGTTAACAACAGATCAGCAACTTTACAGTTACTTTGGTTCAGATTATACGTTAAACAACAGTATCTATCTTTCTGCTACTCCAAACCCTAATATTACTTGGGAAATTCAAGACTCTAAAAATATAGGTTTTGATTTTGGATTCTTTGGAAATAAATTAACAGCAACTTTTGACTATTTCAGTAATAAAAGGTCTGGCATCTTAGCTGCAAGAAATGCTTCTGTGCCATTATACACAGGATTATCTCTTCCAAAAGAAAATATTGGGAAGACCGTAAACAGAGGTACTGATTGGTCTGTTAATTATGCTGATAATATCAATAGTTTTAAATATAATATCGGTTTTAATTTTACTTATGCGCAAAGCGAAGTATTGTTTCGCGATGAAGCAGAAAATATTCCAGCTTGGCAAAAATCAACTGGAAGAGCTATCGATTCTTGGTTGGTATACCAAACAAACGGAATTTACCGCACTCAGGCAGAAGTTGACAATTCACCTCATTTTGAAGGAGCAAAACCAGGTGATCTTTGGGTAAAAGATACTGACAATGACGGAAACATCACTTCTAATGATAAAGTGAGAATTCCGGAGTCTGCAACACCAAAAATTGCCTACGGTATTCCAATTAGAGCCGAATACAAAGGTTTTTCTATAGACATGCTTTGGACAGGACAGGCAAAAGCAAAACAAGTAATACTTCCGCAAGCTCAAGGAGCTATTGTAGCACCTCCAAGATGGTTGTACGAAGACAGATACACAGCAGAAAACCCAAATTCTAAATACCCTGTCGCATTCAATGATTCTGATCCAAGAAACAATATTGAAGCTGATTTTTGGTTAAAAGATGCTTCATTCTTCAGATTAAAATCTTTAGAAGTTTCATACACATTACCTGAAAAAGTGCTGTCAAGATTCGGAATATTAAATACGAGGTTTTATGCGGGAGGAACCAATTTGTTTTCTATCGACCACATGAAACAATACAATTTAGATCCTGAAACAAATAATAAAACTGGCGTAATTTATCCACAAACCCGTATTTACAGAATCGGTGTAAGCATTGAATTATAACAAGGTAAAAAGATCAAGACATGAAAAATTATAAAATCAATAAACTAATAAACATAAAAAAGAAAGCTCTTATTGTTGCTTCTCTTTTTATTGCTGTTGCCGCTGTAACATCTTGTAGTGAAGATCCTTTAGATAAAGTCCCTTTGGACTCTTATACTGATGAAAATGTGTGGAATGACTTAAAACTTACAGAAGCTTTCGCTAATAATCTTTATACAGTATTGCCAAGCACCCAGCACAACTGGAACGACAAAACAAATCGAAGCTGGATCTTATCTACTGCATGCGATGAAGCGTTTAATAATTTTAACGATTATGATGTGTGGAATCTTAATTCTGGTGCATTAACGCCAGACAATGCAGGAGATTTCAATACTTGGAAACCGACTTATGCCACAATTCAAAACTGTAATATCTTTTTGTCCCGAATTGATAATGTACCTGGTGACGACGCTTGGAGAAACAGATTAAAAGGCGAAGTGCTTTTTTTAAGAGCTTATGCATACTTTAAACTAATTAGCGATTATGGTGGAGTTCCTCTTGTTACCAAGCCTTTTGCATTAAATAGTGATTTCAAAGTTGATCGCAGTTCTTATGATCAATGCGTTGATTTTATTGTGGGAGAATTAGACAAAGCCGCCGATTTGCTTCCTTTAACAGCTACTGATCTTGGAAGAGTTACAAAAGGTGCTGCACTTGCTATCAAATCAAGAACATTACTTTACGCAGCAAGTCCACAATGGAATCCTTCTAATGATTTGGCAAAATGGAAAAAAGCATCAGATGCGGCAAAAGCAGTTATCGATTTAAATATATATTCGCTTTACGACAAAAAGTATGAAGATCTTTTTACTACAAACAATTCAGAAGTAATCTTCTCTCGTTTGTCTAGTAAAGACCCGCAATGGAGCGCTTTTAACGGTGTAGAAATGTTTAACTCTCCAAGTGGTTTTCACGGATGGGCCAATTTTGCTCCGAGCCAAAGTCATATTGATGCTTACGGAACAGCTGATGGAAAAGACATTACAGATCCAACATCTGGTTACGATCCTCAAAAACCTTATGTAAACAGAGATCCGCGTTTTTACAAAAATATCGTATATGATGGACGTGCCTACGGAAAACCTGAATTCTTTAAAGATCGTTATGATGCTGGAAGCTCAAACAAAGCTGAGTTTTACGAAGGTGGTCTAGATTCTCCTCAAGGATGGGATACTTGGAACGCTAGTAAGACACGTTACACTTTCCGTAAATATTGCGATACGACGTACAATTATAATAATGAAACGCAAACCAATAAAGCTTGGATTATTTCTCGTTTAGGAGAGATTTATCTGAATTATGCTGAATCAGAATTTAAATTGGGGCACGAAGGAACTGCAATTCAATATCTTAATCTATTAAGACAGCGTGCAGGAATTACAAATCCTTTAGCAGGTTTGACTGGAACAGCTTTAGAAAATAAAATCCGAAACGAAAGACAAGTCGAATTATGCCTTGAAGGATTCCGCTACTACGATGTTCGCCGTTGGAAAATAGCCGAAGAAACTGAAAACAAGCCTTTAATGGGAGTAATTATTACCAAAAACAGTGATGGATCTAAAACCTATAATTATTCCAAAGTTCAGGAGAGAATTTTCAAACCACAACACTATCTATTGCCTATTCCTAGAGACGAGATCAATAGAACTGGCTTGCCTCAAAATCCAGGTTATAATTAAAAATGCAATAAATAAGCAAACCCGTCTTAGAGTGGGTTTGCTTTTAAAACAAATCTAAAAAAGGATCCCAATCGAAAATAGCTTTATGAAAAATCATATTATAGTTTTACTCGTTAACTGCTGTTTCTTTTTGAATGCATTTAGTCAAAAAGCAGTCACTTTCAAATCGTCTGATGCTAATCTTCAGTTAGCTTTTGAACGTGCCAAAAGTATGGCTTTGAGCTATAAAGGAAATTCAGATGATCCTGTTGGACCATGGTATGAAGCTGCGCTTCCGTCTCGAGCTGCATTTTGCATGAGAGATGTTTCGCATCAAAGCATTGGTGCTGAAATATTAGGATTACACGAGGAGAATAAAAATATGCTTTCGCTATTTGCTCAAAACATTTCAGAAAATAAAGACTGGTGCTCGTATTGGGAAATTAATAAATACGGTAAACCTGCTCCTGAAGATTATAGAAATGATAAAGAATTCTGGTACAATCTCAACAGTAATTTTGATGTGATTTTTGCCTGCTGGAGACTTTATTTATGGACAGGTGACGAAGCATATATTAAAAATCCTGAATTTGAAAATTTCTTCGAAAAATCTTCAACAGAATATATAAAACGCTGGAATCTCGAATCGGAATCATTATTGACTAGATCCGAATTCTTGAACACTCCTATTCCGTTTGATATTAAAGATGATTTTCACAGATGCCGCGGATTGGCTTCTTATTCTGAAGGCATCCCAGGCTTAAAAATGGGAGTTGATTTGGTTGCTGCCATTTATCGAGGTCTTCTCACCTATTCTTCTATTTTGAAGGAAAAAGGAGAATTAGAAAAAGCTGTTTTCTTTGAAAAAGAAGCAAGAAAATATCAAGAGCAAATCGAAAATGTTTGGTGGGATAAAACTGCTTTAGCTTATAATGTAATTTATACCACAGATGGAAAATTTAGCAAAGATGCTGGCGAACTTTTCCTATTATGGTTTGACGCTTTGACAGATGCAAACAGAACTAAAAATACAATTGAGCATATTATTTCTGGCAAAAGCAATGTCGAAAATGCTTCTTATCTTCCTTTCCTTCTTTACAAATTTGGTTATGAAGATAAAGCTTACGAATATATTTTACATCTAACCGATCCTGAAACCAAAAGAAGAGAATATCCTGAAGTTTCATTTGGAGTAATTGAAGGTATCATACATGGCTGCATGGGAATAGAGCCAGATGCATCAAAAAAAACAATAACAACAATCTATCGAGGAAAAAAAGAGAGCATTTCTGAGGTCGATAATCTACCCGTGTTACATACAACATTAGCTGTACAACACAAAAACCAAACAACAACACTACACAACAAAGGCGAAAATTTTATAGAATGGAAAGCTATGTTTACTGGAAACTATAATTCTATTTTTATAAATGATAAAAAAGCTGCCGTAACTCATGAAAAGGACAACAAGGGAAATCCCTACACTGCTATTACAATTCGTGTGAATCCTGGCCAGAAAATAACGGCAGCCTGTCGCTAAAACAACTCGTTCAATGTACTACTAATACAATGGACACAATTTAAAATTAAAACGCTATGAAGATATCTTCTAGAAAAAAACTTAAACCTATTTTATTTGTGCTTATTGCATTCTGCTTTATTACAAATACAGCATTTTCGCAAGACGATCAACGTTGGAATATTAATACTGATGGTTCTATTTCGTGGCAAATAAACAACACAATTCCGCATGACGATCATATCGAAATGAGTGGAAAAAAAATATCATGTGTTTTAAGATACGGCGTTGCAGCAGATGGTTCTTTTCACGCTACCCGCAGTTTGGTCTGGCCAATGCTCAGAACTATTCCTAATAACACGCATGCAAGCTTAACGCGTCAGTTTGCTCAGGATGCTTTTGATCTTGTCACAGTAAATTACAAACCAATTGAAGCAGAAAAAACAGTTTCAATGACTCTTAATGGAACATTATTAGTTAAAAGTAAAACGGATAAACTTGAACTTACAAGACAATTTTTTCCTTCTACAGCTTTATCAGTTTATAATGAAATTTATTCGATTAAAAACAACTCTGATAAAACCTGTATTGTAGAAATTCCAAAATCGAATGCGGTTTATACCACAGATCCTTCAAAAGGAACTGAAGGCAGTTACACTATACATGCAGATCTTTTTAACAATGGGAGTTTTAATCTTAAGCCAAATGAAACCATTAGCTTTTCTGTTATCTATTCAGGCGTTAAAACAAACGAAACAATTCCTGCTGTAAATGCCGAAGAGGAAAAAAACAAGCGTCTAGAATTGATCAACGAAATATGGAGCAAACTGATTTTGGAAACGCCAGATCAAGTTTTGAATACCGAATTTGCTTTCGCGAAAATTAGAGCGGCAGAAAGTATTTTTGAAACCAAAGGCGGTCCAATGCATGGTCCAGGGGGAGAATCTTATTATGCTGCCATTTGGGCAAATGATCAAGCTGAATATGTGGGTCCATTCTTTCCATATTTGGGATACGAATATGGAAATCAAGCTTCACTAAACGCCTATCTTCAGTTTGCAAAATTCATGAACAAGGATTACAAAGCTATTCCGAGTTCTATTGTTGCCGAAGGAACAGATATTTGGGCAGGTGCAGGAGATCGCGGTGACGGTGCGATGATTGCTTACGGAGCTGCTCGTTACGCGCTCTCTAGAGGAAGTGCAGATGAAGCAAAACAATTATGGCCATTAATCGAATGGTGCTTAGAATATTGCCACAGAAAAATAAATGCTGATGGCGTAGTGGCTTCTGATTCTGATGAACTTGAAGGACGTCTTCCTGCGGGAAAAGCCAATCTGAATACTTCTTCTTTGTATTATGATGCCTTAAATTCTGCTGTTTACCTAGGCAAAGTTTTAGGAAAAAATGCAACGCAGCTTAAAGCATATAAAGCCGAAGCTGAAAAATTAAGAACTGCTATAGAAAAGTATTTTGGAGCTAAAGTCGAAGGTTTTGAAACTTACAAATACTATAAAGAAAATGATGTTTTGCGAGCTTGGATTTGCACACCGCTTACAATGGGCATTTATGATCGAAAAAACGGAACTATTGATGCCTTATTTTCCCCAAGATTATGGACAAAAGATGGTTTGGCAAGCGTTGCTGGAGATAAAATATTCTGGGATCGTTCTACATTATATGCTCTAAGAGGTGTGCTTGCAGCTGGTGAAACAGATAAAGCGCTTGATTTTTTACATTATTATTCCAACCGACGCTTATTAGGAGATCATGTGCCTTATCCTGTAGAAGCTTATCCAGAGGGTGATCAGCGTCATCTTTCGGCCGAAAGCGGTTTGTATTGCCGAATTTTTACAGAAGGATTGTTTGGTATTCGTCCAACAGGTTTACGCAGTTTCGATTTCACTCCAAGACTTCCTAAATCTTGGTCTAATATGAAACTAAAACGCATTCATGCTTTTGAACGCGATTTTGATATTACAGTTGAAAGAACTGGCAAAAATCTAAGGTTAAAAATAACTGATGGAAAAAAACTGGTAATCAATAAAGTCATTAAAGATGGCAATACAATAAATATAGAGTTATAATTTTTTTTTTTGAATTATTGTTTTTTGATACAAGCCTCCAAAATATATTTTGGAGGTTTGTTTTTTTTATTCAGTTTTTTTTCACGCAGATTTAAACAGATTGATGCGGATTAATTTATACACCAAAAACATATCTGTAGAGACGCACCGCAGTGCGTCTACGCCCAGTATATCTGCAAGAGAAAATCTTTGAGGAAAACTGCACGGGAGACGCACTGCAGTGCGCCTCTACTGAATATTGGAATGATAATAATTGCTGCATTTGATTCAATAAAAATCAAAATATATTTTTAACACAAAGCATATCTGTAGAGACGCACCACAGTGCGTCTACGCAACGAATATCCACAACAATATTTATTTCAAAGCCTTAAATAGTATTTCAACTGGATGCTGCGCATCTCGTCCTGTTCCATCAGTGATTTGATGTCTGCAACTTGTTCCTGAAGCAGAAATTAAAGTGGCGCTTTCTTCTGCTCTAATAGTTGGAAACAAAACCAATTCTCCAATTTTCATTGAAATATCATAATGTTCTTTTTCATAACCAAAAGAACCTGCCATTCCACAACAGCCGCTTGGAATATTTAAAACAGTATAATTCTTTGGCAACGAAAGTATCTTTTTAAGTGGCACTAAAGAAGATAAACTCTTCTGAAAACAATGCCCATGCATGCGCACTTTTTCTATTTGATCTGTAAAACTATCAGATGAAATACGCCCTGCATCCAATTCTTTCGCTAAAAATTCTTCAATCAGAAAAGTTTTGGTTGCTACTTTTTTAGCTTTTTCTTTTAAATCTCCACGACACAAATCAGGATATTCGTCACGAAATGAAAGTATTGCCGAAGGCTCAATTCCGATCAAAATGGTATCATTTAGAATTTCCTTTTCAAAATCTCTGATATTTTGTTCTGCAATTTCGCGTGCTTCTTTCAGCATTCCTTTTGAGAGATACGTTCTTCCGCTAATTCCAATTTTAGGAATCTCAACTTTATAGCCTAATTTATTCAAAAGCTTTACAGCCGTCTGCCCTATTTCGACATCATAATAATTCAAGAATTCGTCATTATATAAATACACAGTTCCGTTTACAAAATTACCAACTTCGCTATAGTTCTTTATCCATTTGCCGAACGTAACTTTGTGCATCAAAGGCAATTGTCTTTCTATTGCAAAACCAGTGCTTTTTTTAATCCAATTTCCAAGAATTCCTTTCGTAGACAAATTATATAGCCACGGAACTGAGGCAAATAACTGGTTTATTTTTGGCGTATTCCCAATCAGTTTAGATCTAAATTTTACTCCGTTTTTATCATGATACTGCTGCAATGTTTCGGCTTTCAGTTTTGCCATATCTACATTAGAAGGACATTCTGACTTACAACCTTTACAGCTTAGACATAAATCTAAAACCTCCAGCAAATTTTCATCATCAAATTTATTTGCTTTAGCTGAGTTTGTAATGGTTTCTCTCAGCATGTTGGCGCGTGCTCTTGTAGTATGTTTTTCGTCTCGGGTCGCCATATAACTTGGACACATTGTGCCACCACTTTTCTCTGTTTTTCTGCAATCACCAGATCCGTTGCACATTTCGGCAGCACGAAGAATTCCGTTATGTTCCGAAAAATCAAAATAAGTTTCAGGCATTGGCGTTTCCTGGCCTGCCGTATATCGCAGACTTGTATCCATTGGTGGCGTGTTCACAATTTTCCCTGGATTAAAAACACCCCACGGATCCCAGACTTTTTTCACCTGAATAAATAACTGGTAAATTTCATCTCCTAACATTAGCGGAATAAATTCACCGCGAAGTCTTCCATCACCATGTTCGCCACTCAATGAACCTTTATATCTTTTTACCAAATGCGCAATGTCTTTTGCAATAGTTCTAAAAAGTGCAGTTCCTTCTTTGGTTTTTAAATCTATAATCGGACGCAAATGCAATTCGCCAGTTGCCGCATGTGCATAATGCACACAGTTCAAATTTCTTTCTTTCAAAATCGTATTAAAATCTGCTATAAAATCAGGCAGATCATTAACATCAACTGCTGTATCTTCAATTACGGCAACTGCTTTGGCGTCTCCCGGAATATTCGACAACAGACCTAATCCTGCTTTTCTTAATGCCCAAACTTTATTGGTATCTTCGCCATAAATAATCGGAAAATGATATCCAAGATTTTTAGAACGCATCAAAGCTTCCATTTCTCTAGCAATGCTGTCAATTTCTTCTTGTGAATCTCTCAAAAATTCGACAGCTAAAATAGCCTGAGGATCGCCTTTCACAAAAAAACGATTCTTGCTTTGTTCAATATTTTCTTTGGTACATTCCAGAATATAATGGTCAATTAATTCCACACTATCTGGATTAAATTTCAATGCTTCAATATTCGCTTTTAAAGAATCATGAATGCTTTCAAAATGCACACAAACTAAAGCGGAGAAAGGTTTTAAAGCATCAACTAAATTTAATTTTATAGCTGTAGAAAAAAACAATGTTCCTTCAGAGCCTGCAATCAATTTGCAGAAGTTAAACTTTTCATCAGCATCATTAAACGGACTGCTGTCTGCTAATAAATCTAAAGCATATCCTGTATTTCTCCTCGGAATTGATTTCTTAGGAAAATTGGCTTCAAATAAATTTCGGTTATGTTCAGATGATAGTATTTCTTTAGCCTGAACATAAATAGCCTGCTCTAGTGAACTAACGACATTAATTCCATTGCATTTATCATCAAATTCGGCATTCGTTAGAGAACCAAAAACAACTTCATTTCCATCTGCTAAAAAACCTTGTATTTCAAGTACGTGTTCTCTGGTTGATCCATAAACTACAGATCTTGCTCCGCAGGCATTATTCCCCACCATTCCGCCAATCATACAGCGATTGCTTGTAGAAGTTTCTGGCCCGAAAAAAAGTTTATAAGGTTTTAAATGAAGATTCAACTCATCACGAATAACGCCCGGTTCTACCCAAACCGACTTTTCTTCCTGATTTACTGAAATAATTTTGGTAAACTCTTGCGAAATATCAACCACAATTCCGTTTCCAACGACTTGTCCAGCCAACGATGTTCCAGCCGCACGAGGAATGATACTGCTATTGTTTTCTTTTGCAAAAGCAATAATTTTCTGGATATCTTCTTTAGTTTTCGGAACAGCTACAGCCAAAGGCATTTCTTTGTAAGCGCTTGCATCTGTTGCATACAGCAGACGCATGGTATGATCGTAAAATAATTTGCCCTCTAATTTCTTTTCTAAACCTTCAAGTTTAGCAGAAATCTTTGGAAGGATATTATTATTCATTTTTATTTTGTTGCTAACTTTTGTTTTAACACATAGAAACATAGATTTTTATTGTGTGTGAGAGGCGTTTCACTTAACATGAATACACATAGCTATGTGTTAAGAAACGAGTTTCTTTTTTGTCGCCTTTTTTAAGATAAAAATCTATGTTTCTATGTGTTTAAAAAAACTATAATTCGCTCAATGCAATATCAAGTAATTGTACCATTTCATCAGCATTTTGTTTATTAAATGGCATTGGCGGTTTTATTTTTAAAACATTATGCAGAGGTCCGTCTGTACTTAATAGATAACCTTTGGCTTTCAGTTTTTCCACTACAATATCTATTTCAGGAATGGCTGGTTCCATGGTAGTTCTATCTTTTACCATTTCTGCTCCAATAAATAATCCATGTCCGCGAACATCACTAATAATAGGATATTTATTCATTAAACCTTTTAATGCATTCATTAGATAATTTCCAGTTTCAAGAGCATGCTGTTGCATTTCTTCTTCCTTAATTACATCTAAAACAGCCAAGCCTGTGGTCATCGAAACAGGATTCCCGCCGAAAGTATTGAAGTATTCCAATCCGTTATTGAAAGCTTCTGCAATTTCCTCAGTAACAATTACGGCTGCAAGTGGATGTCCGTTTCCTATTGGTTTTCCTAAAACAACAATATCTGGAACGACATCTTGCAATTCGAAACCCCAAAAATGATCGCCAATTCTTCCAAAACCAACCTGAACTTCATCAGCAATACAAACGCCTCCAGCTGCACGAACATATTCGTAAACTGTTTTCAAATAATTTTCAGGCAACGGAATCTGACCGCCAACTCCCAATAAAGTTTCGCAAATAAATACTGCTGGCGCTTTATCTTCTTTTTTTAAATCTTCAATAATACGTTGCACATCTGCAGCATATTTTTCTCCTGCTTCTGTATCGCCATACTTATAAGGACCTCGATACAAATCTGGATTAATAGCTTTATGAATCCAAGGCATTTGTCCAGAACCACCTTTGCTATCAAATTTATACGGGCTCATTTCCATTGCCACCGTTGAAGTTCCGTGATAAGCGTGATCGAGTACAATAATATCCTTTTGTTTGGTGAAATGACGGCTCATACGAATGGCTAAATCATTGGCCTCACTGCCAGAGTTTACAAAATAGCAAACGCTAAGTTTATCAGGCAAAGTTGCTGTTAGCTTTTTGGCATATTCTGTTATGGCGTCATTCAAATATCTGGTATTGGTATTTAACGTTGCTATTTGCTTCTGCATTTTTCTAACCACAACTGGATGACAATGTCCAACATGCGAAGGATTATTTACACAATCAACAAAAGTTCTTCCTTTGTCATCATACAAATATTGCAAAGCTCCTTTTACAATTTTTAATTTGTCTTTGTAGCCAATGCTTAAATTTCGTCCAATTTTCTGTTTTCTAATTTCAAGCAATTCTGAGTAATCATCATCATTGATTAAGCCGTCAAAACCGCATGCTCTTCTAAAGGCATCTTGCGCTTTAATTGGGTTTATTTTTATCAGTTTATACAGCAAATCCCAAGCTGGTTTTTCGGTAACAAAATGATGTTCGTTGTTACTGTCTAATGAAGCATTATAAGCAGATTGTGTTACGCTGATGCAAAGCCTTCCTGCAATCAGATAATACAACAGATCTAATTCTTGCTCGGTAAGTACGTACGAATTATGGTATCCTGCAACAATGGTTGTCGCTACAGCCAACGGATCTTCTTCATCAAGCATCGCATACACACAGGCAATTGCTAGATTGTTGATTAATGCGGTATATACCATGTCGCCAAAATCGATCAATCCGCTAACACGATTACCTTGCACTAATACATTATAATCGTTGGCATCGTTATGAATGTAAGCATGTCTTAAGCGATGTATTTGTGGCAATACTTCTGTATCAAACTGCAACAAAAAATAACCAGCTATACGTCTTCTTTCGTGATTTAAAATATACTTTAAATTGTCACTTGCCTCGCTTGCTCGACTAATATCCCAAGTATAATTGCGATGCATTGCTGGATGAGAAAAATTGGCCAAAGCGTCATCCATTTTCCCTAGAAAAGAACCTAAGTTATAATGTAATTCGGTTGTTTTGTTTTTTTCATCGACCCAAAAAATACCTTCTAAAAAATTAAGAATTCGGATATAATAGGTTTGAGAATCGGTTGCTATTTTTGTCAGCTCCTCTCCTTTTTTGTTGACGCAAAAATGCTGAAAACAATCTGAAATGCTGCTTTTGGTGAGATGCCTTACAATAGCAGCCTGCGCCTCCAGAAAAGGAAACGGATGACTTTCATTTGATACTTTTAGAATGTACTTTTCATTTTTATCATCTGATAAAAGAAAATTCAATTCGTCATATCCATTTAATGCTTTTACGGTTACATTTAAGCCGTAATGTTCTTTTACTAAATCCTGAATAACTGTTTCTGAAAAAGTCATTGTATTCTATTAAATTGTTTTTTCTTTTTTTTAGCCACGACCCGAGCGAAAGCGAACAGGCAAAGCAATTGCACTAATTCACACTAATTTTTTTCTTTTTTAGTTCTCCTGCAAGGTCTTTTTCAGACCTTGCAGGTATTAAATATATCCTACAAGATTTCAGGAAATTTTCATTGCCGTAAGTATACCTACAAGGTTTTTAAAACCTTGCAGGAATACGGTATGATTATTTCCAAATTACAGCCTGCGCTGGTTCTAATGGATTTTTGCCCACTAATATTTTACTTCCTGCAGGAATTGGCAGATTTATCGTTTCATTGGTATAGTTTACACCCACATAAAAACCATCGCGCCATTCTACATAAACACCTTTTGGTAAATCCTGAATAGAAACTTGTGCACGTTCGTATATGGTTCTTACTATTTGTTTTTCCAGATTTCCATCTTTACTTTCAGCTCCAATGTACGTAACGGTTCCTTTTCCTAATTTTCTCGTAATTGCCGCCGCTTTACCTTTATAAAACTGATCGGCATAAGAAGCTAACACTTCCGTTCCTTGTTTCGGATTTAGAACATCTGCCCAAGTATTCCATTTATAAGTATTAGCTCCAGCATTTATTGTTCCGTTTACATCTTCGACTAGCATATCAAAAAACTCAACGTCTGCTCCTATCAAAGGCACGATTGGTCCACTCCAGTTGGCTTCAAAGAAATGTCCATTTTTATCCTTTTGACCTGTACGGCACGAAAGGATTAAATTTCCGCCATTTTCAACATATTTGGTCCATTTGTCTACCAGTTTTTGATCAATTAATTGATACGCTGGTGCCACAATAAACGGATAGGCAGAAAAATCACTTTCTTCTGTAATAAAATCCATTGGAGCACCAGTCGATTTTACTGCCGAAGTATACATGTTTCTATGTCTCCAAGTACTCCAAAATTCAGTTTGTTTCTGATTTTCTAAATCCCACAGATTTTCATGACTCCATAAAAATCCTGTTTTTCTCTTTGCGATTTCTTGCGGAATCACTGCTTTAGGATTGTATTCTTTGCGAAGCAATTTCATGTCTTCGATAGATTGAACAAACTCTTTTCCTCCTGTGGTTAAAGTTACTCCGTCTGTACCTACAATTCCGTCATGATACATTTCGCTGCTTCCAAGCGGATGTCTGTATCTATAGGTGCAAGTAAAAGAACAGCCTCCACCAAAAGCTTGCGAAATCCACATATGGACTGTTCCTGGCAATAACTGCGGATTAATGCTTGCCCAGTTTACTTGTCCCGGCTGCATTTCCATTACTCCCGTAACGCCATTTATAGATCTGTAATAATCATTTGCCTCCGAAATTTTATTAGGATGTCCCATTCTGAAGTTTTGTCCACCTAACTGATTTCTGCCACTTACAGGATACATGGTATAAGTTGCAAAATCCATCTTATCTGTTCTTCTTGGGTCTGCCCCGTACACTACATTCGTGTAATTGGTAGTAATCCATTGTTTTGGATCGATATATTTACGAAGTATTTCAGCTTGTAAATTCAAATATTCTGCTTGAGAATCTGCTGTGAATCGTTTAAAATCTAAAATAGCATGCGGACTTAGTTTATCTTCAAAATAAATCTCTGCATTTGGAATTGCAATTTGCTCAAAATTATTATATCTGATACTCCAGAAACTCGCTACCCATTCGGCATTTAATTTTTCGATTGTTCCGTATTTTGCTTTAAGCCATTTTTGAAATCCCTTTTGTGCCGACGGACTAAAATCGTCTGGCGCACCTGGTTCATTATCAACTTGCCAGCCAATGACGTTTTTGTTATTGCCGTATCTCTTTCCTAATTCAGTAACAATTCTGGCAACAAATTCTCTGTACTTTTCATTAGACACAGATTGATTCGCTCTGTTTCCATGTTCTCTGCGTCTTCCGCTTGCATCAACCAAGTAAATTTCAGGATACTTTTCTCCCATCCAAGCTGGCGGAGTTGGTGTTGGCGTGCACATGATTACTTTCAAACCTTGTTTTTCAGCAATTGCCAATGCATCGTCTAACCATTTAAAATCGTATTTTCCTTCTTCAGGCTCCATAAAAGTCCACGCAAATTCAGCAAAATGCGTAAACTCAAAGCCTAATTTTTTAATATTTTTCAAATCTCGCTCCCATTGTTCTCTTGGCCATTGTTCTGGATAATAATACACGCCAATCTGCATTAAATCTGGCTTGGAGAAAAATCGCTGAGGATCTTTACTTTCTATAGCTGTGCTTTTCTTGCTTTGGGCAAAAATAGGAGCCAAACTACAGCCTGCAATAAATAAGCCTCCCGTTATTATTTTTATAAAAGATATTTTGTGGTTAAACATAGTTAGTTGTTGTTGTTGTTGTTGTTGTTGTTGTTGTTGTTGTTTATTAAATTAAACACATAGAAACATAGTTATTATTTCTAAAAAAGGTAGATAAAAAAAACTAGTTTCTAACACATAGCCATGTATGCTTTAAAAAAATGAAACATCTTTTAATGTTCTATTATAAATCTACTGATCTATGTTTCTATGTGTTTAAATCTTGACTTTTTATTATTTATCCTCTAAAAGAAGCATTAAATAATGCGAAGCCGACCAGCTAAAGTTGTAAGCTTCTAATCCTTTTCCGGTTATGGGCTGATAGTTCTCTCTTATCGTAGCACCTTTATCCAACACTCCTTCTGCATTATGCATAAGTTTATGCGCCAATTCATTTGCTTCATTTGTGTAGCCATACTTTTCTAGACCATTGATTCCGAAATAACTTTGATCCAACCAAACTGGCCCTCTCCAATATCCATTATCAGGTTTAAACTTCGGATGATTTGCAGCTAATGTCGGTAGAGGAACGAAAGTATTCAAACTAGCCGAATCAAGCATATTTACTTTTGCAGATTTGGCTTGTTCAGCAGATGCCACTTCTGCCCAAATTGGACAATATCCTTCGCATCCCATTGCTTTTATCAATGTTTTGCCGTCAATGGTTGTGTCATAAAACCAGCCTGTTGATTCATCCCAAAATTGCTTTTGAATTTTCGTTTTTAAAGCAGCACTCTCTTCATTCCATTTTTTTGCTTCATCATTCAGTTTTAAAACTGTTGCCATTTTATTTAAAAAGTTTTTCTCAGCAAATAAAAATGAATTCAAATCCACGCTTTCTTGATCTAGTGAATAGGCTTTTTCCCCGTTTTTCAGAATTTTACTTTCATCAAAACGAACTGCATTATCCATTCCGCTCTCCCACTTTGCCGCAATTACAGTTCCGTCTGTCGAACCAAATTCGCATAAACCATCCTGATCGTGATCGCGTTCTTTGTACCACCAATTATGATACAACTTTAACTTAGGATAAAATTCTTTTAAAAAATTAATAGAGTTTGTCTTTTCATAAATTTTCCAAATTGCCCAAGCTGCAAGAGGTGCTTTTGTGTTTCGGTAATTATTCTCTTCAAGAAGATTATTTCTGTAAACACAATCTGGAATAAAACCGTTTGGTTCCTGATAATCAAATAAAGCGCGCATTTGGTTCTTCGCCAATTCGATATCATAATTGGCTACAGCAACAGCATGTTTCCAGCTGTCCCAAGCCCAAAAACCATGAAACCATTCGTAATTGTAACTCGGAAAAAGGCCTCCATGTTTCAATCCTTCAGCTGCAATTCTGGTATTGGTTTGTAAAGTCAGCACCAATTTTGCTGCCAAATCTGAATAAATCTGGTCTTTGTAAATGTTTTTCTTTCTGGCAATTAATTGTGCCAATTGTTTTTCCTTTTCTTTTTGTGTGTTGTTTAACAGTGTAGTAAAAACCGTTTTCTGTATCGTTTCGTTTTCTGTTTTCCAAGAATACTGCGGAAAAATAAAACTTTGCGAAACGATAATTTCTTTGGTTTCATTTGGTTTTAAAACTAATTTTTCTGTCTGCGTTTTGTATCCTTGCTTCGTAATTTCAATTTCAGGATTTGATTTTAAAAATTGAATATATCCTATTGCAGTGCTTTTTGAAGAAACAATTTTTAAAGTATTTTTCTCATTATACAATTGCAAATTATCCAAAAAAAGAGTCGCATTATATGAAGGAAAAACTGTGATTGTTTTTGACGTTATATTGGTAATACTTGTTCTTTGCAAAGCCGAATGACCAGACAAAAACACCAATTGCTGCTTTACTTCTAATTTTTCATTCTTAAACTGCTGTTCCAGATGACTGTTATAACTGTTTTGTGTTACTAATGAACTTTTCCAGTTAATGATTCCTTGCTTGTTTTCGTCTTTTAACTCAAGCGAAACAAAAGAAGCACTTAACCAAACACCGTTTTGTTCGGTCATTAAAAAAGGCCCCGAAAAGCCCGCCTGAACATTTGAAGCATCTAAAAATCCGAATGCAAACCAAGCGCCTTTATCAGAAAACGCAAGAGATTTTCTCTCTGTGGCATTTACTGGGTTTCCTTTAAAATTAATACTATTTTTGGCTGATTCTAAAATGGGAAAACCTTTTTGAGACCATCCTGACGAGATGATGAAAAAGGATACAAGAACCAAAAAAGATTTCTTTCTGTACATGTTATTTCATTTTTGCGGAATATTTTTTATCTAAATTTATGACTTGTTCTTTTACTGGCAAAATTCCTTTTACAAATGAAATTTTATGCCTTGAGATAATGCCACGCCAACACCATAATTAATTGTATTGGTTTGTCTTCTCATGTAAACTTTCCAGGCATCCGATCCAGATTCTCGTCCGCCTCCAGTTTCTTTTTCTCCACCAAAAGCACCTCCAATTTCGGCACCAGAAGTACCAATGTTTACATTTGCAATTCCGCAGTCAGAACCAGCAACAGATAAAAACATTTCGGCTTCTCTTAAATTATTGGTCATAATAGAAGAAGATAGTCCTTGCGCCACATTATTCTGTATTTCGATAGCATTTTCAACTGTTCCCGAATATTTCAGTAAATATAAAACAGGCGCAAAAGTTTCGTGCTGCACAATTTCAAAAGAATTATCAGCCTCTGCAATTGCAGGTTTTACATAACAGCCACTTTCATATCCATCACCAGAAAGTACTCCCCCATCAACCAAAATTTTGCCGCCTTGTTCTACAACTTTTTTCAAAGCATCATTATACAATTCAACTGCCTGCTTGTCTATAAGAGGGCCAACATGATTATTTTCATCTAGTGGGTTTCCAATTCGCAATTGTTTGTATGCCGCAACAAGGGCTTCTTTTACTTTATCATAAATGCTTTCGTGAATAATCAATCGGCGAGTTGTAGTGCATCGCTGTCCGGCAGTGCCAACTGCACCAAAAACAGCGCCTATGATTGTCATTTCCAAATCTGCATCAGGCGTTACAATAATCGCGTTGTTGCCTCCTAATTCTAATAATGATTTTCCGAAACGTCCTGCAACTACCTGCGCAACTATTTTGCCCATTCGAGAAGAACCAGTAGCCGAAATTAAAGGAATACGTTTATCATTGGTTAACAATTCTCCTATTTTGTAATCTCCGTTAATTAAACAAGAAATTCCTTCAGGCAAATTATTCTCTTTTATCACCTCAGCCATTATATTTTGACATGCCACTGCACAAAGCGGTGTTTTTTCAGATGGTTTCCAAACGCAAACATCTCCACAAATCCATGCCAAAGCAGTGTTCCAAGCCCAAACGGCTACCGGAAAATTAAATGCCGAAATAATACCAACAACTCCAAGAGAATGATACTGCTCGTACATACGGTGTTCAGGTCTTTCTGAGTGCATTGTTAATCCGTGCAACTGACGTGAAAGCCCAACCGCAAAATCACAGATATCTATCATTTCCTGAACCTCTCCGTAACCTTCCTGCAATGATTTACCCATTTCATACGAAACCAGTTTTCCTAATGCTTCTTTGTTCTTACGCAATTTTTCTCCAAACTGGCGCACAATTTCACCACGTTGCGGAGCAGGAATTAATCGGAATTGTTTAAAAGCTTCACTAGCCGATTGCATAACTTTTTCGTAATCAGCTGGAGATGACATTTTAACTTTTCCAATTAATTTTCCATCAACAGGAGAATAACTTTCTAAGATTTCTCCGCTAGAAAAATTATTTAATCCTGTTGAAGTTCCTTCATTTATGTCTTTTATGTTTAATTCTTTTAAAGCTTCTTGTATTGTAAATTCTAATTCTTCAATTACCATCATGAATTTTTTAATAGTGTTTGTCAAGTCATATTTTTGATTAAAACTGACTTTCTATAAAGTCTTTTGCAACTTTACATCGGTACTTTCAAAAATCTTGTCTGCCGATGATGCTACAAAACCTTGATATAATTCGCCGTTTGCCATTGGATAACGAAGAGCAAATTCATAATAACAGGATGGCACTTTTAAGGTTCCTTCTTTAAAATCAATATCGTACAGATCTGCCAATGTGCTAGATTGTTCCAAAAGCTGTTCTGGATTTCCTTTAATTTTTCCGCCAGATGCATTCAATTCCCATCCGCTAGCTTCTAAGAAATTGTTCAATTCTTCTAAAGTCTGAAATCCTTTTAATGCATTTGTATTTATTGTAAAGTGATTGGCTCTAAACCCGTACACATACATCCATGCCGCATATTCAGATTCTTCTAACAATGATTTGTAAACCGCTTGTGAATTTCCATTCCAAACTGCTCCACTTAAAACCAAATTTGGATCGTTAAATACATTTTGATCACAGCTGTCTAAAAGCTGCTGCACTTTTTCCTGCAATTCTGCAGAGCATTTTTCTAATTCTAATTCAGAAATAAAAATTCTTGGAGCATTCTTATCTAAAGCATTTTCGTAATGTTTGGCGTATAATTTTTTGGTTTCAAAATAGTATTCGCCTTTTGCTTCGTAACCAACCTTTAGAAAAGCCTTTTCTAATACTGCAATATTTACACGTTTATCGTTGAAAGTACGAATGGCAACATGATCGTTTAAAATTTCTTCACCTTTTTCTTCCAGCAATTCGTGTATTTTTAATGCTGATGGAGTAATCTCGATATATTGCTCCCAAAGTTTCGTAAGTAGTTGATTTTTATCCATTTTTAAGTTTGTTAAATAGTGTTATAATGACACAAATCTATAGATAATACTGTTATTATAACATTATACAGATACGATTATTTACAATTCGACACTTTGAGTTCTTTTTTTTGTAATTTTGACACTTTGAAAACCTGTTTTACCAAAAGAATTGTCAAAATAATAGAATCTAGAAACCAGCATAGCATATGGCAGCGATTAAAAAGAATGAAAATATTGACTTTTTAGATAGAGAAATTATACAGAAACTAAGCGAAAACGGAAGAATTGCTTTTTCTGATTTGGCACGCGAATTAAACATTTCCAATTCGTTGGTGCATTTAAGAGTACGTAAACTGCAGGAATCTGGTGTGATAACAGGATTCTCTGTAAAACTAGCTCCAAAAGAAGTCGGTTTTGAAACGATTACCTACACAGGAATTGTTACAAAAGAGGCGCATTTCTCCTATTCTATTGCAGAAAAACTAAAGCAAATTCCCGAAGTTGTAGAATGCCATTGGGTTTCGGGCAATTATGCTTTATTCATTAAAATTGTAGCAGCCAATAATGAAGAGCTTCGCAAAATATTGTATGAGCAAATTCACCAGATTGAAGGCGTTGGAAGCACCGATTCTTTCTTCTCTTTTGGTTCTGCTTTTGAGAAAAATCTTCCTGTTTAAAATATACAGCATTCCATCCGGACTACTCAAAATATAAAAAGTGGTACATTTTGATGATACAGTAAAATAATACATTTGACCTAAAATCATTAAAGTATATCAAAATAAAATGAGCACGCAAATAAGACACGATTGGAAAAAAGAAGAAATTCAAGCTATCTACGATCAGCCTTTATTAGAATTGGTTTATCAGGCAGCAACTGTACATAGAGAATGGCACAAACCTTCACAAATACAAGTTTGCACATTGCTTTCTGTAAAAACAGGCGGATGTCCAGAAGATTGTTCTTACTGCGGGCAGGCAGCACGTTATCATACCGATATTAAAGTGCAGGCGCTTCTTCCGACAGAAAAAGTATTAGAACATGCGCAAAAAGCAAAAGATGGCGGTTCATCTCGTTTTTGTATGGCTGCGGCTTGGCGCGAAGTTCGTGATAACAAAGATTTTGACCGTGTTATCGAAATGGTAAAAGGTGTAAACGATCTTGGTCTGGAAGTTTGTTGTACTCTTGGAATGCTTACAGAAGAGCAAGCCATCCGTCTTCAAGAAGCAGGTTTGTATGCTTACAACCACAATTTGGATACATCTGAAAGTTATTATGATGAAATAATTAGCACGCGTAAGTTTGATCAGCGTCTTGATACTATTAATAACGTTAGAAAAGCGGGAATCACGGTTTGTTCGGGCGGAATAATAGGTCTTGGAGAATCTAATGCCGATAGAGTTTCTATGCTGCTAACCTTGGCAACAATGCCTGTTCATCCTGAATCTGTTCCTGTAAATGCATTAGCCAGAGTAAAAGGAACTCCGCTAGAAAACAATCCGAAAGTGCCTATTTGGGATATGGTTCGAATGATAGCTACAGCTCGTATTGTTATGCCTGCTTCTATTGTTCGTCTGAGCGCTGGACGCATCGAAATGACCGAAGAAGAACAAGCTTGGTGTTTTATGGCTGGAGCCAATTCTATTTTTACAGGAGAACGCGAAACTTTACTAGTAACGCCAAATCCAGGATTATCAGAAGATATGCAGATGTTTCAAAATCTTGGACTTAAGCCTTTGGTTAAAGAAACAAAAGTGCTTGTTCGGTAGTCTAAAACAAATTTTTATCACCCTTTATAGCCCGTAAAACTGCACATTTTGAAAGCTTTCAGAATTGTGCAGTTTTTTTGTAAAAAACTTTTCTTTGTTGTGCAAATGTCTCCGACTTTGTGCTTTTTTATACAGCAGTTCATTAAACCGTTCACTTCTAAAAGTCTCTGACTTTATTCTAAAACCCCAGCTCCGCAAAGTGTTTTTCTCGTTAGCGCTGCGCAAATGTCTCCGACTTTGCGCTTTTTTATGCAAAACTTCATTAAACCGTTCGCTTCTAAAAGTCTCTGACTTTATTCTAAAACCACTAATAAAGATTATCACGAAAAGCAGACTTCAAATTCAAAACATCTACAATCGGATTATCTGCTTTTTCAATGCTTAACAATCCTATATCATTAATATAATTGCTTGCGCTAGAATAAACATATTCTGATGCACGATTAACATAACCTGCTCTTACAGGATTTAAATGTATATAATCCAGTTTAGACCACATAAATTTATTGCTGTAAATTTCTTCTGCGTGATTTCCGTACTGCCAAAATTGATAAACTTTGTTTCTGGTATGTCTTTCTGCAGCAAGTTTAAATCTTTCCAGCATCCATTCTCTTCTGCTTTCGGGACTATTTTGTATTTTCTCTAGAATAGTTTTTGCCGTAAACTTCTTAAAGTCTCTTATTAAATCTAAAAGATTTCCGTCTTCCGACTGCACAATCATATGAACGTGATTACTCATTATGACATAACCATACAAAATCATTCCTTTGTTTTTAATGCAGTAATCTAAACATTCAATTATAACATCCCTATAACTCTGACGCGTAAGAACATCAATCCAGTCAACAATTGTCGGTGTGATAAAATGCGACAGTTTTTGATCTCTAATTACATAGCCTTCTTTCATTTTTTTCTCTTTTTGAACAAAACATAAGATTTAACTTATAATTTATCATTGTGCAAAAGAAAAAAGTCGGGAGACTTTTGTCACGTTTACAATTTCTTAGACAAAAAAATTGCGCAAAGTCAGAGACATTTGCGCAGCTTTTCATAAGGAACTCTTCGGAGAGCGGGGGAAAAAGAGACTTTATAAAGGAATATAAACAATTAAGGGTGCAAAAATGCACCCTTAATTGTTTTAATATTTGCTTTTTAAGCTACAGTCTAATTAAACTTGTCATCAATAATCTTTGTAATCATTATATATTCCCCTGTATCAGTTTTATATGATTTTTTTAAACCATCATATTTGTACTTCTTAAGTTCATTATCAGACAAATTAATTTCATCCCATTTGTCAATATGTTTCTGTAGTGCTATTGACTTAACACTATTGTTAAATAAGACTACAATAATTTTTTTTGAGATAGGAGTTTCGCCTTTTGGCTTTTCAATCTCAATTAAGTAAAACTCATTATATGGATCATTGTACTCAGATTTTTGCATAAACATAAAAAAGTTCTCTCTGTGGAAAAAATCAATTTTAGCATCAATAAAATGTTGCAAATTATTATCTTTTAATGTTTCGTCATTAAATTTGACCCAACTCGTATTTCTGAAAAACAAACCTATATTATGTTTTTCATTTTTACTTTTATCCATTTTACAGCTAATGCACATTGCTAGTGCAAAAAATAATATATATCTATGTCTCATATTAATTGGTTATTTGTGGAATCGCTCTTGGCTTAGCCCCCCGCTCCGCAAAGTGTTCTTTACTAGTGCTGCGCAAATGTCTCCGACTTTGCGCTTTTTTATACAGCCGTTCATTAAACCGTTCACTCTAAAAGTCTCTGACTTTAAAATAAAAGCTAATACAAATTAAAGATATATTTATTGATTCTTAAGTCTTCTGCTCATTTCAAATCTTTATTGGTAATTTTACGAAAGAACAAAAAAGAAAACAGAAAAACTAATGCTAAAAAAAGCCCTTCATCCCTTAATAGATAATTCCACAGTTATTCTAATTATGGGAACTATGGCGGGTGAGCAATCTATTGCCAAACAAGAATACTACGCCAATAAAGGAAACCTTTTCTGGAAAATTATGTTTTCTATTTTTGAAGAAGAATTCAGCACCTCTTATGAAGATCGAAAAGCGCTGGTCAAAAAGTATAACATTGGTCTTTGGAATGTTCTACAAAGTTGCAAAAGAGAAGGAAGCAGTGATGCTTCTATTACGGAAGAAACATTAAACGATTTTGAAAGTCTCCATAAACAGTTTCCGAATATCAAATATGTCTTTTTTGAAAGCAAAGCCGCGGCAAAATATTTCCAGAAACATACTGTACCGCAAGAAGGAATAATATATACGACTCTCCCTTCTACAAGTGGACTAAATGCAGGTTTATCTACAGAAGAAAAAAAGATGCAATGGAATGCCGTATCACAAATAGCACTTTCAAAAAAGTTGCAAAAATAGTTACCTATTCCTCATGATGTAAAAAAGTATTTCTTCTTCTAATTCTCTCGACAGATTTTCAAATTTCATTCTGCGTCGGTAATTTTTTTCACTTCTACCTTTGTAAAGTTCGGTTTTAGCTGTGCTTATACAATAAGCATCACATATAACTTTAAATTTTTCGTCGAGTATGTACAATTCTTTCATCGAGTCAAAATATGCTGCAAATTTCACATTATACAATTCGTCAGGAATAGCGGCCATAGGTTTAGGTGTATTTAAATTAATACTATAATTTACCTTAAAGGTTCACAATACAAATACTTAATTTTAAGCACTTAGAATTTCAATTAGATCTTATCTCCACACATATCAAAAAACGGTGCCGATAAGGATATTTAAAATTAAAATGAAAAACTTTAATCTTTTTGTTTGAGCCTCTTGAAATGGTTTCAGTTTATAATCTGAAACCAGAAATTGTAAAATGAACCCTGAGCCGTTAAAATGCAACATGCCAAATTTTAGGCGTTTTTACTTCATATCCATAAATTTGCACCTCATCATCGTGGACTACGATTCTGCGATCAGTGGTGCATTGTTTCTCGATATTAAACAAGGAGATATTTAGTCTTATTTACAAACTTGCATTATAATTCAGATATGTTAACAATTCTTCAAACATTTTTGAAAGCCCTTTTTATGACTTTTTTGAAACTTTAAGTCTTAAAATTGTTAATTAACATAATAAATACAAAAACACGTAATACTACTTATAGTAATATTCCTATATATTAAATAAATTTACATCCCTTTTAATTACAAGCCACAATCATCAAAATATCTTTAATTCTGTTTTTAATAATGATGGTGCCAAAAATGAGTTTGTAAATTGATAAAATTCTATAGAATGCCAAAAACAGTTTTATAAGAAGAAAAAATGTTATTATTTATTTTTCATTTCATATGTGCTACTAGAAAATAGTAATGCATACAAAAGCAATAAACTACCCCAAAAATGCTCGAAAAAAAATCTATAGTAATTGGATGTGACGATATCGCCATACTGACTTTGATATTAAACGCAATATCAATAGTGTCGGATTATACATTTTCGACAGTTTCAGTTTCGCGAGTAGTCGATTTAAAAAATACCATAAACTCTTTAAATCCTGACCTAGTGATTTTGGGATTCAAGCAAAATCAGATTGTTTTAAATGATACTAATTTCAATTCTGACAAAAGAGATATTCCAATCTTATATCTGACTCAAAATTATGAATGTGAATCATTATGCTGGTCAAAACAAAACATTGTTTTCACTTATCCCTATAATCAAATACAGAATACCGATTTTTTAATTTATAGAATACGATCTATTTTTCTTCTTAAAAACACGGAATCGCAAATCAAAACACCCACATCATTTGCTGAAGCGGCACTTCTAAAAAATAATCCTGACAAATTAAGCCATTATGTAATGGAATTGGATCAGAAAGTTGAAGTTCTCTTAAAGATAAAAGAGCGCATTTCTTATCTCTACCCTAATGTCGACGATGCAACAAGAATAGAATTAATGTCTATTGTAAATTCTATCAAAACAGTTGCAAATGACAACAAACTTTGGGATGATTTTAAAATCTATTTTGAACAGTCAAATCCAAATTTTCTTCTGGCTCTTGCCAAAAAACATCCTTCTTTGAGTTCTAGAGATTTAAAATACTGCTGCTATATTAAAATGAATATGAGCAACAATGATATTACCAATCTTCTTGGTATAAATCAAGATAGTGTTCGAACTCATAAATATCGTCTGAAAAAGAAATTAACGCTTAAAAAAGAAGACGATATAATTTCATACTTAAGAACAGTTTCTTAAAACTTCTTTCTTCATTTTACCTTCCAACATTTGTATGCTTTTATTTTTCTCAGCATTACAAAAAATAGCTTCATACCTTCAATTTTTCTGTTTTTTTATTTCTTTATATCTATACTTATTCTAAAGATATTTATAAGTGTAGCAAAAAAATTCGGGGCTTTAAACTGCAAACTGCGACAAAGCGTAGACAAAAAAAACTTTGTCTACATTTTGTCTACAAAAAACAGACAATCTCATTTTATTATGTCTACGAAAAGTACATAGCTAATTTTTCGTACAAATCTAATTCTCAGCTACTTTTACAAGTACCAATAGCAAATTTGTTAGTTATGGCACTTCATTAATTCTAAGAGTTAAATGCGATGATCAATCAGGCACTTCAATTTACGAATAAATTACTGGGACAGTTTTTAAAAAACCGTTTTGGTTTGACCGAAGACAAAACTGTCTTGAATTATCTCATTGAACCAAGCGGAACTTTGCCAAAAGCAAATCAGAACAAAGTGGTTTTATCTCTTATAAATATTGAAAAAGAAACCAATCAGCCTTTTTATATCAGAAATCAGAAGTTAGAAAGCGGTAACTATTCCAATTTTAATCCAACAGAAAGATATAATATAGACTTGCTCATAAGCAGCAATTTTGAGGATTATACAGAATCTTTAAAATTTCTTGACGCGATAATTGTCTTCTTTCAGATTAACAACTATATCGATGCTTCATCCTCCTCTTCTATTCCAGATGGCTTAAGCCGATTAGAATTTGAGTATGAGAAGATCTCTTACCATCAAATGCACAGTTTGTGGACAGCAATGGCAGCAAAATATCAGCCTTCGATTATTTATAAAATGAAACTGATAAAAGTTCAAAGTCATGAAATTATGGAAATCATTCCTTCTGTAAAAAGCACAAATAACACCATCTCCAAATGATACAGAGCAATTACATAAAAACATTGGGTATTGCTGCCTATCATACTTTTTTTGATAGCGGAAAATGCAATTGTCTCCACTTTATTCCTAATCATAAGACTGACAAAACATTAAAAAAATTCGGATTCAAAATGAATTCTGTTTCAAACGGTTTTGATTTATATTCTAATACAAAATCTTCATTATCAGAATTGTTAGATTACATTTCTAAAACTACACAGCAAAATTATTTTGAGTTTGATATCAAATGCAGCAATCCAAACTTTATTCTCTTTACCACATTGCCAATCAATTGGATTGGAGCCGTTACTTACTCTAGTCAGGATCCTAAAAACCAAAGTAGTAATGGTAAAATAGTATTGAATCAAACTTTAGAAAACAAGCCTGTATCAACTCATTTTGGCCATTTAAAAATCTATTTTGAAGATATACTAAAAGAGCAAACTTCTAATGACTCTGTTCTTTTTGAAATAAACTTTACTGCAAGAGCAACGCAATGGCAATATTACTTTATCAATAAAAATGCGGTACAGCTCAATAATCCTTCGATTACAGAAAAAGAAAACATACAATTTGACGGACCCCAAAATGTAACAATCCAAACTGGTGAATCGGCATTATTGTTTTCATCCAATAAAACCTATATCACGCTTAGCGAAAAACCCAAATACAAATTTGATTTGGTAAGCAGTTCTGCATCTACAAATCAAAATAATACAAAGCCTAAAATAATTATAAAAGGACTTCCCTGTCCAGATGTCTCCCGAGTAGGAATTATCGAGAATAGCGGCAAAAATGAAGTCGCGTCACCAATGTATATCTATTTATAAAAAACTATTAAAAATGAACATTAAAAACTAAAATCAATGAATTTATCTACCATTCAAACTCCTGGTGTTTACATTCAAGAATTAAATGCTTTTCCCAATTCTGTTGTTGGAGTAGCTACAGCTATACCAGCATTTATAGGGTACACACCACAGGCCTCTTACGAAGGAAAATCGTATACGAATGTGCCAGTAAAAATCACATCATTTGCTGATTTTCAGGCTTTTTTCTGTTTGCCGGATCCACCTGCGCCAGCAAGTCCGTCCAAACAGTATAATCCTGAATACTATCTGGTAGCAGAAAAAAGTCAGCCCCTAAAGGGTGACTACATGCTGATTGCAGGAACGTACTATTCAATTGTTCCAGATCCTAACACCGTTTATTATTTATACAATAGCATAAGGCTATTTTATGAAAATGGCGGTGGAGATGCTTATATTGTTTCTGTTGGTTCTTATGGTCCTGCGTCACAAAAAGCAGGAACTCCAGGCATTCCTGTTGTAAATCCAAATGTACAGCTTAATGATTTGACAAAAGGTCTCTCTTTATTGCTAAATGAACAGGAACCAACCATGTACATTTGCCCAGAAGCCACTTTATTAAGCGTAGAAAACAATGGAACTCTAATGCAGTCCATGCTTCTTCAGGCTACACAAATGCAGACTGCGATGTGTTTGTTTGATATTATTGGCGGTGACGCTCCAGATCCTATTTTATATACGGAAGATATTACCAATTTCAGAATGAACACTGGTTCTGTTGGGTTAAACTACGGAATGGCATATTATCCTTTTGTAGGAACTACAATAATGCAGACTTCTGATATTGATTATACTAATTTGTTTGGCGGAGATTTGAAACAGCTAGAAGCAGTTCTTAATCCGGCAAGTGCTCCTAACCCAGTTGCAGCGTCAATTATTGCCAACATTCAGAGTCCGTCAAGTACTTTGACTGTGACACAAAATCACAATGCACTGCTTATTGCCAGCCAGACTTACTCTTTGATGATCAAGCATATTTTGGCCGATGCTAATATTCTTCCACCAAGCGGAGGTATGGCAGGAGTTATTACTACTGTAGATAATGCTGTTGGTCCATGGGAAGCTCCTGCAAATACTTCTTTTGTTGGTGTATCATCATTACCAATTTCTCTTTCTGAAAGTCAGCAAGCCAATTTAAACGTTGATGCCGTTTCTGGTAAATCAATTAATGCCATTAGAACATTTAATGGTCTAGGAATTTTAATTTGGGGATCAAGAACCTTAGATGGAAACAGTCTGGATTGGAGATATATTCCAGTACGTAGAACTATGATCTTCTTAGAGCAATCTTGTAAACTGGCAGCGCAGGCTTATGTATTTCAGCCTAATGATAAAAATACTTGGGAAGCTGTAATCTCAATGATTAGCAGTTTTCTTAGTTCGATCTGGAAACAAGGAGGTCTACAAGGAGCAAGCGCTTCTGAAGCTTTCTCTGTAGCCTGCGGATTGGGATCCACAATGACAGCAGATGACCTATTAAATGGTTTCATGAATGTAACTGTAAAAGTTGCGATTGTACATCCTGCTGAATTTATCGTTCTGACATTTCAACAGCAAATGGCGACTTCTAGTTAATAGAATAAAGACTCTCATAAATCAAGTAAATTTTTAATTTAAAAATAAAATATTATGCCAACAGATGACGGAAGCGTACAAGGCGCAACATGGCCCATGCCAAAGTTTAGATTCGAAGTAGATCTTGGAACAGAATTGACAAAAGTAGCTTTTCAGGAAGTTACAGGAATGGATGTCGAAAATCAAATTATAGAATATCGCAAAAGTAACAGTCCTCTTTTTTCTGTAGAAAAAATGCCTGGCATTACCAAATACGGAAACGTAACAATGAAAAGAGGAATTTTTGTAAATGATAATACTTTTTGGGATTGGCATCAGCAAGTCGTAATGAATACGATTAAAAGAAGAACGGTTCTGATAAAATTATTAGACGAAAAAGGCGGCGTAACCATGCAATGGACTTTAAACAATGCATGGCCAACCAAAATTACCAGCACCGATTTGAAATCTGACGGTAACGAGGTTGCGGTAGATACTATAGAAATTGCACACGAACAACTGATCATTAAAAATGGCGGTAAGTAATGATTATCCAGTAAGCTTTTATTTTACACTCTCTTTTGCGGGTGTAGATGCGGCTTTCAAAGAGGTATCTGGAATTTCTAAAGAACTAAGCGTAGAAGAAATTGTTTGCGGAGGCGAAAATAGATTTAAATATCGCCTCCCAACCATTTCTAACAGTCAAAACTTAGTGCTAAAAAGAGCTATGGTACCTGCGGGATCTCAGTTGGTTAATTGGTGCGCCAACTGCATCGATCAAGGATTATCAAACCCAATCCAGCCCAAAAATGTGATTTTAAAATTGCTCAATGCCTCTGGTGTGGTTTGCATGCAATGGACTTTTAACAATGCTTATCCGGTAAAATATTCCGTTTCTGACTTAAACTCTCAGGAAAGTAATATTGCTATAGAATCAATTGAACTGGCTTACACCTATTTTGACATTTCTAAGAATACCAAATTTGATAAACTTTTTACGTAAACCACTATGCCAATCGAAATAAGAGAACTCATTATCAAAACAGAAATCGTAACAACAAATGCGAAAAATTCGGCTCTGACCAAAGAAAGAGAACTTTCCATTTTGAGAAAACAGCTGCTGGAAGAATGTAAAAGATTAATAGCAGAGAAAAATCAGGAGAATAGCTATAAACGTTAAAGATTACCCCAATGGCAAGTTTAGAATTAATGAAAATTACGGGATATACAGACGAAGAATTTCAGAATAAATTCTCTGGAAATCCGTATGCTTTCATGATTAATCCTGACAATATCAAAATACAGAAAAGCATCGAATACAACGAACAGCAAGCACCCGCAACAAGTTCGGCTTCGCAAAAGTACAAAAGCACTCCAAGCGATAAACTGAGCTTTGAAATGGTAATAGACTGTACCGGAATTATAGATGCCAAACGTACTGATATGGCTAAAGAAATAACAGCTTTAGAAACGATTATTTACACCTATAACGGTAAAATACATCGTCCTAATTTTGTAAAAGTACAATGGGGACAGAATATTACATTTAACGGAGTACTAGATTCCATTGACATCTCTTACACTCTGTTCAAGCCAGACGGAAGTCCGCTGAGAGCCAAGATATCGCTGTCTTTCAGCCGTTACATTTCTCCAAAAACAGTAACTAGAACAGATGCTCCAGAATCTCCGGATCTTACCCACATTGTAAGTGTTTCTGAAGGAATGTCTTTACCCCAGCTGTGCCAAAAAGTATGGAACGATGATTCGTATTACATACAAGTTGCAGAGTATAATAAGCTTAACAAATTCAGAAACCTAAATGGCATCGACAAATTAATTTTCCCACCTATAAACCCTTCTAATTAATGAGTGCTTCAACAGAAATAAAAAGTGGCGGAATCGCAACATTTGTCGTAAAAGTCGACGGCTCACCTATAGCCGATGAACTAAGCGTGCTTTCTGTTCATATAGAAAAAAAGGTAAACCGAATTGCATCTGCAAAAATTACCATTCTAGACGGAGAACCAAATACCGGTCAATTTGATGCCAGTTCTTCTCCTACATTTGTTCCAGGAGCGTCCATCAGCATTGAAGCAGGATACGACAATACCAATACCGTTATTTTCTCTGGCTTAATCATGAGCCAAACTATTCGTGTTGATAATCTTGTAGGATCGGCTCTAGAAGTCGAATGTCGTGACAATGCTATTAAAATGATTGTAGGCAGAAAAAGCCTCACGTACTCAAAACAAAAAGACAGTGATATTATCTCATCTCTTATAGGAAACTATTCCGGATTAAGCGCAGATGTCACTGCTACAAGCACAACTTGGCCAGAACAAGTACAATATTATGTTACAGATTGGGATTATCTTTTGGCTCTTGCCGAAGCAAATGGACTAATCGTAACGACTTTAAACGGAAAAATTTCTGTGTTTCCGCCCGACCAAAACACCTCATCGGTGCTTAAGGTAACTTATGGAGATAATCTGCTCGAATTTAATGCCAAATTAAATGCCGTTACGCAGTTAGGAAATGTAGCTGCTAATAGCTGGGATTTTAAAACCCAAGCTGTCGTAACAGGTAATGCAGCACCTAATGTTAGCGGATCAGGAAATTTAACCACAAAAAAACTATCCGAAGTCATCGGCCTTTCTACCTATCAATTGCAGACTTCTGCTCCGCTGGAAAATGCAGATTTAACCAATTGGTCGAAAGCACAGATTATTAAAAGTGAATATTCTAAAATAATGGGAGAAGCTAAATTTCAAGGCACAAGTTTAATCGATCCCGGAAAATATATAACCTTCGCTGGTCTTGGAGATCGCTTTAATGGGGATTACTTAATTGGAGGAGTTGTACACGATTTGTCGCAAGGAAACTGGGTTTCTGAAGTTTCGCTTGGACTTTCTCCATTTTGGTTTACCGAAGAGCCAGATGTTATGGCACCACCCGCTTCTGGTCTAGTTCCCGGAGCAAAAGGCCTCTTTAACGCAACCGTAAAACAGATGTATGAAGATCCCGATTCTCAATACAGAGTTTTGGTCGATGTTCCGCTATTGGACCCAAAAGGTGAAGGAATCTGGGCAAGGCTTACCAATTTTTATTCGACAAGCGGAGCTGGGGCTTTTTTTATGCCCGAAATTGGAGACGAAGTTATTCTGGGTTTTATAAACGAAGATCCACGATATCCGATAATTCTCGGAAGCGTTTATAGCAGTACAAGCATAAAACCTTTTGCAGGTTTAAATCCAAATCAGAAAAACTCAATAAAAGCTATTGTTTCCAAATCAGGAATCTCAGTACAGTTTGATGATGAAAACAAAATATGGACTGTTGCTACACCCAATAAAAATACGATCATCATTAGCGATAAAGACAAGAAAATTACGATTCAGGACGAAAATAACAACAGTGTTGTGATGTCTGATAGCGGTATTGATTTGACGAGCCAGAAAAACATCAACATTTCGGCAAATCAAAATGTTACCATCAAAGGAAATCAAGGTGTCAATATACAATCAAGCGGCGGAGATGTCGCATTAAAAGGCCTCAACATCAAAGAAAATGCAGATATGCAATACACCGCTCAAGGCGGACAAATGGCTCAAGTATCTGGAGGAATGCAATTGACATTAAAAGGTGCGATGGTCATGATCAATTAATAATTAATAATTAACAATTAACCATTAATAACTAACCATTAACAATTAAAACTATGCCACCAGCAGCAAGACTTACAGATTTTCACCAATGCCCTATGGTTACTCCGGGAGTGCCACCAGTTCCGCATGTGGGCGGTCCTATTGTAGGGGCAGGAGCGCCAACTGTTATAATTTCAGGATTACCTGCAGCCAAAGTTGGCGATACACTGGTTTGTGTAGGACCTCCAGATTCTATTATAAAAGGATCTGCAACAGTTATGATTTGCGGTATGCCAGCTGCAAGAATAGGAGATACAACCGCTCATGGAGGTTCAATTATGCTGGGAGCATTTAATGTCATAATCGGTGGATAATATAGCACATAATGAAACTGCCTTTTTAGGTTCAGGATGGGCATTTCCTGTGTCTTTCTCTGTAGATAATTATATGTTGAATTTGTCTGCCAATGAAACCAATATTAATGAATCGATTAATGTTATTCTAAACACCCGAAAAGGCGAACGCACTCTTGAATCTGAATTTGGCTCAGGAATACAGCAGTTTATGTTTAGAAAAATTGACAGCACGCTTAAAGGCGAAATTATAGAAGCCATCAAGTTTGCCTTATTGCGATATGAGCCAAGAATATTGGTGCAGGATGTAAAAGTCGCATCGACTGATATTCCAAACGGGACAATCGAAATATTGATTAGTTACATCTATTCAAAAACCAATACAAGACACAATTATGTGTTCCCATTTTATGTAAAAGAAGGAACAAACTTAGACAAGAAAAAATGATTTTAATTGATCAAAATAGCGCTATAAATTCTCTCAACGAAGCACTCGTTCCGAATCCGTATTTAATAGACGGAAGAACCGAGCAAGACTGGCTTTACTTTTTGGCAGAATTTAGCAAATTAATCAATTTCTATAATGATAGTAATGTCATTCATGGAAACTGGAGTCCGTTTTTGTTAAAAGATCCCGTTTTCCTGATGGCTTCGATTTCAAAAACAAACTACAAAAAACTACATGCTGATTATAAAAACAGCTGTACCGAAATTCAACGATTAGTTCAAAAAGAAAACGGTGGAATTCCGCATTCAAATGCGTTAAACAACCTTTTTGATCGCATTACAGCTATTTATAAAATTATAGAACGCTGGACGCATTATATGCTTAGAAATAACGAAATCTACGATCTTAAGACTTACATTTTACAAGAAGTAAAAACAAAATTAAGTCTTGATTTTTGGGCGATTCAATCTTTTAGAGAATATTTATGCAAATTATCTGTCGATGGTTTGTCTGTTGCCTCAGCGCCTTTGCAAGATTTTAATTCTTTTGACAAAAGCATCTGGTTCATCAATAAAGATAAAACACCCTTTTGGCAGGTTTTCGGGTTTGAAACAGAACATTCCGTTTTACAGGAAACAAGTTCAATAACGGCGTTCACTCTAGATATTCTAACCAAAATTGGCGATAAACTATTTCAGTTTTTAGAAACCATAATTCATCATGCAGCAAAAGAATTCAAGAAATTAAACCTTAAAAAAGGACATTTTCCAGATACTGTTCTTTTGCGCTCTTTTGTAAATATTTTAAAAGTGCAACAAGATCGCATGAATGGTCTTTCAGAAAAGCATCTTGACTTTTATTATAAAGATATTCTAAAGCAGACCAAACTCCCTGCAGTTGCAGATCAGACGTTTTTGTGCGCCACACTTACAAAACCAACCTCAGTTTATACTTTGCCGGTTGGAACTTTGTTTAATGCGGGTATCGATGCTCAGAAGAATCCTATTCTGTTTTCTTCACAGAAAAATGTAAACCTAAATCCTGCTATGATTGCAAGCGTGCATAAGCTATCTTATCAGGATAAAAACAATGCTTCTTATAATTTGCAGACTGTTGTTAAACCGACCGAAATTCAATTAGATGCAGAAAACAAAGCCATCAGTTGGGAAACTTTTGGATCAGATGATCTTTCTCTTAATCCTTCTTTAATCGGAATTGGGTTTGCTTCGCCAATGTTATTATTGCGTGAAGGAGAAAGAACTATAAACCTGACATTGAATTTTGATTCTTCCATAGATATAAAAATCCTGCAAGAAGCCAGTTATTTTTTGAGCACACAAAAAGAATGGCTAAAATTGGATTTGACTTCCACAGATTTTACAGCAGACGCTACAAAACAAAATACTGTTTTTACCATAAAGATAAATCTTGACCCAACTGTAGCTGCGATCGAACCTTTTTTAGTTAATCCTGACGGATTAAAAAGCGACTGGCCAATGATGAAGATTTTGTTTCAGAATGTTCCAAATCCTCAACAGCCTCCCAAAGTCACTTCGATAACTATTGCGTTGAAAGTAACAGACGTTAAAACCTTTCAATTGTATAATGATTTTGGAGAAATAAATGCTAAGAATCCCTTCACCCCTTTTGGACCAATCCCGTTAGTAAATGCCAATTTTATTATCGGAAACAATGAAATATTGAGTAAACCTCTCGACAGTTTTATAGTAGAAATAAATTGGGATAAAAGACCAGGCAATTTTGAAATGTATTACAAACAATACAATGATTATCTAAATCCACCGAATAACGATGATAAATCAACGCTTTTAAAAAAAATTAAAATGTTGCATCCAACAAAGCCATCTACTCTAATTCTACCCGAATTTAGAAATGCCAGCTTTATGGCATCCTTTGATGTGATGCAAGACAAATCATGGGAAGGTCTTAAAATGACAAAGATAGAAAGCAGTGACGTTGATAAGGTTTTCATTCCAATCAATGAAGTTCCACAATCCGTTTATTTATTCGATTCTGAACCTGAAGATGCTAATTATAATGTTTTAAGCACATCTAGCAGCTGTTACCTATATTGCAAGCCAGGTGCTAATTTGAGTACCATCGCGACACCAACAGCTGCTAAAATCTTAAAACCCGATCCAAACATTCAAAAAGAAGCTTTAAAGTTTACTGAAGAAAGTTCATCGGGATTTATAAAAATGACTTTATCAAGTCCTGAATATGGTTTTGGCTCAGAATTGTATGCCAATGTTGTGGCTAGTATTGCTTTGCAAAACGGCAATAAACTTGCAATGGCAAAAGACAAGGAAGTAAAAGATTTTATTGCTGCCGCCAATGTACCATTTGCGCCAAAAATACAAACCTTTTCAGCCATTTATAATGCTAGCATAACCTACAAACTTGATGGCACAGCTGGCGATTATCCGTTGCAGTATTTTATTTATGCTCCTTTTTCAAACTATACTGTATTTGATAGTGCTACAGCAGATAAAACCGAAACCAATTTATTCAGTACAGAAATCATTGGGAGTTCTGAGAATGATGCTGTAAAAGGTTTTCCGCTCTATCCCTCTTTTAATTATAACGGGGCATTATTTATAGAACTAGATAATCTCATTTGCGACAGCACTTTGAATTTCTATTTTGAATTGGCAAGAAACTCTACTGCACTTACCAATCAAAATAGTATTATGTATTACTATTTGAGCGATTCAGGATGGAAAAATATTCAGCCATTGTCTGATCAGACAAGCCAGTTTAGATGTTCTGGAATTATAGAAATTCCTATTCCGCCAGATTGCAATAATAACAGCACCATAATGCCTGGAAACAAAAACTGGATTTCTATCGCCGCTGTTGGCAATCTTTCTTCGTTTTCTAAAACTACTTTTATGCAAACTAACGGATTTAGTGTGCAAAGAACTGGAACTTCATTTCTGACCGATACACAAAGTCCGCAGATAGATGCCAATGTAATCACAAAACCAGAAATCAAGATTCCGGAAGTAGGCACAATTATTCAGCCTTTTGCTTCTTTTGGAGGAAAAGCTGCCGAAGACAAAACCGATAGAAACAAAAGAGTAAGCAATAGCATTAAAACCAAAAACAGAGCCAGCACACAAACCGATTACTATACGCTAATTGCCGAAAAATTTGATACTGTATATTATTCAAAAGTAGTTACTAAAAAAAGTGACAACAGCACAAATGTTTATTTAGTCAAAAAAATAGCATCAGATAACGATTCAAACGCTTTTATTCCTTTGGTAACAAATGCACTAGAAATTCAGGTAAAACAATATTTAAGCTCCAATTCATCACCATTTATAAACCTGAATGTTTCCAATTTTAATCTAGAATATGTCACCATTAATATTGCAATTATAGTCGATCCAAACTACCAAAAAACATTGGTTAACAAGAACGTAAATCTGGCTTTAAAGAAATACTTATCGCCTTGGATTTCCAATTGTCCTTCTGAAATAGAAATTGATAAACCGCTTGTAAATGCCAAAGTGAGCACATTTGTTCAAAACATACAAGGTGTTCTCTCTGTCGAGAATGTAACGTTTTCAAGCTATTACATCAATCCCGTTACAGGAGTGCAAACAGCTATAAAAAGCGAAAAAAAAACTTTAATGCCGTTTGGGCAGGCAACACTTTTAGTTTCTGCTCCTAATCATAATATTTCATACCAGATATAATGGATACCAATAATCAAATAACAAAAACACAGCTTCCGCCGCATCAGGATTTTAATTTCCTGAAAGACGAGGCTATTGATTATATCCAAAATCATATTGGTACAGAATGGACGAACTTTAATCCGAGTGATCCTGGAATGACTATTTTGGATCAGGTTTGTTACGCGCTTACAGAATTAGGCTATTGTACCGATTTTTCTATTCCAGATATTTTGACCGATTCAACAGGCAAAATGGAAATAGAAAATCAGTTCTATCTCCCGTATAAAATCTTGACAACTTCGCCCTATACAATTGATGATTATAAGAAATACATCATTGATGGCATCGATGAGGTTTACAATGCTGAAATAATAACTTACAAAGACAATCTTCTGCCCTTTAGCAGAGTTTATCAAGTATATCTTTATATAAATCCTGATATTACAGATAGTATTCAACGAGATACTATTTGCAAATCGGTATTTTATTACCTTAACCAAAGCCGTAATATTGGCGAACTTTTTAATATGCCAATTGCTCTGCAGCCACAGAATTGCTTAATTGGCGGAAAAATTGAAATTGAAAAAGATGCAGACGAACAAGCTGTTTTATTAGAACTGCAGGACAAACTCCGCAATTATATTTTCCCGAAAATAGCTCAGGTAAATTATGATGCTTTAAAAGAAGACGGATATAATGCTGCAGAAATATATGATGGGCCGTATCTTAAAAATGGCTGGATTTTAAATGAATCTATATTAGATAAAAAAGATATTCTGAAAACTATTGATTTAATTCCTGTAATTGAGTCTGTGGCTTCTATTCTTTCCGTTTCAGGACTTCAGCTTTATCAGAACAACAATCATGTTCAGTCACTGCAATCGACTGCGAGTCAAATAATAGCGATCGATATTCTGACCTCTTACAGAGAGAAAAAACTGTTCTTAATCAGCAACGGAAAAGAAGTGCAGACTAACGCTTTAAGTCCATTGCAAATTAATCTCACCAAATATCAGGAAACAGCGATAAGTTTAAATAACAAACCTGCTATAAAATTGCCTAAAAGCAGTTTTAGAGACATTAATAGCTATTATTCTATCCAAAATACATTTCCGCAGCAATATGGCATTGGCGATGATAAAATTGAAGATGATTCTGCTCCAATACAGGTTGCACAATCACGTCAATTAAAAGGCTATTTAACCTTATTTGATCAGGTTCTGGCCAATCAGTTTTCGCAATTGGCCAATGTTTCAAAACTATTTTCTTTCACCAATTCGGTATGCGGTTCGCCTTCAGACCAAGATGCTTTTTATGCGCTAAAAGATAAGTATGAGAAAAAACATTTAGAATATCCTGTTCCGTACAAAATGTTTTCTCCAAGCTATTTTTACCAATCGCTGTACAATGTTCCTCATATCAAACCTTTATTAAAAAATAATAATGTCTTTGAATATACTTATGGCGAAGAAACTAAAAAAGAACTGAAAGAAAAAAGCTGGCTAGAATATCAGCAAGATCCTTACAATGCTTACATCTTTGGAATGATGAAAATCATGGAGGAAGAAGATGTCAATTTTGAACGAAGAAATACTATACTAGATCATCTGCTTGCCAGACACGGCGAATCGCCTAAAGTTATCGATGCCATAATTGATGGCACAATTTACACTGGAAATAAGAAAAAAGATCAGATCATCTTGAAGAGCTTGTATCTGCAAAACCTTGATTTATTAACTTATAACAGAATAAAAGCCTACAATTTTCTAACGGCTTCAAAAATAACTCCGTCTAATAATCTCAATATTAAAAATGATCATTACGATCACATAAATGAAAACACGTCTGATTTTATTTTTAAATCAGAACATCTCAATAAAAAAGAGAAACTAAGTAAAACTGATTGCAGCAATTTTTCGGGTTTTGAGTTAAAACTGAATTTACTTTTCGGTTTAAAAAATATATACAACAATTTCATTACGACTCAATTTGACACTTCACAGAGTTCTATTGAAGATCAATTGAATGCTAACAAAACAATACAAAAAATATATTGGTTTAAAGAAAAAAGAAAAGGCAACATCTTTATTGAAACTTCAATTCTTTTAAGTCAACTAAAATATAATTTCGAAATTATAAAGCAAAGTGATAGTTTAATTTACAATATTCAAAATACTGATTTTCAATCAACAACTAATATTAATTATATCCTAAACAATATAGACCAAACTGTTTTAGATGCTCAGTTTCAAAATGGTTATTTGGAATTTGCTTCTGAAAAATATCTTTTGGTTTCTGGCGATTCTCAAACGGTAATAACTCCAGATTATACAAAAAGTAAATTATCCGATTATGCATTCCGCATTACGGTTTCTTCTGGAAACGGAATCATTACAGTCAATGACAAGCTTTTTAAGAAAAATGCAATCTTACTATTTCCTGATTTTATCCCTGAATTACAAACTCCAGAATTTAAAAAACGCTTAAAACTATTTCTTTCCATATGCCTTCCGATAAGCATAAAATGCGAATGTCTGTTTGTCAGTGTTCAAGAGCTAGAAACTCTGATCCCTAGTTACAGTAATTGGCATGAGAGCTTGCGTTTTAAAAACACTCAGGATTTATTCGATAAACAGGAAAATAATTTAGAAACGGCAAATCCTGAGCAATCAGCAGTGAATTTGATCAATAGTCTAACCTCAATTTTAGAAACGAAAAATGGAAGAAATAAATAGCCATATTGTATCGAGTCTAAAGTGGGACACAACTTTTGACCAGAAAAAAGAAAGTTACAGACTTCAGGAACGTTTGAGTGCCTGGAGCAAAATTAATTTGCCTAGAGAAGTCGCGACTATTTTTAATGAATTATGTCCGCAGGAACAAAGCTGGCGAATTGAATCGCTGGAACTTGATCTTGGTTCTTGCGATTATGGCGATCTAGAATTTGACTTAAGCCGAAAAATACGCAATTTACTAAGGGAAAAAATAGCCGAATTAATTCTGTATCAAAACAGTCAGAAACAAAACGGAATCGCGGTTTACAATAAAGAAAAATCGATTCTAGAAAATTTAATGGTCTTTTTATTAGAAGGCTATCTGCCATGGAATTACCAAAACAAAGAAGGTTCTGTAAACCAAATTATGGCAGAATTACTTCAGAATAATCTAGCCGAAGTTATTGCGATTATTAAGGAAACTGGAATGACGCATGAAGAAGTTAGAAAACGAATTGCTTGGCAGTTTGACGAAAAGAATATAACCAAAATAATAGCAGCACTCGAACCTAATAATAGCAGTTCTATTATTGAGTTTAGCTCGATTATGGTCAATATTCAAGTCAAAGAAACTATTATACAGACTAGCACAATAAGTTTCAAAAAGAATCTTTGGTTCTTTATTCTTAACTTTTTATTGCTCGAACGCGGCACTCTGTTTAATAAGCTCGCTTTCATGAAAAGCAGTATTCTGCAAATGGCAAATCATTATAATATTGCTTACGCAGAACTTATTGTCCTGATAGAAAATACGATTATAAAACTCTCTGATAAAACTTCTCAGAACAACAATTTTATTGCTTGCCTAAAAATACTGACTCAAGAATACGAAACTAAAAAAACAGAAAAGCATTTACCTGATTTTAAGATAAATTACTGGAGTTTATTTGAACAATTGCTTAAAGATAAAAACAGTCGAAAATTTAAGACAGAAAAAGACAATCTGAACGAATTGATTGTAGCATTGAGTACCGAGAACAAAACAAAATTTAATGCGCTCATTCAGCCTATTTTTAAAGACGAAAACATGCTTGCTTCTCTGCTTCAGGATTTAAACGAAGCTTCAATAAAAGTGCTTTTTTCAAGATTGGACTCTACTCCATCTCTCCTTCAAATGGAATCGATACTATACTTGAATAAGCTAAGCCAGACTTTTAAACTCAAAACAAACAGCAAGGCTTTATGGGAAATTGGAATACTTTTTCTAACTAAAAATAAAAATGCTAACAATAGTACATTTCTGCTTTTCTGCATTAAGGAATTAGGCAGAAAAAATAATCTGAGCCACGAACATTTATTGGCGATGTTTACTAATGCTAAAGTTCCCGTGGCGGTAAAAAACAATAATTCGGCAACAATTTATACCAATCTCAATGCGATTTATTGCAAAGAAATAAACCGAAATAGCTCTAATTATCCAGCCATTCATTTTAAGAATCTCGTTGCCAAACTGGAACTTGAACTACAGAAAAACAGCACTAAAAGTGTCTTTTTTATCGATTTGCAAAGATCGCTGACGAGAACCATTTTACTGCATCCTAAAATAGCTTTTGAGGTAATGCTTTCGTACGGAAATAAAGAAGTTTTAAAGAAAATACTTCCGCTGGTTCTTAACCGAGAAATGCTGCAGTTATTGGTAAAAACTGCCAATTATAAAAAAACAAAATTGGTACAGACCATTCAGGTTGTTTATGAAATCCTGAACGAAAAGGATAAATATGATTTTCCTGAAGAATTAATGACTGATAATCTATTGTTACTTGGAATGCAGGAAATACTGTTTCATCCAGAGCATAACTCTTCTTTGTTTCTGGAAACCATTATTGTGCAGTTATCCAAAAAAGTAACCGACACGAGACGCAACGATTATTTTCAGTTTATCACAAAACTAATTCAATCCAAACGAATTAAATCTTTTGGAGTTGCTATCAAAAAGACATTTTTAAACCAATTAAAAAATACAAGTTCAATTGATCCTGTTGCGCTTGCATTATTAATTCAAAACACGTCACAGCAAGATCAACAGGAATTGGCACAATTGCTTACTGTCAATTTTAATGATTCGGGATTTGTGTTGCTTCGAAAACAAGACAGAAAAGAAAGCGGAAATCTATTGCATTATTTCCTGACAAACGCGGCTGCACTGAAAAAGAACTGGATTCAGAAAACATCTGCTGTCATTATTAATAGCGCAAAATCGGTTTCAAAAACTAAAATTGCTTGGGAATTAAACGAGATTTTCTGGAATGCGATTTTAAAATATTCAGCTTATAAAGGCAATGAAATCTTATTTGAAAAACTGCTTCAGAAAGAATTGAAATTGTATTTGAAAAAGACTGTTGCTAAGGAAAAAATACTGCTTCAAAACGAAACAAAATCTTTTGAATCTCTAAACTCTGCAACAGAATTAGAACATTTTTTTGAAAGCGAAATGATTTCAAATTATGCAGTTTCGGATAGAATTTCAGAGCCTGTCAATTCAGACCTCCTTTTTGAAATTCAGGAATTATCTGAGAAAGAAAAATACAGATTGATTTTTAATATAATTATCGAACGCCAGATTCCTTCTGTTTTCGGCATTTCTAAAACTATAGAAATCAAAGATATTCTGAATGTCTTTATGGTAAAAGAGCCTCAGATTTTCTTCAGGATAATGAAAAAAGAATTTATTCCCGAAGCCCAAATAGATTGGCTTTGCCGTACTATCAGCTTTCATAATTTGTGCAATGCCGTAAGCCAATTGGATAAAAACAGAGAATCGTATTTGAGAATTCTAGAGAAATTCAATCATGTATTGGGAGCTGTAACCATCAAAGGTTTGGCTTCTAAAGAAATGCAGCATCTTTTGCTTCGAAAACTTTTAAAAGCTGTTGTCAATGACAATTGGAGACTTATCGCAATTGATAAAATATGGAATGAATTGATCTGGGAAGTAGTGACCAAAAAAGGAATTTCTAAGAAAAACTTTTTGGCAGACATGGAAAAATATATCTATCAATTTCCTCCCGCATTACAACTGGGTTTCAAAGAAATTCTTCGAACAGAAAAACAAACTGCACCAATTTTAAAACAAACCGAAATACTGTCGAAAATGGAATTAATTAAAATTAAAGAAAAACCAAAAACTAGCCTCAAACAAGGTGTTGCGGTTAGAAATGCAGGAATTGTACTCTTGAACGATTATATCGCAATACTGTTTGCCAGATTGAATCTGACCTCAGAAAATAAATTTATAAGCAACGAACATCAGGTTAGAGCTGTGCAATATTTACAGTACGTCATTACGGGAATGCAGGAAACCGAAGAGGTTTATTTGCCATTAAATAAAGTTTTGTGCGGTCTGCCATTGACAGACACAGTACCTGATTTCATAGAAATATCTGATCAGAAAAAGCAATTAATAAACGGTTTAATACAAGCAGCAATTTCGTATTGGCCAGATATTGGAGATTGCTCCATAGATGGTTTTCGAGGAAACTGGCTTGTTCGCGACGGAATTCTGGTCGAACTGGAAGACAAATGGGAACTTACTGTAGAAAAAAGGGCTTATGATATATTGATTAACAGATCTCCATTTGCCTTTTCGATTATAAAATACCATTGGATGGATAAACCTTTGCATGTCATTTGGCCTTATTAAACAATATGTCATCCTGAGCAAAGTCAAAGGATACTCTATTGAATAACAAAAACCATTGAATACGATCTTGAAATATAAATTAATCAACTAAAAAAACTATTATGAACAGTTACAATGAAAATCTGCATTCTAGTGTATTGTCATCATTAGAAAGTCAGGAGATGACCAAAAAACAATTGAGTTCACAATTGAGCAACTCAATGTTTACTCTTTATTATGCCGAAGGAGCTGAAATTGTTGCGCAGGAAAAACTAGACGCAACAACCAAAATGTACAAAGAACAGCAACATATAAACAATGTAGTTGTGAAGAATAAGAACATGGCAGACAACTTGCTGTTATCTGCAAATCAGCAGAAAACTTATGTAACACAAGCCGTTACCAATATGGCGGTTTGTGCATCTAACATTCAGATTGCTTCAAATTCTATTGTGCGTTTGGCTAGTGATATCGGAAGCATTTACAGCATTATCAATGCAGCAGATTATGGAACTCAAATATACCAGCAGGCTCTTGAGGCTTATAATCTGATTAACAAAACGGCTTATATTGCCGAGCAGAATTCGCAATATGCCATGGAAGCTAGTGCATCTATTTCTGAAGTTTCGACTTCTGTAGTGGCTGACGGCGCGAAATTAACCAATACTTCTGTCAACAATTTACTGCAGGTAACAACTACTGACTTAACAGCAACTACTGCAGTATTAACGGCAGATAATGACACAAAAGCTAAAGCAAGTATTGCTACAAGAGCTGCAGAAGGTGCCATTAAATGTAGTGAAGTAGAATATGACGCTTCTAAAAAAGCATATAACTACAACAATGCATTATTTAACCAAAGCTTGGTGGTAGAAGTGCCAAAACAGTTTGATCCTACAGCAGGTACTTTTAGCGTTTCATTTGGTGCTTACAAAAGCCCTTTTTTACCTGAAGACAGAGATTTTGGAACACCAAATAAAGGATTGGCAAATCCTGTTTTAAGCTATAATATCATTATGGTAAAAGACAGCAGAAAATCTTTTTTTAGCGCCTCTACTGCAGAATTATTAATAGGTAATTCGTCTCAATGCAAAAGTATTCCTGCTTCTCAGAATCCAGATGCCAAAGGAAAATATAAATCAACTATAGCTTACAAAGAGCTTAGAGATTCTGATAATGATCCTCTAGTGCTTGGCGAAAATTATGTTGCTTTTCTTTTAATCATCTTTACAGAAAACTACAAAAAAGAAATCAATACGTTTGATGAATATCTGTCTGCGCCTTCTGAGACGTTTGCGTTAACCTACACTTTAAAAAGCGCTAAGAATATTACTAATTCTAGAAATGCTTCTGAACATTTGTCTGAAATCATTTTTACGGTTGATAAAGAAGAAGCCTTAAAATCAAATGAAATTGATTACAGATGTTTCTTTTTGCCTTATCCTGATGACATCGCTACAAATGAAGATCTGATAAACTTTGAGTATGACATTGAAACAAAGGAGTTAGAAGAAGAAATTAAAACTGTCGACGCAGAAATTAAATCTCTTACCGAAGAGATAAATACCTTAAACAGTTCTGCTGGTCAGACAAATGCCGAAGGAACTAAAAAAGACAAAGAAACAGATCAAGACAAACAAAAAAGTCTTAGTTTAAAAAGTGCTCTGGCTGATGCTAAAGAGAAACTACGTATAGCAAATCGTCAATTAACCGATTTAAATGCTAAACTGAAAGACGTTAAAGAGAATTCTCCTAAACCGGTTAAAAATAGCAAAGCTTTCTTCTTCAATTTAAATTTAGCAGAAAACATTCCAGCTGGCAACTTTACGAGTGCTAGTCACCACAAAGCAGCTTCTGGTCAAGAATTTAGCGTACATATTGGCAGTACCACTACCGATAATTTTGGAAACCCGCTGGTTGAAGACAAAAGTTATATTCCTGTTGTATTATCTTTTTACAATGGCAGTGAAAATTCTAAAACTAAATATACCAACAGTCTTTCAGATTGGCAAAACACAACGCCAATATCTTACGCTACAAAAAAGAATTCGAAATCATCAACTCTTTAACACCTCAATTATATGGAAACTATATTATCACCAAGTCCTAATTTGCAGAGATACGGAATTACAGAAAAGAAAAAAGCAGAACTAGATTTTATTAAAAATCAAGTGGTTGATGCGACTGCAATTGTTCAGCAACAGCAAACTATTGTAAACTCGCTGAATGAAAAAGCAACCAAATATCAAGGCTATTTATTGGTTTCAGAAAGTAATCGTTCTCATGCCTTAAGCAATAAAAACTTATTAGATCAGGTTGTTCAAAATGCTCAAGGTTTAGCTCTTAATTCAGAAGATGCCTTTTCAAAAACGTCAACTGCAACTCAGGATTCAAAAAGAGTAAGCGTTTGGATTAGCGATTTGATTAGTAAATTGATTTATTCGGTCGAAATAATTAACAAACTGTCTAATCTTGTTATTCGCAAAAAAGCACTTAATCCGCTAATTTCTGATGATTTAATTACCAGAATCAACACTGCTGGTACAGACGCCAACAATGCGGTTGCTCTGACACTAGTTGCCTTAAAATCTACATTGGCGGCAGAAGCTTCTGTTCTTGAATCTGAAGAAGCAATCACTCTAGAAACTAAACAAGCTAGCAAATTGTATTTTACTTTAACAGGCCAGAAATCTTTACATAAGCCATTACCAGTACCGAATGATTCCGATTTTTCGATTAGAGGATTAATATACCATGCTTATAAAAATGCTCAGGTTGCTTACGAAAAAGCCAATACGGCAAATGACGAAACAGGAAGACAATTAAGCATTGCAACTGCTAATTTAAGCAAAGCGCAAATCAAGCTTCAATCGCTTCAATCTAGTTTGGCAGCGGCCACTGCAGCTGCTTATGCTTCTTAAGACAAATTAAAATGTCCACTGTCTCAATATGCATTCAGTGGACTTTAATTCTAATTTTTTAAGGTTATGGATCATACTAACAAGAATTTTTACAGACAGTTTTATCTAAAGACAGGAGGATTTCTGCCTACAAAGCCGTTGAACAAAAGTCTCTTTCCTGGTGATTATTTCCAAATTAAAAATGGCGAAATCATTCTTCTGGGAAACATTTACCGCAATGGCATTATATCACATCACGATGCAGATATTAGCAGTGTAATTGCCTTGAATGATGCCAATTGGAATTTTAGCGATGGCATTTCAAAACCTTATTCTGGAAGATCGCTGGCACATGGTTCTATTGAAGGCGATTTTGAATTCAGCAAGCAGATACTTGCTTTTGCCCATAAAGGAAGCTTTATTTTTAAAGCTGAAGAACCAGAATCTGTAAAGATTAATAATTGGAATGAAATTCAGCAGCAATTAATTATAAAGCTAACCCAGACCTTATATTCATTTAGGGAACTTTATATAGTAACAGAAAGTGCAGCTGCCAAAACAACTACTCTGGCTACAGCTGGCGAAGCAAATGCAGAATTGGAATTGGCTTGTGAAGCAGAAAATTTTGGTCTGACAGATATTTTTGGACATCATAAAACCAAGACAATCCAATCTAAAGATATCGAATATTACCACAGAGAAACCAAAAGGAAACCTGCTTATTTTAAGGCAAAAAAATTAGTTGTTCAAGACGAAAAACTATCGTATTTCATTAGTGATTTTATTACTAGAGAAAACAATGTGAGCGCTTGGACAGATTCTTTTTTTGATTCAAATTTTCATAATGATATTGATTATAACACTCAGATGATTATGCAAAATGCGCAGGGTTTCTATCTGGATATGCTGCAATGCAATGAATTAAATCCTAATACAGCTTTGTTATACTTTAAATGGGCTGATGCTAATCTAGACGACGTGGAAAAACTATTTGGAGCTTATGGAAACTAATTCCAATATTATGGTTTTGTATAATGAAATGGATTGGCTGCAAAAGGTAATCGACCAGGTTATTTGCAGTTATCTGCTTCAAGAAGGTCATGAAAACCGATGGCAGGACATTCCATTGCCTGAAACTGATGCAGATACTGAAGACAGTGTTTATTACAAAAAAATAGCTGACTGGAATTTGAATCTCTACGAACGGCTTTGTCTTGCTTTGATTCTTGCACCTCAAATTAAGCCTGAAGTTCTCGATATTTTCTTTAGCAAAAATGCCATGTACGATCGTGGTTTTACTGAATTTGGCGGTGTTGTGAATAAAAATCATAGTGGCTTTCTGCCTACAGGGCAAACGCTCTCTTTTTTGATTACAGCTGTTAATCCCGAATTACGAATTGAATTGCTCCATATTCTGAACACATCTAATATTCTTGCCAAAGAACAAGTTATGGTTCTAGAAAGTACCGAATCTAATGTTCCTATTCTAAATCAAGTTCTTTCGATTAATGAACGCTGGCTAAACTTTTTCATAACGGGCACTTTACCTAAACTTGAACATAGTATTTCGTTTCCTGCTCAACAAATTTCGACCAATTTAAACTGGGACGATTTGGTTCTCGAAGAACATGTTATGGATCAAGTCATGGAGATTAATGCTTGGCTTAATCATGGTGAAACCCTTATGAAAGAATGGGGTCTTGAGAATAAAATAAAACCGGGATATCGAACCCTTTTTTATGGACCTCCCGGAACTGGAAAAACGCTTACAGCAACATTACTGGGGAAAAGCACAAACAGAGAAGTATATAGAGTAGATCTTTCTATGATTGTTTCTAAATATATCGGGGAAACTGAAAAAAATCTGTCTAAAATATTTGATGTCGCACAACACAAAGACTGGATTCTATTTTTTGATGAAGCCGATGCGCTTTTCGGAAAAAGAACCAATGCCTCTTCCTCAAACGATCGGCACGCTAACCAGCAAACGGGATATTTACTGCAAAGAATTGAAGATTTCCCTGGTGTAGTTATTCTGGCATCCAACTTAAAAGAAAATATGGATGAGGCTTTTTCAAGAAGGTTTCAATCGATGATTCATTTTACAATGCCAACCGCCGAAGAAAGAATGCTTTTATGGGAAAAAGCATTTTCAGGAAAATGTCAGCTTGATCCAAATATTGATATCGAAAATATTGCCGAAAACTATGAATTGGCTGGCGGTGCCATTATCAACATTCTGAGATTTTGTGCTTTGGCCGTCATTCAGAAAAATGAAACTGTGGTAAGCCAGCAAGATTTGTTAGAAGGTATAAGACGTGAATTTAAAAAAGAAAATAAAACACTCATGGTTACTCAAATGAATTGACGTATTATGAAAAAGGATGAAAACATAAAGAAAGCCGTCATTGCAGCGCCACAATTACACCGCCATAAAGTGACACTTAAAATTGGAAACTGGAAAAAATACTTCGATTCTAATTATGTAAACACCATCATTGCAATGGCTTTGAATGATTTCGACGACAAAATCTTTTTTTTCATAAACGGATATCTTATTACGCCCCAAAATATTTATTTGGTTGTACAAACTACCGAAAAAAGTATCGATGAAATAGTGAGTAAAATTGAAGCTAAGATTATTCATTTATTAAAAACCAATCCTCAAAAACTAAAAGAAAACCGCGGTGAAATTTCTTTTATTGCTGATGATGAAAGTCTTTTTTACGCTGCGCGTAAACCACTTTTTAAAATTTATCCTTTAGAAAATGATCATCTCATAAAACTCATTACAGGAAAAAAAGTAAAACTCCCCTATTTCGATCAAAACCTTGAGAATTTAAGAACTATGATTCATAATCATCCTTTTTGTTCAGCGATCCATTATTTAGGTGGCATTGGTCCTGTAAAAGTCACATCATTTAAAGATCAGATAGACTCGGAAGAATAAGCAGTTATATAATTCAAAAAAGAAGAAAATGACGCAACAACACAAAAAAATATCCGAAAATATAACCTCTATTGCTGCTGCAAATACTACTCACAATACCAACACGGCTCAATTAAAAGATAATCGGGAACATTCTACCGTACAAAAAAAACTGCAAGAGAACACATTGCCAGATAACAAGGTTGCACAGTTAAATGGAAAAAAGAATCAAAAGAAAAGAAAAAGACAAGACTCAGAAAGTGATGACGATGGCAGCGGCGATTATGTTCCGCCACAAGCAAAAAAGCAAAAAAGATTTCATATTCCTAATGACACAAGAGATCATGTTATAGAGAATACTGCCCATCAACGTGCCAATGTAAATAGCAATTTTGATGCAATTTATACTTGTCCGGGCTGCAGACGCCCACTTGCCTTTACAAAAAAGGGAAGCAATAAATTGGAGCTAACCAAATTTGCCTATACAAGTAAAGGAGGAAATAAACATGAGCAACGTGCATTAACATTAGACCACTACCCTACATGGGCACAACGTGAACGTGATTTGAAATCTAAAGGTGCCTCTGATGCAGAAATAAAAGAAGACCACAATGATCCAGATCGTCTAAGGGCTTTTTGCAAAGTATGCAATGAAAGTCACAAATATGAGAAAAAGAAAAAAGTCGACTATGAAAGTGAGGATGACGAATCAGGATATCATACTCCAGATGACGAACCTGAAAACAAGGGGTTTTATAAAGATTTCCGCAAGGATCCTGATCCAGGCACTGGTGGTTCAGGCATAACAGCTTAGAAACTGCAGATATCCGACTAGATACCTCATCTCAATTTTAATAAAAAAAGCATTATGAATAGCTATAGTAAAGTTCCAAAAGAAAATGATTTTCTAGGAGTCGCAAACAATCTTACGCCAAATAAAAATAATGCTGTAAATACTTTTCAGCTGGCAGATAATCGTGTTTCAGGCTCAACTTTAACCAATAGCAATATTTCAGTTAAACAATTAAAATCTAATCAGGCAATTTCCAATTACAATTCTAATGTTGTGCAGCTTGTAAAATTTGACAAGAAGCAAAGAGCAAAAAAATTAGCCGCAAACAAAGATAAAAATGACGGTTTTTATACCTGCACTCATTGTGGTTTTCAACACTCAGAATTACATTATGCAACATTTCAAGGTAAAAAATTGGGTGATGGACAATTCCATATTGATCACATACGACCAGCTTCAAGGGGCGGAAGAAATAATATGAGAAATGGCAGAGTGCTTTGTGGAACTTGCAACACCTCTCGAGGAAACAGAGCGCACGTTGGAGCTACGGGTTTTAAAAAATATCATGCATTGCATAGAAAAACATTGCCAAAAGATTACATGCGCCGACCAAGTAAAAAAAGAAGATAAAATAGTTAAGATAACTAATACCATTTAAAATTGGTTTTTATGGAATATTCGACTGATAAAACGAAAACGCAATCTGCCGCAAATAGTTCTAGCGAAAAAGTTGTTCAAAATAAGTCAAGAAAACTTCAGGATAATCGTCCTGTTTCTGTCTTGCAAAGAAAAGTTAACAATACTGGTTTACCAAATAATCTAAAGTCTGGAATAGAAAACCTTTCTGGTCATTCTATGGATGATGTAAAAGTACATTATAACTCTGATAAACCTGCACAGCTCAATGCGCATGCTTATGCTCAAGGAACAGATATACATATTGCTTCAGGCCAAGAAAAACATTTGCCTCACGAAGCTTGGCACGTAATACAGCAAAAACAAGGACGGGTAAAACCTACTTTGCAGATGAAGGGAAAAGTGAATGTAAATGATGACAAAGGTTTGGAAAGCGAAGCTGATGTTATGGGAGCGAAAGCCAGCGCAACAAATAAAATTGTTCAAAAAAAGGATTTTAACAATAATCATTCAAATCTACTATCATCAACTTTATCATCAAGCTCAAATGTCAAACAATTAAAAAAAGAAAATATTATTGCAAACGGAATAACGCACTTAGTAAAACTCAATGAAGAAGGCTCTCTATATCAAGAAAACTTTACAGAAAATGAAGTCGCAGAAACAAGAGCTGGAGAAACTTTAACTATTGAGACCGCAAATAGATTACGATCTAGAAGAGGTCCAAACCAAGAACTTAATCCATTAAGAGATGCTAAAGGAGAATCAAACCAAATTTGGGTAAATGCTTTAACTTATAATAAACAGGATCTTCCGCCTCATTCTTACATTAGAGAAGGAACGTATACTATAGAGCCTGAGGGAGCTGTTGCCGAAAAACCTAAAGAACTTTCTCATAGTTCTAAAGCAAGTTTGTTATTACCATACGCAATACCTTCAGACCGAGAAGTATATATGATCGATGCAGCTCATCGTGGAGATATGTACCAAGTAAGAGCGGCACTTGCAGTTCATCCTGCGCCTCTTATTATTTTTAATTGCCGAGCAGAAAATGATCTTACACATTATCTGACTAATGCCCCAGGAGCTCAAGTGCATAAAGTGCCTTACAATCCTGCAAAACCAAATCCAGAAGATTTCAGAAGCGGTTTAGTATTACGAATGTTTACTGTCTTATCTGAATCTGATGCCACTCATAAAATCATAACTAATCAGAAAAAACAAAAGGATATCTCTGAACACATGACAGTTAAGCTAACACCTGATGTTATTGCACAGATTCGAAAAACGGTCCTAGGTGTTTTTGGTGGAGAAAGTGGGAATATAGCTCTGATGATGTATCGCGATTCTGGACAAACTAATTTAGTTTATCCAGAACTTGATTCAGGAGAGGCTTTAGTGCCACTTGCCCAATTAATGCATAAAAAGGGATTTGAACCTGTGTTTTGTGGTGCCCCTGGAGGGTCGTCTATACATGGAATTAGAAATATTGGTTTTTATTGGAAAGCTTTAGACGGAATAAGAGTTGGAGATAACAAAGATCCGCTCAAGTTTAAACGCGATATTGAGGCCGAATTTATGAGGCAGGCATACCAAATGGCAAAGTTTAGAATTGTAGTTGGTTTTAGAAGCGGTGTAATCGATTTATTTACCCTTTTAGGAATTCCTACAATATCGATAAGTCTTAAAAATCTCGTAGGAGAAGACAGACACGGTAAATTTGCAGGAAATCGCAATTGGCAGCGTACTAATATACAATATGATCATCCAAGAAACGAGGTAACAGATTTAATGGATAGTCGTGGTTCCTCAAAACAATATATGTCTCCCTATTGGAAAATGCGTGGACATCAAGCAACTGATAAAAAGGCAGCTACTAAAACAGCTCCTGCACCTAGTACATTTGATGAACGTGATCATGATACGATTGAAACTGGTATTAATATAGGTATTAGTAAACTTCGCCCTATAAGTGTAAGTCATCCTGAGTTTACCTCTTCTCAACCTTCTTCAAGTTCTTCAAGCTCTGTCGCAGAATCAGTAAATCCTTTGGATACTCCAATTGCAAAAATAAATCATGCTTTGGGCAAATTAAATTTAGATGGAGTTGTTACTAGCGAATCAATAAAAAGTGCTAGTGGAAAATCAAAAAGTAAACCATTAGTGCCAAAACAAGCTTATGTAGAACCTACAATAGCAGAACTAGAAAGGGAAAAATGGGCAACTATATGGGCTAAAGGCGAATGCCATTCTTTTGCGCAGATATTAATAGGTAGATGGGCCATTGAAAAAGCTGTTCCTGCGAACTTTTTTAATAAGGAAAAATGGGAACTCCCAGAAGAAGGAGGACGAAGTCTATTTAATATGGATTACAAGATAGTTCATTCTGCTTACGATATATTAACAAAAAATAAAGTAATAAGTTTTGATAATGGAGTAATTAAAGGAGTAATTAAAGGTACTAACTGGGAGGAGGCTTATAAATATTTTAATTAAAAATGTCTTCAAACAAGGAACTAAAGAACATTTTTTTTTT